>WNGA01000113.1_pt1 | contig 148563 bp, 153 predicted proteins | sample 5400061 | NCBI WGS metagenome assembly WNGA01 (sample SAMN13153366, study PRJNA577476) | soil metagenome | isolation source: 100 cm soil or saprolite under grassland replicate 2 | place: USA:California | collected 2016-06-15 | reverse complement strand
CAGCGACGACCGCGAACACGTGGTGCGCCGTCGACGTATCTACCGCTTCCTGCGGCTGCGCCAGCGCAAGCTCGGCAACGCGGCGCACCCGCTCACGCGGATCCGCACTGTCGCACCGATCAAGTTGGAACGGCACTAGCAGCATCCTCTCCACGCTTCTCCACCGACGTCGTGCTGAGGCACTCGCTCGATCTCCGCCTCTTGGGACATCTGTTGAACGCGTCGGCCGCTCTCGGCCTCGCAGCTGTGATTGCCGGCTGGACGATCGAGACCTTCATGGTTGGCTCGCTCCGGCAGGATTTGAAGGAAGTCAACGTGATGAGTGTCTTTGCGACGACAGTCGCGATCGGAGTCGGCCTCTTCTTTGTCGCATCAGGCCTCGGGAAGCTCGTCGCTGTTGGCGCTTTCCGGCGGGCGCTGGAGAACACTTACGGGCTTTCTTCACATGTCTCCACCGCTGCAGGCCCAGCGATCATCGCTCTTGAACTGACGTGTGCGGTGCTACTAATCCTTCCAGAGACAAGGTCTCTTGGACTGCTCGCGGGAGGGACCCTTGTTTCAGGATTTGTCTTATCGGCGATCGGCGCGCTCGTATCAGGCGGCAGCGGCGACTGTGGCTGTTTGGGCGTAATCAGAGGGGAGCCGCTCGGGGTCATGACGGTTGTGCGCGGCGTAGTCATCCTCGCAGCGCTGGCCGGTGCTGCGCTTGTGAGTTTGCGCCCGGTCAAGTCATTCGACCCCGTCCTCGATCCCCCGGCTGTCGCGCTTCTAGCGATCCCGATGGCAATCAGCGTTGCCGTCCTGGCAACCGTGAGCGCATTCAACCTCTTTGGAATTCATCGACGGATCAGTCGTGATCCGCAAAGGAGTCCATGAATCGTGGATATCGGATCGATCGCTTATCTGACCCTCTGGCTGATCGTGATTGCGGAGGGGGTCGCCGTCATCATTTTGGCGCGGACCTTCGGGGCGATGATCCTCGGAACCCGTGACGCAATCGAACGAGACGGACTCACTCTCGGCAATCGGGCACCTGAGTTCGAGGGAGTTGATCCGAGCGGCACACAGGTCGCCTCGCGTGATCTTCTCGGGGATTGGCTCGTTCTTGTCTTTGCGTCTCCGTCGTGCCGGATTTGCAGAGAAATGCTGCCTGGCCTTCACCAACTGGCCCGCACTCTTCGTGGACAGGTGCGGCTGATGATCTTGTTACGCGGCAGCCTTGAGGACGCGCGCCAGTTTCCTTTGAGCGACCCCCTCGGAATTCTGGCCATTGGGTATCACGGAACCGCGGAGCGTTATCGGGTCCGCGTCAGCCCCTACGTCAACGTTGTCGACCCGGAAGGCCGGATCCGAGCGAAAGGACTAGTGAACGAACCGGAACATATCGAGCATCTGCTCAGCGAGGCAGGGCTCAAGCATCCGATCGTCCTTCGCCACGAAACACATGAGCGACCAAAGGAGGCACACGCATGAGCGAAATAGACGATGGCGTCGAACGGAGCCTTGAGCGATTCGCACGCCTCGTAGATCGTCGCACCCTACTTCGGCGGGCGTTTCAAACCGGCTTTGCCACCCTCACTGTGATGGTCTTTGGCTCAGTTGCCCTCGGGCAGAAGGCATATGCCGACAGCACGTGCTCATGCAGTTTCTTCAATACGTGCTCGACGTGTCCGACGGGCACCGGAGGGGGATGTCCTAGCGGCGCCTGTAGTGTGTGCACCGGAGATCAATGCATTGGCTGCGGACACGCAAGCGGGCACTGGAGTTCGTGCGGTTGCGGCACGTGTGGCTTCGGATGTCGTGAGTGCTGGGACTGCAAGTGCGGTCCGAATTGCCAGATTGTCTGCGGCTGCCGCTCTGACTGCAGTTGCTGCGGTTGCTGCAGCCCAGCTGACATCGCGGCCGAGTTGGCGCGGGTCCGACAAGGGACGAGCGTTTCGCGCTAGACAAGGTTGCAGCGTCGAGACCAGCGCGCTCGCCGTGCTGCTGGCGGTTGGGCTTGTGTCGTGCTCAACGGACCGCAAGCCCGTCGATAGGACACCGCTGGCGACGACCTGTGCTGTCACGCCGACCACCTCCGTAACTGGGAGCGACGGAAGCACGCTTCTCGGACTCCGGAGCGGAGACATCTTTCTCTACACGATTCGTGCGGGACCTTTCTACGCAGATCCGGGCGAGAAGTTCTTTGTGCTGCTCGACAGGATGCCGGATAACCCAAACTCGCTTGTGCTCGTGGTCGACGCAATCAATCACACCTCGGGCTCGAAGCTGCAGGTGCGAGCATCAGGTCTGCGCGCAGGTTTTGGATACGCATGGGGTGCGATCTATCGGTTCCCCGATCCGGGCTGCTGGACACTAAGCGTCGATCAAGTCGGAAACCGAGGTGCCGTCACGTTCCTGGTCGAGGCGACATGCCCGCCTGAACTCCGTGGTTCATTCTGCCCGTCCGCGACGGCATCTCCATGAAGACGCCGGACCTGCTCCAGATCAGCTTGACAGGGTCGCAAGTCTTGTCACGCAACGCCGAAAACCTGAGCACTGCTGCGCTGGATCTCATTTCTCCCGCGCCGGTGCGACCCGGCGCACTGTCCACGGTCGCGAGCGATACAGCGAGAACTTGAACAGCATCCCTCGGGATGAAAGGGGGCTGCGGTCCAGGGCGGCCGTCGTCGCGTCGCGCAGCCGCGCGCGCGTCCTTCAGCGTCATCCGCCTGGCCGCGTCGAGGTTAAGCGGTAGTCACCGCACAACGTCCGTTGGCTCGTGAACCGCAGAAGTCTGCGCGCCCGAGATGGTCAGCCGGGAGCGCGACTTTCTCGAATTTCCTATGTTCTCGAGTGCTGGAGCAAACAACTGCCTAAGAGGTCTGCAAAACCTCCATCGCGGGTCCGATTCCCGCCGTCGCCTCAGAACCGCCCGTCTTGGAAGAGATCGAGAGCTCTGACCCAGAGGTCCCGTAGACCTCTGGCGCGGGGTTAACTCCGGCAATCGCCCCCCGAACGCGGAAAATCGGGCGTTGCGAGCACTGGTGCACATCGAACCGCAGAAGTCCCCGCCGCTGCGACAGAAGTCTGCGTGACTGAAGTCTGTTCTCATCTTGCCAGCACCTCGCTCCGGAACCTGCTGTGGAAATCGCGAACGCGTTTGGCGAGATTGTCAGCGGAGGATTTGTGCCCTGACGACCCAAGCGGTCTACTACCGCGACGCTAGCGGTCACGAGCCCGTCAATGCTTGGATCGATACATTGCCGGCCAAGGTCGCGCTGAAGGTCGACGACAGCATCGATCTGCTCAACGGTCTACCTGACGATGCGCCTCCACTGGCCTTTCCCTTTACTTCGCAGATCGATGGGCCGCTGCGTGAGCTGCGATGCCACTACGGCAAACGGCTCATTCGCATCCTCTACCAGCGTTCCGACAACCTCGTCGTCTTGCTCCACGCGATCGAGAAGGCCGGGCGCACCGTGCCGGAGCGCGACATCAACGTGGCGACGCAGCGCATGGCCGACTTTCGGGCACGGATGGATGCGCGACCTCGCGTCCCTCCGCGGGCTGCGGGTCGCGACGCTCCCTCGGCCGCGAGATCGCATCCGCAAGCCGAACGGTCGCTTGACTGACCTTATCAGTTCTGGTAAGTTACCCGCATGACCAGCCCCGTCGGCAGAACCTCAGCGGACGGCGCCACTGCGCGCGCTGCGCGCAGTGCCACGTACCGTGGCGAGCGCGATCGCACCCGTTCTTGGGTAGCGATCGCCAAGCTTGTGATCCAACGTCGGACGGTTTTGGGTATGACGCAGCAGGAACTCGCCACGCGTGCGAACACAAGTCATAGCGCCATCTCGCGCCTCGAGGGCGGCCGGCACGCGACGCACCTGGAGACCCTGCACCGGATCTTCGCCGCCCTCGGTGCCGACCTCTTGGTCGGATACGAAGTCCGCACAAACGAGGAATCGCAGAAGAAACCAGAACGCGAGCTCGTCGCCGTCTAGCTTCTCGAATCGGAATCGCGCGTCGGAACCAAGGATCTGGCTGGCTGTAATAGGTATCGACTTATGTCAAAGCTAATCGGCTGCGTGGGGTGCTTCGTTTTGGCTGCGGCGAGCGCTTGCTCAGGCCTTAGCGGGTCCTTGAGCGCGTCGCCAAGCCCTGTACCGACCACATCAGCGATCGAAATCGGCGGGGCGGCGGTCACATTCGTGGCGGGCGCAGCGCCCCCCGACTGCCCGCCCGCAAAAGTCGCCGGCGTCGTGCTGGCGTTCTTCGAGGCCTTCAATCGCGGCGACCAGGTGGCGCTTCGTGGCGTGTTCGCCGAAACCGCCGCCACGAAACTTCTTCAGCTCGACCGGACAGCGTCAGCTGCTCGATTACTTCGCGGAACGCCACGGGGAGCACGAATCGCTGCGCCTCACCAAACTCCAGATCGCATATGGCGGCGATCGTGCGGGGCTCGCTCCTACGATCGACCGACGCGCCGACGACATCGTTCCGGAGACCGTGAGCGCCAAAGGTGAGATCGATTGCGCGTCGGGCGCGATCATTCGGGTGTGGAACCTGGGTGGCTGGGGCCGTTCGCCGTCACCCGTCCCGACTGGCTTCACGCTCCCTGCAAGCTGCGTCTTCGTCGGAGCCGCGACGCTCACGCCTGAGTCGAATGAGTGGCGCATCGACTGCGGCGTCGAAGCGAACCGCAGCGTCCGCGCCGTTTTGGAGCCTGCGCTCGCACAACAGGGCTGGGCCTTCTGCGCACGAGCAGCGACTCCGGCGTGGAGCAAATACGCGGCAGGGGTGCTCACCTTCATCCAGCCGTCGCCTTCTTCTACGGAGCTCCCTCGCCTGATCGCGCAGCAGCAGACACTCGCCAACTGTCCTTAGGCGAGCACCCGCACATGTCTGTCGTCGTTAGCGCCGACGCTCTATTCGCAGGGAGATTGACAACGCGCCCGCGAATCGTGCTGATGTCGTGCGAGGACGCAACTGCGGCTTGTTACTGTGCGGGGGGAACCGCAGAAGTCTGCGCGCCCGAGTTGGTCAGCCGGGACGCGCGCTTTCCATCAATTCCTAGAGTTCTCCGCTCTCGGGCGCGAAAAATCGATGAGAGGTCTGCAAAACCTTCATCGCGGGTTCGATTCCCGCCGTCGCCTCAGATCGATTCGACGAGCCGGGGAAGGTCTTGAGCTCCTCGACGCCGTCGTCACGTACGACGAGGAAACGGCGCCGAACGCAGCCCAGCGCGGGCCACGGCGACGCATCGCGAGTCATTCGGCAGGTGGCGCGTCCCGTAAAGCCAAACTAGGCCGACCGCTGCTCGGAGCCCTCGTCGCGCCACAGCGCGTCGGTCTGTCCATGTTCGTCGACGGCGAAGGAGCCATAGCGGATCGCGCCGGCAACGCGGTAGATGTGGATCGCCACGCCCGTCGTCGAGATCTTCGTGTCGACGAGGGCGAGCGCCCGCGGCAGTGTGCCGCCGGCGAAGAGGCGCTTCCCCTTGCCGACCGACACGGGGAAGACCCACAGCTGCAGCTCGTCCACGAGGTCGTGCGCGAGCAGCGTCTGGATGAGATCGCCGCTCCCATGCACTTGGATCTCGTCGCCCGCCGACCGCTTCAGTCGCGCGACGGCCTCGGCGACATCCCCCTGCAGGAGCGTCGAGTTGCGCCAGGTCAACTCTTTGAGCGTTCGCGAGGCGACGTATTTCTGGACGCTGTTCAGCTTCGCCGCGACGGGATCGTCGTCGCTCACCTTCGGCCAATGCGCCGCGAAGATCTGATACGTCTTGCGCCCGAGCAGGAGCGCTCCCGCCCGCAGCGTCGACTCGACGATGGTCTGGCCCATGAGCTCGTCCCAGTAATTGACCGACCACCCGCCGTGCTCGAATCCGCCGTCGCGGTCCTCATCGGGCCCGCCGGGCGCCTGCATGACACCGTCGAGGGTCAGGAAGGTTCCGACGACCAGCTTGCGCATCTTCGTCCGTCCTTTCGGCCTGTCGTTCGCCATTAGGACGCGATCCCGCAGCGAAACTCATCGGTCGACGGAGCACCGCGTGCTCCCGAAAGACCAAACCGGATCCCTTGCGGGCCCGGTCCGGGACCTTTTGCGAGCCCACCGACCCGAACCGGCGGGATCGCTGCGAGAACGATATCGCTGCGAGAACGATATCGCCATGCTCTGCGACACTCCACCGCGTGAACCTCCGGAGGATTCTGCGGTCGCCGAAGGTACTTGTCCTGCTCGCGGCGATTGCGTTGTCAGCCTGCGGCTCGACCCTGCTGCAGACGCAGACGAATCCGTCGCCTACGCCCGTCCGATGCGCGGACGCAAGCCCTCAGCCGCAGATCGACGCGGCCAAGCTGCCGCTGCAGCCTCGCTCAGCTCTGATCTCGTGCGTCTTGAGCATTGGGGAAAATGTGGGCCCCGACCGATTGGTCGTGGGCTACTACCGACTGGTGGACGGACGTTCCCTACAAATGAACGAGTGCCGCGGGTGCAAGCCGGTCACGATCACGGATGCGAAGAGGCAGGACATCGCCGGCCACTCCTGGTACCACACCGACGTGGATGGGCATTATTCGCTGTACACGACGCTCCAGGACGGCACGTTCGTTGCGTTCTACGTACCGAGGGGCAAGACCGACGCCGCAGACCTCGAGCTACTTACGGAGGTCGCCCTGACGCTCAGATAGGGTCTACCGCGCGCCGGCTCCAGCAAGAGTGCGTTCGGCGCCTCCACCCGCGTAAGGGCTCAGGCCGAACCATCGGCCAAACAGCGGGCGCGCGTCTTCGTCGCCGTCGAGTCGGATGGAACCTGCGGCGATCGCGTCGGCGAGATGCACGCGTCCAAGCCACACGGCGGTCAACGCCGCGAGATCAGCGTCGACGGCGAGCTCCACGTCGTCGAGGCTCTCGTCGGTGAAGCAGAGATCCACGGCCGGGGGTTCGATCCGCAACCAGAAGGAGCGTCGCGGTCGTCGGAAGTCGAAGCGGACAACGAACCGAGCGCGTCGGAACGCCTGGACCTGCACCCGCCGTCGGATGAACCACATCAGCAGCACCGGATCGAGCTTCCCAGAGGATAGGTTGGCACCGCCCCAGCGGTAACCCCACGCGCCCAGGGCCTCCACGACCGGTCGCAGCTCTTCGCCGGCCGGAGTCAGGTGATAACTGAAACCGCGCCCGCGCTGCGCGGGTCGACGCTCGATGACGCCGGCGCTCGTCAGCGACGCGAGGCGCTGGGTCAGGAGGTTGCGCGAGATCCGGGGAAGTCCGAGCTGGAGCTCGCTGAAGCGATGGCTGCCGTTCAGCAGCTCGCGCACGATGAGCGGCGTCCAGCGCTCGGCGAAGATCTCCGCACCACGAGACACCGGGCAGAACTGGCCGTAGTCCGGCACCCGCCCAGTCAACGCCGCGGGTCGCCGATACGCAAGTTCATTTTTTGGGCTTTCGCGATACGTGCACGGGATTGATCGTTCCAACCGTCCGAATACGGTGGCGCGCCGCCGCGCGCCGCGTGATCAGGAAAGGGAGCGAACGACTTGGAGGTACGTCGATGCGTCAACTAGGCCCGATCACACTCGCGCTCGTCCTTGTCACATGCGGAGGCGCACCGCCACGCGCCGCATCGTCGCCCGCGCCGGCGGCCCTGCCCTCGCCCTCGGTTGCCGCGACCGCGACGCCGACGCCGACGTACGCGCCGAGCGCCGAAGGATTCAACAGCAAGCTCCTCATCGAGAAGCCCCGAACCGTTTCGACGAGTGTGCCGGGATATATCTGGATCGTCGGCGGTGCGGCGACGGAGTCACGCGGCGTGAGCGCCGTGGTGTCGGAGCGCGAGACCTTCACGGCGTCGTACGAGGAATCGACAGCTCGACGAACAAGTGATGCGGGTCGAGTGGCGTACGCCACGCCGGACCTTCCGCCGCTCGCTGCCGGGCGTTACACCGAGAGCCTGAGGCTGGTCGTCGTCCAACCCGGCGGGCGCTCCGCCGCCCACATGCACTCGGGCATCGAGGGAGTGCTCGTGCTCGATGGCCGTGTGCTCGTTCGTAGCGCCGGCAACGCGCCCGCGTTCCTCGACGTAGGCCAGGGCTTCTACATCCTCCCGAAGGTCCCGGTGCAGCTCATCAACGCGGGGAACGTGGTCGCGCGTACGCTCGTGTACTCGATCAGCCCTGAGGGCGCACCCTTCTCGACCGAGCTCGATCAATCACCGTGACCGAGTCGTGGATCAGAGCCCCTTCGCGGTCAACTGGCGGGCGCGCGGAGCAGCTCGATCCGCTGGGCGAGGGTGAACCTCCAGGGCCAGCGCCACGGCGTCGCGCTCACCATGCGAAGCGCGGAGCCGCGGACATGTTCGAGCGGATCGGGCAGATCCGCGTGACGCGGTGCGAACGGGTGTGGCTGGACGCCGGGTCGGAAGTCCCAGATGAGCGCGAGGGTGCCTGGTCGCAGCACGCGGCCGATCTCGGCCAGGCCCGCGGCTGGGTCGGCCCAGTGATGCATCGACAGCGTGCTGACGACGAGGTCGAACGATGCGTCGGGGAACGGCAGCGAGGCCACATCGCCGACGCCGAATGCTGGACGGCGCTCGTTGCCGTTCCCCGCACGTTCGGCGTTCCGTCGGGCGCGCTCGATCATGGCCGGATCCAGATCGAGACCGCTCACGTCGAGGCCGTACTCGCGAGCCATCCGGATCGATAGCTGGCCCGGGCCGCAACCCACCTCGAGCACCCGCGCGCCCCGCGGCACGACCGCCGCGACATCGGCAGCGATCTGGCCGAAGAACGAGCCGATCAGGAGTCGGCTGAGCACGTCGTACACGGCGGTATCGCCCATGACGATCCCGCCCGGCACGGTTCGGCCCATTGCGGCACGACGACCGTGTCGCACGACGGCGACCGCCACGGCCGCCGCGCCGAGCAGGATCGCGATCGTTCGCGGTCGAGTCGTCACGTCGAAGGCGACACCGTAATCGAGACATAGTGTCGCTGTCAAATCAGACCGTCTGGAGAGCGGCATCGAGTAGGCTATGGCCATGCCGAAGCTCTGGACCGAGACGATCGATGCGCACCGCCGCGCCGTCCGCGACGCGACCCTGAACGCGGCTGCGGCGCTCGTGGCCAAGCACGGGCTGCCGTCGGTGACGATGTCGCAGATCGCCGAAGACACCGGCATCGGCCGGGCGACGCTGTACAAGTACTTTCCCGACGTCGAAGCGATCCTCCTCGCCTGGCACCAACGTCAGATCAGCGCCCACCTCGAGCAGCTCATCGACATCCGCGAGCGCTCCGCCAGCCCTCGCCAGCGGATCGAAGCGGTCCTAGAGGCCTATGCGCTCATTGCCCAGCAACGCCCACGTCACGGACCCCAGCTCGGCGCGCTGCTGCATCGGGGCGGACACGTCGCCCGAGCGGAACGACAGCTGAGCGGCTTCGTGCGAGACGTGTTGAGCGAGGGTGTGAAGACCGGCGACGTTCGTGATGATGTCGCACCGGACGAGCTCGCCAGCTACTGCATCCACGCCCTCAACGCAGCCGCGAGCCTGCCGTCCAAGACCGCGGTGCGGCGCCTGGTCACGGTCACCATGGCGGGGTTGCGTCCCGCGCGCTAGCCGCTCTGGCCGTCGATCACCGGCCTCGGATGGTGCGGGTGAACTGCCAGGCTGCGAGGCCGAAGAGAAGTCCCCAGATCAGGAAGGACATGTCCCAGACATAGAGGTGCCAGAGCAGCGGCTTCCAGGTCACAGGCTCCGCGAGACTGAGCAAGCCGCTCGCGACCAGTGCCTCAGTGATGACCAACACGCCGCCATACGTAGTCAGTACGACGGCAGCGCCCCAGCCCAGCACGGCGAGCGGCGATCGAGGCAGTCTCATTCCCCACGGGCGGACCAGCGCGAGAGCCAGCACCGCACCAAGCACCTTGACGAAACCGGTGACCCACACGGCGGCGAGGATGATCGGATCGTGAGCTCGGCCCATGCTTTCGATCGACCCTCCGATGGTATCGAGGCCGAGGGTGCCACCACTGCCCCAGTAGAAGCTGATCGCCGCGAACGCCAGACCCCACACGCACGCCAGATAGCCTGGCCATTCATTGGACCTGGCGGCGGGCGGTCCTACTCGTTCCACGCGAGGTCAACCGGCTGTCTTGGTGCGCAGACCAAAGAGCGCGTAGAGCGGGCAGAAGCCGACGAGCGCGGTCACGAGCATTAGCGCCGCGACCGCATAGAACACGATAGCGATCGCGCTTACCGGACCAGCGATGATGCCAACGACGATGGCAACAGGCGCGATCAGGATCCCGCGGACGAGTCGGTCGATGGTCGCCATGTTTCTTGTCACGTTGATCACCTCTTCGTCAGTGGGAACATGATTTCGCCTCCGTTCCCTCCCGCTTCACGTAGGGCAACCACCTCGTCGGACGTGCGGTCCTCCCTGACGCGGTCTATGCGCGCGGGTCGCTGCTCCGGTCCAATGGGCAATCGAGCGCCGGTCGCACCGGTGAGAGCTCGATCTGGAAGAGCTCACCGGGAGCCTGGAACTTCATGCGAATGTGACTGTTGTTGCAGAAGGGCTTGCTGGCGGACGCACCACAGCGGCAGAGCGTCGCACGCGGCAGGACTTCGAGCGTTCCGTCTTCATGTCGCACCTCGATCCGTCCGCGGACGAGCAGTGGTCCGTTGCGCATCGGAGTGACGCTCGGTGGATCGGACTCTTGCTCCTCGTGACCGCCGTCGAGCCGCCGATATTGGAGCGCGCCACTCGGGCAGCGCTCGATCACCTCAGCGACAGCGTCCGCCGGCGCGGCATCGGCCGTGATCCACGGACGGCGTTGCAGTTCGAAGACCGCGGGCAGGCGGCGCAGGCACTCGCCGACGTGGATGCAGACCCCAAGATCGAAGCTGACTTCGATATTCTTGCCGCGATAGGTCCGGCGAGTGTCAGTCCCGCGGAGCGGGTGCGCGGTCCGGAAGGAGCCAGGGCAGCGCTTCGGCCATCGGCTGGACGAGCGCCGCGTGCTCGTCCTTGCTGATGCCATGCTGCGCGAAGAGACCGAGGGCGGCGCCGAACGCCGCCCGCTCGGCCTTGTGCCCGAGATCGCCGTGCCTGGCCTTCCACGCGACGAGCGCGCCACGAGATTCGGTAAGCCCGAACAGCGTGCGACGGAAGTCTTCCCACGCCGGACCGAGGTCGGAGCGTTCGACGAACGCCAGCGCGGCCTTTTCGGCGCGGTGATACGCATCGAGTCCGCGTGCTTCGTGCTGGTCCCAGCCCCACGCCGCGCGCTCTATGCCGTTCGTGTCGAAGGTGCGCAGGTCCGATGCGAGCCGCTCGAGGTCCTTCGGGCGTGGATGAGCCCCCAGCATGCGTGGCGGATGCTATGCCCCGGCGGGCGGCCGACCAAACGCGCCGGGCGGGTAGCCCAGCCGAGCGGGACGCTCAGCTCTGTCGAGGGTGCGGACTGTCCGGTGACCTCTCTAGACTCGGCGGCTGGGCGGAGGGATGAGCGGCTGAGGGAGGGAACGAAATGCGGCTCCCGCAGTTCGGCATCTTCGCGCAGGGCACCGTCGCGCACGAGTTCATCGAGTTCGATCTCCGGCCCGAGGTCGACAAGGCAGCCGCGGGCCGCCTGATCACGCAGCTCCAGCAGCCACAGGTGGCCGCTGGCGGGGTCAACCTGGTGATCGCTTTCGGCGCGGACCTGTGGCGCCAGCTCGCACCGGATGAGGCTCCGGCGAGCCTTGGCCCATTCCGCGAGATCGCCGGGCTCGACAAGCGGCGCGCGCCGGCGACACAGCACGACGTCTTCGTCTGGATAAGCGGAAGCTCGAGCGATGTGGTCTTCGAGCACAGCCGTGCGGCTGTGAGCGCCATCTCGGACGTGGCGGTGGTCGCGACGGAACAGGCGTGCTTCGTCCATCGCGACAGCCGAGACCTGACGGGGTTCATCGACGGAACGAAGAATCCGCCGCTGCTGGAGGCGCCTCTCGCGGCGCTCGTCCCGCCCGGCGAGCCGGGCGCGGGTGGAAGCCACGTGCTCGCGATGCGCTGGGTCCACGATCTCGCGCGGTTCGAGACGCTGTCGCAAGCCGAGCAGGAGCAGGTGTTCGGCCGGACCAAACCGGACAGCGTGGAGCTCGATGACGAGCGAAAGCCCGCGAACGCGCACATCGCCCGAGTCGAGATCCTGGATGACCATGGGGACGAGCTCGAGATCTACCGGCGAGGCGTGCCCTACGGCACGATCGCCGAGCACGGCATCTACTTCGTGGCGTTCGCCGCAGATCGCGAGCGCTTCGACCGCATGCTGGCGCGCATCTTCGGCCTGGCCGATGGAATGCGCGACCGGCTGACGGACTTCAGCCGGCCGGTGACCGGAGCCATGTACTTCGCGCCGCCGCTGACGCTACTCGGGCTCAAAGAGATCCCCCTCCACGAGAGCGAGGAAATCCTGCGAAAGATCCCCCTCTTCGACAGATGCTCAGCGCAACAGCTGAGATTCATCGCGTCGCGCGTACGATCGCGCGAATATCCGGCGGGAGCGACGCTCTGCAAACAGGGTCAGGGCGCGGATGAGTTCTTCGTCATCGTCGACGGCAGCGCGCAGGTCCGGCGCGATGCCTCGATCCTGCGCACCATGGGCCCGGGCGACTTCTTCGGCGAGATCGCGCTGATCGACGAGGGCCCGAGGACGGCCACGGTCGTGTCGTCCTCGCCGATGCGTTGCCTCGTGATCGAGTCGCAGCAGTTCCGGAGCGTCCTCGGGCAGAACGCCGATATCGCCGTGCACATCCTTGACGCCGTGACTCAACGGCTGCGCGCCCTGCTCCCGCACGACTCGGAGGCATAGGTTCGCTTGGGCCCGAAAGACTCGATCCGGCTCTTCTTGTTGTTCGAGACGGCAACGTTTGCCATCGCCGCGCTGATCCACTCCGGAGTGCTTGTCACCGGCTTCGAGCACAGCGGGGCGCGTATGGGCGAGGCGGTGATAGCCGCGGTGCTCGTCGTCGGCTTGGCGCTCAGCCTGATCCGCGCGTCGTTGATCCGATCGATCGGCATCGGCGCTCAGGGATTCGCTTTGCTCGGAACCTTCGTCGGACTGATCACGATCGCGATCGGCGTGGGCCCCCGGACCGTCCCCGACGTCGCATACCACGTGAGCATCGTCGTCGTCCTCTTTTGGGGACTCGTCGTGGCGGTGCGCGCCCGCTACCTGTACTCGGCACGCCGGCTGACACCGGCGCTGGCGAAAGCACGCACGCCGCCACATGAGCGCGCCCACCCGCCGGCTCATGTTCGTGCTCGTCCTTGCCTATTCGGTGACGTCGGGACGACGGGAGCGTTCGCGGCCGGTCATTCGGTCTTGATCGGCGGCACGCCGCAAAGCGCCTCGTTCACCCCGGCCACGATTCGCCAACGCGTGCTCCGGCAGCGACCGAAGCGCCGACGCCCGAGCCAGCCGCTGCCGCGGTCGGCGCGCCCACCGAGACACCCGAGCCGAGCCCGGCGGTCCTGCCGGTCGTCTCGATCGATCGTGTGAGCGACGCGCGAGCCGGCGATGTCGCACCGTTCGCGGCCGATCCGCCCGAAGTATTCGCAACGGCGACACCGTGGTGGCTCCTCTTCCTCATTGCGGCGCTCGCGGGTACCGGTTAGGCCTCGTGGCTCTTCCTCCTCGGGCCCCTTCGCGTGCGCCGCTACTGGTTCGAGTTCGAGCTCGACGTGGTTTCAAGCGATGCGAAGTCGATGCAATGGCTGCGCGAACGGCTCAGTCACGGCTGCGGTGTCACCGCGAGGAGCGAGTCCGATTGTCTGGATCTCATTCGGCGCACTGTGGTCGCCGGCAGCGCCTTGCTGAACATCCGGCGCGTCATCCGCGACGTCGATCCCTCCACGCTCAGCTCGCTCGTCCAGCGCACCATGGACACGCCGAGCTCACGTGGCGTCTGGTATCCCTCGCGGCGCGTTCTGTACGAGCTTCAGCTCAGGCCATCGCAGGCTCGTTCGGCGCTTATCGCTCCGGATCGGTCTTGCGCAGGGCCAGGATCCATGCGGTCACAAGAAGGAGCGACACTCCGACGACGACGAAGCCGATGGCGAGCGTGAATGCCGTCAGCACACCATTGGCGTATGGGCCCGCCGGTGGAAGTTGTAGGAAGTAGCCGCCCAGCACCCAAGCGACGGCGACGATCCAAAGCACGGTGCTCCGCCGAAGATCCGCGAAGCTCTTCCTCTGTCGGGCCATTGCACGAAGGCTAGATGAAGAGCGTCGTCGCTCCATCCGCGGCCGCGAGTGCTGTCGCGGCTCCGGCGGGATCCTCGAGACCGTCGATGAGGTCTTCCTTCGTCAAACCAAGCAGATCCATCGTCATCTGGCAGGGGATGAGCTTCACGCCCATGTCGCGCGCTGTCTCCAGGAGCTCCTGAGGGCTCGCGACGTTGTTGCGCTTCGCGAGCGTCTTCATCATCGCCGGGCCCATCCCCAGGAAGTTCAGCTTCGAGAGCTTCAGGTGCGCGGTGCCGCCGCGGTTCATCGCGGCAAGCATCTTCTGCATCCATACCTTCCCGGTGATTCCGCGGTCGTTCCGTACGAGCGGGAAGAGACCCCAGAACGTGAAGAACACGGTCACCGGCTTGCCGAGCGCGGCGGCGGTGTTTGCGAGGATGAGGGTCGGCCACACACGATCAAGATCGCCGCTCCAGGCGAAGATCACGAGTCCGCCGGTCTCCTTCGTCGACTCGACGTCCATCTTCGGGAGCGTGTCGGGGATCGCCGTCGCCATTGTCATCTCGTTCACCCCTTCTTCTTCAACACGAAGCGGTACACGGTGCCATCCGTGCCCGACTCCACGAGCTCGTTCCCGGTCGACTTCGACCAGGCCGCGAAGTCCTTCACCGATCCCGGATCGGTGGCCAGGACCTCGAGAACATCACCGGGCGCAATCGAGCGCATCGCCTGCGCCGTCTTCACGATCGGGAGCGGGCAGGAGAGGCCCTTGCAGTCGAGGCTGCGCGCGATCGTCAGCGTCATCGTCGTTCCCTTTCTCAGCCCACGCGACCCTGCGGGACCGTCACCCAGTACGCTCGGTTGAACACCCACTTCGCCCAGTGCCAGAGACGCGACGGCTTCGGCGGCACGGGCGGATGCGCGTAGTCGAAGCGCAGCGAGGTGGCTCGTCCGGCGCCCGTCTCGAGGAAGCACATCACACGGCCGCCGTAGGCGGTCTTCGGCGCGGTCCCGCGCACAAGCGAAGCGATGCGGCTCGCGATGACCGGCGCCTCGAAGTGCGCGGTCGAACCGCTCTTCGAGATCGGAAGGTCTGTCGCATCGCCGAGGGTGAAGATCCGCTCGTGCTCCTTGTGCTGCAGCGTGTTCCGATCGGTCGGCACCCAGCCTCCGGTGTCGCCGAGTCCTGAAGCATCGACGACGGCCGCGCCGCGGTGCGGCGGCACGAGCACCAGGAGGTCGTAGTCGGCCGACTCGCCCTCGAGGGAATTGACGATCCTCTTCTGCGAGTCGACCGACTCGACGTTGAAGAAGGTACTCAGACCGATCCCGCGCTTGTCGAAGATCGGTTGTACGAGCTTCGACGCGGACTCGATCGTGAACGCGCGATTGAGCGGTGAGAGGAGCGTGACGCTGCTCTTCTCGCGGATGCCGCGCTTGCGCAGGTACTCTTCGAGCATGAGGACGAACTCGACCGGGGCGGGCGGGCACTTGTAGGGGATGCCGGCGACGCCCAAGAGGATCTTGCCGCCCTTGAAGCGGCGTAGCTCCTCGCGAAGGCGAAGCGCGCCCTCCAGCGAGTAGAAGTCATGCGAATCGCCGTAACCGGGCACGGCCTCGCGGTTCAGGCGCGAGCCGGTGGCGAGGACGAGGTAGTCGTACGCGATGCTGCCGCTGTGCGCGAGCTGCACCGTCTGGGTGGTCGGTCCGATCTTTGTGGCCTGGTCGATGACGAGCTCCACGCCCTTTCGCAGAAGCGTGCGCTCGTCGCGCGCGAGCCACAACGCGTTCGCCTGGCCCAGCGCGACGTAGAGGAAGCCGGGCTGGTAGACGTGCATTCCCGTGCCGTCGACCACGGTCACGGTCGCGTCGCGCCCGAGCGCCTTGTTCAGGAGATTCGCCGCGAGGGTGCCGCCGACGCCGCCGCCGAGGACCACGACCTGGGCGGGCATCAGCGCACCTTCCGCACGATGAACTCGGCGTAACCCTGCTGGTCGCGGACCTCGACGAGCTCGTGCTTGGCCTTCGCGACCCATGCCGGAATGTCGGTCCGCGAACCGGCGTCGCTGGAGACGACGGCGATCGTGTCGCCGACCTGGCCCTGGCGGATCGCGCCGATCAGCGCGAGGAGCGGACCCGGGCAGGCCATGCCGCGCGCGTCGATCGTCTTGGTCGCGGTGGTCTGGGTAAGCGTCATCTCGCGCCTCCTAAATGAACGTGATCGGGCCGGTGGTCGCGTCGCTCATGAAAGCCGCCACCCCTTCGACGTCGTCGACGAGCGGGTCGAGGTCGTCCTTGGTGATGCCGAACAGCTCCATCGATAGGGCGCAGGCGTGAATCTTCACCTCGCCGATGTCCTTCGCCTGCTTCAGGAGCTCGCTCCAGTGCCGCTGGCCCGTCAGGCTCTGCCGTACGAGCGTCGTCCCGGACGGACCCGCTTCCGTCGCCGATCCGTGGTCGTCGGCGATCTTTGTCTTGCGGAACGCGTCGAGCGCCCAGTACTGGAGGAAGACGTTGACCGGTCTACCCATCGCCGCGGCGCCGGTCGCGAGCACGGCAGCGGCCGCAAGACGATCGTCGGTACCGGAAAACAGGACCAGAGAAAGGGTCGTGTCGTCGTTCATCGTGGACCTCCGTGCTGATGCCGATGTTGGCGATCGCGAGCGCTCCGGTCGTGCGCCGAACGTCATGAACTGGGAGGGCCGGTCGTCGCTATTCAGCCTTTACATGGATATGTCAATATACGCATAGACAGATATAGGAGGCGCCCGGAAGGATGGCCACCCTCGCTCGCGACGACGTCTTCCGGCTCCATGCGCAGATCTGCAAGGCCCTCGGCGATCCGAACCGGCTGCTGATCCTGGTCGAGCTGCGGAGTGGACCGCGGACCGTCGGCCAGATCTCCGACGCGATCGGTGCCAGCCAGCCGCTGACCTCGCGCCACCTCGCCGTGCTGCGCGACAAGGGACTCGTCGAGGCGCAGCGCCGTGGCACGTTCGTCCGGTACAGCCTTACGGACCGCCGCATCCTGACGGCGATTGACATCCTGCTCGCGGTGCTCGCATCACAGCTCGCGCGTCAGGGCGCGCACGGCACCACGGCGCGCCGGCTCCGACCAATCCATCGAGCGAGCGCATGAGCGAGCCGACCCCGTAGCATTCGCCGCGTGAAGCCGGGCTGGGAAGGTCGCTTCTTCGAGGACTTCCGCGTGGGGGACGTCTACCGCTCCCGGATCGGCCGAACGATCACCGAGGCCGACAACACCCACTTCACGCTCCTCACGAACAACACGAACCAGATCCACTTCAACGAGCACTACGCGAAGACGACGGAGTTCGGCCGGACGCTGGTGAACAGCGTGCTGACGATCGGAATCGTTACCGGGCTCGCCGTCGATGACACCAGCGCGAATGGCTTCGCGCTCGGCTGGGACGAGATCACGCTCCCCAGCCCGCTCTTCGCGGGCGACACGCTCTACGCCGAGAGCGAGGTCCTCCAGGCGCGCGAATCGCGGTCGCGGCCCGGGTGGGGCGTCGTGAAGGTCCGCCAGCGCGGCATCAAGCAGGATGGGACGGTCGCGCTCGTCATGACGCGCAGCTTCATGGTCCCCAAACGCGGCGCGGCGAGCCGGCCGCTGTTTCCGGAACCGAAGTCCTGATGGACTTCTCGATGAGCGAGGAGCGGACCGCCATCCGCGACGCCGTCCGCGACCTGTGCGCGCGATTCCCCGACGCCTACTGGCGCGAGCTGGACGCGATAGGGGAGTATCCCGACGCCTTCGTGAAGGCGCTCACCGACGCCGGGTGGCTCGGCGCGCTCATCCCCCAGGCGTACGGGGGCTCGGGCCTGGGCATCGCCGACGCCGCCGCCATCCTGGAGGAGATCAACGCGTCGGGCGGCAACGCCGCCGCCGCGCACGCGCAGATGTACACGATGGGCAGCGTCCTGCGGCATGGATCCGATGAGCAGAAGCGCCGCTACCTGCCGCCGATCGCCAAGGGCGAGCTGCGCCTTCAGGCGTTCGGCGTGACGGAGCCCGACGCCGGATCGGAGACGACGCGGCTGCGGACCGTTGCGGTGCGGACGGGCGACCGCTACGTCATCAACGGGCAGAAGGTGTTCATCTCCCGTGCGCAGCATTCCGACCTCATGCTGCTGCTCGCGCGCACGACGCCCTACGACGAGCTGAAGGACAAGACACAAGGACTCTCGATCTTCCTCGTCGACCTGCGCGCGGCGACCGCATCGGGGCAGATCGAGATCCGGCCGCTGCAGACGATGATGAATCACCACAGCACCTCCATCTTCATCCGCGACCTCGAGGTCCCCGTTGCGGATCGCGTTGGCGAGGAGGGCGAGGGCTTCCGCTACATCATCGATTCCTGGAACGCCGAGCGGATCCTCATCGCGTCGGAGTCGATCGGCGACGGGCGTTGGTTCGTTTCGCGCGCGTCGTCATACGCGCGGGAGCGCAAGGTCTTCGCGCGGCCCATCGGCGCGAACCAGGGCGTGCAGTTCCCGATCGCGCAGGCGCATGCGCAGATCGAGGCGGCGTCGCTGCTGCGCGACAAGGCCGCATGGCTCTTCGATCGGGCGGAGAAATGCGGGGCCGAGGCGAACATGGCGAAGCTGCTCGCCTCGCAGGCTGCCTGGGCTGCGGCGAACGCCGCGATCGACACGTACGGCGGCTACGGCTTCGCGAAGGAGTACGACGTGGAGCGCAAGTTCAGAGAGACGCGCCTGCTCATGGTCGCGCCCATCTCGAACAACCTGGTCCTCGCCTACGTCGGGCAGCACGTGCTCGGCATGCCGCGAAGCTATTAGTGCTCGATCTCGCGCGATCGCTGATGTTCGTTCCCGGTCATCAGGACCGCATGGTCGACAAGGCGCGCGGGCTTGCTCGACTGGATGTGGCGCTGCTCGATCTCGAGGACGGCGTGCCGCGGCTGGAGAAGGATAACGCGCGTCGGAAGGTCGCGGACATCCTCGCACGATGGGACGCGATGCGTCCGATGCCGGTGGTACGCATCAACGGCATCGCGAGCGAGTACTTCGTCGCCGACATCACCGCGGTCGTCCGTCCGGGACTCACCGGGATCGTCCTTCCGAAGACCGAGCGTGCCGACGATGTCGTGACGGTGGACCGCCTGGTCGCCGAGCGCGAGCGGGCGGCGGGGATGAGCGCCCAGTCCGTGCCGTTCGTCGCCTCGATCGAGAGCGCGGCCGGCTTGTTGAACGCCGCCGCGATCGCCAGGGCGCCGCGCGTCGCCGGCCTCTTGTTCGGGGCGGAGGACTGGGCCAACGATCTCGGACTGCCGACGGAGCGGGCTGGTGACGCGCTCGATCTGGTGTACGTGCGCTCGGCCATCGTCGTCGCGGCCGCGGCCGCGCGCATCGCAGCGTTCGATGGCGTGTGGCCCGGGATCGAAGATGCCGATGGGCTGCGGCGTGACAGCATTCGGGCGCGCCAGCTCGGCTTCAGCGGCAAGACCTGCATCCACCCGAATCAGATCGACCTCGTCAACGAGGTGTTCACACCGAGCGCGCGGGAGGTCGAGGCCGCTCGCGGTCTCGTCTCCGCTTTCGAGGAGGCGGAGCGCGGCGGCACCGGAGCGATCACCTACGCCGGCAAGATGGTCGACCGGCCTGTCGTCGAGCGCGCGCGCCGCGTGCTGCGGCTGTCTGAGCTCAGCCGTGAGGTATCGCGGTGAGCGTCTCGTTCGGCATCAACTTCTTTTCGACGGTCCGCGCGGATCAGAAGTCGGCCGAGCAGTACTTCGCCGAAGCGCTGCGGCTGTCGGCGCTGGCAGACGAGCTCGGCTACAGCCACGTGCGCACGGTCGAGCACTATTTCCGGCCGTACGGGGGCATGACGCCGAGTCCGATCGTGTTCCTCGCCGCGGTCGCGGCGCGTACGCGGCGTGTGCGCCTCGTCACAGGGGCGGTCCTACCGATCTTCAACCACCCGATCAAGATCGCCGGCGAGACGGCGATGCTCGACGCGATCTCGTACGGCCGTCTCGACGTCGGGTTCGGGCGCGCGTTCCTGCCCGAGGAGTTCGACGCGTTCCAGCGCAGCATGGACGAGAGCCGCGCGCGCCTCGAAAGCGGCATCGCGGCGGTCCGGCGCCTCTGGACGGAGACCGACGTCGTGCACGAGGACGCCTTCTACAGATTCGGACCGGTCACCAGCAGCCCGCGTCCGGTGCAGCGACCGCATCCGCCGATCTTCATCGCCGCCGTGGGCACGCCGGCGAGCTTCGATTGGGCAGGGCAGCAGGGCTACGGCCTCATGGTCGTGCCCTATCTTTCCAACTTCGACACGCTGCGCGAGAACCTGCGGCGCTACCGCGACGCCTTCGCGTCCGCGCATCCCGGTCGACCGATCCCGCGGGTGCAGATGTCGTTCCACCTGCACGTCGCGGACAGCGACGACCGCGCCGTCGCCGAGGCGACGCCGCAGATGACCCAGTACGTCGCGCTCTTCCGAGCCAGCGCGTCGGCGTGGGAGGGGCGGCACTCGTCGGCATATCCGGGGTACGAGGAGCTCATCAAGGAGCTCGACACGATGACGATGGAGCGCGTGCTGCGCGAGCGGCGCGCGTTCGTCGGATCGCCCGACACCGTGACCGCCCTCATCACCGGTGCCGTCGAGCTCTTCGGTGACATCGAGCCGAGCCTGTCGATGCTCTGGGGCAACATGCCGTACGACGACGCCGAGCGCAGCTTGCGGCTCTTCGCATCGGAGGTCATGCCACGCTTCGCCGCGCCGGTCCCGCCTCTGGTCAGATCTTGAAGGTGTCGATCGTCTCAGGCGCGAAGAGCTCCTCGACCGTCAAGCGGCGCCCGGCGATGCCCTGCTCCTCCATGTAACGGAGGAACGTCTCGAGCGTCTTGCGATTCGGCTCGATGCCGTACGGCCACCAGTCGTCGCCCATAAGCGCGCGGACGGTCTCGATCTCGTCGTTCATCCACGGAAGCATGTAGCTCAGCGTCGCGGTGTTGTATATGGCGTCGGCGCAGATCCGCTTCGCTTCGGTGAGCGCCTTCACTAGGCTCTGCGCGATCCAGGGATCGCGCCGGTAGATCTCCTCGCGGATCACGACGGTATGCATGATCGGGAAGATCCGCGTACGCGCGAAGTACTCGGCTTCGGCCGCACGGTATCCGGGGAAAAGGCGCCGCACCCGGGGCGAACGGCGGGCGAAGGGCGGCGGCATGCGCGGGGAGAACACGGCGTCGAGCGCTCCGCGTTCGAGCATCGCGGACAGCGTCTCGTCCTCTGGGATCGGCTCGATATGGACGTCCGACGGCAACGAGAGCGTCTGCTTTGCGCGCCGGCCGGCCTGCTCGAGCCCGCCGACGTACCAGCGGAGCTCGCTGGGCCGCACGTTGTGCTCCTCTTGGAGGATCCCGCGGAGCCACACGTTCGCCGTGAGCTGGTACTCGCCGACGCCGACGCACTTGCCGCCCAGATCGGAGGGCGTGGCGATCCCGGCGTCGACGTTGACGTAGGCACCCGAGTGCCGGAACGCGCGCGATGGAAAGACGGGGATCGCCATGAACGGAAGGTCACCGCGGGCGAGACCGGTGACGTACGAGCCGAGCGACATCTCGGACACGTCGAACTCGCGATGCACGATCTGCCGGTGGAAGATCTCCTCAGGACCGAGCGGGAGGAACACGAACTCGATCCCATCCGCGCGCACCCGGCCGTCGCGGAGCGCGCGCACGCGGTCGTAATCGCCGATAGCGAACGAGAGGCGCATATCTAATCGAACAGCATGACCTTGGGATGCCCCCCACGCTTTGTCAGCGTCAGCGAGGACGTGCCGGCGACGGCGATGGTGTAGTCGCCCGGCGGATATCTGTCGTCGAGCGTGGCGAAGTACGCGCCCTGCGGCGAGATCTCGATGTCCTGTGACTCGTCGACGTGGCGGGAGCGGACGCGCAGATCGACGTGCGATCCGGGCGCGAAGCCGAACAGCAGATAGCTCACGCCGCGTCCCTCCGGCCCGGGACTGGTGAGCGCGACACCGGGTCCGGCCGGTACGGCGGATGCGATCCGCGCGGGCAGGCTGCCCAGGAATGCGTCGAACGATCGACCCGCGAGCCCCGCGTACGCGGTCGCGACGTTCTCGCCACGGCGGATGCGCGCATACAGCCGACCGATCGGCTCGGGACCGCCGACGTCCTCGCGCAGCAGCTCGGTGGCGCGGGCCGCCTCTTGGTACTTGTAGTAGCCCTCCCAATCGACATAGGCGTTCCACTGTCCCTGCGTCACCAGCCGAGGGAGGGGGATGAGCGTTCCGGTCATCGCCATCGACGCCGCCTCGTAACGCACGCGGATCATGCGCCACTCGGCGCCAGGGATCATCGCCTCCGCGAGGCGCGCCTCTCCCTCGTTCAGCCACGCCGGCACGAGGTCACAGCGCGGAGCGCAGGCTTCGAGGGTCACGAAATGCGTGAGCTCGTGGCGCATGGCTGCGACCGGCCGACGGTCCCGCACCGCCTCCCAGTTCACCGCGATGAGGCGGAGGTCGGGCTCGAAGAACGCGACGGAACTGTCGGCGACCCAGTCCGCCGTGATCTGTGAGTACCCGAAGCCGAAGCGCAGACCGGTCGAGTAGCCGCGGGTTGTGGCGAAGACATCGATCCGCGGACGCCCGCGCAGCGTCCACGCGAACTCGCGCTGCACCGCGGCCAGATCGGCCTCCACCTGCGCGAAGAGGACCGCGACGTCCGCGAGGTCGATCGAGGGTTCCACCACCAGCTCGGCCCCACCGGGGCAGTACGCGACGAGCTCGAGTGGTCCGACGTGCCGCTCGGCCGACAAGCATCGCGTGGGCGGCGGCCGCGTCGGCACCGGGGACGGCTCGGACGGCGCGATCGATGGGGACGGCTCGGCCGGCGCGATCGACGGTATCGGCGCCTCGCTGACCGCGACGATCGGCGGCGCACCAGTCGTCGTCGGCGCCACCGCCGTCGCGGGAGCGGCCGTGCAGGATTCGAGCAGCAGGGCGACGCCGAGGAGGATCCCGGCCGCGCCGCGCGACATCAGTCGGCCGGCGGAGCGAGGAAGATCGACGAACCGAGGCGGTCGGCGTACTGGGGCCGGAAGCGCTCGACGTTGTACATGCGCTCGACGTCCACACGGCGGGCGCCGAGCTTCGGATCCGGGAGTGTCGTGTGGACGAAATGGCCGCCCTGTATGGCGACCATCCGTCCGGAGACGCCGTCACGGATCAGATCGACGGCGATGTTCGCGAATGTGTTCGCCACCGTCATGTCAAGCGCGTCGGGGTCGCCACTGCGCAGGTCGTACGTGAGCTCGCTCGCGAGCGTCTCCTCGCCGGACCGGCGGCTGATCTCGTCGGCGAGCGTCTCGGCGATGTTCCCCTTCCGCCGGTGCCCGTACGCGTCGGCGGGCCCGTACTCCGGGACCGAGCCACCCTTCCAGATGGCTCCTTCGGCCGCGATCACGAACGCGTAGCGCGAAGGGTTGTTGTGCTTGTCCTCGACCAGGACCCGCACGAGCTGGTCGAGCTCGAACGGCGCCTCGGGGATCAGGCAGCGTGCCGACGTGACGTATGCGGCGTGCAGGGCGCTGAACCCCGCGTCGCGACCGAAGATCCGGAAGATCCCGATCCGCTCGTGCGAGCCGAGCGTCGTGCGCTGCCGGTCGATGAGCTCTTTCGCGCGGGTCATCGCGGTCGAGAAGCCGATGCAGTACTCAGTGCCCTGGACGTCGTTGTCCATCGTCTTTGGTACGGCGATGAGGGAGATGCCCTGGCGCGCCAGCGCCTCGGAGAACGAGAGCGTGTCATCGCCGCCGATGGTGACGAGGTAATCCAGATCCAGCGACTCGATGTTCCGCAGGACGATCGGCGTGAGGTCGTACATGCCGTCGTTGGTGCTGAAGCGCTCGCGCTCGCGTTCATCCAGGAACGGTGGGAGCCGTTCCGCCTTCATCTTGCGCGGGTTCGTGCGCGAGGTGTGGAGGATCGTCCCGCCGGTCCGATCGATCGCACGGGTGTTGCCACGGTCCAGCGGCCGGATGTACTCGGGGTCGGGATCGCGGCCGGGTCGCATATGCGTGAGTCCCTCCCAGCCGCGGCGGATGCCGAGCACCTCATAACCCAGCTCGGTCGAGCGGTACACGACGCTCTTGATGACCGGATTGAGTCCGGGCACGTCGCCCCCGCCGGTGAGGATCCCGATGCGGCGTGTCACGCGCCCAATGCTAGACACGGAACGGCGCGCCGTGGACGTGAGCGCGCCGTTCGGTCCGTGGGGGAGAGAGAGGAAGCTAGCGGGAGGCCTTCGAGCAGGCGGCGTACATCCTGTCGGCCTGCTCCATGAGCTCTTTCGCGGGCTTGCCGTTGAGCGACGCCTTCATCGACTTGCAGGTGTTGTCCGCGGTCGCCTCGACGTTCTCCTGCGCGAGCTTCTCGGCGAGGCGGGCGATCTCGTCGGCGCTCAGGCCGCTTCCGTCGAGGAACCGGCGGCACGCTTCGCTGTCGAGATCGCGCGTGGCGGCGCACTCCTTCATGAAGGCCAGAGATCGGCACGACGCTCGGGCTTGGGCTCCTTCTTCGGCTCCGACTGCTCGAGCTTCCGCATGAGCTTGGCGGCGAAGTCCTCCGGGCTGAGTCCGCTGACCTGCTGCGCACGGATGCATTCGTCGCTGTTGGGGTCGCGTGTCTCGAGGCACGCGGCGAACAGCTGGCCGAACTCGTCGGGATGCGGCATGGGCATGACAGGAGACGCCAGGATCACCACCGCGGCGATCGTGTTCCGGGTCAGGGCGAACGGGTTGAAAAGCTTCATGCCCCTCAGAACGAAGCGCCGCCTGCGACCGTACAGGCGGCGCGTATCGGGCCGGTCTCGGTCCCGCGGTCGCGCCTAGTACTTCTGCAGGACGACGAACCCCAGCTCCATCGTCGCGCTCGTGACCGTCTTCGTGACGATGGCCTTGTAGACGATCGCGCCGGTGGCGTTCTTCTCCATGAAGTAGATCGTGAGCGACTGACCGATCTTCGCGGAGACCGTCATCCTGAACGTGCCGAGTGAGGTCGTCTTGATCTCGCACGGTGCCGACGTGCTCAGCTGGACGCAGACGCCGCTGGCGAGCGTCCCGTCGGGATGCTTGACGGTCCCGGTGATGGTGAGCGCGATCGGCGACGCGGTCACGGTCGGGCGCGGCGTGCCCGTGACGGTGGGGCGCGGCGTCGTGGGCGCGGGCGTGCGCGTCGGCGTCAGCGTCGGCGGGCGCGGCGTCGCGGTGCGCGCGACCGTCGGCGAAGGCGTCGGTGATGGCGAGGGCGTCGGAGACGGCGTCGCCGCCTCGGTCGGCGCGAGCGTGGGCGATGGCGCCAGCGGCGGCTCCTCGCTCTCGGGGGCGACTGGCAGCTCCGCGCGAACGATGCGCAGCGTGTCCTGCTCGATGGCGCGGACACGACCCGCGGCGAGCGCGTTGCCGATCGACTCGAGCCGCGCGGCCTCGGCCTGACGTTCTTGGAGCAGCCACACCAGGTACTCGGCGCGATCCTCCGGATCGGTGTGCAGCCGGATCGCGAGGTTCTCGAGCGTCACGCGCACCGAGTAGAGCGCACTGTCGCCGCCCGCACCCATCGTCGCGCTACCGATCCCCAACGCGAGTGCGATGGTCGCGAGCGCGAGCGCCGGCCGGCGGATACCCCACGCCCAGCCCATGCGCTGCTGTCGATCCGCCCACGCGGTTTCGAGGCGGCGGCGGATCCGGTCGTCGGCGACGCGGTCCATGCGCTCGCCGCGCAGCGAGGACAGCAGAGAGACGAGACGGTCGTCGTTCACGATCTCGCCTTCCGTGCCGCCGCGCGCTCGGCGTTGTCGAATTCCTTGCGCAGGCGATCGATCGCGCGGTGCTGAAGGGTGCGCACCGCGCCCTCCGTCTTGTTCAGCACCTTGGCGACCTCGATCGCACCGTAGCCCTCGATGAATCGCATGACGATCACGTCACGGTGCTCCGGCTTGAGGCGCGTGAGCGCGGCCATGAGGACGTCGCGCTCGACGGCGAACGCCGCCTCGGCCTCGACGTTCTGGCCCGATCGCGGCTCGGTCACGAGCTGGTCCACCGAGAGCGGCTGCTTGAGCGTGCGCGAGCGGTCGATCGCCGCGTTGCGCGCGATCCGGTAGAGGAACGCGACGAACGGGAGCCCACGCTCCTGATAACGCTCGATCGACTGCAGTGCCTTGACGAAGACGTCGGAGGTGAGGTCCTCGGCATCGTGGGACGTGCCGGTGCGCGCCAGGCAGTAGCGGTAGATCGGGTCCCGGTAGCGCTCGTAGAGCTCACCGAAGGCCGCGGCGTTGCCGGCTTTCGCGGCCAGAACGAGCGCTTCATCGGCACCCGGTGCACCTCCTGTCAGCTCCGTGGGGCGCGACCGGCCAGCGACGGCGTTGGCGTCGCCCTGTTTCACAGAACGAAGGGGTTCCCGAACCCGTACATCCACACCTCGCCTCGCACGCTAGGGGGGTGGGCTGGCTGGCGGCAAGGCCCAGAAGAGTGGCTATTTCGGCGCGATCCGCCTCGGCGACGCTCTGGTCCCTAACGCCTGTTACAGAAGGCGTTCCATGATCACGACGTCCACCCAGCGTCCGTCCAGCTGCCCCTGCTCTCGGTAAACGCCGACCTCACGGAATCCGCTACGGCGATAGAGACGGACGCTGGCGTCGTTCTCCGGGAACCCGGCGAGCACGAGCTTGTGGAAGCCGAGTTCGCGTCCGAACGTCACAAGGCGGTCGACGAGCGCCGATCCGACGCCCCGACCGCGCCAGGCGCGGGCGACGTACAGCGAGATGTCCGCGACGTGCCGGTAGGCCTCGCGTGGATTGAAGACGTTGAGGCTGGCCCAGCCCACGACGTCGCCGTTCGAGGTGGCGACGATCGCCGGGTGGCGTTCGTCCCGCGCCGCGAGCCAGCGGCGCCGTTCATCCGGCGTGCGCGGCTCCGTCTCCAGGGTCGCGCGGTCCTCGATGCCTTCGTTGTAAATAGAGCAGATCGCATCCGCGTCGTCGCTCGTCGCCGACCGAACGAGATAGTGGCGTTCTCCCACAGGATGAGGTTAAGATGCGCGCAACAACTACATATCGCGTTGCCGGCCAGAGGTGCGGTCGTCAGGAGTAGCGGCGCGGAGGAACGAGCTTCCACCGAAGCGCAGCGAACGGGGCGACCGCCGAAGTCGATGATCGACTCGCGATCATCGGCTGGCTCGCTTTCCGGAAGGGAGCGGGCTGTCGCATCAGGGGTGACCCTGACGCGAAGCGCTACCGTGCGACCAAGCTTCATCTGAGGCTCGGTGTGCGCGTAAGCGCTGCCGGGCTTCTTCGTTTTCGGAGACGCCCGACAACGCCGTGCCGGCATGCGTGAGGAAGGACGCGGGCATGCCGGTCGAGCGATTCGCGATCATCGATTCCACGCTCCGCGAGGGCGAGCAGTTCTCGAATGCGCACTTCACGACGGACGAGAAGGTGCAGATCGCGAAGCTGCTCGATCAGTTCGGCGTCGAGTACATCGAGCTCACCTCGCCGGTCGCGTCGCCGCAGTCGCTCGAAGACCTGAAGATCATCGCGGGCCTCGGCCTGCGCGCGAAGGTCCTCACGCACGTCCGCTGCCACATGGACGACGCCCGCGTCGCCGTCGAGACCGGCGTCACAGGCATCGACATCCTCTTCGGTACCTCGTCGTACTTGCGCGAGTTCTCGCACGGCAAGAGCGTCGACGACATCGTCCGCGACGCTCGGACCGTCATCGAATTCATCAAGGATCACGGCAAAGAGGTGCGCTTCTCGAGCGAAGACAGCTTCCGCTCGACTGAGGGAGACCTTCTCAAGGTGTACACGTCCGTCGACAAGCTCGGCGTGGATCGCGTCGGCATCGCCGACACGGTGGGGATCGCGACGCCGCGGCAGTGCTATGCGCTCGCTGCCGAGCTGCGCCACCACGTGCATTGCGACATCGAGTTCCATGGCCACAACGACGCCGGGTGCGCCATCGCGAACTCGTACAGCATCCTCGAGGGCGGCGCGACGCATATCGATACCAGCGTGCTCGGCATCGGCGAGCGCAATGGGATCACTCCTCTCGGCGGCTTCGTCGCGCGCATGTACGCGGACGATCCGGCCGCGATCCGGCGGAAGTACGACCTGCGGAAGCTGAAGGACCTGGACGATCTGGTGGCGTCACTCGTGAGCATCGAGATCCCGTACAACAACTTCGTCACGGGCAAGTACGCGTTCCACCACAAGGCGGGGATGCACACGAAGGCCATCTACATCAACCCCAACAGCTACGAGATCCTCGACCCGGCCGACTTCGGCCTTCAGCGCACGATGAACATCGCCCACCGGCTCACCGGCCACAACGCGGTCGGGCGGCGCGCGCAGGAGCTGGGCCTCGAATTCGGCAAGGACGAGCTGCGTCACATCACGAAGAAGATCAAGGCCCTGGCCGACGCCGGTCCCCTCTCGATGGACCAGCTGGATGCGCTGCTACGAGAATGGGTGGTGGCATGAACAGGGTGGCAGGGGCCCTTGCGACGAGCGGGCCCGGACGGACGCTCGCGGAGGTCATCCTCGGTCGCGCCAGCGACCGTGACGTGCGCGCGGGTGACCTCGTGATCGTCCCGATCTCGCGCGTCATGGTCCACGACTCGGTCATCGACGCGGTCATGGCCGGGCTGCACGACCTCGGCAAGGCACGCGTCTGGGACACCTCGAAGGTCTGCGTCTTCATCGATCACGCCGCTCCCGCGCCGACGCCGGTCGTGGCGGACTCGCACCGCGTCCTGCGCGAGTGGGTGCGCGGCCAGGGTATCCCGACCTTCTACGACGCGGGCGAGGGTGTTTGCCACCAGATCATGGTCGAAGAGGGCTACTGCGAGCCGGGCACGGTGATCGTCGGCAGCGACTCACATTCCAACTCGTACGGAGCGGCCGGAGCCTTCGGCGCCGGGATGGGCGCCACGGACATCGCCGTTGCCCTCGGCCTTGGACGGACGTGGCTGCGCGTGCCGGAATCGATCAAGGTGAGCTTCACCGGCAAGCTGCGCAAGGGCATCACGATGAAGGACGCGATCATGCGCGTCGTGCGCGAGATCGGGACCGATGGTGCCCGGTACGCGTGCGTCGAGTTCCATGGTGTGGGCTCGCTCCCGCAGGGCGATCGCATCACACTCGCCGGAATGACGACGGAAATGGGAGCGAAGGCCGGCATCGTGGTCGGCACTCCCGACGCGCCGGAATGGCTCCATCCTGACCGCGACGCCCGCTACATGCGCGTCGTCGAGATCGATCTCACCACGCTCGAGCCCCAGATCGCCGTCCCGCCACGTGTCGATCAGGTCGTCGACGTCTCGCTCGCGGTCGGACAGCCGGTGGACATCGTCTTCCTCGGCTCGTGCACGAACGGCCGGCTCGTCGACATGCAGCAGGCCGCGCGCGTGCTGCGCGGGCGGCGCGTGGCGCCCGAGGTGCGTCTCGAGGTCGTGCCCGCCTCGCGCCGGCAGTTCGATCTCGCGATGCAGGACGGCACCATGCAGGCGCTGTCGGCTGCCGGCGCCGTCATCGGTTCGTCCGGCTGCGGACCGTGCCTCGGTCGCACCGGCGGCGTCCTCGCGGGCCAGGAGATCTGCCTCTCGACCGCGAATCGCAACTACAAGGGACGCATGGGCTCGCCCGAGGCCTCCATCTACATCGGCTCGCCGTATGTCGCGGCCGTCGCCGCGCTCACCGGCGTGATCGACGATCCGCGGCCGTACCTCGAGGCGAGCGACGCGGAGTTCGACGCGCTCGTCGCGCGTCGGCGCGCGGAACGGCCCGCTCGTGGCGCGGCGTCGTCGCGCTCAGGCGATCGTCTTCCGGAACTCGTCCTCGCGTCCGCGCGCAGCGGGCCGGCGATGGAGATCGACGATTGAGTCGGGCGTGGGTCTTCGGCGACGATCTCGACACCGACCAGATGGTGCCCGGCCGCTACGCGCCATTCATGGTCGGGCAGGACAAGTTCCACCTGTATGCGTTCTGCGACGCGCGCCCTGGGTTCGCGAAGGAAGTGAAGCCCGGCGACATCCTCGTCGGAGGCGAGAACTTCGGCTGCGGCTCGTCGCGCGAGTACGCCGTCGCGGCGCTGAAGAAGCTCGGCATCGGCGGCATCGTCGCGAAGAATTTCGCGCGCATCTTCTTCCGCAACTGCATCAACCTCGGCATCCCGGTGCTCGAATCGGCGGACGCGGTTGCGCTCGTGAACGATGGCGACGAGGTCACCCTCGACGCGGTCTCCGGGCTCCTGCACGCGCCCGCGGGAAATGCCACGCTCCGGCCGCTCGCGCCGTTCGCGCGAGAGATCCTCGACGCGGGTGGTGTGGTCGCCTACCTACGCGAGCATGGAGATTTCCCCAGCGTCCGATGACGTTTCGCGGCTGAGCGGGCTGATCGAGCTCTAGGGGGTCGCGGACGACGATCGTGCCGGCGGCCTTGTCGTGCAGCGCCTGTTTCTTCGCGTCCCACGCCGGCCACAGGAGATCGAGCAGACCGGGGAACCAGAGCAGCCACCAGAGGCCGATCGCGACGGCGTAGCGGATGAGCGCTCGCACGTAGGTCATCCGCTCTCCGGACTCCATGACGACTCGAATGCTGACCGCCATCTTGCCGGGAGTCTGTCCCTTCCAGCCGTGGAAGAACGTGAAGTATGCCGTGGGCAACAGCAGCGATATCGCGATGAACCCGGTGAGCGCGGGAAGGAAGCGCTGAAGCATGAGCTGGGATTGGCGCTGCGCCTCGAGCTGTGTCGTTGGCGCGGGACCGCGGAATGCCGGGTCCTGCGCGAGCGTCACGAAGAGCGGCACCATGATGACGAAGTAGAGGACCATGAGCGGGATCAAGAGCACGGTCTGGTCGAGCACGTAGGCGGCGGCCCGCAGCCACCATCCGGCCAGTCTCGGACCCGCGACCGGCGTCTCCGTCACTGCAGCGACTCCTTTGTCCATTCTGCGACCGCCTCGACCATCTTCGCCCGCGCCGCGGCGGGCTGGAAGTCGTGGTCGCCACCGTCGATCGTGATGACGCGATGGGTGACGCGCGCCTGCGAGAGCACCGTCGCGTACCGCTCCGCGTTCTCGAGCGGTACCTGCGTGTCGCGACTGCCCCATACGAGCAGGACACGAGCGCGCGTGCGCGACAGCTCCGCGATGGGCTTCCACTTGGTGTCGCCGCCGAACTGCGCCGGCGCGGCCGCGAGGACCGCGGCCCGCATCCGCGAGTCGCGTCCGGCCACGAGCGCCGCGACGGCGCCGCCGAACGAGAATCCGACGACGCCGAGCCGCTCGGGCACCTCGGGATGCCCCTTCAGCAGACGGATCGCCCCGCTCGCGTCGGCGAGCGCGCTCGCGAGCGTCATGCGCGGCGGCTCGTGGTCGCGATAGGCGAAGCGCAGCGCGGCGATGCCGTTGGCGGCGAGGGCCTCGCAGGTCGCCACGATGTGGGGCTGCTCGGGGTCCCCGCCAAAGCCGTGGAGGACGACCGCGCCGCCGATGGCCCGCGTCTCGGGCAGGTGCAGGGTCCCCTCGAGCTCGCCGTCGGGAACGGTGAAGGAGACGCGCTGAAGCATTACTCGGCTGGTGTCGGCCGTGCCGGCACCTCGGGCATCGCGAGCAGCTCGAATACCTTCTGTCGCTCCTCGACCGGCGTCCGCGAGCTGATGAGCTCGAGGACCTTCTTGCGTCCTTTCATCTTGCCGATGAGGATCGCGCCGACGAGCCGTTCGCTGAGGAAGAAGAGCCGTTTGTAGTTGCGGGCCTCGTAGTCCACCTCGTAGAGCGTCTCGGCGTCGGGCTCCTCCTCCGTCGTCACGCCCATCACCGAGATGTTCGAGTTGAACATCCCGGATGCGTACGTCGGCACCTCGACGTACGGCTGCTTCGCGCCGAGCATGTTCTTCGCGACATGGCGACCGTGGTTCAGCGCGTTGTCCCACGTTCCCATGCGGTGGTGGCGCTGCGAGACGACGTCGTAAAACTCCGCGACGTCGCCGGCGGCCCACACATCGGGGATGTTCGTCTCGAGGAACTCGTTCGTGAGCGCGCCGACCTTGGTCTCGAGCGCCGTGCCGCGGAAAGTGTCGATGTTCATCGTCAGGCCCAGACCGACGCCCACGAGGTCCGCCGTCGCCGTGAAGCCGTTCGATCCGGTGACCTTCGTCTGCCCGTTCGAGCGCTCCAGCTTCTCGATCGTCTCCTCGTAATGGAGATGAACGCCGGCGTCCTCGGCGAGGAGCGAGACTACCTTGCCGCCCTGCTCGTCGAGCGCGCGCCGCAGGAACCACGGACCGCGCTGGAGCCAGTGCGTCTCGAGCTTGCGGAAGGCGAACGCCTCGGTGAGCTCGTAGCCGATGAACGACCCTCCGAGGACAACGGCGACCTTCGACTCGGGTATGCGCGCGACCATGCCTTTGGCCTCGTCGAAGTACTGGAAGTTGAACACGTACTTCGCCGAATCGGCGCCGTCGCAGCCCAGCGGATTGGGGCGTCCTCCCGTCGCGATGAGCAGGCGGTCGTACTCCACCTCGCCACCGGGATCGATGGCGACGATCTTGTGCTCGAAGTCGACGTGCGTGACGTTGGTCTCGAGCTTCACCTCGATGCGGTTCTTGACGTGCCACTCCATGTCGCGCACGTAGACGCGCTGCTCGAACAGGACGCCCTTGAGGTACCGCGGCAGCGAGACCCGGTTGTACAGGGTGTATGGCTCGTCGTCGATGAGGAGGATGTCGCAGGCGGGATCGTCCTTGCGCAGCTGCTCGGCGCAATACGTGCCCGCCGCGCCGTTGCCGATGATGACGAAACGCATCATTCAAGTCTGGCCGAAACAGCACGGGAGCGTCTCCGCCGCTCGTATGGGTCGTATCCTCAGAGCGCCGGCGTAGCCCAACTGGCAAGAGGCGACTCCCTTAAGAGGAGCCATAGTGCGGGTTCGAATCCCGCCGCCGGCACGTGGAACCTGCCGCGCAGTGCGTGCGCCCTAGCACCGTGAGATATCTGCTCGCGGCCTGCGCGACGCTCGCGCTTCTCCTGACTGCAGCGTCACCTGCGGTCGCGTCATGCGTCGAAGAATCGCTGGCCGACCGAGTGGCTCGCGCCCAAGCGATCGCGTCCGGCACCGTCAGCGAGACACGGCAGACGTTCGCGCCCGCCGGCGGCGTGATCAAGTTCCGCCCCACGCGCGTTCTGAAGGGCACGCTGCCCGCGGAGATCGAGGTCTTCCTTGGCCTGACGCGTGGCGGCGCGCTCACGAGCGTCGACTCTGCGGTGGCGCGGACCGGACAGACGCACACGCTCTATTTGCGAGAGGCGAGCGAGACTGGACGAGTCAGCTACGAGACCGACGCCTGTAGCGGAAGCCACACCGGCGAGCCCAGCGAAGAGGAAACGAAGCTCTTGGGCCAGGGCACGTTCCAACAGACGGTCGATCACGCCGATAGCTCATGGATCGCGCCGCTCGCCTTCTCCGTCGCCGCGATCGTGGCGCTCGCGGCCATCGCGCTTGTTCGCGCTCGTCGCGTCAGCGCGCGCTAGCGGGATTCGAATCCCTCGGGCCGCACTTCCAGGTCTGCGCGTGCTGGCTTCGAGCGGTTGTAACCTGTGCGCGCTGTGGCCGATAAGCGGATCGAGATGCTGCGCCGTGTACCGCTCTTCTCGACGTGCGACGACAAGCAGCTGTCATTCATCGCATCACAGGTCGAGCAGATGGAGTTCCCGAGCGGAAAGACGCTCTGCCGACAGGGCGAGAGCGGCGGCGAGTTCTTCATCCTTCTGTCCGGTGACTGCGACGTCCTGCGAGATGGACGCGCGATCCGCCGGCTGGGTCCCGGCGACTTCTTCGGCGAGATCGCGCTCATGGACCGCGGTCCGCGGACGGCGACGGTCGTGGCGAAAACGCCGATCCGCTCGCTGGTCCTCTCACAATCGCAATTCCAGAACGTCCTGCACGAGAACGAGGAGATCATGATCGCCGTCATGCAGGCGCTGGGTGCGCGACTGCGTGCGACGATGGGGCTGCAAACGCTCTAGGCGTTCGCCGGTCCGTCCACGTTGATGACGATCTCGCCGCTGCCGCCGCGTACGACGAAGAGCTCGGATGTGTCCGAGTCGGGATTGCCCTCGCGATGGATCTCGCCCGGCGCGACGTAGACCGTGTCGCCCGGCTCGGCCTCGAAGCTTGACGTCCCGCTTGGGCCATATTCGAGCCGGAGTCGTCCGCGCAGTAGGTAGATCACCGACTCGTAAGCACCGTGGTGATGCCACCCCGAGAACGTCCGACCCGCGGTCACCGCGATCCCAGCCCACATCGCGTCGGTGCGGATGGCCTCTTCTCGATCCATTCCCGGTGTCTGCGTCGTTTGGCGGCGGCGCTGATCGGGACGTACCAGCCGGGTCTCGCTCATGTCACTCCTCCTCGCTCTCCCAGCGCTCGTGCTGCTGGTGCAGCTGGGCACCTCTCTTCGCGATCCAATTGTCGATCAGCGTCCGCGTGGCGCGGTCCTCTGGCAGTGGCGTGGCGAGGCCGTGCCGGTTCGCGCATTCGAGCGTCACCGTCGTCGCCGTCCTGCTCACGGGGAACATCGGCAGGTCACAGGACGCGCATTCCGCCGTGCCGTCGGCACGCAGGGTCACACCGTCTCCGCAAGGCGTGGCCGAACGTGCCAAGGTGATGCTTCGCGGCCTCGCATCCCGTACACTGAACGAGTCCGCCGTGGCCACTGGCCGCGGCGCCTTTTCGCCCCGGGCCAGCGGTCCGCGGCAAACCCAGGGAAAGGACGTCGATGCCCATGCGCCCCTACGAGCTGATGTACCTGCTGCCCCCGACCGCCGACGAAGAGCGTCTCGGCGCGGTCAGCGAGCGTCTCCAGAACGCGATCCAGACGCTCGGCGGCAAGGTCGACAAGGTCACACCGCCGATGCGCCGTCGTCTCGCGTACGAGGTCGCCCGCCACCGCGACGGCCACTACGGCGTGCTCGAGTTCTCGCTGCCGCCCGACCAGGCGCGCGAGTTCGAGCGCACCATCCGCCTCACTGAGGACATCTTGCGCCACATCGTGGTGAGAAGGGACGAGTAGTAGGAGTGGCTTCATTCAGCAAGATCATCATCGTCGGAAACGTCGGCCGCGACCCGGAGCTCAAGATGACGCCGAACGGCCGACCGGTCTGCGAGTTCAGCGTCGCGGTCAACCGCGTCACCGGTCGAGGTGACGAGCGCCAGGAGCAGACCGACTGGTACCGCGTGAGCTGCTGGTCGGCGCTCGCCGAGCGCGCGCAGCAGATGATCACGAAGGGTCGTCTGGTGCTGGTCGAGGGTCGCTTCACGCCGCGCTCGTATACCGATCGCGAGGGCAAGGAGCGCTACAGCCTCGACATCAGCGCGAACGACTTCCAGATGCTCGACCCGCGCCGCGAAGGCGGCATGGGAGAGCCGACGGCGCAAGCGCAAAAGGGGCCGAACGACAAGAGCTTCGATCCCGACGAGATCCCGTTCTAGGAGAAGAAGATGAGCTCAGAGACACCCCAGACGCCTGGGGCGTCCGGCGCGGAAGCGCCGGCCGGTGGGGCTCGCCCGTTCACTCCGAGCGCACCGCGAGGTCCGCGTCCGTCGTACGGGGGTCCGCGTCCGTCGTACGGCGATCGCGATCGCGGAGGGGGCGGCGCGATGGGCGGTCCGCGGCGACCGCGTCGCAAGGTCTGCTCGTTCTGCGTCGAGAAGGTCCAGAAGATCGACTACAAGGACGTCGGGCGCATCCGCCGCTACATCAGCGAGCGTGGCAAGATCGACCCGCGCCGCAAGAGTGGCTCGTGCGCGAAGCATCAGCGGATGCTGACGACAGCGCTCAAGCGCGCGCGCTTCATGGCGATGCTGCCGTACACCGCGGATCACGTGCGCGGGCTCATGTCGCCGCAAGCCCGCGCGATGGCCGGCGGTCCACCGCCGCCCAAACCCGAGCGGCCGCCATACCGTCCCGGCGGCTACGGCGCACCGTTCCGGCCCGCCGGCGGTCCTCCGCCGGTCGGCGCGCCGGGCCCCGCGGCTCCCGCGCCGGTCGGCGCACCCGCACCCGCGGCTCCTGCGCCAGCGACGCCGTCCACGCCGCCGCGACCAGAAGGGACTCCGCAGGCCTAGGGCGGATTCGGCGCGAACAGGACCAGCGCGAACGGCGCGAGCAGCAGAACGACGATGACGACCGCGATCGTGGCCGTCATCGCGGGCGTGCGCGCTCGGTCCGCGGCGGCGACGCCCGCGCCCGCCATGAGCCCCATCGGGATCAATGGGATGACCAGGCCGAACGGCACCCCGATGACGAAGCTCGCGGCGAGCGTGAGGGCGTTCACCGGAAGCGCGCCGCTCGCGAATGCCCAGTACAGGAGCCCACCGATCACGGCGCCGACAAATGTCGCGCCGCCGAGCAACAGGCTCATCGCGATCTCGAGCGGCCTCGCCCATGCAAATCCTTCGGGCGATACGGCCGTGTTGATGACAATGCCGGTGCCGATTCCGAGATCGAGACCGATCGCGTAGGCGGCGGCGCGTGCGGCGAACGAGCGCCCAGGCGGGTCGGCGCGCGCGAGCGCGGTCCATCCGAAGTAGATCGCGAGCGGAACGCCGAGCTCAAGGGCGATGAGCGCGCCGTTGCCGTAGAGCGCGATGCGGTCGTTCGGCCCGAACGCGATCCGTGAATGCTCGAGCGCCACGGCCATGACTGCGATCGCGAGGCCGGCGACTATTCCGACGAGCGCGATCACGAGATTTCGCAAGTCGTCGATGCTATGTGGTGCGTGTGAAGCGAAGACAAGACGAAGGCCGGTCGTTTAGACCGGCCTTCGGGCTTCGAGGGGGCGCGATCAGAAGAGGTAGGCCGCCTCGCACATGACTCAGGAGCACTCCTTGCCTGAGGAGGAAGCTAGGGCCGGGGATCGGCGCAGGCGACGACGCGCATGACTGAGGACGGTCGATCTCGGTGGACCGCGAAACGCATCGGCCGAGACAATTCGTGGCTCAGCCGTCACCGCGCGACGCGTGTCAGCAAGGCGGCCGCGGCGAGAGGCAGCTCGAATGTCCCGACGAGCATCAACAGGACCACCAGGATCGCGATGAGCGTTCGAGCCCCCGGAGAACGCCAGGCGTGGCCCGCGGCGGTCCCGGCGACGGTCCCCATCGTGAGCGTCGGCAGGATCAGCGCGAGCGAGAGTCCCGCGAAGTAGCTGAGCGCCAGCGTGGGCAGCGCGATCGAAACCCGGCCCGAGCCGAAGGCCCAGTACAGGGCCGCAGCGAGCGCGACCACCGGTAGCGCGAACGCGATGCCGATGACAACGCGATCCGCGAAGCCGCTCACGCTCAGACCGGTATCGGTGGGAGGGAACATGAGGTATTCGGCGGGGAACTCGGCCGCCACGCCGAGCACGAGCCCGAGGGTGTAGAGGGTGTACAGGAGAAGTCGCGGCGTGCTCCGGCCTGACCAGTGATCCGAGACCCATGTCCATCCCCAGACGATGGCGAGCGGGACCAGGACGGCCGGGATCGCGAGCGCGAGCACGGGATTACCTCTCAGCGTCGCGTGCTGGTACTCGAAATGGCCGTGGCCAAAGAGCACCTGCAGCCCGGCGATGGCGGCGCCCACGATGAGCCCCGCTTTGAAGCTCACCCCGGACTAACACGGGCGATCGCCTCGCGCGACGGGGAGCTCGCTCGCTTGCTACTGGTCGGTTACCGGCCCAATTAAGCGAGGCCAGTGCCTACCACGCCGGCCTCGCGCGGGCCCCCCTAAATCGATCGTCTCAGTAGATGTAGCTGGAGTCTGCGCCGGCCTCCTGGTTCGATGAGTCCGGGTAGAGCAACTCGTTGAGCATCTGAAGGCGCGATGGCGTAACGGTCACCAGTGCCGCGGACGCACTCTCATGGAGGTCCATCGCGGCCTGCTCGGGACTGCCATCGATCGGCGCGGCAACGGCGGCCTCGACGCTCGCATCGGGGTAGAGCTCTCGGTTGATCCATTCGATCCGTGACACGCCAGCGGCCGTGCTCGCGAGAGCGAGCAGGAAGACCGTGGCCATCGCCAGGGTGATGAGTGTGCGCTTCATTGTGGGCACCTCCTTCTTCCGTGGCGGGCACGCTACGACCGCGGGCCGGCTGCGACGGCCTGCGCGGTGGCGGAGGGCTGGTCGTCTTCGTGGCGGGCTGAAGGAAGCGCCCGCGACACTCACTTCGCGGTCGAGCTGAAGGCCCGCTCCGCGACCCAACGTCCGATCTGCGCGCGCGACCGGAGCGCCAGTTTCTGGCGGATGTGCTGCACGTGGTTCTCCGCGGTCCGCTCCGAAATGGCGAGCCGCGCGGCGATCTCGCGATCAGATAGGCCCTCGCCGACCAGCGTCGCGATGGCAAGCTCACGCGTCGTGAGCGGTCCGCGCTCCTCTCCCAGCGCGCGCCGCCCTGCCTGATCGGTCGACATCCTCCGGCCTTTGGCACGGAGCAGGCGTGCGCGATCCCCGAGCGTGCGCTCCAGCTCGGTCAGCCAGGAACGGTCTGACAGCGCGAGGAGGGTCGTGGGCCAGATGCCGGTCTCGTCACGCAGGCGGTCGGCAAAGCCCGCTAACTGCAGCGCGTCCTCGGTGCGCCCGCGCAGGGCCATGACATGGGCGATCAATTCAAAGGGTCCTGCCGATGGATGTCCCGTATCGCGCTGCCACACGATGGCCTGACCTATGCGCTCTGCGGCGAGCTTCATGTCGTCTCGCCGGTATGCGATGTCGCCGCCGGCCATGAGCGCCAGGTCCCGAAGCGACGACGCCTTGTCGATGTAGCGGTCCCACGCCGCAAGAGCCTCACGCAGATCGTCCTCAGCGCCCGCGTGGTCGGCGAGTTGGGACCGCATGATCGCCCGGAGGGTGAGTGCTCTCGCGAGCGTGTCGGGCTCGATCCTCCTGAGCGCGGGCATCGCGTCGTCGAGCTGCGCCCTGGCGAGAGATCGATCTCCAACGTTCGCAGCGACGTAGGCGGCGACGAAAGAGGCGCGGGCCTTCAAGGACTCGCTCTGCGTCTCGTCGGCGATCGCCAGCGCCTCGGCCGCCGCGTTCGCGGCCCGGCCGAGATCAAGGATCTCGGACTGGATCCGTGCATAGGCGAGGAGTCCCAGGGCGCGCGTGTCATCGCGCACGACATGAGTCGTGAGAGATCGCTGGAGCCAGTCGCCAACAACGCCAATGTGGATGGGGACCATCGTCCAATACAGGCGCGCGTAGCGGACGAGCAGGGCTACCGCGCTCCGCGGTTCGTTGCGAATGAGCCAGGGAACTACCGCCGCGACGTTGAAGAACTCCGTTCGCAGGCGGATCCCTGAGGACTCGCTGCGAGGTCCCTGGTCGAGTGGCAGCTCCTCGTCCGCCAAGCTCGTGAGGTACCTCGCGAGGCGACCGACTACCAGGTCCTCCTCTTCGTGCGAGCGCAGCTGCTCCAACGAGTACTCGCGGATCGACTCGAGTAGGGCATAGCGATCGCTTGCGCTGGCAGTGTTCACCAAGGACTTGTCCACCAGAGTCGTGATGAGCTGGGCTACCTGCGCCGGGGGGATCCGCGTCGCGAAGCACACCGCGGATGCCGCGTCGAGACCGAAGCTGCCGGCGAAGACCGAAAGGCGCCGTAAGACCGTCCGCTCGCTGTCGTCGAGCAACGAGTGACTCCAGTCGAGGGTCGCACGAAGCGTGCGGTGCCGTTGGTCGGGACTGCCTTCGTGCCCCGTGAGAAGCGTCAGCGGTCGTTGCAGAAGCTCCTCGATCGTGGCGAGACTCAAATGCCGAAGGCGTACTGCGGCGAGCTCGAGGGCCAACGGGATGCCGTCCAGTGATCGGCATATCGCGACGATGCCGGCATCGGTCGTCGAATCGAAGGCGAAGGTGTGCTGCACGAGGCGCGCTCGCTCTACGAAAAGGCGGACCGCGTCCGATCGAACGCACCGCGCGGGGTCCTTTGCCTGATCTTCAGTGGGAACGTCGAGGCCGGGCACCCGCCACAGCAGCTCTCCATTGACGTGGAGCGGCTCACGACTCGTGGCCACGACCGTGGTGTCGTTCGAGCCGGCGAGAAGGCGACCTGCGACGTCGGCGGCGGCAGTGAGCACGTGCTCGCAGTTGTCGAGGACGATCAAAGCGGGTGTGGTGCCGAGAGCCGCCGCCAGTGAGTCACTGTCGACGCGGCTCCGAAGGCCGATCGCGCCTGCGAGCGCCGGCTCGACCTGGTGGCCGTCGCGCAGCGGAGCCAGATCGACCCAGACGACGACGCGCGGTGGCTTCGTGGATCGGGCGAGCTCCATCGCGATACGTGTCTTGCCGCATCCGCCTGGTCCGACGAGCGTCAACAGCCGGTTAGATCCGAGAAGACGGCGGAGCGTCGCGAGCTCGCGTCGCCTTCCGACGAAGGGCGTAAGTCCGGCCCGGATCGTCACCGCACCATTGTGAGCGACCGAGCAAGCAAGAAACGCGGATGGCCGGCGCTATCTCTTTAGGAAGGCGATCACCTTGGCGCGGATGGCGTCGGTCCAGTACTCCGTGAAGGGCAGCTCGTGTGGCGCGCCATCGACGTACAGCGTGTCGACCGTCTTGCTCTTCTCACGCAGCATCTTCTCGTACGATCGTGCCGCCTCCATCAGTGCTTGCGTGTCGTTCGTGCCGTGCACGATCAGGAGCGGGACGGCCAGGCCATCGGCCTGCTCCGGCGCATTCGTACCCCACCGCCCTTTGATGGCCTTTCCCGTTCCATACGGTCCGGAGATAGAAACGACCGAATCGATCCTGCCGCCCATCGATCCCGCCAACACGGCGGCGGTCCCACCGGCGGAGTGCCCGATGACGACGACGCGATCGGCTCGCGCGCCAGGAAGCGTGCGCGCCGCGTCCGCGATGGCGCTCAGGTCCCTCGTTAGGTCGACGGCCGAGCTCCGCTTCGGCGCCGCGGTCGAGCACCCGATGTCGACCGGCACGCCCGACGCCTTCGCGTCCGCCTCCGTGTAGCCCTGCCAGCACGGCGTCACGGCGATGAAGCCTTCCTTCGCGAGCCACGAGGCGAGGTCCAGGTTGCGTACTCGGAGCCCGCCGTCCCCGTGCAGGTGGATGGCGACCGGCGCCGGGCCAGCGCGACCGGACGGGACGACATTCGCGATGAGTGCCGTGCCGTCGAAGCTGTTGATCGTGATCCAATTGCTTCCTTGCGGAGCTCCCTGAGGTGCGGGAACGGAACGCCATGGCGGCAGCGGGGAAGGGGTCGCCGGGGTCGTTGCCGTCGGCGCCGCGGGCGTCTCTCGCACGGTGGCCGCTCCGCCGCAGGAGAGCGCGATGATCCCGGCGAGCACGAGGATGTGTCGTTGCATTTGTGGTCCCACCTCGGGGCCGAGCGTGCGGTGGCGAGGGTGCGCTGTCCATCCGGGAAAGTACTCAGATGAGCGAAGGGCCCGCCTTGTTGGCGGGCCCTTCTGTCCATGAGCAGCGCAGAGTCGCTGTTACGCGGTCTTCTGCTCGTGCAGCGGCTTCTTGTCGATCTTGAGGATCGCCTGGTCCTTCGCCGGGACGGTGAACGGGATCACGCCCGGGATGAGCCAGTCGGTCCACATCTTGTCGACCTGGGCCTGGAAGTGCTCGATGTCCTCGTCGATGAAGTGCGCGAAGCGGCCCTGTCGCTTCAGGTACTCGGAGACCGGCTTGCGCTTCTTGCGGCCCTCGGCGATCTGCCGCGTCGGACCGGTGAGGTTGCAGACGCCGTCCAGCACTTCGTAGAGCGGCCAGATGCCGCACTCGACCGCCAGGTGTCCCAGCTCCTGGCTGTATTGCGGGTGGTAGTCCCACCCCTTCGGGCACGGGTCGAGCGTATGGACGAACGTGGGTCCGCCGAGCTCGAGCGCCTTGCGGATCTTGTTCATGAGGTCCACCGCGTACGCGGCGCAGCCGGCCGCGATGTAGCGCGACTCGGGATGTCCGGCCGCGAGCATGCCGGGCACGTTCTTCTTCCAGCGCGTGTGCATGAGCCGCTTCTTCTCGCCAGTCGGCGAGAACGTCGTCACGGCGCCCCACGGCGTCTGGCTCGAGAGCTGGATGTCGGTGTTCGCGTACGACTCGTTGTCGTACAGGAGCACGAGGCAGTCGTATTCCTTGTGCGTGAGGGTCGCCGAGATGGCGCCGATCCCCATGTCGGCCCCGCCGCCGTCACCGCAGAACGCGATGACGTTGATCTTCTCGTTCTTGAGCTTGCCCTTGCGCATGAGGACCTTGAGGCCGGCCGCGGTGCCGAGCGCCGCCGAGCCGGAGGAGCCGAGCTGCGTATGCATCCAGGGCACCACCCAGGGCGTCGTGTAGTACGTCGTGTTCGCGACGTACATGCAGCCGGTGGAGCCGAGCACGATCGTGCGCGGACCGGCGGCCTTCACCATGTGGCGCATGACGAGGGCCGACTCGCATCCCTGGCACGTGCGGTGCCCCGAGACGAAGAGCTCCTCGTACGGGACGTCCTTGACGCCCTTGATCTGGGGCAGGTTCTGGGCGGGCATGATCTCTGTCGTCATCTCTTACTCCCTCACGCCGATCCAGTGGCAGACATCGCCCGCGGCGATGCCGTCCCTGGCGGCGGCTTGAGTCTTCTCGAAGATCTCGGTCGCCATGGGCTGCTCGATCTCACGACCACCGAGGCCGGCGATGAAGCCCACTATGACCGGACGCTTGGGCTGCGAGTAGAGCGCCGAGCGGATCTCGTTGTACAGGACGCCTCCGTAGTACGGCGAGCCGAAGCTGTAGTCGCGGTCGACGACGCCGACGGCCTTGAAGCGGCTGAGGGTCTTCACGATGTCGGCCGTCGGGAACGGACGGAACCACTTGAGACGCACGAGGCCGACCTTGTGGCCCTGCGCGCGGAGGCGGCGGATCGCGACCTTCATCGGCAACGCGAGCGTGCCCTGGCCGATGACCACGACCTCGGCGTCCTCGGTCATGAACTCGTCGAGGAACGGGCTGTCGCCGCCACGGCCGAAGATGCGCTTGAAGTCCGCGTGCGCCTCGGCGATGACGCCGAGCGCGCTGCGCATGGCCGCGTCGTTCTGGCGGCGGATCTCCATGAGCCAGTCCTGGTCGACCTGCGGCGCGATGGTGATCGGGTTGTCCGGGTGCAGGAGGCGGTCGCCGAGATCGAACTTCGGCAGGAACTCGTCCACCGCCGCCTGGGTCGGGATCTTCACGATGTGCTGGGAATGGGTGAGGAACGCGCCGTCCAGACCGATCGCGACCGGGAGCGAGACGCGCTTGTCTTCGGCGACGCGCCACGCCATCAGCGCGAGGTCGAGCGCCTCCTGTGCCGTCTCGGCCCACGGGAGAAGCCACCCGAGGTCGCGCACGGCGAGCGAGTCGTTGTGCTCCGTACCGAAGGCGCCCGGGTCGTCCAGCGCGCGGTTGCCGCAGATCGCGACGACCGGCAGGCGCAGCCCGGCGGTTACGGCGATCGCCTCGAAGGCGTAGAACCAGCCGACGCCGGAGGAGCCGACGAACACGCGCGAGCCCACGGCGCAGGCGTGCTTCACGATCTCGAACTGGCTGTGCTCGCCGTCGGCGACGATGTACTCGACGTCCATCTTGCCGTTGGCGATCAGCTTCGCGGCGGCCTGCATCACGCCGTCGTACGGGCGGATCGGGTACGCGGCCATGACGTCGACGTCCGCGAGTCGGATGGCCTCGGCGATGGCCTCGCAGCCCGTCGCGAGCTGCTCGACCTCGACCTCGCTGGTCTCTTTACGGGTCTTGACCTCGACGGCCATTACTCCTCACCTCCGGTCGCCGGAGCGCCGGCGTTGGGCAGACGCGCCGCGGCCTTGGGATCGGCTGACACGCCGCTCATCTGCTCGAACCACTTGTTGTACGCGGGACGGTCCTGCTTCCAGAGCTGCCACTTGTCCTTGTTGTCGGTGAATTTGAGCTCGTCGACCATGACGATGCAGTCCTTCACCGGGCAGACCTGCGCGCAGATGCCGCAGCCGATGCAGGCTTCGTACACGACCTCGTAGTGCCCCTCGGGCGTGACCTCGAAGCACTCGTCCGGGCAGTCGAGCCAGCACATCGTGCATTTGATGCACGTGTCGAAGTTCACGACCGGCCGCAGCGTGCGCGCGGTGTACTTCTTGTATTGCGGGTTTCGCTCGCCCGGCTTGCGCGCGTCGACGACGATGCCTGGACGCATCGTGGTCCAGCCCGGCTTGGTGAACTGCAGCTTCTCGTGGCCCGCGGTGCCCTCGCCCGGCTTCACCGGACGCATCACGGTCGAGTCGTGGCCGTACTGCACCGAGGCGGCCGCGGACTCGTCCTTCTTCGCGAGCTCGACCGCCGCGGCCTTGGCATCGTCGAGCGAGATCCACTGCGGCAGGATCTTCGCGAGCGCGCCCAGGACGCGGTAGTCGGTATGGTCGTCCTTGTAGACCCACAGGCCGGCGAACGAGGCGCCACCGGGAACGATACCCAGCGTGAACGACCGCTCGGTCTTGTCGGTCTGCGCGAGGACCTGGTCCGGCATCTTCTCGCTCGTCACCAGGAGCCAGCCGCCTTCGCGCACCGGCTTCCAGATCGGCTGACGCCCGTACCACGCCCACGACTCGACGCCCTTCACGAGCGTGTCGTCGACCGCGATCGTGACGTCCACGACGCTCGGCTCGTACTTCGCCATCGACGCCTCGAGCTCGATCTCGTCAGCCGCGACGACCGCGAACTGCTTCGCCGGCACGCCGTTGCGCTCCGGAGAGTCGCCGTACCGCGCGAACGCGGTCCCGGTATGTCCCTTCTTGCGTGCCGCGAGCACCACCGAACGGCAGATGCGCTGCGCCAGCGTCTTCTGGAATATGCCTCGGTAAACGACCTCGATGCTGACGGAGCGGGCCTCAGCCATTCTTCCCTCCCAAGAGCTTCAGGATCCCTTCGCCGACGGCGCGGATGTGCTCGGCCGATGCGCTGCGTGCCGCGTCGGAATCGCGGCGGGTGAGCGCGTCGAGGATGCGTCGGTGTGCGTCAACGGATGCGTGGGCGCGATGGTTGGTCTGGCTCCACTGCTCGCGCGATGTGCGGAGCACGTCCCAGATGACGGAGAGCATGGTGGTGAGCAGCTCATTCCGCGCAGCGTCTCCGACGACCTCGTGGAAGCGGATGTCCTCTTCCACGTAGGGCTGATCGGCGGCGACCTTGCGCTCCTGCGCCGCGAGCAGCTCGCGGAGCTCGCTCAGCTGGGCGTCGGTGATGTGCTGCGCCGCGAGCGCGGCGAGCGCCGGCTCGACGATGCCGCGGACCTCGATGACGTCGCGGATCGAGTGACCCCGCGCGATGAGACTCTGGAGTGGACGCGCGAGGTCGTCGGGCTCGACCTGTCGCACGAAGGTGCCGCCGCCGGGACGCGTCTCGACGACGCCCAGGAGCTCGAGCGTGCGCAGCGCTTCGCGAACCGACGCCCGCGAGACCTGGAACTGGTCCGCGAGCGCTCGCTCGGGCGGAAGCTGGTCGCCGGGTCGAAGCTCGCCTTTCTCTAGGAGCGCCTCGATCTGCTCGACGATGCTCTGGTACAGCCGGCTTCGCCGGATGGGCTCGATGATCGCCAGCGCCGAACCTCCCCGCTAAGGCTGGTCAGGTGGTCTGACCAGAGGCTAGAACAAGGAGAATCTGGCGTCAACTGCATCCAAAATAAGGCGCGGACAGTGGGTCTAAGAGGCGTCGGTGTGCCCGGCCATCAGCAGGCCAAGGCGCTCCTCCGAGGCCTCGGCGTTCGTCAGGGTCGCGACTATCCGGCCTTCGAACATCACGGCGATCCGGTCCGAGAGCGCTCGGATCTCATCGAGCTCGCTCGAGATGAGCAGGATGGCGCAGCCGCGGGCACGCTGCTCGAGGAGCCGCTCGTGGACGTACTCGGTGGCCGCGATGTCGAGGCCTCGCGTCGGCTGGCTCACCACGATGAGCTTCGGCTCTTCCGAGATCTCCCGGCCGAGCACGACCTTCTGCTGATTGCCGCCCGACAGAGTGCCGACGATGGCACGCGCATCCGGCGGCCTAACGTCGAACTCGCGCGCGAGGCGCTCACCATCCCTGGCGATGGCGACCCCGTCGAGGATCCCGCGCCGCGCGTAGGGGCCGCGATCCTGCTTGCCGAGGATGAAGTTGTCGGCGACGGTGAAGGGCAGGACCAGGCCTTCGGCGCGGCGGTCCTCGGGCACGTACGCGACGCCGCGCTGGCGGGTGCGCCTCGGGTCGTCCCGCGCGATGTCGACGCCGCCAACGAGGATCGTTCCGTCAACGACTGCGCGCAGACCGAGGATGCACTGCGCGAGCTCGCTCTGACCGTTCCCGCCAACGCCCGCGACACCGAGGATCTCTCCTTCGCGCACCACGAGATCGTCGCCTCTCAGCGCGCGGCTTCCGCGGTCCGATGACGCCTCGAGGCGCGAGATCTGGAGGACGGGCAAGCTCGTGCCCATCGCGGCCCGCACGCGGATGTCGCGAAGCTCGCGGCCGACCATCGCGCGCGCGATCTCCGTCGCGTTCGTGTCACTTGTGACGAGCTCGCCGGCGTTGCGTCCTCCGCGCAGCACGGTGATGCGATCGGTGACGGCGAGGACCTCGCGCAGCTTGTGCGTAATTAGGATCAGGGTCTTTCCCTCGTCGCGGAGCGTGCGCACGATCCCGAAGAGCTCGTCGACCTCCTGCGGGGTGAGCACGGCCGTGGGTTCGTCGAAGATGAGCAGCTCCGATCCGCGGTACAGCACCTTCAGGATCTCCACGCGCTGCTGGATCCCGAGCGGAACGTCCTCGATGCGCGCGCCGGGCTCGGCCACGATCCCGAAGCGCTGCTCGAGATCGCGCACGCGCTGCTCGACCGCGGGGGTGTCGAGCAGCGGTCCGCCCCGCTCGTCTCCGAGCACGACGTTCTCCGCGACCGTGAGCGGTGGCACGAGCATGAAGTGCTGGTGGATCATGCCGATGCCGAGCGCGATCGCATCGCGCGGCCCGGCGATCCGCACTTCTTTGCCGCGCATGCGGATCGTGCCCGCGTCCGCGTGATAGAGGCCATACAGAATGTTCATGAGCGTCGTCTTGCCGGCGCCGTTCTCGCCGACAAGCGCATGGATCTCTCCTTCGTTGACCACGAGGTCCACGCCGTCGAGCGCCTGCAAGTCGCCGAAGCGCTTCGAGATCCCCCGCATTTCGAGCATCACTAATGGCCCTCCTTCTCGTACGGAATGCCGTCGGCCGCCGGCGCGCGCGAGCGTCCGACGAAGCCGGCGACCGCGAGGATCGTGAGGACGTAGGGAATCGTGGAGAGCAGCTGCACGGGAAAGCGGAAGTCGCCTATCGACACGCCCTGCAGCGAAACGGAGAGCGCGTCGCCGTAGCCGAAGATGAGCGCCGCGACGAGCGCGCCGACCGGGGTCCAGCGTCCGAAGATCATCGCGGCGAGCCCGATGAATCCCTTGCCGTTGGTCATGCCGTCGGTGAACGAGCCGGCCACGGACAGCGAGAGATACGCGCCTCCGAGGGCTGCGAGGGCCCCGGACGCGAGCACCGCCCAGTAGCGCGTCCGTCGCACGTCGATGCCGAGCGTGTCGGCCGCGCGCGGGTGCTCCCCGACGGCGCGCAACCGAAGCCCGGGCACCGTCCGGAACAGATACAGCTGCAGGAGCACGACGAGGAGGACCGTGACCCAGACGATCGCGCTCTGGTGCGCGATGGCGCCGCCGAGGATGGGCACGCCGGAGATGAAGCCGAGGTCGACGTCCGGCACGCGCGGGAGCTCGGCCGGCGTGCCCGTTGTCCCGTAGAGCTCGTAATCGAGGAAGGACGTCAGGCCGAGCGCGAGGATGTTCAGCGCCATCCCGCTGACGATCTGATCCGCTCGGAAGGTGACCGAGGCGAGCGCGTGGAGAGCTGCCAGCCCGACCCCGGCCAGCAGCGCCACCGCGAGGGCCACGCCGAGGTTCCCGGTCCTGTCGGCGGCGACGATGCCGAAGAACGCGCCGACGAGCATGCAGCCCTCGAGGGCGATGTTCGTTACGCCCGAGCGCTCCGTGATGACCCCTCCGAGCGCGGCGAGCGCCAGGGGCGTCGCGAGCCGCACCGTTGCCGCGAGCACTCCCGCGCCGAAGAGGACCTCGAGGCTCATCGGTGTACTGGCCGAGCCACTATGCGAGCGCCTCCGCGGGGGTGCCGCGCCGCTTCGCGATCGCGCGAACGATGGTCTCCGCGGCGATCACGAAGAGGACGATCGCCTCCACGACCTCGACGAGATGCGAGGAGATGCTCGCGTTGGACTGCATGATCGTCCCGCCGCGGGCGAAGGCCCCGAACAGGATCGCCGCGAGCGTGACGCCGATGGGCGAGTTCTTGCCGAGGAGCGCGACGGCGATCGCATCGAAGCCGAAGCCCGCGGAGAAACCGTCGAACACGCGATGGAAGAGCCCGCTCACCTGGATCATCCCCGCGAGACCGGCGAAGCCGCCGGCGATCGCCATCACCAGGACCATCCGGCGTCGCGGGTCGATGCCCGCCTGCGCCGCCGCGCGCGGACCGAGTCCGACCGCGCGCAGCTCGTAGCCGAGCGAGGTCCGCCAGAGGAGGAACCAGAACACGACGACCGCGAGCGCCGCCAGCAGCACGCCGGCATGCAATCGCGACAGCGGAACGAGCTCGTTCGGGACGATGATCGGGAGGATGGCGCCGGCCCCGATCGGCGAAGAGGCCGGCGTGCCGAGCGCGTTCGGCGCCGACATCGGACCGTTCTGCAGCAGCCAATGCATCACGAAGACGACGATGTAGTTCTGCATGATCGTCGTGATGACCTCGTTGACGCCGCGCGTGGCCTTCAGCCACCCTGCGATGCCGCCGTACGCCGCGCCGGCGAGGATGCCGGACACAAGGGTCATCGGCATGAGCAGGATCGCGGGCAGCTCCGCGAACTGCGAGCCGACCCACCCGGCGGCGAGCGCGCCGACGAGCAGCTGCCCCTGCGCGCCGATGTTGAAGAGTCCGGTGCGGAACGCGACCGCCACCGACAGGCCCGCGAGGGTGAGTGGGACCGCGATAACGAGCGTCTCGCTGATGTCGTAGGGGCTTCCGAAGGCTCCGAGGAAGAGGGCGACGTACGCCTCGATGGGGTTGTGGCCGCTGAGCAGCACGAAGACCGCGCCCAGGAGTAGCGCGGCGAGGACCGACACGACCGGCACCGCCGGTCCCTGCGCCCACTGCGCGGTCGGCTGACGCACCGACGGGGCCGTTCCCGGCCCCGTCGGTGGTGCTGCTACTGCGCTCAAAGGGTTACTTGACCTGGACCGCGTCCTTCGGCTTGATCTTGCCGCTCTTGATGTCCGCGAGCGCCTGGTCGGCCGCGGTCTTCGCGCTGTTCGGCACGACGCCATCGAGCTTGCCGTAGCCGATGCCGTCGTTGGCCGCGCTGAAGAAGTTGTCGCCGGCCTTGTAGGTCTTGTCCCTAACGGCCTTCGTCGTGTCGTAGACGGCCTTGTTCACGCGCTTGAGCGCGCTGGTGATCACGGTCCCCGGTGCCACGTCGGCCTGGTCGGCGTCCACGCCGATCGCGTACACGCCCTTCTCCTTGGCCGCCGCGATGTAGCCGAGACCGCTACCGCCCGCGACCTGGAAGAGGATGTCGCAGTTCTTGCTGATGTGGTTGAGGCCGACCTCCTTGCCCTTGGCCTGGTCGACGAAGTCGTTGCTGTAGCCGTTCAGGATCGTCGTGGACGGGCTGACCGTCTTCACGGCGTCCTGGTAGCCGGCGATGTAGCGGTCGACCGGCGGGATCGGGATGCCGCCCATCGAGCAGACGGTGTTGTGGGTGGCCTTGCCGACCTTGTCCTTGGCCATCGTCGCCGCGATGACGCCGACGAGATACCCGGCCTCCTGTTCCTTGAAGAACAGGTTGGCGACATTCGGCAGGTTCTCGGTCTCGCCCTTGTCGTTCGCGGGCGCGCCGTCGATGATCGCGAACTTCACGTTCGGGAACTGCTTCGCGACCTTCCACGTCGCGTTCGTCATCAGGAACCCGACCCCGATGACGAGGTCGTAGTTCTGCTGCGCGAACGTCGTGAGGTTCGGGACGTAGTCCTCCTGCTTCTTCGATTCGATCACCGACGTCTGGACCCCGAAGTCCTTCTGCGCGTCCAGCCGGCCCTGGTTCGCGAGCGCGTTGAAGCTCTTGTCGTTGAGCCCGCCGACATCGGTCACGAGACCGATCTTGAGCGACGAGCCACCGCCACCGCCCAGACTGCCGCACCCCGCGGCGACGAAGATGGTGACGAGCGCGAATGCGAGAACACGCCTCATGGGTTCCGTCCTCCCTACGCAGCGCGGGAAGGGGAAAAGCACCATCCCGCGTCGCCGGGATTCTAGGCGAGGCTGCTCCAGATCACGTAGACGAGGAAGACGATGTACAGGCTCCCGCCGAGCATCAGCGAGGAGAGCGGCAGGGCGTCGTCGCGCGCGCGCAGCCGGAGCTGCAGCCAGATGAGGAATCCCGAGATCAACGCGAACACGGCGGCGACGGTCCCGTAGGGACCGAGCTCCCACGGCGTCAGCAGGACACCGAGCGTCACCGGGATCGTCGACTGGAAGACCATCGCGCCCGCGACGTTGCCGAGCGCGATGACGTCCTTGCTGTCCTTCGTCCAGATGAGGCTGTTCGCCGCCTCGGGCAGCTCTGTCGCGAGCGGCGCGAGGATGAGGGAAACGAGGAGGGTGTTGAAGTTCATCGCGTGCGAGAAGTCCTCGACGAACGTCGCGAAGAAGCGCGCGCCGACGAGGATCGCGCCGAACGCGATCACCGTCTGAGCGAGCACGAGCCAGAACGGTGGCCGCGTCGGCACCAGCGCCGCCCCGGCGCGCTTGAGATACGCGGCGAAAGTCAATTCGTCGAACGCTTCGGCCTCTTCGCGTTGCTCCTCAGTGTCCGCCGCGGTCGCCTTCGGCGTCCGTAGGACCATGAAGAGATAGAGGAAGTACGCCGGCAGGAAGATCCAGCCGACGTAGCCCTTCAGGAAGTGCAGGTCCTTCGGCAGGAGCGCGAGCGCGAGCGCGAGCGTGTACATCACCAGGAAAAAGGACATGTCGCGCGTCGCGTGGGCCGTGTCGACGTGCAGCGTGGTCCGTTTGCGCCGGCCTCGGAGGACATACGCCGTGACGCCGATGAGGAGCATGACCAGCGTCGCGAGCATGAACGGGGCGCCGAGGATGGCGCCCACGCCGATCTCGTCCGAATCGGCCGTGTTCGTGAACAGGATCGCGACGATCGGGATGAGGGTCTCCGGCGTCGCCGTGCCGAACGCCGCGAGGATGCTGCCGGTGGCGCCCTGCGACAGGTTGAGCTTGATGCCGAGCCACTCGATCCCGTTGGTGAAGACCTCGGCTCCGACGAGGATGAGGGCGAACGCGAGAACGATGAGGACGATGTCGAGCGGCGTCACGCTCGTTTAGTCGGCGGTGTGCGCCGGGCGGGGCGTCGTGCCGCGCATGCGGGCGACGAGGAGGCGGACGAGCGGCAGGAGCAGGATGACGACGGCGAGGACGTTGAGCAGCGTCGCCAGGCTGCTCGAAAAGAAGAAGCCCATGTTCCCGCCGCCGGCGATGAGCGTCTTACGCAGCTCGCGCTCGGCGGAGTCGCCGAGCACGAGGGCGACGACGAGCGGCGCGAGCGGGTACTTCATCTTGCGCAACCAGTAGCCGATCAGGCCGAACACGATCGTGAACGTGACGTCGAGCATCGAGTTGTTCAGGGAGTAGGACCCGATGATCGAGATCACGACGATGAACGGCGTGATGATCGCGTAGGGGACCCGCATGATCGAAGCGAGGAGCGGGACGGCGAGCAGGCAGAGGATGAATGTCAGCAGGTGCCCGAGGTAGATGCTCGCGATGAGTCCCCAGACGAAATCCGAGTGCTCGGTGAAGAGCAGCGGACCCGGCTGGAGGCCCCAGACGAAGAGCCCGGCCATCATGACCGCGGACGTCGGCGATCCGGGTACGCCGAGCGTGACCATCGGCACGAGGGACGCGACGCCCGCGGCGTCCGCGGTCGCCTGCGGGCCCATGATCCCGCTGATCTCGCCTTTGCCGAAGTCCTCCTTGTTCTTCGCGTACTGCCGCGCGAGGCCGTAGCCCAGGAACGAGGCGGCGGTCGCGCCGTGTCCGGGCAGCACGCCGAACAGGAAGCCGATCACCGCGTTCGAACAGACCAGCCACAGGCGCGAGCGCAGCGCGACGAGCGCCTCGAGTAGGTCGTTGAAGCCCAGACGCGCGCTGATCTTCTCCACGTAGCCGATGCCCTGTTCCTCGGCCGACGCGAGGATCTCGCCGATGCCGAAGAGGCCGATCGTCACCGGCACGAATCCGATCCCGGCCAGGAGGTTGATCTGAAGGCTGCGGAGGCCCTCGTTCTCGACACCGACGAAGGGGATGAGCCGCTGCTGTCCGGTGATCGTGTCGAAGCCGACGGTCGCGAGGAGCAGCCCGAAGGCGAGCATCGCCAGTGCTTTGAGCGGCGACTCGGCGCCGAGCCCGACGAGCGTCGCGAACGAGAGCACGAAGACCGCGAAGAGCTCCGGGGGTCCGAAGTAGAGCGCCCGGTCGGCGATCTCCTTCGCGAAGAGCGTGAACAGTACCGTTGCGATGAACGCGCCGACGAACGACGAGAGGAATGACGACGTGAGCGCGAGCCCGGGCTTTCCGCGGCGTTTTGCGAGCGGGAAGCCGTCGAAGAGCAGGACGACGGACCAGGGCTCGCCCGGGATGTTGAACAGGATCGACGTGATGACCCCGCCAAAGAGCGCGCCCCAGTAGATGCCCGCGAGGAGGATGATGGCCGTCGTCGCGTTCGCGCCTCCGATGTCGCCGCGCGCGATGACGATGCTGATCGGCAGCAGGATCGCGACGCCACTCGTGCCGCCCAATCCCGGCAGCACGCCGATGATGAGACCGAGTGTGACGCCGACGAAGAGGAACGCGATGTTGATCGGCTGGAGCGCCGTCGCGAAGCCGCCGGCAAGGAGGCCGAAAACTTCCACCGCTAGAAGGGGATGCCCGGGTAGAAGAGGCTCTTGGGAAGGAGGAGCTTGAAGCCCACCTCGAACATCAGGTAGATGGCGAGCGGTGCGACCAACGCGATCAGGACGGAAAAGAACCAGCGGTAACGGCCGAGATATGCGGCGAAGAACCCCATGTATGCGGCGGTCGCGAGGTAGAAGCCGAGCCAGCGAAACGAGAACGCGTAGAGGAACATCGGGATGACGAGGTTGAGCACCGCCACGATGCTCGATCGGCCGGCGAAGATGCCCTGCGCCGGCTGCGGCGTCACGAGCATGCGGTACGCGACGAGCACCGACGCGACGCCCATGACCGTGGCCGCCCAGAACGGGTACCAGCTCGCGCCGACGTCCCCTTTCGCGGTTCCCTCGACCGGACTCCATGCCGCGCGGGAGTCGAACATGGCGACGGCGGCGATCAGAACGATCGCCGCCGCCGTTCCTACCTGGTAGGGCCTCACTGGGTCGCTACGAGACCCACTTGAACTTCGTCGCGATGTCCTGGTGCAGCTGCTGGTACTTGCTGAGGAACTGACGGAACTCGACGCCGCTCTTGAAGTCCGGCTGGAGCGCGTTGTCGTCCATGAACTTCTTCCACTCGGCCGAGTCGTACACCTTCTTGAACACGTCGACCCAGAAGGCCTGCTGGGCCGCGCTCAATCCTGGCGAGGCGACGATGGCCCGCATGATGAAGTAGTCGTCGATCGCGATTCCCTGCGACTTGCACGTCGCCAAACCCGAGTAGACACCCGACTTGATCGGATCCGGCGTGAAGGCGCACAGCGGGCGAAGCTTCTTGTTCGCGCCTTGATAGAAGGGAAGACCCTCGCTCGGGTTGTTCACCGTGGCCTCCACGCCGCCCTGGTGGCCGGCGAGCGCCGCGGCGACGGTCGCGCCCGAGGTCTGCGGAACGTACGTGAACGGCTTGGTCTTCATGGAGTCCTCGATCCGCCGGAAGAGGGCCTCGTCCTCCTGCTTGGAGCCGGTGCCGGCGACGGTGATCGACTTCTCCTGGGCCGCTTTGACGAAGTCGCCCGCGTTCTTGTACGGACTGTCCTCGTTGACCCACAGGAAGAACGGGTCGAGCGCGAGGTTCGCGACCGGTGTGAAGTCGGTCGCCTTGTAGGGAAGCTTCTGCGTGATGATCGTGGTGAAGAAGGAGTTGAGGGTGATCATGATGAAGTGCATGTCACCCTTCTTCTCGAAGACGTAGGTGAAGGCGACCGCGCCGGAACCACCCTCCTTGTTGACCGGCTGCACCGGCTGTGGCGAGAACTTGTTCTTCTCGATGACGCCCTGCATGAAGCGCGCGTAGATGTCCGAGCCACCACCGGGCGCCGTGCTGATGACGAACTCGACCGGTTTGGTGGGCTGTTCGAGCTTGGCCGCCGACGACTCGACCGTCGGGCTCGCCGCGCCTCCCGTGGTCGACGTCTGACCGCCACATGCCGAACCGACGAGGAGTGCGGCGCCGAGCACCGCGAGTAGTCGCCGAGCTCCCGACTGCAACATGGATGCACCTCCAACGACCTGTACGCGGATCGCGCCGATCAGGCTCACCCCTGGTCTGACCAGCGGGCATGCTAGCGGCCTGACTCAGACTCGCAACCGACATTGGGTAGTACCGGGTGTCACAATGCGAGAACGAGGTCGGCAGGGGGCGTGCGGTCGGCCGGTCAAGGGTCGCCTTACGCGACCGGCAAGGAGTGGGTGATGGTGCAGGAGCTCACACGGCCCGCGACGCTACCCCGAGGTGCCGCTCCCGACAGCGCCTGGGCCTTCCTGGACGGCAAGTTCGTCCCGATCCGTGAGGCCAAGATTGGCGTCATGACCCATGCTTTCAACTACGGCACGGGCGTCTTCGAAGGGATCCGCGCGTACTGGAATGCCGAGCAGGAGCAGCTCTTCGGTCTGCATCTGCGGGAGCACTACACGCGCCTGCTGCGGTCCTGCAAGATCATGCGGATCTCGCTGCCGTATGGCGCCGACGACCTCGTCGGTATCACCCTCGAGCTCCTGCGCAAGTGCGGCTACCGCGAGGACGCGTATGTGCGGCCGGTCGCGTACAAGGCCAGCGAGCTCATCGGCGTGCGGCTCCACAACCTCACGGACGCGTTCACCGTTTTCGCCGTCCCTTTCGGCAACTACATCCCGATCGACAAGGGCATCTCGTGCCACGTCTCGTCGTGGCGGCGCCTCGACGACAACGCCATCCCGGCGCGGAGCAAGATCACCGGCTCCTACGTGAACGCCGCGCTCGCCAAGAGCGAGGCCGAGGAGGCCGGATTCCAGGAAGCGATCGTGCTCACCCAGGACGGGCACGTGTCCGAGGGCAGCGCGGCGAACCTCTTCCTCGTCCGCAACGGCACCCTCATCACGCCGCCGGCCACCGACAACATCCTCGAGGGGATCGTCCGCTCGAGCGTGCTGCGCATTGCCGCCGACGAGGGGATCCCGGTCGAGATCCGCAGCGTTGACCGTACCGAGCTCTACATCTGCGACGAAGTGTTCCTGTGCGGTACCGGCGTGCAGGTCTCGCCGGTCACGACCATCGATCACCGCGAGGTCGGCACCGGCGAGATCGGAACGCTGACCAGGCGCATCGCCGCGATCTACTTCGACGCCGTGCGCGGAAAGAGCCAGCGCTACAAGGAGTGGCTGACCCCCGTCTATCAGAGCTGAGCCTCAGCGAAGAGTGGGCGTCAGCGAGGAGCTGGGCGTCAGCGCGCGGTGTCGGTCGCGAAGGCCCTGAAATCACTGCCGATCCGCACGACGATGTCGGGTCCACCCGAAGCGTCGGCGGTCTCGATCGGCAGCCCGCCGAGCTGCTGGCGCAGCTGATCCGCGGTGTAGCGCTTGCTCGCGTTCCGCAGCACGATCGCCGATCGCGTCACCGTGCCGTCGGTCACGGCGCTGATCGCGAACGCGCGCGCCTCGAGCCGACCGGCCACGTCCTTCGCCATCCCCGCCCGGCCGCCGGTGTTCTGGATCTCGATGCGCGCGCTCTCCTGGCGGACCTTCGGGTCGTAGAAGAGGCTCGCCGCGAGGTCGCGTACCCGCGGCGGGTCGGGCAGGAGGAAGAATCCTCCCTCGCCGCTGTACCTCAGCTCGCAGTGCGGATAGTCGCCGCCGCAGGGATACAGCACGTCGCTCGCGATGCTCGCGCTGTCGATGCCCGATCCGGTCCGCGCCAGGGGCAGCGCGTTGGCCGGGTCGAAGTCGGTCTCGATCGTCGTGCCCACGCCGTCCATGAGTGCGGGGATAGTTCGCAGCATGCCCGGCTGCGACAGCTTCACGCGGAGCGCGCCGAGGACCTCCTGCTGACGCCGCGCGCGGCTGTAGTCGTTGGTGTCGTGTCGCGAGCGCGCGTACTTCAGAGCGGTCTCGCCGACCATGAGCTGCGGACCGGGTGCGATGTTCACGCGCTCGATGCCGTAGTCGGCGGTCGGATAGGTCTCGTCACGTACCGGCCGCTTGACGTCGACGATGACGCCGCCCACCCCGTTCACGATCTTGTTGAACGCGTCGAAGTTCACGAGCGCGTAGGAGTGGAGGCGGATGCCGAGCAGATCGTTCACGACCGAACGAACGAGTGAGGGACCGCCGAACGCGAACGCGCTGTTGATCTTCCCCTGGAACATCCCGGGCTTGTTGATGTAGATGTCGCGTGGGAGAGAGAGCATCGATGCGGTCTTGTTGAGCGGATCGAGCGACAGCACGATCATCGTGTCGGTGTTCTGCGTCGAGCGGTCGCCTTCGCGCGTGTCGATGCCGAGGATGAGGACGTTGAGGCGCTCGCTCCCGGTCCACCCCGGGCCCGGATCATCGACCGTGCCCCCCGTGGTCGCCTGCTGCCGCACCAGCGGCGCGAAGATCCGCGTCGTGAGCGAGGCCCACGGCACCGACTGCCGGTAGAGCGTCCCGTAGCCCGCGATGAGCGCGATCGTGACCGCGGCCAGCACGAGGTAATCGATCGCGTGGCGCGGACGGAGGTGATTCATGCGGTCGGCGAAGGCGTCGGCGACGACGTACAGGTGATAGAGGAGCAGTCCACCGACCACCCCGAGCGTCACGAGCGAGGCGTTGCGCAGCACGAACGCGGTGAGCGCGTCGGCATACGCGACGAAGGCGCCCGCGAGCGATAGCACGAACACGGGCAGCAGCACCATGAGGATGCCCTTCACCCAGCGATCCGAGTACATCTGCCCAAGCCCCGGTAGCAGTGCCGAGAGCACGGCCGCGAAGCCGGGCGATCCGCCCTGTCGATCCGCCGCGAGCGCCAGCGGCCGCGGCCGCCTCTCATTCGACATGGGACCCATAGCGTACGAGACTCGGCCGAGTGGAACGGCAACCCCATGTGAGCACCGCGACGCTCCGCGGCGCGCGTGCGGTGGGCATCGTGTGCGCGGCGCTCTTCCTCGCGCCGGTCGTCCTGTCGATCGCGTTCCCTGAGGCGTTCCTCTACACACCATTTCACCGGACGTACGAGCGCATGTTGGGGACGATCTTCCTGGCGCTCGGCATCGGGCTCGTGCTCGCGCTGCGCGATCCCACCCGGAACGCCGGCGTCTTCGCGGTGGTCGGCCTGACCGCGGGCTCGCTCGACGCCGCGACGGTGTATTCGCTCGTCTTCGACGGCGCCGATCCGATCCATTGGATAGTGCAGGTCCCGTTGCTCGCGGCGATCGCGGTCGCGCTCGTCGTGACGTACACGCGGCTGCGCCGGCCGCATCCCGTCATCGTGCGCATCGTGGTGGCGGCGGTGGTCCTGCTACCGGTCGCGCTGTTCGCGCATGACGCCGCCTACCGGGCGTTCGTGGGATCGCGCTAGCGATGGCGCCGATCGTGTCCGTGCGCGATCTGCGGAAGCGCTACGGGCCGATCGAGGCGGTGGCCGGCATCAGCTTCGACGTGAACGAGGGGGAGGTCTTCGGCCTGCTTGGCCCCAACGGGGCGGGGAAGACGACGACGGTGGAGATCCTCGAGGGGCTGCGTCGGGCCGACAGCGGTTCCGCGATCGTCGCGGGTATCGACGTCACGCGCGATCCGGCGGGCGTGAAGGACCGCATCGGCGTACAGCTGCAGTCCAGCGCCTTTCCCGAGAACTTCCTGGCGCGCGAGATCGTCGAGCTGTTCGGGATCTTCTACGACCGGCGCGTGGATGCGCGCGCTCTGCTGCGGTCGGTCGGCCTCGAGGACCGCGCGGGACAACGCGCGGAGAAGCTGTCCGGCGGTCAGCGGCAGCGCCTCTCGATCGCCGTCGCGATGGTGAACGAGCCGCGTGTGCTGTTCCTCGACGAGCCGACCACCGGTCTCGACCCCCAGGCGCGGCGCAATCTCTGGGAGCTCATCCGGAGCATCCGCGGCCGCGGCACGACCGTGCTGCTCACGACGCATTACCTCGAGGAGGCAGAGGTGCTTTGCGATCGCGTCGCGATCATGGACGGCGGCCGCATCGCGGCGCTCGATGCGCCGCGAGCGCTGATCGACGCGCTGCTCGCGCGCGGGTTCCGCAAACCCGTCGTGCAGCAGCAGGCCGACCTCGAGGACGTCTTCCTCGATCTCACCGGCCACGCGCTGCGCGAAGACTGAGTGGGCCAGATCCTCCGCTACACGGTCATGCTCATGCGGGCGTATACGCGCGATCGCACCGCGCTCTTCTTCGGATTCTTCTTTCCGCTGATCTTCATGACCCTCTTCGGCGTGCTCAACCTCGGCGCGTTCGGCCGCGTGAATCTCGGGATCGCCGACAACGCGCGCAACGCCGATAGCCAGGCCTTCATCGGCGCGTTCTCGAAGATCGACACGCTGCGCGTGACCGCGGGGACCGTCGACGGCGAGCTCTCCGCGATGCAGAAGGGCGATCGCGATCTGGTCCTGGTGATCCCCTCGGACTTCCGCATCGCTCCCGCGCGGCCGGGATCGGCCGTGCCGACGCTCACGCTGTACCAGAACACGGGGCGGCCCGAGCAGGCCTCGGTCGGCGCCGCGATCCTCGCGCAGGCGATCGATCAGCTCTCGTTCGCGGTCACCCAGACCGCTCCGGTCGTCGCGGTGCGGCGCGAGGAGGTCGCCGGACGCAACCTGCGCTACGTCGACTTCCTCACGCCGGGCGTGCTCGGTATGACGATCATGCAGCTCGGCATCTCGAGCGTCGCGTTCGCCTTCGTCGTGGATCGCCAGCGCGGCGTGATCAGGCGGATCATGGCCACGCCGATCTCGCGCCGGAACTACCTCGCCGCGCACGTGCTGCAGCGCCTCGTCCTCGCCGTGCTTCAGGTGCTCGTGCTCCTCGCCGTCGCGATCGTCGGGTTCCACGTGACGGTCGTCGGGAGCATGGCCGACCTCTTGGTCGTCGCGGTCCTGGGCGCCGTCCTCTTCCTGTGCCTGGGCTTCGCGGTCACCGGGGTCGTCGCCACCGAGAACGCCGTCCCGCCGGTGACGCAGCTCGTGACGCTGCCCCAGCTCTTCCTGTCGGGCGTGTTCTTTTCCAAGGACGCCGCGCCGGCGTTCCTGCGGCCGATCGCTAACGTCCTGCCGCTGACATTCCTCAACGACGCGCTGCGCGACGTGAGCACCGCGGGCGCGTCGCTCGCCGACGTGCGGGGGTCGCTCGCGGGGATCGCGGTGTGGATCGTCGTGTCATTCGTACTGGCGTTCCGCTTCTTCCGCCTGGACTAGACCGACAGCGCCTCGTGCACCGTGCGATGGACGATCGCGCGGAAGCGGCCCCAGGCGTTCCAGGGAATGTTGTCTCCGTTCGCGTCGTCCGGGATCGCGTCGAGCGCCATCGCGACGTTCGGCAGGAACGCGGGCTCGAGCTCGATCCACTGCTCGATGCGCTCGGTCGTGTCGATCGCCCCGAGCCTGCCGCCGGTCTCGTCGAGGAGGAACGCGAATGTGTGAAAGACCGGATCGCCGCCCTCGCCGTTGAGATAGGTGAGCGATGCGAGGAAGCGCCTGACCTCGAGGTCCAGTCCGGTCTCTTCACGGCCCTCACGGACGAGCGCGTCGAGGATCGCTTCGCCCGCGTGAATACCGCCGGTCGGCAGGCGGAACGCGCCGCGCGGGTAGAAGTCCTTGATCGAGAGCAACAGCTTCCCTGAAGGCCGGCGCACCACCATGCAGACTTCGGCGATGCGGTCGGGCGCGCCGACGGGGTCGAAGGCGACGCGCTCCAGCGCTGCCTCGCGAACGAGCGTGGGTCCGTAACGCTTGCCCAGACGCGCCACCTCGTCGCGCATCGCGGGCGTCGGCGGTTTGGGTCCGAGGCTGAAAGGCCCGCGATACACGGCCCTATTCTCCGGCCGTGAGCGCCTTTCGGCTCCCGCCCGACGCGCGGCCGACGCGCTACGCGCTCCGGTTCGAGCTCGACCTCGATGCCTGGCGATTTCGCGGTCACGAGCGCTGCGAGCTCGTGGTGGAACGGCCGCGTCGTGAGCTCGTCCTACACGCGCTCGATCTCGAGATCACCGGTGCCCTCGCGATGTCGGGCGAGGCCACATACGAACCACGGCTCAGCTTCGATCCGGAAGCACAGACGGTCACCCTGCGGTTCGCGGAGGAGCTGCGGCCCGGACCCTGGCGGCTGGAGATGGACCTCTCAGGCGAGATCCGCGCCGACCTGAAGGCGCTCTACCGTTCGACCCGCGGTTCCGAGCGTTACGCGATCACGACACTCTGGCCGGCCGAATCGCGCCGCCTCTACGCATGCTTCGACGAGCCGCCGTTCAAGGCGCGCTTCGCGCTCGAGCTGGTCACCGCGGCCGACCTCACCGCGGTCGCGAACGCGCGTCTCCTCGAGCGACGCGACGAACGCGGCGGCCGAGCGCTCTGGCGCTTCGCCGAGACGCCGCCACTCTCGCCGTACCTGCTCGCCTTTGCCGTCGGACCGTTCGAGGGGACCGAGATCGTCGCGACGCGCTCAGGAGTTCCGGTGCGTGTCTGGGTGCCGCGGGGACTCGGCCGCGACGGCGTGTACGCGCGCGACGCCCAGCGCGATTGCATCGACCGGCTCGAGGAGTACACCGGCGTGCCGTATCCCTACGACAAGGTCGAGGGCGTCGGAGTCGCGGATTTCCCGGCCGGTGCCATGGAGAATCCCGGCGCGGTCACCTATCGGCTCGAGCTGGTCGCGGCGGACCCGGCGAAGACGAGCGCCCGCGCGTTGAAGTCGACGGTCGGCGTCGCGGCGCACGAGCTCACCCACATGTGGTGGGGCGACCTCGTCACGCTCGCCTGGTGGGACGACCTGTGGCTCTCCGAATCGTTCGCGACCTTCGTGGGGCACAAGGTCGAGCATGCGCTGCACCCGGAGTGGGGGATCTGGCGGGACTTCGTGATCGGCACGACGAGGGGCTTCGCCATGGACTCTCTGGCGTCGACACACGCGATCCACGCCGATGCCGCGGACGCCGCGGCCGCGCTCCAGCGGGTGGACGCGGTCACCTATCAGAAGGGCGCCGCCGTCCTGCGGATGCTCGAGGCGTATCTGGGTGAGGATGTGTTCCGCGCGGGCGTGCGCATCTACCTCGAGCGCTTCCGCGAAGCGACCGCGATCGCCGCCGACTTCTGGCGCGCGCTCGACGAGGCCTCGGGACTGGATGTGAGCCGGATCGCGGAGGCCTGGATCACGCAGCCGGGCCATCCCGTGGTCGAGATCGCCGAACGGGATGGCCGGCTCGCGCTGCGGCAGCGTCAGTTCTTCCTCGACCCGGACGCGCCGCCGAGCGCGCGGCGCTGGCCGGTGCCGCTGGTGCTGCGGACGCTCGCGGGCCAGACGCGTCACCTCTTCGACAGCGACGCCTCGTCGGTCGATCTTCCGGCGGGCGCGTGGCTTCACCCGAACTCGCGCGCGGCGGGGTTCTACCGGTTCTCGCTGGACCGCCCATTGCGCGCCCGGCTGCTCGCTCACCTCGGCGAGTGCTCGCCCGAGGAGCGCCTGCTCCTGCTCGACAACGAGTGGGCGCTCCTGCAGTCGGGCGCCGCGGAGACAGGCGATCACGTGGCTCTGCTCCGCGCGCTCGCGGGCGAGCGCGATCGCGCCGTGCTCGCCGTCGTGCTCGAGCAGCTGCAGTGGCTCGCGATCCACGCGCTCCCCGACGGCGCTGAGGCGCCGTTCGGCCGGCTCGTGGACGCGATCTTCGGCCCGGTGCTCGGTCGGCTCGGCTTCGACACGCGCGCCGGTGAGGACGACGATGAGGCGGAGCTGCGCGCCATCGCGATCCGCGCCCTGGGCCTGCTCGCGAACGCGGCCGAAGTTCGCAGCGAGGCGGCGGCGCGCATACGCGCGCATCTGGACGGCCGGGCACAGGACCCGAATCTCGTTGCCGCCTTCGCCGCGGTGGCCGCGGTGGACGGCGACGCGGAGCTGCACGCCCGCTACGTCGCGAAGGTGAAGGCCGGGGAGCCGCAGGAGGTGCCGCGCTTCCGTCCGGCTCTCGCGACCTTCCGTGACGAGGCCGCGACGCGAGCGACGATCGCCCGCATCGACGACCGTACGATCCGTGACCAGGACCTGCACGATGTCTTCTGGGCCGGCTACCGCAACCGCGCGCGACGTGCTGATTACTGGCGCGCGTTCCGCGATCGGTATGCCGCGCGCGTCGCGCCGCTCGAGGGAATCCTGCGCAACTCGTCGCTCCTCTCCCTCTCGCAGCTGACGCCGTCTGATCTCGCGCGCGAAGCCGACGCCTTCCTCGCGGGCATCACCGACGCCGACGCGCGCGAGATCGTCCTTCGTGCGCGGGAGGGCTTGCGGCTGCAGTCCGCCGCGGGGCAGCGCATCGGGCGCGCGCTGGCGGTCGCGCTCGGCCAGGCGGGCCGGATGACCGGCCGCACGCACCGCTAAACTGGCGACGAACAGCGCTCGAGGGGCCATCCACCCCGAGCTGCCGGAAGAACGCCCCCGTGGGCCACTAGACCCGGCCGGAGCGGCACTCCGTTACCAACGGGCGGACGTTGATGGACGTCGGGTGGTAGAGCGGCTGGCGCCGTCCCGAGAGGGACGGCGTTTTGTGTGTCGGAGGCAGGGGAGTGCCCCCTGTTGATCGACGGAGGGAGCGTCATGGCGGTGACCGGGAAGAAGACTCGCTTCGCGCCGGTGGGGTCGTCGTTCGACCTGCCGGAGCTCGAGCATGCGGTGCTCGAGCTATGGGAGCGCGAGCGCAGCTTCGACGCGCTGCGGAAGAAGAACTCCGGCGGTCCGCGCTACTCGTTCATCGACGGGCCGATCACCGCGAACATCGAGGCGATGGGCGTCCACCACGCGTGGGGCCGCACCTACAAGGATCTGTTCCAGCGATACAAGGCGATGCAGGGGTACGACCAGCGCTGGCAGAACGGGTTCGACTGCCAAGGGCTGTGGGTCGAGGTGCAGGTCGAGCGCGAGCTGAACCTCAACAGCAAACGTGACATCGAGTCGTACGGCATCGACCGCTTCTCTCGCGCGTGCCGCGCGCGCGTCGACCGTTCGGCCGACGCGATCACCAAGCAGTCGATCCGTCTCGGCCAGTGGATGGATTGGGAGAACTCGTACTTCACCTACTCCGACAACAACATCTCGCACATCTGGCACGTGCTGAAGCTGTGTCACGAGAAGGGCTGGCTGTACAAGGGCCACCGCGCGATGCCGTGGTGCGCGCGGTGCGGCACGGCGCTCTCGGAGCACGAGATGACCGGCTCGTACAAGGAGATGACCCACACCTCGTTGTACGTTCGCTTCCCGTTGATGGGGGCCCGGCCGTGGCCGGAGCCGGGCACGGCCCAACGAGAGTCGTTCCTGGCGTGGACCACGACGCCCTGGACCCTGCCGGCGAACGTCGCGCTCGCGGTCCATCCCGACCTCGACTATGCGCGCGTGCGCGTGCGGGCCGATGGGTCTTCGGCGCCGGAGGTGCTGATCCTTTCGGCGGCGGTGTTCCGCCAGACCAAGTGGCACGATGCCGAGCTCCTCGAGACCTTCAAGGGAAAGAAGCTGCTCGGCGTGCGCTTCTCCGGTCCGTTCGACGACCTTCCGATCGGTGGGCAATCGACGCCAGGTCATCGGGTGATCGCATGGCATGAGGTCGGCGAGGCCGAGGGCACGGGGATCGTGCACATCGCACCCGGCTGTGGCGCCGAGGACTTCGGCCTCTCCAAGATCGAGAAGCTTCCGGTCGTCGTTCCCATCGACGAGAGCGCGCACTTCAACAAGGGATTCGGATGGTTGGAGGGCAAGGAGGCGCGCGACGTCGCGCACGAGATCTCTGACGACCTGCGCAAGCGCGGGCTGCTCTTCCGCGAAGTCCCCTACACGCATAGTTATCCGATCTGCTGGCGCTGCAAGGAAGAGATCGTCTTCCGCGTCGACGACGAGTGGTTCATCTCGATGGAGCAGATCCGGCCGCAGATGAAGGAGGCCGCGCGCAAGGTGCGCTGGCTGCCGGCGTTCATCGGCCAGCGCATGCAGAACTGGCTCGACAACATGGGCGACTGGAACATCAGCCGCAAGCGCTACTGGGGTCTCCCGCTGCCGTTCTACACCTGCGCGAACGGCCACTTCTTCGTGGTTGGCAGCGAGGCGGAGCTGCGGGAGCGGGCCGTTCGCGGCCTCGACAAGCTGGAGGAGCTCCACCGGCCGTGGATCGACCAGGTCGTCGTCGCGTGTCCCGAATGCAAGGCCGAGAGCAAGCGGGTGAAAGAGGTCGGCGACTGCTGGCTCGACGCCGGCATCGTGCCGTTCTCGACGCTGCGCTGGATGCACGACCGAGCGTACTGGGAGAAGTGGTTCCCCGCGGAGTTCATCACCGAGAACCTCGAGCAGGTCCGCCTCTGGTACTACTCGCAGCTGTTCTTCAGCGTCGTGCTCACCGGACGCGCGCCGTACGAGACGTGCCTGTCGAACGAGTTCGTATACGACGAGAACGGCGAGGAGTTCCACAAGAGCGGCGAGAACTTCATCGATTTCCCGCAGGCCGCCGAGCGCGCCGGATCGGACGTCGTGCGTTGGTACTACGCGCGGCACGACGTCGCCGAGAAGGTGCTCTTCGGATACGGTGTGCTCACCGAGGTCAAGCGAAAGCTGCTCACGCTCTGGAACACCTATTCGTTCTTCGTCACGTACGCGAATCTCGATGCGTTCGATCCCACGGAGGCGCAGGTGCCGCTCGCGGAGCGTCCGGTCATCGACCGCTGGCTTCTGTCAGCTCTCGAGCGGCTCGTGCGGGACACGCGCGCCGCGCTCGATCAGTACGACGCTCAGACCGCGGCGCTGCGGATGGAAGCTTTCTGGGAGGACCTGTCGACGTGGTACGTGCGCCGCAACCGCCGCCGCTTCTGGAAGGCGGAGTCGCGGCGCGATTCGCTCGCGGCGTACCAGACGCTGTACGAGGCGCTCGAGACGCTGGTGCGTCTCTTCGCGCCGTTCATGCCGTTCGTCTCCGAGGATCTGTATCAGAACCTCGTCCGCCGCGCGGTGAAGGGATCCGCGCCGTCTGTTCATCTGGCGTCGTATCCCGACGTGCGGGCGGAGCGGATCGACGAGGACCTCGAGCGGCGAATGCGTGCCGCGATGCGGGCCGTCTCGCTGGGCCGCGCGGCGCGCGCCGCCGCGAAGACGAAGGTGCGCACGCCATTGCCGAAGCTCATCGCCGTCTTCGAGCCCAACGACCGCGACCGCGGGCTCCTCGACGGACAGGACGAGCTCGCCGCGATCATCCGTGACGAGCTGAACGTGAAGGCGTTCGAGGTGCGCGACCACGCCGAAGGCCTCGTGAAAGAGACCGTGAAGCCCGACCTGAAAGTGCTCGGCCCGAAGCTCGGCAAGGATCTCCCGCGGGTGCGTGCCGCGCTGGCCGAGGGCCGATACACGACACGCGACGCGTCGATCGAGGTCGAGGGCTTCATGCTGTCTTCGGCCGAGGTGCTCGTTAGCTACGAGGGCACACCCGGTCATGCGGTCGGCCGCGAGGCCGGCGCGGTGGCCGCGCTCGTCACGGACACGACCCCGGAGCTCGAGGCCGAGGGCCTCGCGCGCGAGCTCGCGCATCACGTGAACAACATGCGCAAGGAGGCCGGCCTCGACATCGCCGATCGCATCACGCTGCGCTACGACGGCGCGATCGGGGCGGCGGTCGAGCGCTACCGTGACTTCCTGTCCGATGAGGTGCTCGCGACGTCGATCACGCGCGGGCTCGCGGGCGGCGGACATCGCTGGAGCGGCGAGCTCAACGGCGTGAAGGGCGAGCTCGAGATCGAGCGCGCGTGAGCGGTCGCGTCGTCGCGGTCGGCCACGTCGGGTTGCGCGCGCGCGACCTTGACCGACTCGCGCGCTTCTATCGCGATACCGTCGGCCTGAAGCAGAGCGTGTACTACGCGAACGTCGTCGCGATCTTCGAGGTCGGCGACGTCGACGTCTTCCTGTCGCCGGGTGAGGCGGCCGAAGCGCCGTTCGATCTCGCGGCCGACGATGTGGATGCGCTTCGAGATCGTCTCGTTGCGGCGGGTGTGACATGTGAAGAGTCGCGTGACAACAAGACCACCGGGCACCGTGGCTTCGCGTTCACGGATCCCGACGACAACCGCGTGCGGGTGACGAACGCGCATCCGCGTGTGCGCGCCTAGAGCAACGCGCTCCGCAGTGCCGCCGCGACCAGCCGCGGCGCGCGGCGGCGCGCCGGTCCGGTGAGCGCGGTACGCCACGTCGGGTAGGAGAGGAGCGCGTGCGCGAGCGCGATCGCGTCGGTCGCGCGGATGCGCAGCGCGCCGCGGCGCGCGAGATCGTTCATCGTCCGCGTGATCGCCGCGAGACGGACCGCATCGAGATCCCTCAACAGCGCGGCGACGCCCCGTGGGAGCGCGCCATCGACGAGTGTCTCGAGGAGCAACGCCGATTCGCCGCGGTACTCACGCTCGTGGAGCGCGACCATCTCGTCGAGGATCCGTTCCGGCGTGTCCGAGCGCGGACGCCACTGCTCCACGCGCGTGATGAGCGCCGCGCCGCGCCGGCGCAGCGCCTGCTCGACGAGACGTTCCTTGGAGCTGGAATGGAGGTACACGGTCCGCGGTGAAACGTGGGCGCGGCGCGCCACGTCGGTGACCCGCAGGTCCGGGTAGCCGCGCCGCGCGACCTCGCGGAGGGCCGCGTTCTCGATCGCCGCACCGGTGCGCGCCGAGCGGCGCGCGCGTTCGCGCTGTACGTACCGTCTGGTATTCATTACAAATCTACTGTAACGAATCCTCACGTCGTGCTCGACCGGCGGTGCGGGCGCTGGTAACCTTAGTCGGCTTGAGCGCACTCGCATTCGTCTTTCCAGGGCAGGGCTCGCAGGCCGTCGGCATGGGCCGTGAGGTCTACGAGTCGTCGGCTGCCGCGCGCGCGACGTTCGAGGAGGCGGATGCCGTCCTCGGCTACAAGCTCTCCGAGCTGTGCTTCAACGGACCGGCGGAGCGGCTCAATGAGACGTCGGTCGCGCAGCCTGCCGTTCTCGCCACGAGCGTCGCCGTATTCGAGGCCATGGTCGAGTCGGTGACGCAGCGCATCGGTCACCGCGTGACCGATGGGAGCGAGCCGCGAGGTGTGCTGGCGCTGCCGGAGCACCTCCGCCCGGCGTTCGTGGCCGGTCATTCCCTCGGTGAGTTCACCGCTCTCGTGACCGCGGGCGTGCTCTCGTTCTCCGACGCGCTGCGCCTGGTGGCGGAGCGCGGCTCGCTCGCGTCGACGCGCGGAGCGAAAGGCGCGATGGCGGCGATCATCGGACTGCCGGTGGACGAAGTGGAGCGCGTCATCGCCGAGACCGTCGAGAAAGATCGCGTGGTCGTGGCGAACGACAACGGACCGTCGCAGGTCACGATCGCGGGCGACGAGGCGGGGATCGCCGCGGTAACAGGCGCGCTGGCCAAGCGTGGCGCGCGCAAGGTCGTCCCGCTGCGTATCTCGGCTCCGTTCCACTTCCCGGACATGGGCCGCATCGGCCCCGACCTGCGCGCGTTCATGCAGACGCTGCGCTTCCGCGAGCCGGTCGTGCCCATCGTCGCGAACGTGAGCGGGCTCCCGCACCTGCCGAGCGCGGCGGCGATCCAGGAGACGCTCGTTCGCCATCTGTCGGACCGCGTCGAGTGGCTCAAGTCCGTGCGCTACATGGCCGAGCGCGGCGCTTCGACCTTCGTCGAGATCGGCGCCGGTCAGGTCGTGAACGGCCTGGTGAAGCGCATCGCCGACGTGAAGCTCGTCAACGTCTCGGATCCCTCGACGATCGCCGGCGCGATCCGAACGCTCCGCGAGCGTACCGTCCTCAGCACGTCCTGATGACCCGTCGCGTCGTACATGCGTACTAACCCTCCTCGTCGGTCCGAGCCCGCAAGCGGGCTCTTCCCTTCTCGTCGGGTCGTCGTCACCGGCATGGGCATGGTGACGCCGCTCGGCCTCGACGTCGCAAGCACGTGGGACGCCCTCGTTCATGGTCGGAGCGGGATCGGGCGCATCGCCCGGTTCGATCCGGCGCCGTACGAGACGCAGATCGCGGGCGAGGTGAAGGGCTTCGAGCCGCAGCAGTACATGGACCGCAAGGAAATACGGCGGACCGATCGCTTCACGCACCTCGCCGTGGGGGCCGCGGCGCAGGCCCTGAAGGACGCGAAGCTCGATGTCGCGACCGACGCCGAGCGGATCGGCACGGCGATCGGCACCGGCGTCGGCGGCCTCGAGACGCTCGTCGAGCAGGTCGTCTTGATGGAGCAGCGCGGTCCGAGCCGGCTCTCGCCGTTCCTCGTTCCGATGCTCATGGCCAATGCCGCGTCGGCGCAGATCTCGATGCAGTTCGGGCTGAAGGGTCCGAGCCTGACGCACGTCTCCGCGTGCGCCTCGAGCTCTCACGCGATCGGCGAATGCGGCGAGATCATCCGGCGCGGTCAGGCCGACGTCATGGTCACGGGCGGCTCGGAAGCCGCGGTGCTCCCGGTCGCGATCGGGGCGTTCTCGACGATGCACGCGATGAGCCGCCGCAACGACGACCCGGAGCGCGCGTCGCGTCCGTTCGACAAGGATCGCGACGGCTTCGTGCTCTCGGAGGGATCGGCCGTCGTCATCGTCGAGGAGCGCGAGCGCGCGCTGCGGCGTGGCGCGCGGATCTACGGCGAGCTCATCGGATACGGCGCGACCGCCGACGCGTACCACATCACGTCGCCGTCGCCGGAGGGCGAAGGGAACGCGCGGGCGATGAAGATGGCGCTCGCGCAGTCGGGCCTGCGGCCGGAGGAGATCGACTACATCAACGCGCACGGCACGTCGACGCAGCCCAACGACCGGGAGGAGACGGCGGCCATCAAGCAAGTCTTCGGCGAGCACGCTTACAAGCTGTTGGTGTCGAGTACGAAGTCGATGAGCGGCCACCTGCTGGGCGCGGCCGGGGCGTTCGAGGCGATCGCGTGCCTTCTGGCGCTGCGCGACGGCTGCATCCCACCGACCATCAACTACACGACGCCCGACCCCGTCCTGGACCTCGACTACGTACCGAACACCGCGCGCGCGAAGCCGATCAAGAACGCGCTCTCGAACAGCATGGGCTTCGGCGGCCACAACGCCTCACTGATCTTCACCAAACCTTGAGCCGACTCCAGGGAAAGGTCGTCCTCGTCACCGGCGCGAGCCGCGGCATCGGGCGGGCGACGGCGATACGCCTCGCGCGTGACGGCGCGCGGGTCGCCGTGAACTACAAGGGCAACGCGGACGCCGCGGCCGAGACGAAGCGCGCCATCGAAGAGATCGGCTCGGTCGCGTCGCTCGTGCAGGGCGACGTCTCGATCGACGGCGACGCGGAGCGTGTCGTGAAGGAGGCCGTCGCGTTCGGCGACGGAAAGCTGGACATCCTCGTGAACAACGCGGGCACCACGCGCGACGACCTGCTCATCCGCATGACGACCGAGGCTTGGGATACGGTGCTCGACCTGAACCTGCGCGGCGCGTTCTTGGTCACGCGCGCCGCGATGCGCCCGATGATGAAGGCGCGCTATGGCCGCATCGTGAACGTCTCGTCGGTCGCGGGTGTCGCCGGTAACGCCGGGCAGGCGAACTACGCGGCGGCGAAGGCCGGGCTCATCGGATTCACCAAGACCGTCGCGCGCGAGATGGCGAGCCGGAACATCACCTGCAACGCCGTCGCGCCGGGCTTCGTCCCAACGGATCTCACGAGCTCGCTCCTCAAGCAGATGGAGGAGACGATCCTCAAGCAGATCCCGCTGGGCCGGTTCGGCGCGGTCGAGGACGTGGCGAACGCGATCGCGTTCCTCGTCTCCGAGGACGCCGCGTACATCACGGGCCAGGTCTTGCAGATCGATGGAGGCATGGTCACCTAAACCGCTCGTCGCTCGTTAGCATCGCACCGTGAGCCCACGTCGTCTGCTGCTCGTCGCCGGCGTCGCCGTCCTTGTGTTCGTGCTCGACCGGCTGACGAAGAGCTGGGTCGAGCAGAGCATCCCGCTGCACGAGGGCCGCGACGTCGTCGGCGAATACGTGCGGATCGTGCACACGCAGAACACCGGCGCGGCATTCGGACTCCTGCCCGAGCGCACGACGCTCCTCTCGGTCCTCTCGGTGCTCGCGGTCCTGGCGATCGTTTATTACTACCGGCAGTTCGCGAACTCCTCGCCCCTCGTGACCGCGACGCTCGGCATGCAGCTGGGTGGCGCGTTCGGCAACCTGCTCGATCGCGTGACGAAGGGCTACGTCGTGGACTTCGTCGACGTCGGGATCCCGGGCGGCGTGCGGTTCTGGGCGTTCAACGTCGCCGACTCGTCCATCGTCGTCGGCATCATTCTCGTCACGGGCCTGCTGTGGCTGGAGGAAAGACGAGGCGGCCAAGCGACGAGCGGCTCCGCCGCGAGGAGCGAGTCCTGAGCGAAGAGCGCATCGCGCTCCGTGTTGACGAGGGTGGACAGCGCGTCGACAAGTTCCTCGCGGAGCACAGCCTGCTCTCGCGCAGCGCGATCCAGCGACTCGCGCGCGACGGCCACGTTCGCGTCGACGGCACGCCGGTCGAGCCCGCGTACAAGGTGCGCTCCGGACAGGAGCTCGTGGTCGACGTGCCGCCGGCGGAGCCCGACCTGGTGCTGCGGGCGGAGGACATCGCGATCGACGTCCTCTACGAGGACGAGGACGTCGTCGTCGTGAACAAGCCCGCGGGGCTGGTCGTCCATCCCGCCTACGGGCACAAGAGCGGCACGCTCGTGAACGCGATGCTCGGACGGATCGCGTCGCGCACCGGACGCGAGGCGGGCAGGCCGGGGATCGTGCATCGACTGGACAAGGACACCAGCGGCGTGATGATCGTGGCGAAGACCGACGTGGCACAGCTTGCGCTCTCGCGCCAGCTGCAGGCACAGCGCTTCGCGAAGGAATACCTGGCGCTGGTGTGGGGCGATCCGGGCGAGCGGTCGACCGTGGTCGAAGCGCCCCTCCTTCGCGATCCGGACGACCGGCGCCGCGTCGTGGTGCGGGCGGGGGGTCGCGAGGCAACGACGCGTTTCGTGCCGATAGCCGTGTGGGAGGCGGGCAAGGAGCGCCAGTCCCTGCTGCACGTGCAGCCGGTGACCGGACGCACGCATCAGATCCGGGTCCACCTGGCGTACGCGCATTTGCCTATCGTTGGCGACCCGGTGTACGGACGGCGCGGCGACTCGAGCGATCTCGGGCGGCAGTTTCTGCACGCCTGGCGCCTGACCGTGCGCCTCCCGCACGGGGGTGAGCACACTTTCACGGCGCCGCTGGCGCCGGACCTCGTGGGCTACCTTACGCGGCTCGGGGCGCCGGCACGCGCGACCGCGCTCTTCGCGGAGGTGTCTTGACCGCGATCGACGGCAAGGGCCTTCTCGTGATCATCTCCGCTCCGTCGGGGGCGGGGAAGGACACCGTCATCGATCGGCTCACGACGAAGCTGGACGACGCCGTGGTCTACGTCACCGCCACGAGCCGCAAGCCGCGGCCGGGCGAGGTGCCCGGGAAGCACTACTACTTCTACTCGCCGGAGAAGTTCCGCGAAGAGATCGAGGCGGGCAATTTCCTCGAGTGGTCGATGGTTCACGGCGAGTTCAAGGGTGTACGGCGGGACATCCTCGGCGACACGCTGCGGGACCACAAGATCGTCGTCGTCAAGCCCGATCCGCAAGGAATGCGGAAGATCAAATCGCAGCTGCCGGAGGCGCTGACGGTATTCATCATGCCGCCGTCGGTGGAGTCGCTGCGCCGGCGGCTCGACACGCGCGGCACCGAGACGGCCGAGCAGCGCGACGTTCGGCTGCGCAACGCCGAGATCGAGATGGCCGCGGCGCCCGAGTACGACTACGTCGTCGTGAACGAGGACGGCAAGATCGACGAGACGGTGGACCAGATCGCGGAGATCATCCGCAAGGAGGCGCGGCGGCCCCGGCATTACGACTTGTGACAACGCGCACCGCTGAGGTCGCGGTGTTCGCGGGCCTCCGCGGTCCCGCCCGCACGTTCACCTACGCGATCCCGGATGGTCTCGCCCTCGCGGCCGGTCATCTGGTCCGCGTCGGCTTCGGTCCGCGGTCGGTCGCCGGCGTGGTCGTCGGCCTCGACGTCCCGTATGAGGGGACGCTTCGCGCGATCGATGCGCTCGTACACCCGCTGCCTCTTTTGCGCGCGCATCAGCTCGCCCTCGCTCGATGGATCGCGACGGAATACCGCTCCGGGATCGCTGACGCCGTCCGGGCCATGCTGCCGCCGGCGCTGGCGGCCCGCGCACGGCAGACGCTGCCGACGGCGCGCGGCGAGCGGCGCGAGGCGGTGTTCGCGATCACCCCCGCCGGGACCGAGGCTCTGGCCGGCGCGTCGCGTCTGGGCGCGCGCCAGCTCGCCACGCTACGCGCGCTCGCGTCCGGCGCGGTGACCGGGATCGACCTCGCGCAAGCCGGCGCGTCGGCCGTCGCGGCCCGCGCGCTCGCGCGGCGCGGACTCGCGACCGAGGGCGCGCGTTCGGTGCGCCGGATCCCCTCCGAGTTCGCGCTCCGCGAGGACGACGCGGTGCGCGACGCGACGGCGACGCCGGGCCAGGCCGCCGCGATCGAGGCGATCGTCGCCGCGGCCGGAGCGGGCGGCGCTTTCCTCCTCCATGGCGTGACGGCGAGCGGGAAGACGGAGGTGTATCTGCGCGCGGCCGCGGAGACGCTGTCGCGCGGCCATGGCGTGATCGTGCTCGTCCCGGAGATCGCGCTCACGCCGCAGGTCGTGGCGCGCTTCGTCGCGCGGTTCGGCGAGCGCGTCGCGCTCCTGCATTCCGCGCTGTCGGCGGGTGAGCGATTCGACGAGTGGCGGCGCGTGCTCGACGGTGTCGCGGACGTCGTCGTTGGATCCCGGTCCGCGCTGTTCGCACCGCTCGAGCGGCCCGGGCTCGTCGTGGTCGATGAGGAGCAGGAGCCCTCCTATAAACAGGAGAGCGCGCCGCGCTACCACGCGGTCGACGCCGCCCTCGCGCTCGGTCGCATCGCCGGGGCCGCCGTCGTGCTCGGGAGCGCGACGCCGCGCGTGACGACGTTCCACGCGGCGACGGCCGGCGAGCTGCGATTGCTCGAGCTTCGGGAGCGCGTGAGCGATCTCGCGCTGCCCCCGACGACGGTCGTCGACCTGCGCCTCGAGCTCAAGGCCGGCAATCGCGGCACGCTCTCGCGCGCGCTGCGCCGCGAGCTCGAGCGGACCGTCGCGAAGGGCGACCAGGCGATCCTCTATCTGAATCGGCGCGGCTTCGCGACCATCGTGCTCTGCCGCGACTGCGGTCACGTCGTCGCGTGTCCGGCCTGCGAGATCCCGTTCGCGTATCACACGCCAGCGAGGACGAGAGAGCCAGCGAAGCTCGCTCGTGAGGACGAGCGACGCGTGGAGCCGCGAAGCGGCCACGTCGACGGCGTCCTGGTGTGCCATCGCTGCGGCCGCCGAGCCGAGCCGCCGGCGATGTGTCCGGTCTGCGGCAGCCCGCGCATACGGCACCTCGGCGTCGGGACGCAGCGCGTGGAGGAGGAAGTCCGAGCCGCGGTGCCGGGCGCGTCGCTGGTGCGCTTCGACCGCGATGCGGTGCGCGCGAAAGGGTCGCACGCGGCGCTCTTCGAGCGCATGCGCTCCCGCAAGGCGCAGGTGATCGTCGGCACGCAGATGCTCGCGAAGGGATTCGACCTCCCCGGCGTGTCACTCGTCGGCGTGGTGAACGCGGATACGGTGCTGAACCTCCCGGATTTCACGTCCGCCGAACGCACCTTCCAGCTGTTGACGCAGGTGCTCGGACGCTCCGGTCGCGGCCCGGCGGGCGGGCGCGGGATCCTGCAGACGTATCTGCCCGATCACTACGCGATCCGCGCCGCGGCGGCGCACGACTACGCATCGTTCGCGCTGGCGGAGCTCGAGGGGCGGCGTCGGTTCGGCTATCCGCCCTTCGGCCGGCTCATCCTCCTGCAGACGCACGCCAAGCGCGCCGAGACCGTCACGCGCCGCGCGGACGCCTACGCAGCCGCGCTCCGTGGCGACGCGCGGAGCGACGCCGAGATCCTCGGTCCAGCGCCGGCGTTCGCGGCGAAACGCGCGGGTTCGTTCCGCATGCAGCTCGTCCTCCGCGGCGAGCGTCCGATCGCGCTTCTCGAACGCGTGCCGCCCTCCGCGGAGTGGACGGTCGACGTTGACCCGGTGACACTTCTGGGGTGAGCGAGGAGACCGCAGAAGAGCCGCGTGCGGAGCCTCGACCGCCACGGCTCCGGGTCATCAAGGGATCCCCATGGCGGATCGATGCGAGCCGCCGGGCGAAGTGGTCGTCGCCGGAGTTCGTGGCGAAGAACGCGGTCGAGGTGAGGCAGATCGGCGATCCGGTCCTCCACGCGCCCGCCAAGAAGTCGCGCCTGCCGCGCGGCGACATGGAATCGCTGGCCTCGCGGATGTTCTCGTCGATGGTCGCCGCGCGCGGGATCGGCATCGCCGCACCGCAGATCGGCGTGCCTCTGCGCGTCGCGATCATGGACGTCGACGAGGCGGGGATCGTCGCGGTCGATCCGAAGATCGAGTGGACCAGCGAGGCGGTGGAAGAGACCAGCGAGGGTTGCCTGTCGGTCCGCGGCATGTACGGGATGCTCGAGCGACCCCTCGCCGCCCGTCTTGTCGCGACCGACATCAACGGCAAGAAGTTCGTGCTCGAGGGCGAGGAGTTCGGTGCCCAGTGCATGATCCACGAGACCGACCACCTGTATGGAGTCCTGTACGTGGATCGCCTGCGCTCGCGCGATGACCTGCATCCCGTGGAGCGGGAGGGGGAGGGCGAGGAAACGGCGGCGAACCCGTGACGCCGCGTACGGTCTTCCTCGGCACTCCGGATTTCGCCGTTCCCTCGCTGGAGGCGGTCGACCGCCTGTGCGATCGCGGAATCCTGCATCTCGTCGGCGTGGTGACGCAACCGGATCGCGCCGGCGATCGCGGCCGCGGGCAGATCCCGCCGGTGAAGACGCGCGCTCTCGCGTTCGGCGTGCCGGTGCTTCAGCCGGTCCGGCTCGATGCCGCCGCGCTGCGCGACATCGGCGCCCTGCGTCCTGAGCTGCTGGTGTGGGCCGCCTACGGGAACAAGATCCCGCGCGCGCTGCTCGACGCCGTGAAGGGACGTGCCGTGAACGTGCACGCCTCGCTCCTTCCGCATTGGCGCGGCGCGGCGCCGATCGCGCACGCGATCCTCGCCGGCGACCGCGAGACCGGCGTCACGCTCATGGAGGGCACCGCGACGCTCGACGCCGGACCGGGCCTCGCGCAGGAGCGCGTGGCGATCGGACCGACCGAGAACGCCGGCGAGCTGAGGACGCGGCTCGCGGTGATCGGTGGCGCGCTGCTCGAGCGCGAGCTGCCGCGCTACATCGCGGGAGAGCTTCGAGCCCACGCGCAGGACGAGCGCCTGATCACATGGGCGCCGAAGCTGACGACAACGGACGGTGCGCTCGACTTCGAGCGCCCCGCGGAGGAGCTCGCGCGGCGCGTGCGTGCGTGCACACCCGAGCCAGGTGCGTTCACGACCTTTCGGGGGCGGCGCCTCGTCGTGACGCGCGCATCGGTCACCGGTGGATCGCCGAAGGAGCACGGCTTGCTCGAGTTCCGCGGCGGAGTACCGCATGTCGCGGCGGGCGCGGGCTGGCTGAGCTTCGATGAGGTGCGTCCGGCCGGGAAGAAGACGATGACCGGCGCCGACTGGGCGCGTGGGCAGCGGAACGTCGAGGGATCGCGGCTACCCTCGTGACCATGAGTGAGCTGCCGGACTCGATCGCGCGCAACGTCGAGCAGTGGACGAAGAACAATCGCGAGCGCCTGGACCGCGACGCGGCCCACGCCTGGTCACGTGACCAGCTGACCTGGGGCGTCTTCGGCATACCGGAGGAGGATCTCGGCTCGCCACTCGGCGACGTGCGCGGGCTCGATGTTGTCGAGCTCGGCTGCGGCACCGCGTACTTCTCCGCGCGCCTCGCGAAGCGCGGCGCACGCCCGGTCGGCGTCGACCCGACACCGGCGCAGCTCGCGACCGCTCGACGCCTGCAGGAAGAGACAGGGATCCGCTTTCCGTTAGTGGAGGCGCCGGGCGAGCGCGTCCCCTTGACCGACGCGTCCTTCGACCTCGCATTCTCGGAATATGGAGCGTCGCTGTGGGCGGTACCCGAACGATGGGTCGGCGAGGCGGCGCGACTCCTGCGACCGGGAGGACGGCTGGTGTTCCTGACGAACTCGACCATCTCGATCCTGTGCGCGCCGGATGTCGGCAATGTCGAGGAGCGCCTGATGCGACCGCAGGCCGGCCTCTATCGCAAGGAGTGGCCGGACGAGGTCGGCGTCGAGTACCACGTGCCGCACGGCGAGTGGATCCGGATCCTGCGTGAGCGCGGCTTCGACATCGAGCGATTGATCGAGGTCTTCGCGCGCCCCGAGTCGCGGACGCACGACCACTATGGCTACGTGAGCGCGCAGTGGGCGCGGAAGTGGCCGGCCGAGGAGATCTGGACCGCGCGCAAGCGCTAACGGCAGGTACGCTCGAACGGTGAACGACGCGCGTCCCGCCATCACAGAGGTCGACGAGCGAGCGCTCGTCTCGTGGCTGCGCGAGCGCGGCGAGCCGCCGTATCGCGCGCGGCAGATCCGACGCCACGTCGCGCGCGGCAACGGGTCCGCGTGGGGCGAGCTCACCGATCTTCCGGTCAAGCTGCGCGACGCGCTCGCGCGATCGTTCCGCTGGAGCGCGGTCGAGCTCGAGACGGAGGTCGCGAGCGCCGACGGTGAAACGCGCAAGGCGCTGCTCCGTCTCCACGATGGGCACCACATCGAATCGGTCCTCATGCCGCATCACGGCGCGCGCAACTCGGTGTGCTTCTCCACCCAGGCCGGGTGCCCGATGGCCTGCGCGTTCTGCGCGACCGGCGAGATGGGTCTCGTTCGCAATCTCACAGTCGGCGAGATCGTCGACCAGGTGCGTCATTGGCAGCGCGAGCTCATCGCGCGCGGGGAGCGCGTCTCGCACGTCGTCGCGATGGGGATGGGGGAGCCGCTGTCGAACTTCGATGCGACCGTCGCCGCGGTGCGCATGCTCATCGATCCGGCGCTGTTCGGGATCAGCCCGCGCCGGGTGACGATCTCGACGGTGGGCGTCGTTCCCAAGATGGACGAGCTCGCCGCGCTCGATCTACCGATGAATCTCGCGGTCTCGTTGCACGCGCCGAACGACCGGATCCGCGCGGCGATCGTCCCGCTCAACAAGCGCTGGGGGATCGACGAGGTGCTCGCGGCATCGGCGCGCTACGTCGCGAAGACCAAGCGCCGCATCACGTTCGAGTACGTGCTGCTGTCAGGCGTCAACGACGCCGAGACCCACGCGGTGGAGCTCGCGGAGCGCATCACCCAGCTCGGGCGTACGTCCGACTATCACGTGAACCTGATCCCCGTGAACAAGGGACCGGGCGGCTTCGCTCGTCCGCCGGTCGAGCGGATGGGACGCTTCGCGGAGATCCTGCAGGAGCGCGGCATCGCGGCGACGCTGCGCATCAGCAAGGGACAAGACATCGCCGCGGGATGTGGTCAGCTGAAGGTGCCTGCGCTCGCTAACGCTCGCTAAACAGGGCCCCTGCCCCTGGGACGCGCGGTCCCGGTCTAGCGAACCTTGGCCGCCCGCTCCCGCTTCTTGGCCATGCGCGCGTCCTTGGTCTGCGTGCGGCGGCAGCGCGTACACACGAGGAGCTTCTCGCCCGCGATGATCGCGGGATGGAGGTTCGCGTCGAAGCGACGACGCGTGTGCACCTTCGAGTGGCTCACGTTCGAGCCGAAGGTCGCGGTCTTCCCGCAGATCGCGCAGGCGCGTGGCATCGGCGGCATCTCCTCAGGGGGTTCTGAAGTGAATGGTACAGTCGCGCGCATCGCGACGCAATGCGACGGCACGACACTGCTGCGCGTCCTCGAGGCCGCCGCCGATCGTCTGGAGCGTGCGGTCGACGAGGTCAACGCGCTCAACGTCTATCCCGTTCCCGACGGTGACACCGGCAGCAACATGCTCCACACGGTTCGGTCCGCGCTGAAGGCCGCGCGCGGCGCCGAGCCCACCGTCGCCGCGATTGCCGCGGCCGCGGCCCACGGTGCGCTCATGGGCGCGCGCGGCAACAGCGGCGTGATCCTCTCGCAGGTGATCCGCGGCTTGAAGGAAGCGTTCGCCGGCGCCGAGCGCATCACCGGCGGCGAGCTGCGGTCCGCGCTGCGACTCGCTCGGCAGCACGCGCACGATGCGGTCACCGCGCCGGCGGCCGGTACGATCCTCACCGTGACCGCCGCGATCGCGGAGGCGACGGCGGAGACCACGAGCGATCTGGTCGCGACGCTGCGCCGCGCCGCGGACGCGGCGTCGGACGCGGTGAAGCGCACGCAGCAGGAGAACCCGGTGAACAAGCAGGCGGGTGTCGTCGATGCCGGCGCGAAGGGGCTCTTCTATCTCCTCGACGGCGCTCTCGCGGCGCTCGAACGCCGCGCGCCGACGACGGAGGTCTCCCAAGTGCCGCACGTTTCCGTCGCGATGCCCGCGCACGCCGAGGGGGTCGCGTCGTGGACGGGCGCGTACGACGTACAGTTCCTGGTCGAGCGGCCGTCGCGCAGCGTCGAGGACGTGAGACGAGAGATGACCGAGTTCGGCGCCGACTGCGTCCTCGTCGTGGGCGACGAGTCGGTCATCAAGGTGCACGTCCACACGCTGCATCCCGACCAGATCCTCCGCATCGGTATGACGACGGGTCGTCTCGCCGATGTCGTGATCGAGGATCTTGACGCGATGACCGCGGAACACCAGCGATCGACCGGCATCGTGGTCGAGCCGCCGCACCGCGCCGAGCGCGTTGCCGTCGGCGTCGTGGCGGTGGTGCCCGGCGCGGGTTTCGCGAATGTCGCGCGATCGCTCGGCGCGACGCCGCTGCGAGGCGGTCCGACCATGAACCCGTCGACGGAGGAGCTGCTCGCGGCGATCTCCGAGGCGAATGCCGACCACGTGGTGGTGCTGCCGAACGACAAGAACGTCATCCTCGCCGCGCAGTCCGCGGCGACGCTCGCCGACGTCACCGTGACCGTGGTCCCGACGCGCACCGTCGCGCAGGGTATGGCCGCGCTCGTCGCGTTCGATCCGACGAAGGCCGGCGTCGATGCCGCGCGCGAGATGGGCGAGGTCGCCGAGCGCGCGCACGGCATCGAGGTCACGCGCGCGATCCGCGCCTCGATCGTCGACGGCGAATCCGTGCGCGAGGGCGAGGCGATCGCGCTCCTCGACGGCCGCCTCGTCGCGCACGGCGACGATGATGTGACGGTCATGTGTGACGCCGCAAAGCGTCTATCCGACGCGGATGTCTTCACTCTGTACAGCGGTGCCGACGTCGACGCGGCGCGCGTGCAGTACGCGGCGCAGCGCCTGCGCGCGACCTGCCCGCGCGTCGAGGTCGAGGTGGTCGATGGCGGCCAGCAGCACTACCCGTTCATCGTCGCCGCGGAATAGGCCGCGCAGCTCACTCGAGCTGCCGGTCACCGCGATGCCGGGGATCGGCGAGGACTCGCGAAAGGTCCTCGAGCGCATGGAGATCCGAACCATCGGCGATCTCCTGTGGCACCTGCCGCGCGACTACATGGACTACTCGAAGTTCACGCCGCTGCGGAGCGTGCGCGCGGAGCAGGAGCAGACCGTTGAGGCGGTGCTCGGCCGGATCGGGCAGCGAAGGACCTCGACCGGCAAGCTCATGACCGAGGTCGAGCTCCTCGATCCGGCTGATCGCGCCCCGACGAGCGTGCGCGCGACGTGGTTCGGACGGCAGTTCATCAAGGAGCGCTTCCCCGAGGGACAGCTCGTCCGGATCTCCGGCCGCGTGAAGTGGTTCGGGCGCGCGCTGCAGTTCTCCAATCCCAAGATGGAACCCGCGACGGCCGAGGCCGTGCACACCGGACGCATCGTCCCCGTCTATCGGCTCACCGAGGGCTTGAAGGAGGGCGTTCTGCGCCGCTGGCTGCACACCGCGGTGGAGGGAGGTCCGAAGCGCAGTCCGGTCGTGCGCGAGGTCGCCGAGACGCTGCCGGATGTCATCCGTGAACGGCGCGCGCTCCTTCTGATCCAGGAGGCACTGCGCGAGGTGCATTTCCCGTCGGGTTGGAAGGAGCTCTTCGCCGCGCGGCGCCGTCTGGCGTTCGACGAGCTGCTCGTCCTGCAGCTAGCCCTGGGTCAACGCCGCGCCCGCTGGACGAAGGACGCGAGGGCTCTGCCGCTGAAGGCGGCGGACGCCGAGGTCGAAGCGTGGATCACCGGGTTGCCGTTCACCCTCACGCCCTCTCAGCGGACTTCGTTCGCGCAGATCCGCTCCGACCTCGCGCGCAAGGTGCCGATGTCGCGGCTGCTCGAGGGCGACGTGGGTTCGGGGAAGACCGTCGTCGCCGCGCTCGCCGCGCGCATCGCGGCCGCGTCGGGCGCGCAGGCCGCGCTCATGGCGCCGACCGAGCTCCTCGCGGAGCAGCATCACCGCTCGCTGTCGACGCTGTTCGGCGTGAACGGACCGAGCCTCGCCCTGCTGACCTCGAGCGTGACGGGCGCGCCGCGTCAGGACATCCTCGCGCGGCTCGCATCCGGCGAGCTCGACGTGGTCGTCGGTACGCACGCGCTGGTGGAGGAAGGCGTGTCGTTCAAACGCCTCGGCCTCGCGATCGTCGACGAGCAGCATCGCTTCGGCGTGCGACAGCGCGCGACGTTCCGCGAGAAGGGCATCGACCCCCATCTGCTCCTGACCACGGCGACGCCGATCCCGCAGACGCTGTCGCAGACGATTTACCGCGACCTCGACATCTCGGTGCTGCGGGAGATGCCCTCGGGTAGCCAGAGCATCCGCACGGAGGTGCGTACGCACGATGCGCTGCCCAAGGTCTGGCCGTGGGTGCGCGAGCGGGTGGCCCTGGGCGAGCAGGTCTTCGTCGTGTGCCCGCGCATCGACGAAGATCCCGACGACGAAATCCCGAGCGCGGAGGCCACGTTCCGCGACCTGAGGACGAAGGAGCTGAGCGACCTGCGCCTGGCGCTCCTGCATGGCCGCATGCCGGGTCGCGAGCGCGACGACGTGATGCGGCGCTTCGCCGCGCGCGAGGTCGACGTGCTGATCGCGACGACGGTGGTCGAGGTCGGGATCGACATCCCCAACGCGACGGTGATGGTCATCCTCGGCGCGGAGCGCTTTGGCCTCGCGCAGCTGCATCAGCTCCGGGGCCGCGTGGGACGGCGCGGGCAGCGGGCGTTCTGCGTCCTGGTGAGCGAGGCCGCGGACGAGTCCGCGCGGCTCGCGGCGATGACCGAGCGCAAGCCGGGCACGGAAGTGCCGCTTGATGGATTCGATCTCGCGAAGCGCGATCTCGAGATCCGCGGCGCGGGCGAGTTCCTCGGGACGCGCCAGAGCGGTGAGCCCGAGCTGCGGCTCGTCGACATCGCGGACATGGATCCAACGCTGCTCGAGGAGACGACCGTCGATGCCGATCGCATCCTCGCCGACGACCCGCAGCTCGAACGGCCCGAGCACGCGTCGCTCGCCGAGGCCGTCGCCGCGCTGTGGCGGAGGTACGCCCTGGCGTGAGGGTCATCGCCGGGATCGCCAAGGGTCGCGAGCTCGAGGCGCCGCGCGGCGGCGTGACGCGGCCGGCCACGGACCGGATCCGCGAATCGCTCTTCGCGATCCTGGAGCCCGCGCTGCCCGAGGCGCGCGTGCTCGACCTCTTCGCCGGTGCGGGAACGCTCGGGATCGAAGCGCTCTCGCGCGGCGCCGCGCACGTGACGTTCGTCGAGCGATCCACCGCGGCGCTCACCGCGCTGCGGAAGAACATCGCGGCGACCGGCTTCGCGGCGCAGGCTGAAATCGTCGCGGCAAACGTCCTGGCGTTCCTCGACTCCGTACGCGGCGCCTACGACCTGGTCTTCTGCGATCCACCCTTCGCCGATGTGGCCATCCTCGAGGCCGCGCTCGCGCATCCGCGCCTGGCGTCATCGCTCGCGCCGGACGCGTACGTGGTGGCTCGCGTGCTCAAGAAGCACCCACCCAGCGTCCCGCCGCCGGCCCGCGTGCTCCGGGTCAAGGAGATCGGCGAGGAGACGATCCTCTTCCTGAGGTACGACCTAGCGAGGACGAGACCGAAGACGAAGTCTTCGGGTGAAGACGAGCGACGGTCGACGAGCGAAGCGAGGTAGGATGGCGGCGCTGCGGGAGGGTGACGTGGACATCCAGTTCTTGGTCGAGCGACTCGAAGCGCTCGTGGTGAACGCGCGCAAGCTCCCGATGACGAACCAGATCATCCTCGAGCAGGCCACGGTGCTCGACGTGATCGACCAGCTCCGCGTCGCGATCCCCGAGGAGGTCCGCCAGGCCCGACGCATCAATCAGGAGAGCGACCGGGTGCTCGCGAAGGCCCGCGAGGAAGCCGAACAGATCATCGGCGCGGCGCAGGAGCAGGCGGCGCTCCTCTTGCAGGACCAATCGATCTTGCGCGAGGCCGAGACGAAGGCACAGGACATGGTCGACCGGGCCGAGACCAAAGCCGAGGAGACGATGCGCGGCGCGGATCAGTACGCCGCCGATGTCCTCGTGCGCCTCGAGAGCGACCTCGTCAAGACGCTCTCGATCATCAAGAAGAGCCTCGAAGTGATCGAGGAGCGGAAGCCGCAACCGACCGAGGGGTAGTCACGTGATCGTCAACGTCGCGCCGCTGATGAAGCAACCGGTGGGCACGCAGGCGGAGTACGAGATCGCCGAAGCGCCGATCGATCCGCATGGCGATAACGCCGGTCTGCTCGAGGCAGGCGCCATCGCGATCGACGCGGACATCACCGCGACGCACACCAATCCCGGTGCGTACCTCGAGGGCGCGGCCGACGCGCAGGTCGACCTCAGCTGCAGCCGCTGCCTCAAGCCGATCCAGGCGCCGGTACACGCGGAGTTTGCCGAGCAGTACTACGCGACGATCGGCGTCATGTCCGGAGCGGAGCTGGCAGCGGCGCCCCTCGACGCGAAGACGATCGGCTCGGACTTCCGCATCGACCTGACACCGCTCCTGCGGGAGGAGCTCATCCTCGCGACACCCTTCGCGCCGCTGTGCCGCCCGGACTGCAAAGGCCTCTGCGCCGTCTGTGGTGAAGACCTCAACGTGCGCCCGCACGTGCACGAGGCGCCAGTCGACGAGCGCCTGGCGAAGCTGGAGAAGCTGCGCGACTTTCACGCGGAACGCGAATAGCAAGCTCACCCGCCAAAGAGCGCCGTCCAGATCCCTCTGAGCGCATCGAGCGCGTTGAAACCGTCCAGGAACCGGTCGAGGTGCAGGAAGTACTCCTGCGCCTCTTTCGCGGCGAGCAGGACGAGGAGCGCGAGAGCGGTGCCGCGTGGTGTGATGGCCGTGCCCGGACGGAAGTGATCGCGCGCGGCAACGGCGATGAACCAGAACTCGAACACGTTCGGGAAGAGCAGTAGGATCTCGCGCGCCGAGGTCAGCGCGAACGCGACCTCGCCGATCATGCGGTACAGGAACAGGACGACCGCCACCTGCCGCTCGATGCCGTGCCAGCGCAGTGCAACGATGAGGAACGCGATGAGGTAGGCGAGGTCGCAGAGCTTGTCGAGGCGTTGGTAGTCGCCGATTCCGCCGATCCAGTCCATGAGGAACAGGTCGCAGAAGTCAGCGACGAGGGCAACGAGCGCCCCCGCGAACGGCCAGCGCGGCGTCGGCAGCGCGCTGGCGACGCGATACGCGACGAAGACCGCGACCTGCCAGGTCACATCACATCACACCCTTCCCGCCTCTAGAATCGAGGCGAAGACTCGAAGGAGCAACGTTTTGGCTGGTCAACCCAAGAAACGCATTCCTCGGGCGGCACAGGGCGAGCGCCGCAGCCATCTCGCGCTGAAGGCGCGCATGCTCGTGCCCTGCCCGCAGTGCAAGAGCCCTAAGCCGCCGCATCAGGCGTGTCCGCACTGCGGCACGTACCGCGGCCGCCAGGTCATCCGGATCAAGGCGAAGCGCGCCGCCGCCTAGGCCGTGCGCATCGCAGTCGACGCCATGGGTGGCGACCACGCCCCGGACGAGATCGTCCGGGGCGCGCTGTTGTACCGGGAGGTCGGGGGATCCGCCGACATCGTGCTGGTCGGGCGCGAGGATCGCCTGCGGCCGTTGCTCGGTGGGACACGCTCCGGCATCGAGATCCACCACGCGACCGAAGTGATCGCTATGGACGAACATCCAGCGAACGCGCTGCGGCGCCGTTCCGACACGTCGATCGGCGTCGCGACGACGTTGGTGAAGAGGGGCGAGGCTGACGCGGTGGTCTCCGCCGGCAGCACCGGCGCGACGATGGCCGCCGCGCTGCTGCTGCTCGGACGCGTGCGCGGCATCGACCGGCCCGCGCTCTGCGGGATGCTGCCGGTGCTCGGCGACCGTCCGGCGACGTGTCTGCTCGACGCGGGAGCGACGATGGACGCGGATGCGAAGAACCTCCTTCAGTACGCACGGATGGCGACGTGGTTCATGCAAAAGGTCCACGGTGTGGAGAACCCTTCGATCGGCCTCATCAACGTCGGCGAGGAGCCCGAGAAGGGTGACAAGATCCGTCTCGAGGCGCACGCGCTGCTCTCCGGCGCCACGGACCTGAACTTCTACGGGAACATCGAGGGCCGCGATGTGCTGCGCGGCGTCACCGACATCGCCCTCTGCGACGGCTTCACCGGCAACGTGCTCGCGAAGGGTCTCGAGGGGGCCTTCGACACCCTCTCGGGTGGCATCCGCAACGACATCTTCGGCGGACCGCTGGGCAAGGTCGCCGGCGCGTTCGCGTATCCGGGCATCCGCAAGTTTCGGCACCGCTTCGATTACGACCCATACGTGTCGGCGCCGCTGCTCGGCATCGCGGGCGTCTCCGTCGTCACGCACGGGCGCGCGAAGGCGAACATGATGCGCTGGGCGATCGCGGTAGGGGAACGCGCCGTGGCGACGCGCCTCGTCGAGGCGATCGGCGCGAGCGCGGCGACGGCCGCGTGAAGGCGCGGGCGCCACGCGCCGGCCGTCATCCGGCGCGCCGCGTCGCGCTGCAGACCCTTTTCGAGATCGACTTCAACCGGGCGGACGCCAAGGAGACGTGGCAGCGCGGCTCGTTCCGCACCGGACTGACCGACGAAGCCGCGAATTTCGCCTGGCAGCTCGTGGAGGGCGTGCTCGAGCACCGCAAGGAGCTCGACGCCGAGATCGCGGCGCTCGCCCCGGAGTTCCCGATCGATCAGATGGCGCGCATCGACCGCAACGTCCTCCGCATCGCGCTCTACGAGCTGCGCGTGCTGGGTGATGCTCCCGCGGCCGCGATCATCGACGAGGCCGTCGAGCTGGCGAAGCTCTTCGGCAGCGAGGCGGCGCCGAAGTTCGTGAACGGGGTGCTGGCGACCGCAGTCGGCGGACGCAGGGACGGATCCCGCTAGCGCACGGTCAGAGGGACGATCACCAGACCCTGATCGCTGCCGTCCCTGGGGCTGGTCCAGTACAGCTCCAGGGCGATGTCGCCCGAGACGGTCGAAGGCAGCTGTACCTCGAACTCGAAATTGCCCCACTGCTGGCCGGAGCCGACGCTCGCCGTCGCGAATCCATTGACGACGACGCGCTGCGCGCGGTCGCGCACGCGCCACGATGTGGTCGCTTCGAAGGTGCGCGAGAGGCCGCGAACGGCGAACTGCCGGCCCACGGGCGCGCCGCGCGCCGGCTCGCAGACGGCGATCGTGTCGCTGATCGACTTCGGGTCGATGAACGACGGCGGATCGGGTCGCGCAACGCACGCTTGTGGCGCGGACGCGCTCGCCGCCGGTGTGTTCGTCACGTTGCTCGGCGCCGGACTGGCCCTGACCGTCGCGCCACAGGCGACGGCGACCGCGATAGACGTACCGAGCGCAAAAGGTCGCCAAGAGCGCATTTGGTCATTGTCCGCCGACCTGCCCGGATTGACAGTGCGCTCGCCTGCCCCCGACACTTGGCCGGACTGGCCGGGGCGACGGTCGGCCCCACACGCGGAGGAGGTAGCCGGTTTGGCGCAGGGAAACACCTACGAGCGGCTGAAGAAGATCGTGGTCGAGCAGCTCGGGGTAGATGAGGGCGACGTGAAGCCCGAGGCCTCTTTTGTGGACGACCTCAACGCCGATTCACTCGACCTGGTCGAGCTCATCATGAGCCTCGAGGAAGAGTTCGGGATGGAGATCTCCGACGAGGAAGCCGAGAGGATCAAGACCGTGGGCGACGCCGCCGAATACATCGAGGAGCACGTCGCGTAGCGCAAGTAACCAGACACAGAACGCAGGTACATAGGGGAGGCAGGGGCGATGAAGCCCCTGCCTCTTCGCTTGTAATGGAGGAAATGGTCGACACGGAGATCGCGGGCTACCGGTTCAAGGATCCGGAGCTGCTGGCCACGGCGCTCACGCACAGCTCGTACCTGCACGAGCACGTGGGCGAGCGCGTGCGCGACTTCGAGCGCCTTGAGTTCCTCGGCGACGCGGTCGTCGATCTGATCGTGGGCGAGGAGCTGTACGGCCGGTTCCCCGACGCGACCGAAGGCGAGCTCACCTCGCTGCGCGCGATGCTGGTCTCGTCGACGGCTCTCGCGGCGCTCGGCCGGGAGCTCGGGCTGCCGGACCGCGCGCGCCTGGGGCGCGGCGAGGAGGAGTCCGGCGGACGATTCCGCGCGGGTCTCGCCGCGAGCCTCTACGAGTCGTTCGTCGGGGCCGTCTACCAGGAGGCCGGCCTCGAGCGGGCGCGGCAGATCGTGCTCGAGACGATGAGCGCGGCGATCGCCGACCTCGCCTCGGCGCCGATGAAGTCATCGAAAGCGCTGCTGCAGGAGTGGGCGCAGGGCGAGAAGCTGCCGCTGCCGGAATACCGGATGCTCGAGATCACCGGCCCGGAGCATCGGCGCGACTTCGTCATTGAGGTGAGCGTGGCCGGCAACGTCGCGCGCGGGACCGGTGCGTCGAAGCGCGAGGCGCAGGAGGCCGCCGCGGCGAAGCTGTTGGAGATGTTGACGACGTGAGCGACGAGCTGAAGATCATCGAAGGCGGCAACACTCAAGCGCATGCCGTACTGAAGAGTTTGAGTCTCGTGGGATTCAAGAGCTTCGTTCACAAGACGCATCTCGAATTCGCGCCCGGAATCACGGCGATCATCGGGCCGAATGGTTCTGGCAAGTGCGTGAGCGGATCGTCTCTAGTCACTCTCGGCGACGGCCGAGATGTGCCCATCCGCACGCTAGTCGATGCCGCTCATGCGAAGTCGGATCGAATTCAGGCGCTTGATGATGGCTCCATATGTCATAGCAATCCTGACGACGTACGGGTCCTGTCTCTGAATCTTGAGACACTTCGGCTTGAAGCTCGTAACGTCACTGCGTTCGTGCGACGGGCGTCGCCACGCGAAATGCTCCGCATTGGCATGCGGTCTGGGCGCGTGATTACAACCACGAAGTACCACCCGCTCTTTACGTTCGAGCACGGCGGCATTCGCGCCCTGCGGGCCGATGAAATCCGTAGAGGTACGCGAGTGGCGTTGCCACGGCGCCTTCCCGTATCGGCCGCGGCGGATCGGCCGCTGGCGCAGCCCACCGCGACGGTCGAACGCTTCGGGGAGGTGTACGTCGACGCTGGCGAGGAGATCGTGGCTTGGGCGCGCGAAGAGAAGGAGCGCTTCGGTTCCTGCGCAGAGTGGGCACGGGCCGCGGATACGAATCCACGTTACGCGCGCCGGCTGGTACGTGGCCGACGAATCGATGCGGCAGGATTGCGAAGACTCGCCGCGGTCGCTACCTATCCGCATCCCGCCATCGCCGGAGTCCAGTCCAAGAGCGGTTTTGAGGTCATCTGGCCGAACGCTCTGACCCCGGACCTCGCCAGATTCATGGGGCTGCTCATAGCTGAAGGTCGGAATGATCGGGCGCTCATCAGCTTTACGAACGCTGATTCCGCCGTGAACGATCAGCTGGCCGCCGACGCGCTGGCGCTGTTTGGAGTACGAGCCAAACGGCGTATCCCCGATGGGATCACGAGCATTACAACGATCCACTCGCGCGGACTCGAAGTGTTGCTTGATGATCTCTTCTGGTTCCGTGTCGGGTCAGCGTCCGCCGACAAACAGATTCCGCCTCAGCTGTTGGAAGCGGATAGGGAAAGCCAATGGGCCTTTCTTTCAGGTCTGTTCGAGGGTGACGCACACGTTGTCACGGAGAGCGAAGGGCGCCCTAGGGCGCGAATCCGGTACGAGACAGCGAGTGAAACGCTGGCGCGCCAAGTCGTCAGCCTGCTTCTTCGCTTGGGCGTGTTCGCGTCGATGCTCTCGTACCAGACCTATGCAACTAATACGGTTGCACAGATCCGTCGTACCTACTTCGCAGTCTGCATCGACGGCTTGCAGCAGGCGCTGTTAGCGGCACATCATCTCTCGTTCATCGGCCGTAAGGCGCGCGCACTGGCTGAGCTCTCAGCGATCAACACAAAGCCCAAGCCGAGTGTCGACATGGTTCCCGATATCTCGCCTGTTATCCGGGAGGCGGTTCGTCTCGCCGGCGTCACGATTGGGTATGGACGCCGCTGCCCGACACTACGTACGTATCGAGAGACGGGCAGGAACGCGAGCCGGCACGGGATCCTACGCGCCGTCGCTGAGATCGAGCGCCTGGGTACTACTCTCGAGCGGGCCCGGCCGGTCTTAGACAAGCTGATTACCCTTGCGTCCTCCGATATCTATTGGGATCAAGTCGAGTTCGTGTCCGTCGTTGAGCCGGATGAGCCTTGGGTATACGACCTCTGCGTCGACGAGACACACAACTTCGTGGCCGAGAACATCATCGTGCACAACTCCAACGTTGCAGATGCAATTCGCTGGTCGCTCGGTGAGAACAACGCGCGCGTACTGCGTGCGAAGCGCAACGACGAGCTGATCTTCGGCGGATCCGAAACACGCAAGAGCCTGGGCATGGCGGAGGCGATCCTGCAGCTCGACAACTCGTCGCGACGGCTGCCGATCGACTTCATGGAGGTCGAGGTCGGCCGCCGTCTGTACAAGAGCGGCGAGGCCGAGTATCTCGTGAATCGATCACGTGTCCGACTGCGAGATCTGCAGGACCTCCTCGCCGGCGCGAACCTAGCCGACAACCCCTTCGTCGTCATCGGCCAGGGTCTCGTCGATCAGATCCTCGCGTTGCGCCCGGCCGATCGCCGCACCGTCATCGAGGAGGCCGCGGGCACGCGTCGGCTGCAGATGCGCCGCGACGAGGCGCTCACTCGTCTGAAGCATGCCGAGGCCGAGCTCGTGCGCGTCACCGACATCCTCCGTGAGATCGGCCCGCGCGTGGAGCTGCTGAGGGAGCAGGTCGCGAAGTGGAGCGAGTACGAGCAGGTCCGCGCGGAGCTGCGCAGACGCGCGCTCCGCTGGTATCGGGCATCGTTCGGCACGATGGCTATCACGCGCGCGGAGCTCGTCGCGAGGATCGAGGGCGTCGACCGCGAGATCGCCCGCCTCGAGGACTTCGTGACTGAGGGCGAGGGCGTCACGGCAGGCAGCGACGAGGAGCTGCGCGCCGCGCGCGAAGAGGAGGAGCGCCGTCGCATCGCCGCGGCGGACGCCTCGGGTGCGGAGTCGGCGATCCGCGAGCGCGTCGCGGCGCTGCAGGCGAGCCTCGACGCGATCGCGTCCGAGCGCGACCGCACGCGCGCGTCACTCGCGGCCGTGCCGGCACAGCTCGCGTCGCTGCGGGAACAGCGTCAGCGTGTCGACGAAGAGACCGCCGCTGCCGCGCGTCGGGCGCGCGAGGCGGCCGATGCCGCGCGCGAGGCCGAGGTCGCGGCGTCTCGCACGCGGGTGGCGCTGGCGGAGGCGCGGGCGGCACGCGTCGAAGCCGAGCGCGCGCATCTCTTGCGCGAGAACGACGAGATCCGGCTCGCCGACGAAGAGCGGTCGCTGCTGGAGCGTGACGATGAGCTGGCGGCCACCGCGGCGAAGCTCGCCGCCGAGCGTGGGGAGCGCGAGCGGGAGCGGGCGCGCATAGCCGTCGATCTCGATCGCGCGCGCGACGAAGTCGCCGAGGCCGCGCGCACCGCGGAGAGTGCCTCGGGCCGCGCGGGCGCGTCGCGCAATGAGCTCCAGCGTATCGACGGCGACATCGCGCTCGTGCGCGGACAGACGACGGCGCTGCGCGAGGCGGCCGAGCGCGCCGAGGCCGAACTCGTCGCACGAGACGCCGACGTCGCGCGACCGGCGCTCCCGGCGGGGTTCGCGTGGCTGCACGAGCGGCTCACGGTTCCCGAACCAGTGACCGCCGCGCTGGGCGACGTCGCGGTCACCTCGTCTCAGAGCGTCGTCGACACACCGCGCGGCTGCCGCCGCCTCGCGCCCGACGTCGCGATCTTCGTGGCCGACGATGACGCGAGCGCGCTCAAGGCAGCGGGGTCGTTGCGGGCGGGCGCGATCGTTTCCCCGAGCGGCCTGCTGGTGCTTCCTGGCCTCGCGCGCTTCGCCGATCCGCGACGGAAGGCGGACCACGACGCGCGGGCGCAGCTGCGCGCCATGGCCAAGCGTCTCCGCGACGAGCTCGCCGGCTCCGAGCGAGCGCTCGCGCAGCTCCAGCACGAGCGGGCCGAGGCCGAAGCGCGGCTCGCGGAGCTGGACGAGCGACTGAACGCGGCCCAGCGCCATCGCGGCGAGACCGAACGGGCCGTCGATGAGCTCGCCTCGACCGATGCCGACGTGCGCGATCTGGTGCGCGCCGCCGAGGCGCGCGCGTCGTCGGTCGAGCGGGAGCGTCGCGAGATCCTCGAGCGCCGCGAGAAGCTCGCCGCCGAACGCGCGACCGCCGCGACCGCGCGCGCCGGCGCGGCGGACGTCTTCGCCGCGGCCGAGCGCGCGGAACAGGACGCATCGGACGCGTACGGCGGATCGGCACAGCGCGCCGAGGCCGCGCGCCTCGAAGCGGCGACGAGCGAGGAGCGGCGCAGCTCGCTCGTGCGTTTGCGCGACACGCTCGACGAGCAGGTGGGCGCCGCCGAGAAACGGATCGCTCATGACGAGGAGCGCCTGCGTGCCCTTGCCGCGCAGGAGCGCGACGCGAAGATGCGTCTCGATGGCGCGCAGGGCGATCTCGGCCGCGCCGCCGCGGACGCGCGCGAGGCGGAGCGATCCGCGGAGCTCGCGCGGCAACGCGCGCTCGCGGCGGAAGGCTCACGCCGCGAATCGGAGCAGCGTCTCGCGAAGGCGCGCGAGCGCCTGGCGGAGCTCCGTGGCGAGCGCGGCAAGCTCGGCGTCGAGGAAGAGCGCGCGTCCGGTGCGCTACGACTCCTCGAGGAACAGGTGCGCGCCGAGCTCGGCCTTCCGGACGATGAGCCTCTGCCCGATCCCGAATCGATCGCGATCGAGGACGAGGGGGATGAAAAGGAAAAGGCGAGCACGCTCGCCGCCCTCCAACGGCTCCGCCGCCGGCTCATCGCGCTGGAGCCGGTGAACCCGCTCGCCGCGACGGAGCTCGCGGAGATCGGCCAACGGTACGAGTTCCTCTCGACGCAGAAGGCGGACCTCGAGAAGGCGATGGCCGATCTGCGCGCGCTGGCCGACGAGCTCGCGACGACGATCGCGGAGCAGTTCAGCACGACGCTGATGGCGGTCGACCGGGAGTTCGGACTTTTCTTCCAGCGGCTCTTCAGCGGAGGACAGGCGTCGCTGCGGACCTCGGACGATCCCGAGGATCCCGGCATCGACATCTATGCGCGCCCGCCGGGAAAGCGCATCGGCAGTCTCGCGCAGCTTTCCGGAGGGGAGCGCGCGCTCACCGCGACGGCGCTGCTGCTCGCGATCCTCCGCGTGAAGCCGGCGCCGTTCTGCGTGCTCGACGAGGTCGACGCCGCGCTCGACGAACGTAACGTCGGCCGCTTCACGGCGGCGCTGCGCGAGCTGACCGACCGCACCCAGTTCGTCGTGATCACGCACAACCGCGGCACCATCGAGGCCGCCGACATGCTCTATGGCGTATCGATGGATGACGGCGGCGTATCGAAGGTCATTTCGCTCAAGCTCGCTGAGCTGGACGAGCAACGGGAGCGCGCGGGCTAGCGTGACCTGGCTCGCGCCGTAGCGATTAGCGTGAAGCGGTGAGCATCGAGCGCGCCCTCAGCAAGACGCGCGGTGGCTTCCTGTCGCGTCTCCTCTCGCGGCCGAAGGACGAGCCCATCACGCCGGAGTTCCTCGACGAGCTCGAAGAGGGGCTGCTGCGCGCGGACCTATCGGTGTCGCTGGTCGATCCCCTGATGGCGCAGGTGCGCGATCTGGTGGCCACCGGCACGCTTAAGACGGTCCCGAAGGCCCTCGATGCGGTGCGCGATGTCCTGGTGGCGGAGCTTTCGGCGAGGGGTGGCGCGCTGAACACGTCGCCGCGCGCGCCGCGGGTCGTCCTTGTCGTGGGCGTCAACGGCAGCGGCAAGACGACGACCGCGGCGAAGCTCGCGAAGCGTCTCAAGGACGACGGCGAATCGCCGCTCCTCGCGGCCGCGGACACCTTCCGCGCGGCGGCCATCCAGCAGCTCGAGACTTGGGCGAAGCGGGTCGACGTGCCGGTCGTATCCGGTCGCCCGGACGGCGATCCCGCGGCGGTCGTGTTCGACGCCGTGAACGCGGCGAGCGCGCGCGGCAACAGCACGGTCATCGCCGATACCGCCGGCCGTCTGCACACGAAGGGCCACCTCATGGACGAGCTCGGCAAGATCGTGCGCGTCGCCGGCCGCGCGCGCGAGGGCGCGCCGGATGAGGTGCTGCTGGTGCTCGATGGGACCGCCGGGCAGAACGCGATCCAGCAGGCGCGACAGTTCACGAAAGACGCCAAGGTGACCGGCCTGGTCATCACGAAGCTCGACGGGACCGCGAAGGGCGGCGCGGTCTTCGCCATCGTGCACGAGCTCGGTCTGCCGGTGAAGTTCCTGGGAGTGGGTGAGAAGGCCGAGGATCTCGTGCCGCTCGATGCCCGCGCGTTCGTCGACGCGCTCCTGCCGCGGTCGGCTTAGCCTTACGACCGATGGCCATCGTCCGTCTTCGGCCCGCTGATCTGAAGCACGCGCTCTCTGACGGCACCCTCTCGCTCCAATTCCAACCGCAGGTGCACGCGCCCAGCGGGAAGCTCGTGGGCGTCGAGGCTTTCGCGCGGTGGCCGCATCCGGCGCACGGGATGATCGGCGCGGGCGACATCGTGCCGCTCCTCGATCAGGGTGGCCTGCACGAGGAATTCGATCAGTGGGTGCTCGGCGCGGTCTGCAACCAGCTCCTGCGCTGGGCCGTCGAGGGCGTCGACGTGCCCCTCGTCGCGGTGAATCTGTGGGCGCACACGCTACGTATGCCGAACATCGTCGACACCGTGCGCGCGACCTTCTCCGTCCGCGAGGTCGACACGCGACGTGTCGAGATCGAGTGCCCCAAGGGCAGCGTGCGCGACCCGTCGCTCGCGGGGCCGGTGCAGCGCCTGCGCACGCTCGGTCTGCGGCTCGCGTCGGAGGAGTTCGGCGATCCCGCGATCGCCGACGCGGCGAGCGGATTCGACACACTCAAGGTGGGTTATCCGCTCGCGCGCGACCTCAATGCGGTCGGCTCCGGGAGCGCGGAGGCGGTGATGGCGATCGTCGCGGCGGCCGGTGCGGCCGGCGCGCGAGTCGTCGCCGACAGCGTCGAGACCAAGGAGCAGGAGGATGTCCTGGTCGGTCTCGGCTGCGAGATCGTGCAGGGGCGGCTCTACGGGCCCGAGGTCGCGGCCGACGAGCTGCGCACGTTGCTGTCCAAGTCGGGAGAGGTGCACTGACGGTCGTCACGGAGACCGAGCACGTAGGGTAGAGGCGACGTGTTCGAGCAGCTCTCCGACAAGCTGAACGCCACCTTCGAGCGCCTCCGCGGACGGCCGCGCGTGACCGAACGCGACCTCGAGGAGGCGCTGCGCGACGTGCGCGTCGCGCTGCTCGAGGCGGACGTCAACTTCAAGGTCGTGCGCCAGCTCATCGCCACGGTGCGCGAGCGCGCGCTCGGCGAGCGGGTGCTCGAGTCGATCACCGGCGCGCAGCAGGTCGTGAAGATCGTGCACGACGCGCTGGTGGAGATGCTCGGTGGCGAGGCCGTCCCGCTCGCGCGGGCCGAGCATCCACCCACGGTCGTGCTCCTCGTCGGTCTCCAGGGCTCGGGCAAGACCACGACGGCGGCGAAGCTGGCGAACGTGCTGCGCAAGCAGGGTCGGCATCCGACGCTCGTCGCGGCGGACGTGCACCGGCCCGCCGCGATCGATCAGCTGCAGATGCTGGGCAAGCAGCTCGGTATACCGGTCACCGCGGTCGAGGTGTCGCGCGTGGCGGAAGGCGTCGCGGCCGCGGTGGCGGATGCGCCACGCGCCGGACGCGACGCGGTGATCGTGGACAGCGCCGGGCGGCTGCACATCGACGACGAGATGATGCGCGAGGTCGAAGGCATCGTCGCCACCGCGCGACCGCACGAAGTGCTGCTGGTGGTCGACGCAATGACCGGGCAGGATGCGGTCGAAGCGGCGAGCGCGTTCAAGGCGCGCCTGCCACTCAGCGGTCTCGTGCTCACCAAGGTCGACAGCGACGCGCGCGGCGGCGCGAGCCTCTCGATCCGCGCGGCGACGGGCATCCCGGTGAAGTACCTCGGCGTCGGCGAGAAGCTCGATGCGCTCGAGGTCTTCCATCCCGACCGGCTCGCGCAGCGCATCCTCGGCATGGGCGACATCCTCACGCTCGTCGAGCGCGCGCAGGAGACGGTCGACCGCAAGACCGCCGAAGAGCAGGCGAAGAAGCTCCTCGAGTCGCGCTTCACGTTCGACGACTTCTATGCGCAGCTCCAGCAGCTCAAGAAGATGGGATCGCTGGCCGACTTGCTGAAGATGATCCCGGGGATGGGCGGGCTCGCGAAGCAGATCCCGGAGGGGCCGCAGGCGGAGGCCGAGCTGCGCAAGGTCGAGGCGATCATCTCGTCGATGACGAAGGCCGAGCGGGCCGATCCCTCGATCATCAACGGCTCGAGGCGTCGCCGCATCGCGTCGGGGTCCGCGACGAGCGTGGCCGACGTGAATCAGCTGCTGAAGCAGTTCGCCGAGATGCAGAAGCTGATGAAGCAGATGGGGACGCTGGCCAAGAGCGGGCGCCTGCCCCGCCTGCCGGGTGTCCCGAGACTGTAAAGTGGCCACGTGGTAGACGAGACGGTCATCACATTCGCGAAGGACGACACGATCATCGTCGAAGAGGCGCTTGCCAGCGTCGCCGCGAAGCTAGCGGCGGGTGGCTTCGTACGATTCGAGCGCGCGGGCGAGACGGTATTGGTGAATGCGGCGGCCGTGCGTTACGTACGGACCATGCGGCGAACAGAGGGCGGTCGGTAAGGCGGACTCGGGCGTCCGCCTGATACACTGGTCGCTCGCGCGCCTGATTTTCCCGGGAGGAATTCGACACATTGGCTGTGCACATCCGCCTGCGCCGCGTCGGCAAGACGAAGGCCCCGAGCTATCGAGTGGTCGTCGCCGACTCGCGCGCGCCACGTAACGGCAAGTTCATCGAGTCGATCGGTCACTACGATCCTCTCAGCGAGCCGGCCCGTCTCGTTGTCGATCCCGAGCGTGCCCGTCACTGGATCAAGAACGGCGCGCGCCCGACGGCGACCGCCCGAATGGTGCTCCTGCGTAGCGGCCTGCCGGAGGCCGAGGTCCCGCCCGCAGTCCGATGACCGAGCCCGCGGAGTTGACCGCCGGCGCGAGCCGCATGCGCGAGCTTCTCGAGCACGTGGCCAAACAGCTGGTCGACGATCCGGGCGCGGTCGTGGTCGGCGAGGAGCTCGACGGCGATTTCATCAAGTTTCATCTGCAGGTGGCCGAGGCCGACGTCGGCAAGGTGATCGGACGTGGTGGACGAATCGCGAAGGCCATCCGCGCGCTGCTCAAGGTGATGGCGACGCGCGATGGGACAAAGGTCAACCTCGAGATCGACTAGGGACGACGACCTCGTCGTCGGGCTCATCCGCGGTCCGCACGGCCTGCGCGGTGAGGTCCGCGTCGATCCGCGCACCGACGTTCCCGGTCGATTCCAAAAAGGCTCCGTGCTCGAATGCGACGAGGTCGGACCGCTGAGGATCGCGAGCGTGCGAGGGACTCCGCCCGAGCCGATCGTCCGCTTCGAGGGGTTTGACACGAGGGAGTCGGTGGAGCCGCTGCGCAATCGCTTCCTGCGCGTGCCGCGCGCCGAATCTCGTCGCGCGACGAAGGGCGCGTACCTGTGGGCGGACCTGGTCGGCCTGCGCGTGGAGACTCCCGATGGGACGGATCTGGGCGTCGTCCGCGAGATCATCCGCGCCGGCGGGAACGACGTGCTCGTCGTCGCCGACGGGGGACGCGAGCGCCTCCTACCCACGCTCGAGTCCGTGATCCGCTCGGTCGATCTGGACGGCGGGCGGATCGTCGCCATGCCACAGGAGGAGCTGCCGTGAGCGCGCCCGCGCTGCGCATCGATGTCGTGACGCTCTTCCCAAAGATGTTCGACAGCCCGTTCGCCGAGAGCATCGTGGCTCGCGCGCGCGCGGCTGGGCGACTCGCCCTGGACGTGCACGACATCCGCGCGCAGGCGACCGACAAACACCACGTCGTCGACGACACGCCGTACGGCGGCGGCGCCGGGATGGTCCTCAAGCCAGAGCCGCTGGCACACGCCATTCGCGCGGTACGCGGCGACGGCGGCCACGTCGTGCTGCTCTCGGCGCAGGGCAGGCTCTTCGACCAGGCAGCGGCACGCCGGCTCGCGGCGATGGACCATCTGGTGCTGGTCTGCGGCCACTACGAGGGTGTGGACGAGCGTGTGATCGAGTCGGATGTCGACGAGGAGCTGTCGATCGGTGACTACGTGCTCACCGGCGGCGAGCTCGCGGCGATGGTCGTGATCGACGCGGTCACGCGCCTGGTCCCGGGCGTGATCGACGCGGATTCACTGGCGCAGGAATCGCACACCGAAGGCCTGCTCGAAGGACCACAGTACACGCGACCGCCGGAGTTCGAAGGCAAGCGCGTGCCGGCGATCCTCATCTCGGGCGACCACGGCGCGATCGCGAAATGGCGCCGCGCCGAGTCGATCAGACGCACCGCCGAGCGTAGGCCGGATCTGTTGGAACACGCGAAGCTGACACCGGCCGAGCGGGCCCGCGTGCCTCGCGCGGCAGGTCGCAAGGCCGCGGTGAAGAACGCGGACCTGGTGGCCGCGTACCAATCCGGCGTGGGGTCGTACCGCATCGGCTCGCGCTTCGGGATCTCGCCGGCGACGGTGCGCGCGCGTCTCCGCGCCGCCGGGATCCGGCTGCGTGCGCCGCGCAGCGTGCAGCGCGGGCCGACCGCGGCGGAAGTGGTGCGGCTGCGGGCGACCGGGCTCACGGTGCGACAGCTCGCGACGCACTTCGGGGTCTCGCACGTCACCATCCTCGACCGTCTCAAGAGAGCGAAACGATGACCGACCGAATGCCGGATCTTGCCTTCCGGCTCATGGCCGGCACGATGGCCGTCAAGGACGCGCTCTTCCCGACAGTCGACCGACGCGTCGCGACATTCGGCGTTCGTGAAGGCATGACGATCGTCGACTATGGCTGCGGGCCGGGGCGGTACACGATCCGGCTCGCCCAGCTGGTGGGCCCCGCCGGCCGGGTGTACGCCGTCGATGTCCAGGAGCTGGCCATCGCGACCGTCAAACGGAAGATGGCCAAGCGGCGCCTTGCCAATGTCGTGCCGACCGTGGCGCGGGGCTATGACAGTGGAGTTCCCGGCGAGGTCGCAGACATGGTCTGCGCTCTCGACATGTTCTTCGGTCTCGACGAGCCGACGACCTTTCTCCGCGAGGTGCGCCGAATCATCAAGCCTTCCGGGACTCTCATCCTCGACGACGGGCATCAGTCGCGTGGTACGACGCTGGCGAAGCTCCACTCGGCCGGCGGCTGGCGTGTAACGGAGGAGACGCGGGACCATCTGAGGTGCGAACCGATCCCGACCAGCTGACGCGTCGCAAGTGTCTCTCTGCTAGACTTCGACCACTCCGTGAGTGCCATCACCATGCCTATGAACGACGTCTTGAAGACGCTTGCCCAAGAGCAGCAGAAGGCCGAGGTCCCCGAGATCCGGCCCGGTGACACCGTGGCCGTGAGCGTGCGAGTCGTCGAAGGGAACCGCGAGCGCCTCCAGAAGTTCGAGGGTACCGTGCTCCGCGTCCGCAACGGCGGGCTCGACGAACAGATCACCGTTCGCCGTATCGCGAGCGGTGTCGGCGTCGAGCGCACGTTCCTGGTGCACTCGCCCCGCGTCGAGAAGATCGAGGTGCTCCGCCACGGGCACGCGCGCCGCGCTGCCCTGTACTTCCTGCGCGAGCGCGTCGGCAAGGCTGCGACCGTTCGGGAGAAGCGCCGCTAGTTAGGCTAGTCCCGTGCCGTCGCTCCGCTTCGAGAAAGAGATCTGGTCCCGCGGACTCCCACGAGTGGTCGGTGTCGATGAGGTCGGCATGGCCGCGCTCGCAGGTCCGGTGGTCGCCGCGGCGTGCCTCGTCACCCCGGACACGAAGCTGATCCGCCGCGTGAAGGATTCGAAGATGCTGACGCGTATCGAGCGCGAGGCCCTCTTCGACATGATCCGCGGACGCGTTGTCCGCGTCGGGATCGGCGCCGCCTCGGTCGCGGAGATCCACCGGCTGAACATCTACCACGCGAGCCACGTCGCGATGCTCCGTGCGCTGCGTCAGATCGGCGAGTACGACTGGGTGCTCGTGGACGGCCGCCGCATCCTCGATCCGGCGTTCGCGCCAGGCCGGCACAGCGAGATCGTGAAGGGCGACACGAAGAGCTTCGCCATCGCGGCCGCGTCGATCGTGGCGAAGGTGACGCGTGACCGGCTGATGACGAGCCTCGCCCGCAAGTACCCCGGGTACGGCTGGGAGCACAACTGCGGTTACCCGACGATCGATCACCGCAAGGCATTGCGGGAGCGCGGCATCACGCCCTTCCATCGCCACGACTTCGGGACGGTGAAGCTCCTGCGCGCCGTGGAGAACCAGTTGTCGCTCGCGCTCGCTGACGTGACACCGTTGCGTAGTTGACGTTCCGGTCCGATGTCGCCGTCGGCTAGATTCGACGGCCTATGACCACCTCCGTGACCAGCGTGCGTGACTTCGCGCCCACCGATTACGACTCATGGGTCGCCGCGGACAGGCGGTGCTATCCCGACTACCCGTGGACGGTGGAGGAGATGCGTCATCAGGACGACACGTTCGACCGCTCGCGCTTCTTCAGGCTTCGTCTCGTCGCGGAGCAGGACGGCGTACTCGTCGGAGGCGTCGAGACGGCGCATCGTCCGTCACGTTTTCATCCCGACCGCTACCACTTCGGGCTATTCGTCGTCCCCGAAGCGCGCCGCCGCGGTCATGGCACGGCGCTCTACGAGGCGGCGATCGCGGCGCTCCGCTCGCGCAACGCTCTGGCCGCGACCGGTGGCGCCAAGGAGTCGATGGACGACGGCGTCGAGTTCTTCAAGAAGCGCGGTTGGGTCGAGGTGCGCCGAGACTGGGAGTCACGCCTGCGGCTCGCGGGGTTCGACTCAACGAGATTCGTTTCGGCCGACGAACGCATGATGAGAGAAGGCATCCGCGTCTCGACGCTCGCGGCGGAACGAGAGCGAGACACAGCAGCGGACCGGAAGGCGTACGAGCTCGTCGACGAGGTCCGGAAGGACGTGCCGGCGACCGACCCGGCGACTCCAGAGACGTTCGAAGAGTGGCGCGAGCGGTGGGTGGACTCGCCAAGCTTCATTGCCGACGCGTTCTTCATCGGCATCGACGGCCAGGACCGCTGGCTGGGCATGTCGAATCTCGAACGCTCGCTCGAGGACCCTTCGTTCGTCTGGCAGGGCCTCACCGGAGTGCGGCGTTACGCGCGTGGCCGAGGCATCGCGATGGCGCTCAAGCTCCGCACGGTCGACTACGCGCGGAAGATGGGCGTCGATCACATCAAGACGTGGAATGCCCAGCAGAATCGCCCGATGCTCTCGATCAACGAGGCGCTGGGATTCGAGAAGCAGCCGGCATGGATCGTCCTGGAGCTGGCGTTGCGTTCCTGACGACCCTTCACACAGATAGGCACGTTGTGTGCCTACGCCTTGGGTATGCGTATGCGGGTCGTGCGGTCAGGTAGATACCGGATCCGGGTGACCTCGTGGGGTTCGGGCGGCGCGCCGCACGCCATCGTGCTTCCGGGGCTGTCGGCGGACGCGCGCTCGCTGGCCCCGCAGATCCGGATGCTGCGGACGCAGTGCGCGTCGGTGCACGTGGTCGACCTGCCCGGCATGGCGCTACCGCCGTCGCTCGCGGTGTCCGACGCGAAGTTCGCGCAGCTCGCCGACTTCATCGGCGACGTCGCGGACGAGCTGGGCATCGATCGAGCGCTCATCGTCGGGCACTCGCTCGGTGGCGGCGTCGCGCTCCACTTCGCGCTGAGCCAGCCGGCGCGCGTCGCGGGCCTGGTGCTGCTCGCTCCGGCAGCGCTCGGCCGCTCGCTGCACTGGATCTACAAGCTCTACTGCGTGCCGCTGGTCGGACGTGCGCTGCTCCAGCCGCGCCAAACGATGTCGCGTACGTTCGTGCGTCGTTTCCTCGTCGGCAGTGTTCGTCGCGATGATGAGAAGTTCGTCGATCTCATGATCCGCCACGGCGAGAAGGCGCGCGCCCGCGCGATGTCGGCGCGCGCGATCGTCTGGGCGAACCAGCCCAATCTCTTCCGGAAGATCCTTCTGATGTTCCTTCCGGGCGGCGAGCAGATGGCGTTCTCGGTGAGCAAGCGGCTGTCCGAGCTGCGCGACGTCCCGACCCTCGTGCTGTGGGGCACCGAGGATCACGTCATCTGCGCCGGCGATGCCGTCCGTTGCCGCGCGCTCCATCCGCGCGCGAAAGTCCGCCTCGTGCGCGGCATCGGACACATGCTCCCGCTCGAGGCGCCAGAGTGGACGAACCGGCACATCGCCGAGTTCATGCGGTCGCTGAGCGCGGCCTCGCTGGGGAAAGTCGCCTAGTAACGCCAGCCTGCTTGCCTCGTTTGCTCATGCGGTGAGAGCGGTGCTGGGGGCGACCATCGTGGCCGTGGCGCTCGTAGCGGTCCCGTTCCCGGCCTCGGCGGATACCGGTTTTCACAGCGCGTGGGTCGGTCAGGATGCGTATCCGACGCTCGCGCCCGGCGCGACGACCAGTTACACGATCCGCTTCCGCAACACCGGCACGGAGACGTGGCAGCGCGGCGTTCCCGGGAAGCAGGTGAACCTCGGCGTCCTCAACGACTCGCTCGGGTTCGCCGAGATGGCGGTCGGCTGGCTGAATCCGAATCGACCCGCGACCACGATCGAGCTGACCGTCGCGCCCGGCGCGATCGGCACGTTCACGTTCACGATCCGCGCGCCCGCGGCGCTCGGCGCGTACGTGCTTCCGCTGCGGCCCGTCGCGGACGGCGTGACCTGGCTCGAGCATCAAGGCGTGTTCGTGGGTGTCGTGAGCGATGCGGGCTATCACAGCAAGCTGGTGAGCCAGAGCGCGAACCCGGTCCTCGCTCCGGGCGAGACGAGCGCGCCGATCACCGTCACCTTCCGGAACACCGGATCGAAGCCGTGGGTGAAAGGTGCACTCGGGCAACAGGCGAACCTCGGGATCAAGAACGACGACGTGATCTGGTAGAGCGAGGCTTCGGTCGCGCCTGGAGAGACGGCGACCTTCTCGTTCAGGGTCAGGGCACCGGTCGCCCCGAGCACGTACGTGCTCGCGCTGCGCCCGGTGATCGACGGCGTCGTCTGGATGGAGGACGAGGGGATCGTGGTCACGGTCACGGTGGGCGGAGGCGTGGCGCCCCGACTCTCGGTGACCGTGCTGCAGGCCGGGCTGCGCATCCCCTGGGACGTGGCGTTCCTTCCGGATGGGCGCATGCTCGTGGGAGAGCGCGTCGGCAATCTCCTCGTCTACCAAAGCGCGGCCGCTGGTGCGCCACAGCTCGCGAACAATGCCATCGCCGGAACGCGCGGAGAACGGCGAGGCCGGACTCATGGGTCTTGCGGTCGATCCCGACTTCACGACGAACGCGTTCATCTACGTCTGCGCTTCGCGAGACGACGAGGGCCAGTTCCGCAATCAGGTACTGCGCTATCGCATGGTCGGCGACGCGATCGCATTCGACGGCTATGTCATCCGTCGCGGGATGACGGCTGCGTCCAACCATGATGGGTGCCGCCTCCGCTTCGGTCCCGACCGGAAGCTGTGGGTCACCATGGGCGATGCCGGGAATAGCTCGAACGCGCAGAACCCGATCTCGCTGAACGGCAAGGTCCTGCGCGTTAGCGTGGACGGGACGATCCCCGCGGACAACCCCGTGCTGCCGGGCGCGACCGCGCGCAGCGCCGTGTACACGTGGGGCAATCGCAACCCGCAGGGACTCGCGTTCGAGCCGAGCTCCGGCACTCCGTGGGAGGTCGAGCACGGCGACGACACGCACGACGAGATCAACGTGCTCGTCGCCGGCGCGAACTACGGCTATCCGATCTATCGCGGACCGGCCGGCCGGCCCGGCTACACGGATCCGGCGTGGTCTTCCGGCAACGTGACGCTCGCGACGTCGGGGGCGGACTTCGTCGTCGGCCCACAGTGGGGCATCTGGAGCGGGTCGCTCTTCGTCGCGACACTGAAGGAGTCGGACCTGCGCCGCTTCGAGCTCTTCGCGGGCAGCGCGCGTCAGTCCGGTGTCTTCTTCGACAACGCGTACGGTCGCTTGCGCAGCGTCGTGTTCGGCCCCGAGGGCGCGCTCTACATCACGACGAGCAACGGTACCGGCGACCGCGTCCTGCGCGTCAGCGCGACGCAGCCCTGACGCAAGTCGCCGCCGACGAAAGGTGTGTGGACCGGCGGCGCGTTCTCGGACTGGCGGGCGAGCACCTGGCCGAACGCGAGCTGGCGCGTCGTGGTCTCGTCGTGGTCGCGCGCAACGTGCGCACGCGTTTGGGCGAGATCGACCTCGTCTGTCGTGACGCGCGGGGCTATGCCTTCGTCGAGGTGAAGACGCGCCGCGCGGGGTCGTTCGTGCCCGCGATCGAAGCGATCGACTTTCGGAAGGCCCAGCGCCTCGCTGTGCTCGCGGAATCCTGGCTCGCCCAGCGCGGCGAGCGCGCCGTCGCATGGCGCATCCTCATCGCGGCGCTGACGGTGACCGCGACCGGCACGACCGTCGAGCTGCTGCCGCTCGAATCGCGCTAACGGTCGATCCGTACCTCGAGACCTTCGATATGGACGTGCGCGCCGGAGGCGTCGCGGATGAGCCGAAGTCGTGCGCCGTGCGGCATCGTGACCACCTCCCAGCCGTTGCCGCTCACGCGCATGAGGTCGTCCCAGACCGCGAGCACGGGAGAGTGGGCGCATCCCTGCAGCGGTCCGACGCCGGGCCCGCACACTGTCGTCGCGAACACGAAGTCGATCGGCGGGTTCGCCGGGTCGTGGGCGATGACGTTGTGCGTGCCGAAGCTCCGGGGGAAGCTCTCAGGTCCTGAGTAGCGAACGAGGACGAGCGCGTCGTACGCGGCGATGAGGGTGGCTCGGTCGAGATCGGGCGCCCTCTGGAGGTACTCGAGCTTCTCGATCGTGCCGCGATCCTTCCGGATGAGGTCCGTCGCCGAGAGAGGGCTGTCGCTAATGAGGAAGATCGCGCTGTTCGCGAGGACGATGGCGGTGACGATCCACGGGAGGGTGCGCGGCATGCGGATGCCCCGTGCGAGCGCGATCGCGCCGCGCGCGGCGACGAGGCACAGGCCCGGGAGCATGCTGAAGACGTAGCCGTACTCGCCGGAGTGGATCGGGACATAGACGAGCAGCGGAGAGAGCGTCCACGCCGCGACGAAGAGCGCGCGCCGCCGATCGGTCCACTCGATGTGTCGCGCGGCTGCCGACAGCGGGACGAGCGCCATGAGCGGTGCGAGGAAGTAAAGACCGCGCCCGAGGTATCGCGCGAGCTCGTATGCGTTCGTATAGAGGGCCGCGAGCCCGTTCCTGCCGAAGACGCTGTAGCGGTCGTCGACGAACTCACCCTGCACGCGGAGCGCCTCGGAGAAGCGCGCGAGGCCGCCGTCGGCGACGGCGCTCGCCACGTACCACGCACCGACGAGCGCCGTGACGGCCACCGCGCCGATCGCCGCGCCGACGAGCGGCGCGCCCCACGCGGCGAGTAGCCACAGCGGCGCGAGGAAGATCGCGAGGTCGCTGCGGAATCCGATCGCGATCCCCCAGGCCGCCGACGCGACGAGGAGCGCGCCCGCGCGTCCGCGCGGCGTTTCGGACACCGTGGCGCGCCAGAAGAGCAGCGCGCAGCCGATGGAGAGCGCGGCGAGCAACGTGTACGGATACGCGACGCCGCCGTAGGCCCAGAAGGTCACCGCGGTGAGCAGGAAGATCGCGCTCGCGCGCGCGGTCCGCTCGTCGTAGAGCCGCGCGGCCAGCAGATACAGCAGCGCGATCGCGCTGGCGCCCGCGAGAAGGCTCACCAGGGTCATCGCGCGGTTCGCATCCGCGGTGACCGCGTACACCGCGCGCAGCAGAAGCACGTAGTAGAGGTAGCCGGGAGGCTGCGGCCGTTGATCGAGCGGGTCGAAGCGCTCGATGGCGCGTGCGTAGAGGACAGAGTCGTGCGCCCACAGGTTGTCCGTCTGGAACGGAATGCGGGTGAGGACGCCGAGCGCGAAAAAGAGCGTGGCCACCCGCCATGACATCGCGCCGTAGTGTGCCGGGTGGCGGCCGGTACCGGAGTACCGTCGGACGGTCCGCTCCACACCGTGGCGGGCGCGCGCTGAGCCTGCGCGCGCATGGCGACGGTGCTCGCGCCCGCGCGCTCGGTCGCGCGCGTCGCCGCGTGCGCGCTCTGGGGTCTCGAAACCGCGCTCGTCACGGTCGAGGCCGACGTCGCGAACGGGCTGCCCAGCTTCACGGTCGTCGGCATGCCGGACACCGCGGTCTCCGAAGCACGGGAGCGCGTGCGCGCCGCCATCCGCAATTCCGGCTTCGAGTTCCCGCTCCGCCGCGTCGTCGTGAACCTCGCGCCGGCGGAGCGGCGCAAGGAGGGCACCGGGTTCGACCTGGCGATCGCGCTCGCGGTGCTTCGTGCGACAGGCCAGCTCACGCGCGACGCGGACGCACTCTGCCTGGGCGAGCTCGCGCTCGACGGCACGCTACGGCCGGTGCGGGGCGTCATGCCACGGGCGCGCCGCGCGATGGAGGCCGGCGTCATGGACGTGTTCGTCTCCGCCTCGAACGTGGCCGAGGCAGCCGCTCTGGGCGCGAACGCCTTCCCCTTCGGCTCGCTGCGGGAGGTGGTGGAGCATGTCGAAAGACGCGCGCGCGTCGCTCCGTCGCCCGCGCCACCGCCCGCGCTGCGGCCACGCCATCCGGTGGACCTCGGCGATATCGCCGGACACGAGACTCCGAAGCGCGCCCTAGAGATCGCCGCGGCCGGCGGGCACAGCCTCCTGCTCATCGGACCACCGGGAACCGGCAAGACGCTCCTGGCGCGCGCCATCGCTTCGATCCTTCCGCCCCTCGATCCCGACGAAGCGATCGTCGCGAGCGCGGTGCACAGCGTCGCGGGGCTCGTCGATCCCGAGCGCCCGCTCATGAGCGCGCGTCCGTTCCGGTCGCCGCATCACACCGCGTCCCATCTCGCGCTCGTCGGTGGCGGCTCGCCGCCTCGGCCGGGCGAGGTCAGCCTGTCGCACACCGGCGCCCTCTTCCTCGACGAGCTCGCGGAGTTCTCGCCGCACGTGCTGGACACGCTGCGCGAACCGCTCGAGGAAGGCGCGATCACGATCTCGCGGGCCGGTTGGGCGGCGACATATCCCGCGCGCTTCGTTCTCGTCGCCGCGATGAATCCGTGTCCGTGTGGACACGCGGGCGACCCGGCGCGCCAATGCACCTGCCTGCCCGATGCGGTGGAGCGGTACCACGCGCGGCTGTCGGGTCCGCTCATGGACCGGATCGATCTGCGCGTGCACGTCCCGCGGATCGCGTACGAAGAGCTACGCGACGAGGGTCGCGAGGCCTCGCGCGTCGTCCGGGAGCGCGTGCTCGCGGCCCGCGAGCGGATGCGCGCGCGCCTTCTCGGGAGCGGTCGCCGGTGCAATGCCGAGATGCTCGTGTCGGAGGTGCGGCGCCACTGCCGCCTGGCTCCGGAGGCCGAGACGCTCGCGGCGGAGGCGATGCGCGGGCGTTCACTCTCCGCGCGCGGCTTCCATCGCATGCTGCGCGTCGCGCGGACGATCGCGGACCTCGCGGACAACGACGACGTGCGCACCGCGGATCTGGCCCTGGCCCTCCTGCTGCGCGCGCAGCCGTGATCGTTCTCGCATCGGAGGATCCGCGCTACCCGGCGCGCCTGCGCGATCTTGCGCACCCGCCCGATCCGCTGTGGGTCGACGGTGATGTCGAATCGCTTCACGCATCGTCGGTCGCCATCGTGGGGACCAGACACATGACCGGCTATGGCGAGCGCGTCGCGCGCGAGCTCGCGGGAGCCTGCGCCGCGGCCGGACTCGTGGTGGTGTCGGGCCTCGCGCAGGGCATCGACGCGTCGGCGCATCGAGGCGCGCTCGATGCTCACGGGCGGACCGTCGCGGTACTCGGTGAGGGGATCGACCTCTTCGTCGCGACCATACGCGGTCGTCGCCGTCCACTCGTTCCTCGCATCCGCGTCAGCGGCGCGCTCGTTTCCGAGTACGCGCCGTCGTTTTGCGCGAAGCCCTGGATGTTCGCCAAACGCAACGCGACGATCGCCGCCCTCGGGCGCGCCGTCGTGGTGGTCGAAGCGGGAGTGACGTCCGGCGCGCTGATCACGGCCGAGGACGCGCGCCGGATCGGCCGCGCTCTCTTCGCGGTGCCCGGACCGCTGGGATCCTCCGCCTCGGTGGGCACGAATGCGCTGATCGCATCCGGCATCGCGCGCGCGTTGACGAGCGCGGACGATCTCGTCCGCGCGTGCGGCGGATCGCCGGGTCGCATGCCGTTGGTGGAGGTCGATGTCATCGTGCGCGCGCTCGCGGATGGTCCGCTCGGGATCGACGAGCTCGCGCGCCGCACGCGGACGCCGCTGCCCGCGCTGACGGCGCGCGTGGCGGAGCTGCTCCTGCGCGGCGCGGTGGAGTCGCTGTCCGACGGCCGGCTTCGGCGCGTCTAGCGCTCTGGCACACTCCGGCCGTGGCCGCCCCGCTCGCCCGCATCCTGGACGCGCGCGGCGCGACGCGCGTGCGCATCTCGCCGGATGAGACCTGGCTCTGCTACGTCACCGACCTCACCGGTACGCCACAGCTCTGGCGCGTCCCGACCGCGGGGGGCATGCCGACGCGGCTGACCTTCGATTGCGATCGGGTCGGCGCGTATCGGATCTCGCCGGACGGGGACCGCATCGCGTACGGGGCGGACTTCGGAGGCAACGAGCGCTGGCAGCTCTGGGTCATGTCCGCGGACGGCACGGGCGCGCGGTGCATCAGCGAACGCGCCGACCGCATCCACCACCTGCGGTCGTGGACGGCGGACGGACGCGCGCTGCTGGTCCTCGCGAACGTGCGCGACGAACGCTACTTCGATCTCTGGTCCTACCCGGCCGACGGGTCAGCGCCACGCATGCTCTTCCAACACGATGGCGTCATCGCCGACGCGACCGCGCTGCCCGACGGCGGCGTCATCATCACCACCGATCGCGGCCGGCTCGATCGCACACACCTGGTGCTCCTCGCGCCCGACGGCGGCACGACGCGACTCACGCCGGAAGAGCCCGAGGCGCTGCATGTCGTCGCGGGCGCGGTCGACGGTGGCGCGGTCGCGCGTACCGATCGCGGCCGCGAATTCGTCGGCCTGGCGGCGATCGGCTTCGACGGCTCGCTCCGCTGGCTGCGGTCGCCCGACCACGAGATCGAGGAAGCCGAAAGCGACGGCCGCGTCGACGCGTACGTCGCGAACCGCGACGGGCTCTCCGAGGTGCGCCTCGTCGATGGGGAGCGCGAGGTCGTCATCGCGGGCTTGCCCGAGGGCGCCGTCGCGAACGACCTCATCGGCGACAGCCTCGCGCTGCGCGGGCGAACGGTCGCGGTCGCGTGGTCGCGCTACGACGCGCCCTCGACCGTGTTCGTCGCGCGGGATGGCGAGGCGGCACGCGAGGTCGTTCCACCGATCCTCGCCGGTCTCGCGCCGGCAGACCTACCGCGGTCGCGCCTCGTCTCGTGGGAGAGCTTCGACGGCCGTCGGATCCCGGGCTTCCTGCTTACGCCACGCGACGCGACGGATGGGCCGCGGCCCACGGTCATCGAGGTGCACGGCGGTCCGGAGGGCCAGGCACGTCCGATATGGAACCCGCGGACCGTCGCGCTCGTGGCGAGCGGCTTCAACGTGCTGCAGCCGAACGTCCGGGGATCGACGGGCTACGGCAAGACGTATCGCGCGCTCGACGACGTCCGCCTCCGCATGGACTCGGTCCGCGACCTGGACGCCGCGGCGGCGTGGCTGGCGTCGGAGGGCATCGCGCCGCGCGAGGGGATCGGCGTGATGGGGCAGTCGTACGGCGGCTTCATGACGCTCGCCGCGATCGCGTTCTTTCCGGAGCGCGGCTGGGGCGCCGCGGTCGACGTCTACGGCATCGCGAACTTCTTGACCTTCTACGAGCACACCGCGGCCTGGCGGCGACCGCTGCGCGCCGCCGAATACGGCGATCCCGTGCGCGACCGCGCCTTCCTGATGTCCATCTCGCCGATCTCGCGGCTCGACGCGATACGTGCGCCGCTTATGGTCATCCACGGCGCGAACGATCCGCGTGTGCCCATCGTGGAGACCGAGCAGATCGTCGCGGCATTGCGTTCGCGCGGTCGCGAGGTCGAGTACCTCCGCTACGAGGATGAGGGTCACAGCCTCGCGAAGGCGAAGAATCGCGCCGACGCCTGGCCGAAGGTGGTCGCGTTCTTCCAACAACACCTGCGCCCCTAGCGCACGGGCTTCGGCGGCGTCCCCTTGGGTGTGGAGGGCGGGGGCGGATCGACGTCGTATGTCTCGGCGAGCTCGGCAGGCACGATCCGCGCCGGATCGTGCTTGAAGATCGCGGTCGTCCGCTCCAGAGCACGGGCAACGAGGCCGCTGCAGATCAGCTGTCCGTCGAAGGCAAATGCGAACGTTCCGCCGGTGATGAGCGAGATCGCGATGCTGACGATGGTGAGGAATCCGTAGTCGCTGCCGATGCAGTAGCGGGCGAACGCCGCCGCTTCGGCGCGATCTTCGTCGGAGGCCTCGATGCGAACGACGGTGTACTGCGCCGCGTCGTAGTCGTGGATGGAGCGCGCGGCGACCCCTGTACCCAGCGCCTCCACGATCGTGCCGTCCCGGTCGACGATCAACGCCGTGTGATTCCAGTACGCGTACTTCGCCGTTGGTCCGCGGTACCGCAGGCCCTGGCCCCAGTGGATGAGCGTGCTGGTCCAGGCGCTGCCGTGCGTGAGGATGAAGTCCCCGGGCTGCGGCGCGTCGGGCCCAGCGCGGACCGCAGCGCCCTCGTGCTGATAGCCGCGCGCGCACTCGCCGGCGGCGACGTGCTCGATCGCGCGACGCGGAGGCCGCTGGGTCATCGCCCGAAGAGTGCCTTAGTACACGAATCGAACGCGCGTACGAGGGCGGAGAAGAGTCGTTGAACCGTCCGGATAGCGCCGCTATACATTACGCGCCTGGCTGACCGCGAGACGCGGCGTCAGCGTCGGAGGAAGGTGATGTCCAGGCGCGACGAACTCGCGGGACAAGGTCTCATCGTTCTCGACGCGGCGCAGCATCCAGAAACAGCACGGATCACCGACGGCCTCGAGGGCCGCGGTGGGCACATCCTCCATCGGTACGGCACGCACGTCCTGATCGGCGATGTGCCCGCATCGGCCGCGAAAGGCATCACCGACACACGTGGCGTCAGCGGATATCACACCGGCGCGTTGGAGGAGCGGCCGCGTCGACTATCGGAGACCGAAGCCCTCGGTGTGAGCGCGTGGAACCTCCGGCAGTCCCGCGGATTCGCGACGGCGAAGAAGAGCCGCCCGCACGACCGGCTGCGTTGGGACGCGCCCGGGGTCGCCGCGGGACCCCTTCCTCCGGACGGACCCGGCATGGAGCACGTCACCGAGGTCGAGCCCGTGCGCGGGCTCTTCGGCGACGACATGAGCCAGTACCTGATCGGCAGCGTCGCGCTCGGACTGCTCATGGTCGAAGGCCCGACCGCCGAGCTCCAGTTCAGTGAGGCAGAGCGGACGAAGGTCGTGGCCGAGGTCCAGGAGGGCCTCGGCTGGCTCGCGCAGCAGGAGCCTCGGGCGAGCGTGACGTTCGCCTACGACATCCGTGTCGCCCGTGTGAACGTCGCGCCGGATCCGAATCTCTCGGGATACGACGCGCTCGAAGCGCGATGGCGCGACCCGGCGATGGCGACGCTCGGGTTCGCCCCGAACTATCTCGGCGTCGTCAACTACGTGTCCACGCTGCGTCGCAAGCTGGGCACGCGCTGGGGGTACGCGGCGTTCTTCACGAAATACCCGCTGCAGCACTTCGCCTACGCGCTGCGTCCGCGCCTGGTCATGCAGTACGAGAACGACGGCTGGGGCGTCGACAACATCGACCGCGTCATGACGCACGAGACCGGCCACATCTTCGGCTGCCCGGACGAGTACTCGAGCGCCAACTGCACGTGCGACGCGCGGTTCGGTTACCTCCGCGAACCGAACGGCAACTGCCAGCGCTGCACCACGGGCTTCGTCGACTGCCTGATGTGCATCAACACGTGGGCGATGTGTCCGCACACGCCGGTGCAGCTCGGGTGGCGCGACACCGATGGCGACGGCGCGCTCGATCCGGTCGACCCCGTGGGCAATCCCGGAGGGGTCATCGACGTCGCCAGCCTCTGCTCGACATTCCCGTTCATCTGCCAACTGCTCGGTCTCGGCTCGCAGGCGGCGGCCGATCCGCGCGGCGTCGCGGGGCCGGCCGTCGCACCGGCGCGTCCCGAGTCCGTCCCGTTGAGCGTCCTCCGGCGCGCGCTGACCGACGAAGAGATGCAACGCGTCGAGGAGGCGGTCGCGGCAGAGCAAAGGCAATACCTCGCGGCGCTCGAGCGCAAGCTCCGCGCTGCCGCCGACCAGATCAAGCGCGGCGCGCCGGAGCGTAAGTGACGGCCGAGGCCGGGGACATCCTGATGGTCGCGGCGCAGGGCGCATCGGTCGATGGCATCGTCGCCTGGATCGGCGCGGGCGGCGCTCCGGCCGCGGATCTCGAGCTGAGGGTCGGCGACCAGCGATACCCCCTCCGCGACCAGTGGACGCGGTTCGCCGCACGCGGCGGCGACGTGAACGCGCAGCGCATCACCATCAGTGGGCTCCCGCCGGGCCACGCGTACACACTGCAGCTCGTGGCCCACGGTGAGGTCGTCGCAAGCGCGGAGGCCAGCACGCTGCCGCCCGCGCTGCCCTCCGACCCCGATCGTCCGTTCACCGTCCTCTTCGGCTCGTGCTTCAGCGTGGCCCAGGACCCGGCCTGCCTGGTCGGTGCGGCGGTCGCGCGCCTGCCGTCCTTCGCGCGGCCCAGCGTCACGATCCTCGCGGGCGATCAGGTCTACGTGGACTCGCCCGCGATGCACTTCCTGCTGCACACGCATACGAAGGACGATCTTGCCGATGAGCTGCGTTCGAGATACCTGACGACATGGACGCAGCGGTCCGACATCGGCGGCTTCCAGAGATTGCTGACCGTGGCCAACACGCTGTTCAGCTCCGACGATCACGAGTTCTGGAACAACGCGCCGAGTGCCGCGGCCTACGTCCGCGACACCTGGAGTGCCGCGGGGCGCGAGATGTGGCGGACCGCGGCGACGAGCGCGTTCAAGCTCTTCCAGGCTGAGCGGGCGGGCAGCACGTTCAAGGTGGGCCGGCTCGCGTTCTTCGTCTCCGACATGCGCCTCGATCGCACGGCGGATGGCGCGTCGTTCATGGCGCGCGAGCAGCTCGACTCGCTCCGTGCGTGGGTGGAGGCGCTCGACGGGCCCGGTGTGCTGGTGACCGGCCAGCCGATCTTCGTCGCGCGAACAGGATGGAAGGGAAGGGTCAGCGATCGAGGGCTCGCCGACTACGCGCAGTACGACGACCTCGTCCGCATTCTCACGGCGACTCGCCATGACGTCGCCGTGCTGACCGGGGACGTGCACTTCGGCCGCGTCGCGCACTGCGAGCTACCGTCGGGTCAGCGGTTGTTCGAGGTGATCTCGTCGCCGCTCGCCCTCGTGCACCCGCTCGCGGCCGGCAAGTGGGAACCGGCGCCGCCGTCGTTCCCGGCCTGGCCGGTGGCCGGCGCGATCCAAGCGCCCGTCTTCACGAACTCGTACCAGCGGCTCAACGAGCATTTCGTCACCGCCGGCTTCACCGGGGCGGGCGGGGCCGTACGGCTGAGCGTGACCGCATGGCCGATCCGCGCCGGTGGCGCCTCAGTGGGCGAGCCGGTGGTCACGACGGTGCTTCATTGAGCGTGCTGTCGATCCGCTCATCGAACGCGACCGCACCCAACCGCCAGGTCGCGGAAATGCGTGGGCGCAGTCGGGAGGGCAACGCGGCGTGGCTGCGTCGCACTGGTGCGACGGAGGGCATCTTGCTGATCGGCGGCGCGAGCGTGGCCGATCTGCGCCTGCGTTATGCACAGGGGATCCTGCGCGACGACCTCACGCCGAGCCACTGGTCGCTCGCGGGGATCCTGGTCGATGCGGAGACGTTCCTTTCCGTGCCGCTCGAGCTGTCGGGCGATGTCTCGACGATCCCGCCGAACAATGGGATCCGCACGTGCGCGGTCAGCGACTACGACGACCCCGCTCGCTACCCGAACATCGCCTTCCTCAGCTTCGCGCGCGGCGCGGAGGCGATCCAGACCGCGGTCGCGCAGGTGCGCCGGCAGCGATCGCTGCTCGATATCCCCAAGCTCATCGTCGCGTGGCTCGCCTACGTATGGGGCGTCGACGACGGCAATCCACTCGCGTCGGGCCACGGTACGCCGAGCGCGGCCTTCGTCGAGGCGGCGCACAACGTCGCCAACATCGAGCTGACTCCCGGTGTCGTATCGGCCGCGAGCTGCCCCGAGGCCATCTGGCAGGCCGCGAAATGGTGGGAGGAGTACTACCGCGATACCGCGCGTGTCGCCGCGACCGCGGCTCGGCCGGCTCCGGGACACGCGATCCCCGAGGTGCCGCGCGGTCAGTACCTCATCCGACGATCCGTGCAGGGCCGCGATGCCTGAGCGGCGGCGAGCGGTGGCCGCAAAGGCACGCACGCGCGTTCGGTCCGAGGAAGGGGAGGACCGTCTTCGCGCGTGGGTCCATTCGGTCGATCCCGATGCCGAGCTCACTCTTGAGCCACCGGTCGAGTCGCGGCCCGGGCACGGCGTGAGCCTGTATCTTCTCGACATCCTGCCGCAGCCGCCCTCTCGCGGGGAAACGCGCCCTCCGCTGCAGGTCTGGCTTCGTTACCTGGTGTCGACGTGGGCGGACGACCAGGCCGTGGCGAACCGGCTGCTCGTCGAGCTCGCCTACGCCGCGATGGCACAACCGGGCCTCGAGATCGAGCCGCAGTCGCCACAGCCCGCGACCTGGACCGCACTGCAGGCCGTCGCGCGGCCATCGTTCGTGCTGCGCGTCACGGATCGCCGCTCGCGCGCGCTTCCGCCGGTACGACCGGTCCTGCTCCCGCTGCGCCTGCGATCCGTGCAGCCGTCCATCGTCGCCGGCATCGTTCGCGGACCGGGTGGCGTTCCGCTCGTCGACGCCGTCGTTTCCATCCCCGAGATCGGCCGTGCGACGCGGACCGATCTCCACGGACGCTTCGCGCTTACGGGTGTGCCGGGGCCGCCGCTCTCGACGCATCTCGTCGTGCGAGCGAAGGGGACGGAGACGACCGTGAAGCTGCCGAAGGATCCCGCTCGCGCCAGGACGTTGGTGATCGATATCAGCTCATTGGAGGGAACGAATGCCTGAATACCTGACGCCAGATGTCTATGTGGAGGAGGTAGCCGGCGGTCCGCGTCCGATCCAGGCCGTCGGTACGAGGACCGCCGGCTTCATCGGTGAGGCACCGAAGGCCGACGTGGATCGTGGCAAGGCCATCGCGATCAATAACTGGTCCGAGTTCATGAGACGTTTCGTCGACAAGGACAGCAAGAGCACGGCGTTGTCGAACGCGGTCTTTGGCTTCTTCCTCAACGGAGGCAGCCGGTGCTTCGTCGTCAACGTTGGCCGGCGCGGCGCCATCGATGCCGGCCTCCGTGCCTTCGAGGCCGAGGACGAGATCGCGATGGTCGCGGCGCCGGGGTACGCGGATGCGGGCTCGCACGATGCGCTGCTGACGCATTGCGAGCAGCTCATGGATCGCGTCGCGATCCTCGATGCGGCCATCGACATCACCGACATCGGGGTGTTCCAGCAAGCCGAGACAGCAGGGGGGAAGCCGAAGGAGGGCGAAAAGCCCCCTGCCCATCCGCGACTGAGCAAGGGCGGTTACGGCGCCTTGTACTTCCCAGGGATCACCGTCCGCGATGCGCTCACCGGCGAGCTCGTGGACATCGCGCCGTCCGGCCACGTCGCCGGGATCTGGGCGCGCTCAGACGCCAGCCGGGGCGTGCACAAGGCGCCGGCGAACGAGGTCGTGCGCGGCGCGCTGAACGTGACGTACCGCCTTACCCGTGAGGAGCAGGGCGTCCTCAATCCCGTCGGCGTGAACTGCATTCGCTACTTCCCGCGCGGGGGCATCATGCTCTGGGGCGCCCGGACGCTCGACGAGGCGGCCAGCGAGTGGCGCTACCTGAACGTGCGACGCCTCTTCAACATGATCGAGGAGTCGATCGCCGAAGCGACGCGCTGGATCGTGTTCGAGCCGAACGAATACCAGCTCTGGAAGTCGATCAAGCGCGACGTGGGCGCGTTCCTGACCCGCGTGTGGCGCGACGGCGCGCTCATGGGCCGGACCCCCGGCGAAGCGTTCTTCGTCAAGTGCGACGACGAGACGAACCCGCCCGACGTGATCGACGCCGGGATGGTCGTCGCGATCATCGGCATCGCACCCGTCAAGCCCGCTGAGTTCGTGGTCTTCCGCATCAGCCAGCACGCCGGTGGCGTGGAGATCGAAGCTGAAGGAGGCGCACGTGGCTGAGCCTGCCGCCACCCCACCCGCGGCCCCCGCGTCCGGAGCGCAACCCGGTGCCTGGGTCGATCCGTTCCGTGCATACAACTTCAAGCTGGTCATTCAGGGAGTGACCGTCGGTCACTTCGTCGAGTGCACCGGCCTCGGCGCGCGGATCAAGGCGCTCCGCTACCAAGAGGGCGGCGGTCACGTCGTCCATCGCATCCCGGGTCCCGTCGAGTACGACGACGTCACGCTCCGATACGGCCTCACGACCTCGGTCGAGCTCTGGAACTGGTTCATGACCGGTATGCAGGGGAAGGTCGAGCGTCGCAACGTGTCGATACTCATGCTCGATCCCGACGACATCACCGAGGTCCTGCGATGGGATCTCATCAATGCGTGGCCGTCGGAATGGCGCGGCGCGCCGCTCGACGCTCTTGCGCATGAGGTCGCCATCGAAAGCATGACCCTCGTGTACGAGTCGCTCACGCGCGCATGAGCGACGAGACGGACCCCACGGCGACCGGCGGGCCGCCGCGCCCGAAGCCGGAGCGACCCGCGCCGCCGCGCCCGAAGCCGGGGCAACCGGCGCCGCCCCCCCATTGGCTCGAGCACGTACGAACGAAGGCGCCCCACCTCTTTACGGCGGAGGGCCGCCTCGGGCCGGGCTGGTCGTCCTTCTCCGCGTCGCGAGCGCGTTCCGCATCGCCGCGCGTCGCGCCCATCCGTGAGCAGGAGCTGGTACGGCGGAGGGATGCGGTCCCCATCGCGCGCGAAGCGCGGCCGCCGCCGGAGCGGCCGAAGAAGGAAACGCGTGCCGCCCGTGCCGCACCGTCGGCGGCGAAGAGCCGGGCGACGGAGCCGACGCGCGGCTCGCTCGCACCACGACGTCGGGCGGCGCCCACCGCCTCACCGGCGGGCGCGATAAAGACGCCGCGGCCGCGGACGGTCGCGGCGCCGGCGCCCGCGAGCGGCGCGGCACGACCGGCGGAGGCGTCCGCGAGGAAGCCCGCGTGGTCCGCCCCGGTGGCGGTACATCCGACCGCGCGCCCGACGTTGCCCACGGCGCGCGCCGTGCCGCCGGCCGCGCGTCGGGTTGGCGCGCCGGCGCCGAGAGCGTGGATCCCGCAGCTCGACGAGACCGCGCTCACGAGGATCGCGGAAGAAGGCGAACGAAGGACGCGTGCGTTGTACGAGACGCCGCGTCGACGATCCGATGCGGCGCGTTCGGTGACCGCATCACAGCAGCGTGCGATCGAGGCCGCGTGGACCGCCTCGCGGCCGGTACAGCGCACGACGGAGCTCACGTCGACGGGCGAGGACCTGCCCTGGCCGTCCCTCCTCGACGACGACGAAGACGCACCCGACCTCGTGCTCGCGATCGAGCGTCAGCAGGAGCGCGCCGACCGGCTCGCTCGTGAGCAGAGGAGCCGCTGATGGAGCGCGTGGCATTCCTGCTGGAAGAGACGGCGCGGCCGATCCAGTGCCTGCTCAATCCCGGCAGCCTCGTGGTCCGGCGTCTCGCTGGCCTGCGCCCGCGCCGGACGGCGGGCGGTCTGCTCACCGGCACCCGCCTCAGCGACGATCCGCTACTCGTCACGGGCGGAGGACGGACCGAGATCGAGCTCGACCTCCTCTTCGACGTAACCCTTCCCGGCGTCGAGCTGACGATCGAGAACGTCCGCGACCTCACGCGGCCCTTTTGGGAGCTCGCGGAGAACTCGACGCAACCGGATGAATACGGCGCACCGCGGGTCGTCCGCTTCGTGTGGGGCAAGACGTGGAACGTGACCGCGGTCGTCGCCGCCGTCTCGGAGCGTTTCGAGCAGTTCACGACGACCGGCGTCCCGCAGCGATCGTGGCTGCGCATGCGTCTCGTGCGCACGGCCGAAGAGGAGGCGGTCGGCGGCGACGGCACGACCGAGGGCGAGGCCGCTCCCGCCACGCACTTCGAGATCCCCGTCGTGCCGGACGATCAGCTCACGTTCCACGAGGTGATGGGCAGCGAGGACGAGCCCGCGGAGCGTCTTGATGAGATCGCGAATCGGTACTACGGCGATCCGGGCCTCTGGCGCGTGATCGCGCAATACAACGGCGTGGCCGATCCTGCCCATATCCCGCCGCCGCGCATCCTTCGCATCCCGCCCATCCAGGCCGTGAAGGCGACGCCGACATGAGCCCGGTGATCGCTCTTCCGCGCGTGGTCGTCGAGACCGGCGATTCCGCGATCACCGGTGCGGCCGCCGACGCGCTCAGCGGCGTCGTCGTGCGACAGCTCCTCGGGGCGCCCGCGATGTGCGAGATCGTCTTCCTCGACCCGCTCGCGGACGCGCGCGGGACATCGTGGCCCGAGCCTGGCGAGAAGCTGAACGTTCGTATCCCGGGCGAGGACACGCCGCTGTTCGTCGGCGAGGTCACCGCGGTCGAGCACGCATACGCGGCCGATCACGGCCACGAGGTCCGGGTCCGCGCGTACGACCTGCTGCATCGTCTGCGCAAGCGGCAAACCCCGCGCGTGCATCTCCAGGTGACGCCACAAGACCTCGCGAACGAGATGGTCTCCGATCTCGGGCTCACCGTGAGCGCCGACGAGTCCGGGCCGCAGTGGCCTCGACTCATCCAGCATCGGCAATCGGATCTCGAGCTGCTGCTGGACATCTGCGAGCGGAGCGGCCTCTTCCCGGTCGTCGAGGGAGACACCCTGAGGCTGGTCACGCTCGAAGGGACGGGCGAGTCCGTCCCGCTCCGGCTCGGCGATTCGCTCTTCGAGGCCGCCATCGAGGTGAACGCGGATCGCGTGGCCCGGTCCGTGACCGCGGCGGGATGGGATCTCGTCCGCGCCGAGCCGCACACCGGGTCCGCGTCCGAACCGCGTTCCGGCCGGAGGCTCGAGGCCAGCATCGATGCGGAGCGGGTCGGGGCAGGCGGCGAGCGCGCGCTCGTCGACGAAGCGGCGGGAGATGATGCGCTCGCGACCGCGCTCGCGCAGGCGGAGCTCGATCTGCGGGATGCGAGCGAGGTCGTCCTTCGCGGCGTCGCCGCGGGCGATCCACGGCTGCGTCCGGGCTGCGCCGTCGAGATCGAGAACGTCGAGCCCAGGCTCGTCGGTCGGTATGTCCTCACCGAGGTGCGTCACACCGTCGATCGCGAACGCGGCTTCCTTTCCGTGATCTCCAGCGCGCCGCCCGTCCCGCAGCCGCGATCGGGCGGCGCGACGCTGACCGTCGGCGTCGTGCGGAGCGTCGACGATCCCGACGGGCTCGGTCGCGTGCAGGTGGTGCTGCCGACATTCGGGAACGTTGAGACCGGGTGGATCGGCGTCGTGTCGGTCGCCGCGGGGAGCGGGAAGGGGATCATCGCCCTTCCCGGCGTCGATGATCGCGTGCTCGTTCTCCTCGCGCACGAGGATCCCGGCCGCGCCGTCGTCCTGGGCGGTCTGTTCGGTGCGGAAGGCCCCACCGACAGCGGCGTGGAGAGCGGTGCGGTCCGCCGCTTCACGATCCGCACGCCGGGAGGCCACGTCATCCGCCTCGACGACGAGAACAAGACCCTCCACATCGAAGACAGCCAGGGCAGCTTCCTCTCGCTGTCGCCCGATGTCGTCGAGCTGCACACCGAGACGGACCTGCTCATCACCGCCGACGGCCGCAAGGTGCGCATCCGCGCAAGCTCGATCGACATGGAGACCGCTTGATGCGCCTGCTCACCGACGCGGCGGTCCTCGTGTGTCTCCACGAGCTCGGCATCCTCGAGAACCGTCCATCACAGTCGCTGGTGCGGATCGACGGCCACAAAGTGCTCGTCGACAACGATCCCGAGACCCGGTCCATCGGGGGTTGCCCGAACATCGGTGCGACGATCAAGCCCTGCCAGCAGAGCCTGCGCGTGCAGGTCGGCTACTCGACGTGGGTGAAGATCGACGGCCACAAGGTCTGCCTCGACACGGTCAAGGGCCTCACCGACGGCACGCCCCCGGGCACGGTCGAGTACAAGGTGCGGCGTCCCGGCCAGAAGCTGGTGGACAGCTCGTCATGAACCGAGCGCTACGGGCACGCGCCTGGCGATTCGTGCACCCCGATGTCGCGGTGTCGGCGGAGACCGGCTCGGCCGGGCTCCAGGTCGGACCGCAGGGTCGCATCCAGATGGTCGAGGGAGATGACGCGATCAGGCAATCGTTGATCATCCTGATGTCGACCTCTCCCGGCGAGCGCGTCATGCGACCTTCCTATGGCTGCGACCTGCGTCGTCTGGTGTTCGCGCCGAACGATGAGACGACGGCCGGACTCGCGATCCATTACGTGCGCCGCGCGATCGAGCGTTGGGAGCCGCGGGTCGAGATCCGATCGATCGACGCGGCACCCGACAACAGCGGCATCGACGGCCGCCTCAACATCGTCCTCGACTACGAGGTGCGCGCAACTCGACGGCCGGGCCGCATCGTCCAGCCGCTCGACCTGACGGGGGAGGGATTCTGATGCCGCTCCGCGCGCCGGACCTCGACGATCGCACATGGGACCAGCTGGTGCGCGGCGCGGTCGCCCGCATCCAGGAGGCCTCTCCCGAATGGACGGATCTCTCACCCGGCGATCCCGGCATGACGCTGGTGGAGGTGTTCGCGTACCTGACCGAGACGCTCATCTATCGGCTGAATCGGGTACCGGACAAGCTCTTCGTCGAGTTCCTCCGGCTGATCGGAGTGCGCATCCAACCGCCGGCCGCGGCGAGCACGACCCTCATGTTCCGGCGAGTGAAGGGGACTAAGGGTGCGATCGACATCCGCCGCGGCACGAAAGTCACGATCGAGAAGCCGACGCCTGGCCGCGAGCCACCCGTGTTCGCGACCGCGGACGCCGGTCGGATAGCCGCCGATGCCGACGAGGTGCGCGTGAAGGCGTATCACGCCGAGCTCGTCGAGGCCGAATCCGTGGGGAAGGCGACCGGCAACGCGGGGTATTCGTTCACCGTACGCCGTCCACCGATCATCGCGCCGACCGGCGATCCGCTCGACCTCGTGGTCGCCGTCGAGGCGCAACCCGGGGAGCTCGAGGAGGGCGATCCCGCCATCGAATATGACACCCACACGTATCGCGTGTGGCGCGAAATCGACAACTTCACGTACGAGGGGCCGGATCGGTACGTCTACGTGGCCGATCGCGCGAACGGCATGATCCTGTTCGCCCCCGAGGCGCGCATCCGCGACGCGGAGGGCCGTCTCGAGGATGCGCCGAAACACCTCGCGGAGGTCCCCGCCGCCGGACGTGACGTCCGCGTCTGGTACCGACGGGGAGGCGGCGCGGATGGCAACGTCGTGGCCGACGCGCTCAAGACGCTGAAGGACCAGATCCCAGGCGTCGAGGTCACGAACCCCGAGCCGGCGACCGGTGGGCGGGCCGCGGAGACGCTCGAGAACGCCCTCGTCCGCGGGCCGCAGGAGCTCCACACGCTGAGCCGCGCGATCACCGCGCGAGACTTCCAGCTCATCGCGGAGCGCGCGACAGGCGCCGTGGCCCGAGCGATCGCGGTGACCCAGGCCGAGCTCTGGAGATATGCGACCCCGGGAACGGTCGAGGTGCATCTCGTGCCCGCGCTCGCCGACGGGATGGATCCGACGGGTGTCTCCACGGAGCAGCTCGTGGCGTTGCAGACCGACGACGCGCTGGAGCGCGTTCGTGCCCTTCTCGACGAGCGACGTCCGCTCGGCACGAGGAGCGTCGTCGAATGGGCCCGCTACAAGACCGTCCGCGTGAGGGGGTCGATCGTGCTCCATCGCGAGGAGGACGCCGCCGAGGTGAAGCGTCGCGTGGACCAGCGGCTGCATCAAACGGTGAATCCGCTGCCGACGGAGCTGAATGCGGGCGGATGGATCTTCGGCCAGTCGTTGTACGCCTCGAGCGTCTACAAGATCATCCTGTCGGAGCCCGGCGTGCGCTACGCGAAGGACGTACGCCTCATGGTGGATCTGGTCCCGCAAAGTGACGTCCGCACGATGGCCGCGGATCCGTTCCAGCCATCCACCTGGTACGCGGGCGCGAAGAACACGCTGTTCCGTTCGTTGAACGACGGGCGGGGATGGGAGGCGATGGCAGCGATCGAAGGTGAGACGATCGTGCGGGTCCGTCCTCACCCCGAGAGACCCGGCCTCGTCGCCGTGGCGACCCGCCGCGATGAGGGCGGGTCGCGGATCCACATCTCGCGCGATTGCGGGGCGACGTGGGTCCCCGGCCGTCCGGCCGGGATGCAGGTGGAGGACATCGCGTGGATCGATCGCGACGGCCAACCGATCGTCTTCATGGCGACGGACGTCGGGCTGTTCCAGGCGCCCGCCGATCCAAACGCCGATCCCGTCCAGGTGCTGGTCGATCCGGCGGATCAGGACATGGGCTTCTACGCGATAGCCGCGGCGCGCGAGGCCAGCGGCGTGGTGAGCGTCGCCGTCGCAGCACGAGAGGTGCGCGGCGTATACCTGTCGAGCGAGGGCGGACAGTTCAAGACGTTCCGACCGATCGGCCTCAAGGGAAAGGACATCCGTGCGCTGTCGATCCGCTACGAGGGACCGACGCGCACGCTCTGGGCGGGCGTCGCGGCCGCGGGCGGCGACCAGCCCGGGGAGGGCTGCCAGAGCTGGGAGCTCCGCGGAAACGAGGATCCCGTCGAGGGATGGCGACAGTGGAAGTCGGGATGGAACGGCGGAAGCTGCTGGGGCATCGCGTTCAGCGGCTCCGTCGTCTTTGCCGCAAGTCACAACCGCGGGGTCATGCGGCTGACGACGTCGTCGACATCACCGACGTGGGTGCCCTCCACCGTGGACAGCGGGCTGAAGCCGCGCGACCCGGGACCGTTCTTTCCGGTCGACACCGTGGTCAGCGATGGTCGCGTCGTGATGGCCGGCGGCACGTGGGGGATACGGCGGAGCGTTGAAACGGCCGACTTCAAGCTCGGCGATCGGTACGACGATCCCTCGCAACCGGTGTTTGAGCACGAGGTCACGCTCCCGCCGACGTGGGTGCTGGTCAACGGCCCGAACGAGATCGAGGTGACGAGCGATGCGTAGCGGGCAGATCGCTCGTCTTCTACCGGACGTCTTCCAGTTCGCGCTTCGCCCGGCTGCGGCTGGCGTCGTGCAGCCCGATCGGCGATTGGCAGCGGCGCTTTCCGCGATGGAGCAGCTGCACGCGCCATGCGAGGAAGTGCTGGACACCCTGGATCACTTCCTCGACCCGCTTCGCACGCCCCAGCGATTCCTTCCGTACCTGGCGGCGTGGGTGGACCTCGATTGGCTTCTGCGCCCGGCCCCCGGGTCCGACGTCACCTCGGACTCACTTATGAGCGGGGTCGGTGCGCTGCGTGAGGTGGTGGCGGCGGCCGGCGAGCTCGCGCGGTGGCGCGGTACCGCTCGCGGCCTCTTGCGATTCCTCGACACGGCTACGGGCATACCCGGCTTCAAGGTGGAAGAAGGCGTGACAGGGGAGGGTCATGCGCCTCGACCGTTCCACCTTCGCGTCATCGCACCGGCGGACGCCGAGCGCTTCCGGCCGCTCATCGAGCGGGTGATCGTCGCCCAGAAACCCGCATACGCGACATGGGAGCTGGTCTTCGAACCGGTGCGCCCGTCGTGACGACCTCGCGATCTAGGAAATGGACAGGAGGATCGGAATGAACAAGCAAGTCGCCACTAACCCGGTGGATTCCATATGGGAGAAGATCCTCGGATGGCTTCCAGCATGGATCGGATTCGTGCTCATCATCCTCGCGGGCGTTGCCGCGATCATCGTGGGCGCGATCACACCGAGCGCCGGCTTCGTCGCCTTCGGCGTGGCCGCCATCGCCAGCTCGATCCTGGCCTGGTGGTCGGGAGCGAAGAGCGAGCCGCGCGTCAATCCGTTCGATATGAGCTTTGGCGGCGTCGTGAAGAACGTTGACACCTGGGTCGGTCTCACCGTGATCGGTCTATTCGTGGTGGCCATGATCATCGCGATCGTCGCTCGCCCCTCATGACAACACCGTTCACGATCACCACGCCGACGAACGCCATCCTTCTCGACACGGATCGGCGCGGACTCGTCGTGTTCACCGTCGCCAATCAGACCGGCCGCTCGCTGCGCGTTCGCATGAGCGTTTCACCCTTCGCGCCCGCATCCGCAGACTGGTTCAAGGTCGAGGGAGAGGCCGAGCGGCTGTTGCCGCTCGGCTCTTCCGACACGGGCACGGTCCGCATCGCCGTTCCGCCCGACGTTGCGCCGGGGCCGCAGAATTTCCGCCTCGACGTCGTCTCGGTCGAGCGTCCTGACGAGGAGTGGGCGCACGGGCCGGCAGTCGGCTTCCAGATTCCGGCACCGCCCCCACCGAAACCAGAGCCTTCACCCGCGACCGGCTACGTCGAAACGACCGCGGGAGCCGTGGCGGGCGCGATCGCGGGCATCCTCGTCGCCGCCATCGCATCGCTCGCGGTCTGGGCGCTCAGTGGGCGCGTCGACACTGTCCTGGTCTTCTTCCGGCAGGTCTTCACCGGAGGGTTTGTCGCCGGAGCCGTGCTCGGTGGGGGGATCGGAGTCTTCGCGGCTTTGTCGTGGCGGTCCGTACCGCCGCCGGAGCCACTGCCTACGGCCGCCGCATACGTCGTCGCTGCCTTCGTGGTTGCGATGGTGCTTCAGCTGATCCTCCTGCTCGCCATACCCGCCCGCGTCCTTGTGTTCGGTACCGCCGTGTTCCGTGTGCCTGAGCCTTCTGACGGACTCGGGGCGGGACTTTCGGTCCTGCTCGCTCTCATCGCGGCCGCTCTCGCGGCCCTCGCCGCGCGCGCCTTCACGCGGTGGCGACTTCTCGGGAGGATCTGAGCGTGGCGGGATTCGACATCACGTCGCCCACGAATTCTGTTCTCCTTCGCCGGACGCGCGACGGCAACGCGTCCGGCGAAGCATCCTTTGCCGTCGCGAACCAGACGCGCCACAGCGTTCGCGCGCAGGCGCTACCTTCCGCGGACGCGCCGACCGATCCCGCGTGGCTCGAGGTCGATGGCGCCGTCGAGCGGGACTTCGCCACCGGCGCGACCGAGTCGTTCATCGTCGCGATCATCGTGCCGCCCGAGGCGGCGCCAGGCACGTATCCGTTCCATCTTGTCGTGAAGTCGGTGGCGCTGCCGGATGAGGAATGGGGCCGCGGTCCGGTGGTCATGTTCCAGGTACCGGAGCCGGTCGAGTTGCCCCCGGTAGTAGAGGAGGAGCCGACGGGATACCTGGAGACCGTCGGCGGCGCGCTGATGGGAGCCTTCGCGGTCGCCGTGGTCCTGCTGGGCGTCGGTCTCGCGATCGGCATCGCAACCGCGAGCAGCGGCGGGACCACCACCTCGACGAGCGGCGACTTCGGCCAGGCCATCAGCAACATCATCGGGTCCGCCATCGGCTTCGCCATCGTGCTCGTGTTCTTCGCGATCGCGTTCGGCGGACTCGGCGCGTGGCTCGGTCCGGTCATCGGTGCCTTCCTCATGCTGCGGTTCCGCAACTTCAAGGAGCCATGGTCGACGGCCTTGCCGCTGCTACTCCTGATGCCGCTCCTCGGTCTGCCGATCCTGATCGTGTTCAGCTCGATCGGGAATGCGGTGAACCTCGGCGGGGCCATCGGCGCGATCTGGGCGGTCATCACGGGTCTGGTCGCGGTCGCCGGCCCAGCGCTCGCGGCACGCGCATTCGCCCGCTGGCGTCAGACGGGTCACGTGTGATCGCGGCGGCGTTCGTACGGTGAATCTGCCGAAATGGCTCGTGATCGTCGGCATCGCGATCATCGTGCTTGGTGTGCTGGCGTGCGGGATCGGCGCCGGCCGCGCCCTGACGGAATCTCCGCCGTCGTCGGACACACCGCCTGATTCCGGTAAGGACTGGATCCCGGTCGGGGTGGTGCCCGCTGAGGACGTAAGAGGGGAGAGTGGTTGCACGACCGCGAACGGCCCACCCAAGCAATTCACGGGTGCGAACTGCACCCTCGTCGTCGACCCGAACGCCCTCCAGCCTCGCGACCTGAAGCTCCTCGTGGTCACCGGAAGTGGAACGATGACCGTACTGCAGGAGATCCGGGGTCAGGTACCACCTTCGTCGAAGGGGTTCGTGATGAACCAGCCGCTCAAGATCCGTGTAAGCGGGACGACGCCCGTGCGCGCGTGGTTCTTGTGCTCGTCCGCGTGCACGCTCCGGGTCATCACCTCGTGATGGCTTCGCCTCCGATGTCCGGCGGACGGATGATCTTCAACACGCTAATGACACCGCCGACGAGGAGCACGATCGCCCAGATGACAGCGACGATGCCGGCGACGATCGCGCCGACCGCGTCCGTGATGCTGACGAGGAGGATCGGCACCAGATCGTGCAGGAAGGCGATCACGAGATTCAGAACAAGCGACGTGATGAGCAGCAGCAGCAGCCCGGTCGCCTGGATGAAGCGCTGGTGTGCGAGCGGGAGGCAGATGCCCGCCGCGATCTTCAACGCGAGCAGGAGGGTCAGGATCGCGGCGGCCGCGCCGCGCGGGAAGTGCGCGAACACGGCGAGATAGATGACGATGCCGAAGAACGAAGCGATGAGCCCGATCATCAGGAAGAGGAGCCCAAGCGCGACGAAGATGGCAGCGATCGCGGCGAGGATGACGAGGCACGATGTGATCACGGTCGCGCACCCCTGGAGATGGCCGACGATCGCGTGTGGGACGACCAGGCTGATCGTCATGAGCGCCAGGGTGAACACGAGCAGGACGTCGACCAGCGCCATCGCCGAGATCGCGAGGCCCGGCGGATCTTCGATGCCAAGCACTTGGGCCAGCCACGCGCCAAGCTCGATCGCGAGCGCGATGCCCGCGCAGATCAGAGCGATGATCAGGAAGGGAGCGCGGAGCCGCTCGATCAAGCCTCAGCACGGCCCGAGCTGGCGACATCGACCGTGAGCACGCTCTCGCTCGGCGCCAGAAGACGGACCGTATAGCCGAATTTCTTCGGAGGATGTGTTTTGAGGAGCTTGTTGCTGGCTGGGGTCTTGTTGGTCATCGCGAGCTCTACCTTCCGGCCCGTCTCGTGCGCGAGCGTGACGACGTCGACGAGCGTCTCGTGATCGGGGTTGCCGTACCGCCCGTCGGCGGAGAAGACGTACACGTCGGCGGTCACGGTGCTCAGAAACTCGCGATTCGCGTTCCGGGCGCTCCCGTGGTGCGGCATCTTGAGCACGGAGACGTGCCTGCGACCGTCCTTGTCAAGGAGCCGCGCCGCCCGCATGCCGTCGAGGATGTGGTCGCCGCGTGCGTCGCCGGTGAGCAGCAGGCTTCGTCCGCCCATGAGGCACAGCATCACGATGCTGCTCAGGTTCGGGACGCTTCGATCCGCGGCCACGGCCAGTGGTCCCTCGCCCGCGATGCCGCGCGGCCGATGTTGCGCCAGCCACTTGACCCATATTGCGCGCAGGTCGGCCAGGCTCGACTCGCTCGGACCGACGACGTGGATGGCGAGATCGTCGAGGACGAGCGGCTTCGCGCCCACCAGCACGTGTTGATCGCGGAAGCCGTCGTTGATGGGGATCTTGAGCGCGAGCGCGGCCGCGCGCAGCGCGTCGCCCTCGCCGACGCCGCGCATGACCATGGCCAGGGCCGGCATGCCGATGCCGACCTCTCCGGCGCTGGCGAGCGCCTGGCGCACGACCGGCTCGAGCTCGGCGCTGCCGATGGCCTGCGCGAACGAGTTGTGCCAGAGGCGCGTGATCTTCGGCAGCCCCGGCTTTGTCGCGACCGTCGTCCCGTTGCGCATCTCGCCGACGAGATCCAGGAGTCCGGTGACATGGTCGTTGTCGATATGCGACAGGACCATGAGGTCGATGGGCCTGCCATCCTTCCCGATGCGCGCAAGGAGCGGTCGGAGGTGCGCCGTGTACGTCCCGCTCGGGCCACCATCGATCAGGATGTAGCGCGTCGAGCGCCCCGACCCCGCTTCGACCATCAGGCAGTCGCCGAATGCTGCCTGGACCGCGTGCAACCGGAGTCGACCTGTCACCCCCATACCATCACCTCAATCCTGCGAAAGGAGGACGCCGCGTTCGTGGATCCGACCGACCTCGAAGCGAAGCTGCTCGAGCGTGAACCGACGATCGCCGGACCGTTGCACGTCGTTTCAAGTCAGAAGAGATCCGGCGCCACGACATATTCGATCTCCGCGAGCCGCCTTGTCCCGGTGGACGATGAGGATCCGTCGCTGCGCGACATCTGTATCCCCGTACCAGTCACCGGCGAGGTCGAGGTCGACCGTGCCGGCGGCGTCACGCGCGTATCGGTCGCCGACGTCGCCGCCGAAGCCAAGCGGGAAGCGCGCGCGTTCGTGCGGACCCTGATCGCGAGCGGGGCCGTGCGTGGACTGGCGCCGACGTCCTCGGTGCGTCGCGGTCCCGGACCGCCGCGGCGGCCTACACATGAGGTTCGCATCGATCACGCTGGCCGAAAAGTGATCAGGAGATCAGGGTTCGATATCACGGGAACGACACGAGGAGGATGACTGTGGCAGACATGATGAAAGCGGCTCACGCGGCGGTGGCGGATCTCCAGGGCGTCGAAGACGACGAGCTCTATCGCCTCCTGGCGGTGCGTCTCAAGGCGATCGAGCGCGATCCGTCCACCGCGGGGAACTTCGCGCCGACGGTGCGGGCCGCGGAGCTGGGAGTGGCGCCCGGGGACCTGCTCAAATTCGGTAAGGCGACGTTCGTGAAGATCGGCGAGGCCGGACACGGTGTCGTCTGCGGCTCGGACGCGGATCAGGGCTTCCACCTGCAGCGCCTGCTCTCGTCGTTCAACACGGACGTCAATACCGTCACGGCGGCCGTCACGGGCCTGCTCATCGCGCAGCTGGCGATAGCGCCCGCGATCGCGGGTGTCGTCGCGACGCTCGTGGTGGGGAAGCTCGCACCCACATCGGTCGACGCGTTGTGCAAGGTGTGGGGCGCGAAGGTCGCGGCGGCTCGTCACTGAGCCCTCGGGCACGTGTGCGACGCGGAGATCACGTCCGAGTCTCTCCGCGCAGGTAGAAGAAGATGAAGAAAGGCGTCGCGGCCATACCGAGCAGATGCCAGATGGCGTGTCCCTGGAAAGCGCTCGTCGGATCGCAAAGCGCCCCGCCGGTCCACGAAAGCAGCCAGATCGGGAACGCGATGCCAAAGGCGATGAACCCGAGCAATAGCCACGGCAGGAAGGTGCGGCTTACGCCGTTCGGACGGGCGATCAGGATGACGGCCTGGACGATCAGGGCGCCGATGGCGAGCACGGCGAACGCGATCGTCCCAAAGCCATCGACGACCCAGATGAGAATTCCCAGCAGGACGATGACCGCCGCGTAGACGGTGATGAAGAGCGCCCTTCGGTCATCGAGGCGGAAGATCCGGCCCGCGTCGTACAGGAGCAGGAAGGACACGTAGAGGACCATCGACATGTTGTCGAGCCAGCCGCCGAACTTCGTGAGTCCGGCGTGGAAGAACATCGCGCCAGGACCAAGGAAGATGAGGAGCGCGCCGTACATGATCGCGTAGAAGCCGCCGGCGGTCATCGGGTTCGTCGCCGGGGACGAGGACCGGCGATCGCGATCGATGAGCACGAGAACGATCACGCCGGCGAGCGACGCGAAGAGACCGGACCATGTGTTCGCCGGCTGCTTCACCGCCGCCGGTCCGCGCGGGTAGGCCTCGCAGTAGCAGTTCCCGCCCAGCAGCGTGCACGAGTCGGCTTGCCCCGGCCAACCAAGGATCGCGAAGACGGCGAACACCGTCATGACCGCGGCGAGACCGACGAGGCCCCAGAACCACGTGCGTCGGAATATGTCCGTCATGTCTTCGCCGGCCGGTACGTGGATCGAAGTGTTCGGAAGATCACTTGCCGGGTGAGTCGCCGTGTATAGGCTTGCACGAGGCGTTAAGGTTACCTAAACGCCGCAACTGTGAGGAAGACGGGGGAGAGCCCATGCGGGATGACCGTGACCGACGGTCGGAGCTTCTGGTCGTGCTAGGCGGCGACCGGCGCTCGGAGGCTCTCGCTCGTATCCACGACGGCCACCGGGTGACCCAAACGGCGTCGCCCCGGCTGCTCGTCGTGAGCGGCTCCGGCCCCGACGACGCGCAACGGCTCCGCGCGATCCCCGGGGTCACAGCCGTCACCGACGGGGATCTTCCTCCCGACGGCCTGGCCGGACTCGACGAAGGCGAGGCCCTCTTCGCACGCGCCTGGGCCGCCCGGACCAGCGTGTCCGCCGCGAAGCGGCGCCGTGACGGGTTGGCATGGGATGCACCGGGTGCCGAGCCGCCAGACCTCCCTCGGGCACGTGCGGCACGCGTACCCAGCGAGAGGGAAGACGAGCGCTAACCCCCGGCAGACCTCGGATCACAACGTGAAGGAGAATGTCGAATGCCGACGGTCCTGTACTACCCGAACGATCCCATCGCGGCTGGCGGTCCACCCGCACGCAACATAGCTCCGGAGAAGTTCCCCGCGACCGGCGCGAAGTTCAGCGTCCAACCGACGGCGAAGCCGGGTACGTACAAACCGCTGACACCGGAGTTCGACTTCTGGCAGACGCAGACGGCGCTCATCGCCGGACTGCGGACCTGGAAGGCGATGGATGGCAAGAGCTTTCCAAAGTTCTTTGGCAACAAGACGACCCTGCCGGTGCTCACGAACGCGGGCGACGATCTGAACGCCTTCTACAACCGCGATAGCCTGCAGTTCTTCGCCCACACATTCAACGGCGTGACTGTGCATTCGGCCGCGAGCGTCGACGTCGTTACGCATGAAGAGGGACACTCGTTCCTCGACTCGATACGTCCTGACTTCTGGGACGTCCCCTTCATCGAGGTCGGCGGGTTCCATGAGGCGTTCGGCGACTGTGTCGCCCTCCTGACAGCGCTCAGCGACAAGCCGATCTGTGACCGCGTCGTCGCGACGACGGCCGACCTGTCGGCGAAGCACTTCGTCGAGGCCCTCGCCGAGCAGCTCGGCGACGCGATCCGACGCGAGTACGGTCCGCAGAGCGTCGAAGCCGGCGCGCTGCGCCACGCACTGAACACCTTCCGGTGGACCGATCCCACGAAGCTTCCGCCCGACGCGCCCGCGAGTCAGCTTGCGGGTGAGGTGCATAGCTTCGCCCGCGTCTTCGTCGGAGCCTTCTACGACGTGGTGCGCAACATCTACAACACGGGCCCGAAGACATCCGCGGGGCTGCAGGCCGCCGCGGCGCGCGCCGGGCAGCTGCTCCTGGCCGCGGCCCGCACCGTACCCGCCGCGCCGCGCATCTTCGAAGGTGTGGGCAAGCGGATGCTGCAAGCGGAAGCCACCCTCAACAAGGGCAAGTACGCGACGGAGATCCGGACCGCGTTCCAGGCCCACGGCATGGCGCTGCCAGCGCCCGCCGCGTCGCTGCCCGTCCCACTGGAGGCCAAGCGCGCCACCCGAGGCGGCGCCGCCGCTGAACTTCGCAAGCGCATGGGAGTCCCTCGGGACGCGGATCTGCAGATCACGCCGGTCGACAGCGCGATGCACGAAGACATGGCGCACGTCACGGCGTTCCGGCCACTTCCGCTCACTGGCGTGATGGATGGCGTGCAGGTCCAGGTGCCGGCCACTGCTCGCGTCACGCGGCGCGGGCGCTCGATCACCGGTGTCGTCGGAGAGGTCGTCCCGGCGGCGGGCGACGTCGACAACGAAGCTCGCGCGTTCGTTCGTGCGCTCGTGCAGAACGGCGACGTGCGAGTCCCGGAGACCGCGGCTCGCCGTCTTCGCGCGCCATCCGTTCCGCAAGCGCGCCGCCGTCAGTCGGCGACGCACGAGGTCAAGATGGTCAAGGGCGAGCCAACGCTCGTGCGGGTCGGGTTCTCGTGACCCGCTAGGGCGTTCGCGTTTCGGCGGCGCGGCGCTAGGTCAGGGCCGGCCCGGTGCTTTCGGCTCGGGGCCGCGGTCGCCTGGCCATGCGCCGCGCTGGCCGGTCGGCGGCGTGCTCGGAAGCGGACCGAACGGCGAGTCCGAGCCCATTGGACCGGCGGCACCGGTCTTCTTCGCGACGTTGGCGTCGATCCAGCTTTGCAGCTTGTCGGCATAGCCATTCGGCGCGCGTATCGCCGTCTCCACGAGCATCGCGCCCTCCGGCGAGGTAAGCATCGCTCGGATGGTGCCTTTGACGTTCTCCTCGATCTCTGCGTATGACATGGTCTCTCCTTTCACCGCCAGAAGGATCGCGGCGAGGTTGGTGATGCCTGGATCGGAGCGGAAGAACGGGCCGCTCGTCGCGAGCGCCGCGTGCGGGACCAACGGGAGCTCCGGTCGCGACCCGAGGATCGTGCGCGCGACGTCGAGCTGGAACTGGCTGAGCGGCTCCGTCGCGAAGCCCTCGAACTCGATGCCCCATGCGACCAGGTTCGGGTTCGTGCCGTCGTAGAGCGGCGTGACCGGATCAGACACGGAGCCGGCGTGCCACATCGCGTCGTCGAGCTCTCCAAGCCGATACCAATCGGGCCCGTTCGGCGGCACCAGCCACGTCGCCGACACCATCGAGTTCGGGTTCGTGAGCCACCCAAGACTGCTGGTGCCCTGCGTCGTGTGCAGCACGCAGTACCGGAGGGTCGAGAGCGCCCCGGGCCAGCGGTTCGGACTCAGCTTGACGATTTCCGCCATCAATGCACCGCCGTCATCGCGCGCCCCGCCACACTCGCGGGATCGCCCGTTGTTGCCGCGTCCGCCGATCGCTGCAGGCGGAGCGCGGGGTGACCGAAGTACTGGTACGCGAGATACGTGGACGAGACCGTCTCCGGCGAATCGCGGAACGCGGCGCGCTCGCGACGCAGGATCTCGGCCGCGGTCTCCCCCTGGAGGATGCCCTCGTAGAACTTGACCGCCATCGCGCGCGCGATCCTGTCGTCGATCGACCAGAGTGGCGCGATGACACCGCACGCGCCGGCGAAGAGGAACGCTTCCGCGAGGCCGGCATGATCGCCGAGGATCTGATTGCCCCGCGCCACCTGGCACGCGTTGAGGAACACGAACGGCGATCCGTTGAGCGGCGTGCCCCGCACGGCGAGCGGGTCGAGGGCGGTGCCGTCGACGAGAATGAGCCCATCTTCCATTCCCTCCGCGTCGAAGTTCCCGTGGACCGCGAAATGGATCACCTCCGCGGACGGGTCGCCCCGCAGCAGGTGGAGCACGTCGGCCGGCATCGCGTTCACCTTGGCGGCGCCCAGGCGCTCGACGAGGTCGGTCGCCTCGGCCTCGGCCTGCTCGAGCGGTGTCCACCCCGGCAGGGCGTACCGCCCCGATACGACCGCGACGCTACGGAAGGAGTGCGCGGCCGGCGGCGGCAGCTTCGGGCGGCGCTGCCCGAGCACCCAGCGCCCGACGTTCGCCTGCGCCGACAGGAACGGCGGAGCATCCGCGTCGAGCGGTGGGTCGACGACCGCGAGCTCCCACGGGACGTACGGCTCCGCGGAGAGGAACAGGATCGTCGGACGCCGGCCCTTCACGCGCGACGCGACGTCCGCCAGTACGTCCCAGAACTCCTGCGGAAGCTGTTCCGCGATGGTCAGGCCGATGCCGCGCAGCGACACGTACTGCGTGGGGCTTCCCTCCACCGCGTTCATCTCATTGATCACGTGGCGGAGGTCGGCGGCCGGGTCGCCGCCGATGTCGATCGACATGGGCGCGTCCGGGAGTGGTATCGCCGGATCGGCCGTGAGGAGCTGCATGAGGAGGCGTCCGCTCGCCTGGGATTCGGCACGCTCGATCCGCACGGTGAGATCGGGCGCAACCTGACCCTCGGGAACGGAGAGCTCGATGCTCGGGCTGGGCGGCCGCGGCGCCACTCCCGTCAACAGGCTCGCGTCACGGACCACGGCCACCGAACGCACCGCGAGGCCGATGGGCTGGCCGCCTACCGAATACATCGCCCGGATCGATCCCGGTCGTACGGCGTCGGAGCCAGCCTCCGCCGTGAGATGAAGAAGACCCGCGGGGTATGGCGTCTGGGCGGAGAACGGCAGATCCAGCCGCCACGTCTCGCCCGGCCGCAGCGTGAATCCGTCGGCCACGATCTGCACCGTCAACGTCGTCGGAGCGACGACCCAGTCCGGCAAGCGCATCGGACCGCCGGCCACCTTCGGATCTGGGCGGTCCATGAGGCCGACGATTAGCTCGAACTCCGTGCGCGCGACGATGGCGTCGGGGCATTCGAGCCGTGCATAGCTGGTTCTGGGCAGCTCGGGTTGTGCCGCGGATGGCACCGTCGCCCCGACCGCGACGCCGGGAATAGTGGCTTCCGTCGCGGACGCCTCGGCGGGCTCACGCTCGAGGCGGATCGTGATCCGGCCCCCGGCTGGTGCGCTGTCAACAGGCGATGGCGCGGCCGGCGTGGATGGCATGGGCGCTCTTGGTGGCGTCAGCGTCACCGGTGGTGGAGCCGCTTTAGGAGCGGCCGCGCCGCCGGTCGAGACCGTGGTCGGCATCGAGGCGGGTCGCGCGAAGGAACGGGTCACGGCGGAGATGACGAACTGCGCGGCGCCGCTCGCCGCGCCGGGTCCGATCGTCCACGTGAGGAGTGAGTCGGTCGTGGCCGCGGAGATCCCGGATTGCTGCTGGAAGAGCAGGAAACCACCACCCGTGAGGGCGCCGCCGAGGAATGCGCCGCGAACGCTGCCGCGCCCGCGAAGCGCCCGCAGGAGCGCTGCCAGGACGCCGATGCTCCCGGTAAGCATGGCGCCGAGCGCGATCCAGCCCACGGGCGTGTCGAGCGGTGAACCCGCGCCGACGGTGATCCAGCCGCTCAGCGCGCATCCGTCGATCGTTACGGTCACTTCGTAGAGGCCGCGGGCGAAGGCGGTGTACTGCGTCAGGTCGGGATCGCCCTCGCCTCTTGCGGCGCCTCTGCGGTCAACGGGCACGTCCTTCGTGACCGGGATCGGTCCGAGCGCGAGCGTGACGGTCGCACGCGTGACTGGCGCCGTCGACGTCCAGCGGATGTTCGTGGGGCCGTTCGGCGTGAGGCGGATCGGATCCCGCGCGTTGCTGGCCGCGAGGTTCTGGTCGTTCAGCCAGACGTCACAGCTGGCTCCCGACGCGGCGGTCCCGGTGAGCGCGATGAGCACAGTGAAGGTCAGTGCCGCGGCGACCGTCCAGAGGACCGCTGTTCCCTTCGCCATCGCCGGACGGTGCCCTCCCTCTATGCGAACACGCTCACCTTGGCATCTCTCTAGGCCGGAGTAACGTGATACTAAACGCCGCGTCACGCCCGCCGATACAGCGCGTGGCTCGAATGTCCGCCAGGGAGGGTCTCGGTGGAGCTCGGTCAGGTCGCTTCGCGGTCCTTCGTCCTGCTGCGGTCGGACTGGAGTGCCGAGCGCGCTCTCCGCATGCTCGGCCGTGGGACAGCCAGCCATGTCGTCATCCACCGCCAGGACGATCCGCAGCACGAGTACTGGTATGTGTTCCGCCTGGACGAGGCGCTCGACAAGCTGACCCCGGCGCCACGGGAGACCAGCGTGCATGCCGCGCTCGGTCTCGCGGAGCCGATGGCGATCCCTGCGCTGGAGGCGCGTTCCTCCGCCGAAGCCGCTCCCGAGCGAAGCGTGGTGACCGAAGACGGCATGCTCGTCGGCTTCGTCGATCGGCGCGCGGAGGTCGGCGCGCCGCCGCAACCCGTCGTGCGAGGGGCTCGCCGCGGACCGCGCGCCATGCCCGACGTGGCGGACGCGGAGCAGCAGCGATCGCTCGAAGCGGAGTTCCCGGACACGGTCGCGGCCGGATCCGTCGAGTGGCTGCTCGTCCATATCGCCGCCGGCGCGGCGAGCTCACGCGGTCTGGCGCTTCACCTACCGGCGGGGGAGCAACTCGACATCCTCGTCCAGCCGCGAAAGGGCTTCGTGGTCGAGGGGACCGACCACGGAACGCTCGTCGTACCGGCGGAGGGCGACAGCATGCCTCTGCAGTTCAAGCTGCATGCGGTCGACCCGGGACAGGGACTCATCCGGGTCATCGCGTTCACCAAGGGCGAGCCGCTCGGAGTCATCGAGCTCGCCCCGGTGGTCCAGGCTGAGTCCCGCCCGGTCGTTCGCGGGCGTACCGAGGCCGCCACTCGCGCGCGCAAGACGAAGCCGCTGGCGCCGTCCAGCCCGCAGGTCCCCGACCTCACGATGTTCATTGAGCAACGCGACGCGGGCGGCAATGTCGAGTACCTGATCCGCCTGACCGCGACCGATCCCGCCCTCGATCTCAACCTCATGCCGTTCGGCCCGTTCCGGTTGAACCTCGATCCGGCGAAGTTCTTCGCGGACTTCTTCCAGGAGATCGAGGAGCTGCCCCTCGACACGGACGCGCAGCGCGAGCTCGCGGAGCGGCGCCTCGCCGCGAAGGGCTCCTACCTATCCGATGCGGTGTTCCCGCAACCGCTGCGCGAGAAGCTCTGGGAGGTTCGCGAGCGGATCAGCTCGATCATCGTGCAATCCGAGGAGCCGTGGATCCCGTGGGAGATCTGCAAGCTGTCGGGCAAGGACGGCGATCGGATCGTCGAGGGTCCGTTCCTCAGCGAGAGGTATGCGATCACCCGCTGGCTGCCCGGCCTCGGGTTCAAGCGGCCGCTCAGCCTTCGGAACATCGCGCTCGTCGTGCCGCCCGACTCGGGGCTGCCGCTCGCGAACAAGGAGCGCGACCAGGTGCTGTCGCTCGCGGGCGCGGGACGCAAGGTGACCGCGATACCCGCGACCTTCGCCGATCTGCAGGACGCGTTCACCGCCGGCTCGTACGACGGATGGCACTTTACCGGCCACGGCGTCGCACGCGATGCCGATCCGGACCGCTCCTCGATCATCCTCGGCGGAGAGGAACGGTTCACTCCACAGGATCTCAGCGGGCAGGCCATCAACGTCGGGATCCCGCGTCCGCTCGTCTTCATCAATGCGTGCCAAGTCGGGCGTTCGGGCATGGCACTCACCGGGATCGGTGGGTGGGCGCGCCGGTTCCTCGGCGCCGGCGCCGCGGCGTTCATCGGCGCGTACTGGTCCGTTTACGACGAGCCCGCGTGCGGATTCGCGAAAGAGGTCTACGCGGCGCTGCTCAGCGGCAAGCCGGTCGGTGAAGCGGTCCGGGTGGCGCGATCCAAGGTCCGCACGCGGGGCGACCCGACATGGCTCGCGTACACGGTCTTCGCCGATCCGCTCGCGACCGTCGCGTAGCGTTATCGCGCTAGCGGTTGGTGCGGCGTGTCTCGACGAAGTCGGCGTTGTCGACGTACCAGCGTCCGGACACCTGTCGAACGTAATACGAACCGCCGTATTCGACCTCGAGCTCGCCGCCATCCGGACCGGGACCGACCATCGTCAGCTTGCCGGTGACGCGGACCAGGGTCGGGTCGAGGACGGTCGAATCCCGGAAGTCGAACCAGATCTCATTGACGTTCGTGTAGCGATCCGCGAACGCCGGGTATGGCAGCTGCGCGCGGAATGACTCCGACAGCAGGAGCCACGCGTCGTAGTAGTCCACCTGCTCGAGCTCCGTGATGAGCTCGCTCACGACCTGCTCGGCGGCCGCGGCCGGACCGAGCTCCGCGTCGGGCGGCTGATCGCCCTGCCGAAGAAGCCCGGGGAGCATCAGCACGACCAGCAGGGCGAAACCGACGCCCGCGACGAACAGTCGCCAGCGATTGTCTCGCAGGATCGGCGGCACCATCGGAACGCTCATCGGGATCGGCAGCGCGGCGGACGCGACCGGCGCGGCTCCCGCCAGCGCAGGAGCCAGTGCGGCCGCTGGCACTGCCATCGGCACCGCGGTGACTGATGCAGCCGGCAGGGGGTCGGCCGTCGCCGCCGCCACTGTTACCGCCTGCGGGGCGGGGCTCGCCGCGACCGGCACTGCCTGCGGGGCAGGGCTCGCCGCGACGGGCCGCTCTACCGCCGGCGCTGGCGCTGAAACCGCGGCCGGAGCCACGTCGAACAACTGACCGTCGCCGCTGCGCATGTAGAGCACCGGCGTGGCCCACTCAAGGAGGTTGGGCTGCGTGAAGATCGCTTTCCTGGCGCGGACCAGGGCCTCATCCACGGGGTGGCCGCCGGCAAGCGCCTCGTAGAAGCGCTCGCTGAAGGCGAGGGCGGCGTCGTCGGTGATCTCGGCCTGCATGGCGACGACCGCGGGAACGCCGTGACCAACGAGCCGCTGCGCCGTCCCGGCGAAGATGTCCTTGCCCTCCGAGACCGCGCCTTCGCACGCGTTGATGACGGCGAGCTGGAGCGAATTCTCGTCGCCAAGGATCGCACCGAGCTGATCGGATGCGATGACGGAGCTCGTGCCGTCGTCCTTCGTGAAGACGAGCATCCCGTCCTGCGTCTGCGGATCGTATCCGCCATGTCCGATGAAGTGGAAGATGTGATGGTCCTCACGCAACAGCTCACTCTCGAGCGCGGAGAAGGTGGATGACGAGAGGCGCTTGAGGTCGACCCTACCGCTCTGGACGAGCGGTGCGAGGGCGCGCTGGAGGTTGGCCCACTCGGTCTCGGCGTTCAGCCCCTCACGGTCGGTCGGTGCCGAGATCACGGCGAGGATGCGCAGCGGTCCCTCGACGTGGAGGCGCGGCGCCGGCTTCGGAACCTCCATGTAGCGGACCAGCGGTGTGTCCAAGTCGAGGGCGATGAAGTTCCCCCCCGAGCTGGGATCGCGCGTGTACTCCCATGGCAGCTGGGCGCTCTCGGCGTCCGTGAGCCGGAGCCGGATGCGGAGCTTCGCATTCTGCTGCTCGGCCAGGCGCAGGCTGCTGGTGTAAGAGGCCAGCACGTCCTCCCGGAATGCGCCACGGAAGAGACGCTCGCCGATGTCGCGCGCGAGCGTTGCCGAGCGCGCGTCGATGCCCCGGATCGCGCCCCGGGAGCGGACGATCATCAGCCGGAGGTTCTGCGCCTCGAAGGCCTCGAGCGGCGCCGGGAAGCGCGTCGACGCCTCGCCGGTGGGGGACCCGGTGACGCGGGCGACGAACTCCGCCCCCTCCTTATTGATGAGGAGGTCGAAATTCAGGCACACCACTTCCCCTGCCATGGCTAGCTCCGCAACCCGCCTGCGATCATCGTTTACCTGCCTCCCGCGGGTCCATAGCACCTTAACGACTGGTTTAGGTCCATACAACGGGTTGCCACCGGTTCGCCATCCACAGGACGTTCCGCGTGCTCAGGCGGGGCGGTGCCTGGTCGCTCGCTCGCCGTGCCGGGTCACTCGACGACGGAAATCGTTCCGGATCCGTAATTCGTCACGTAAAGCTGCCTCGAGCGGGCGCCGTACGCGAGCCTGGCCGGGTTCGCGCCGACGGCGACCACCTGATCGAGCGTCCTCGCCGAGAGGTCGATCACCGCGACCGTCCCGGACCCGTTGACGGCCACGTACGCGCGACGGCCATCAGGATCGACGAGCACGCCCAGCGGATGCTGGCCCACGGTGATCTTCTTGAGCAGCTGCTGCGTGACGCCGCTGATGATGCTCATCGAGTCGTCGTCCGGATTCGTGACGAGCACGAGATCTCCGTCGACGGCCACCCCCACACGACCCGGAGCGTCCTTTACGGTGATCGTCCCGGCGACCTGGTCGCGCGCCGTGTCGATGATCGTCACGGTCGACGACCGCAGGTTCGCGACGTACGCACGGCCCGTCTTCTCGTTGATGGCGATCCCCGAGGGGGAAGCGCCGACCGGGATCGTGCCGACGACCCGCCGCGTGTTCGCATCGATGACCGCGACATTGTTCCCGTTCTGGTTCGCCACGTAGACGCGGTGCGTCGCGGGATGGATCGCCATGGCGAAGGGCCCCGCTGGATTCCCCATCGGGATCGATCCGAGGCTCGTGCCATCGCTGTCGAACACGGCGACCGTATTGGCGTCGTACTGCGCCACGTAGACGCGGCGCAGCTGTGGGTCGACCGCCACCTCGACGCCGCTGGCCCTCGCGGTGGTGATCGGTCGTTTGCTGGTCGCGTCGAGGATCCGCAGCTCGCGGTCGGCGTTGACGAAGTAGATACGACCGGCGCTCTCGTCGACGGCGATCCCGTCGGGTTGCTTACCTGCGGCGAATTCCGCGGTCTGGCGCATCGTCGCCCCACTCCGCACCGGCGACGCCGTCGGGCGGATCGTCGGCTGCTGAGGGCGGATCAGCGACATGACCCAAGGTCCGCCGACAATGCCGGCGGACACGACCGACGCGGCGAGCACCGTCGCCCCCACGATCTTGCGCCACGGTCTGCGCGGAGGAGGTAGTGGCGTCGGTACTGGCGTCGGTACTGGCGCGGGCTCCGTTCGGGTCGCGGTCCGCGGCTCGTCGACAGCTCGCGTTGGCTCGGGCTTGGGCAGCGGCTCGGCGGCGACGTCGAAGACGCGGCCGTCGGGCGCGCGCATGTACAGGACCGGCGTCGCCCATTCGACCTCGCTCACCTGCTGGTAGATCGCCATCCGCGCGTCGGTGATCGCGGCGTCGACGGGGCGACCGAGAGCGATGCACTTGTAGAACTGCCGTGCGAAGACGATCGCCGCGCGGTCCGTGATCTCGAACTGCATCGCGACCACCGCCGGCACATGCATGCGCACGAGCGTCTGGGCCATGCCCGCGTACGGATCGGTCGCCGATGCGCGCCCGCCTTCGCACGCGTTGAGCACGACGAGCCGCAGGCTCTTCTCGTTGTAGAGCAGCGCGCCAAACCGTTCGGCGCTGACCTCATTCGCTCCGCCACGCTCGCCTTCGAACGCGAGCACGCCGTCCTGATGCTCTTCATCGAACCTGCCGTGCCCGATGAAATGGAGGACGTTCGCCTCGGTCTCCGACAACATGTCCTGCAGCGAGGAGATCGTCGCGCGCGGAAGGCGCAACAGCTCGAGCCTTCCGTCCTTCAGAGGCTGCGCGAGCGCCTCCTCCAGCGATTGCCACTCCCGGTCAACGTCGAGCTCGGGATACCGATCGTCGGCCGGGTTCGATACGACGCCGAGGACCCGGATCGGCGGCGAGACCTTGAGCGGCCGTACGCGCTCGGGCAGATCGACGTAGCGCACGAGCGGCGTGTCCTCGGCCAGCGCGAGGAAGCGCCCGACCTTCGGATCGGGATCGAACATGAATTCCCACGGCAGCACAGCGAGCTCGGGGGCGTCGCTCAGATGCAAGCGCAGCCGGATGCCCGCGGCCCCGTCTCGGTCGGCCGCGTCGCGCGCCCGCGCGAGCGACATGCGGATCTCGTCGGACGCGACCGCCCGATACAGACGCCCTCCCAGATCTTTCGCCAACGACAGCTGCGGCGACGCGATCCGTCTTGTCCCCCGCGAGCGATCGAGCTGGTCGGCGAGTGCCTCGAAGTCCGCCGTGCTGAACGGAGCGGTGAATTTCGTCTCGGCCTCGCCGCCGGGAGAGTTCACCACGGACGCGCGGTAGCCGTCGTTGTCCTTCTCGACCACGAGGTCGACGTTGAGGTAGCTGGTCGGATCGCTGACTGTTGGGATCGTCGTCCTCCGTCGCGATGACGAGGCATCGTAGTCCCGCGACCCGCGCATGGGTATCGCCATCGTGACGCTCTATCTCGGTTCGAGGTCGACGACGAGCAGGCAGGCGCTCAGAACGACGTCGCGAGGAGCCTGCTAGGGTCTGGCACCGTTGATTCTCTTGATGCCGTGCCGCTGACGACCTTCGATCCCGGCCGCGATGGCTTTTCGTTCGCGAACAATTGGACGCTGAACGACGCGCAGCGCGATGAACTGCGCCAGCAAGTCGCCTCCTCGTTGTCGACGGCGCTCGCCGCGCTGACACCGGCCTTCCCAGGCGCGTTCGCCCTTCTACGCCTGTCACCGCGGCTGGCCGAGGCTGTCGCGGGCGGCATTCCGGATGGCTACGGCCTCTGTGGAGGGATGGCGTTCGCGGCGCGCGATTACTACGAGCGAGGCGGCGCGGCCGCTCTCTCGGCGCTCTACAGCGACCGTCCATCAACTGGCAGCCCGCTGTACGTATATCTGTGGCGCCGGCTTCTCGACAGCCTGACGTTGAACGTCCCCACGTTCCTGGCTTGGATCGCGATGCTTCATCTCGTACCCGCCACACCGCCGTTCGGCGGTGGCCCATCCTGGCTGCTCGAGCGCACGCGCGAGCAGGTCGCGGAGCTGAAGCGACGCCTCGCGCGCGGCGAGCCGACTCCTCTCGGACTCGTCGGGGATACGCGCGACCCATTCAACGATCACCAGGTGCTCGCGTACGACTGCGACACATCCGATCCAGACCGGCCGATCATCTACATCTACGACATGAACTGCCCAGGGAGCGGGCAGACGCTCTCACTCGACCTGCACGGACCGCTCGTCGCCGCGATCGAGAGCTGCCCCGGGGCGCGCGGCCCTCTGCGGGGTCTCTTCTGTGAGACGTACGTCGGGGCGACCCCGCCCTCGGTCTGAACGCCGACCAGCCGCAGTCGTCCGCGTCCGTCGGTGTCGAAGACGGGCTGCCTAGCGGGTTCGGAGCAGCAGCACGTCGGCGAAGTGACGCTCCATCTCGCGCTTCCCAATAGCGACCCCAGTCGAGAGATCGATCTGGAGGACCGTCGCGCGCCCGACGTTCCCGGAGGCCAGTGACTGGACGTAGGCGAGGCGTCGCTCCGCGTCAAAGGTCGTCAGGAACGGCATTCCGTCGAACGGGAGCGCTGCGATCTCTCGTGCGCCCGCCGTATCGAGCAAATGGAGCTTGAAATCGAGACGGCTCGCGTAGCCTTCGGCGCTGGTGTCGTAGCGGTTGGTCCCGTAGAGAAGTGCGGCCCCGTCGGGCGAGATCCACAGCGTCGTGGTCGCGCCGCCCAGTCGCGCGATCTCGGACATGTCTTCCGTGTCGATGATCCGGAGGTCGATCGGCATCGCGTTCTCGTGGTACTTACCGTCCTGTCCCTTCGCGAAGTCGGAGCGCAGCCCCGATACGTAGAGGCGCTTGCCGTCAGGACTGACGACGGCCTCCTGTTGCGTCGAGGCCACCATCTTCGCTTCGGCGACCGTGCCGAAGAGCGACCACAGGACGTCGATCATCGACCGGCGTTGCCGTGGCTCGAACGGTCCGCGGATCTGACCCGTCCGCAGATCCACGACGAAGATGCGATTCGACTCGGCGTCCGCGACGAACAGCCGCGATCGAGGCAGATCCCAACCGAAGCCCGGCGAGATGAGCCGGAACGGCTCGTCGCTGTTTGCCGCCGCGGGATCCTGATACTGCCCGGCTCGGATCGGAAGTCGGATGGTCGACGCGATCTTGCCGGCTACCGGATCGATCAGGAACAGGGACGGCACATCGCGCGGCTTGCCGTCGATCAGGACGAGGATCGGCTCGCCGTAGACGGCGATCCGCGGGCCCGCCACCGCGATCTCCCGCACGTAGAAGCCGTCCGGGAGCCGCATGATCTCGCGCAACGCGCCCGACGCGACGTCGAGCCGCATCAGCGCGCTGGTCGACGCGTTGGGCGCCGACGAGGTCATCTGGGTCCAGTACATGGCGCTGCCGCCTGCGTCGAATTTGAGCGCGCTGGTGTATGTGTCGATCTTGAAGGCGAGTGCTCGATCGACCCACGCGGCGGTGTCGATCAGGTGGAGGCTCGCGCCGCTGTCCGCAGCACCACCCGGCCACAGGACCGCCGCGATCGTCTTTCCGTCGGGACTGACCGCGGCCTGGTAGTGGTGTTCAAAGGAGATCGGCGCGTAGCCGGGGACGTCCGCGAGTGTGTTCGGGTCGATCGGGCGGCCGCGTAGGCGCATGCCGCTTCCGTCGTCGTCGATGAGGATGAGGGAGGGTGGGGTGGCGGGCCGCGCCGCGGGCCGCGTGTCGATGGTGGAGGACGGGGCTGGCGTGTACGACGCCAACACGGGCTCAGGCGGTCGTGACGGACTTGGCGCGGCGACGCCGCCCGGGGTGCACGCGGACGCGAGCAGCCAGGCGGCGATCGACGCGGCGACGTAGCGGCGCTTCATCAGGTGTTCCTCTTCCCATACAGCCTGGCCGGCGCGGTGGTTCCCGCGGTCAGAACGACGCGGCCAGCAGCTTTGTGGGGTCGGCCCGCAGCGGGATCACGTTCGCGGTGCGCAGCGTGGTCGTGTCGAGGACGGCCACCGCGTGCTCGAGGCCGGCGAGCGCGACGTAGAGCTCGTCCGCGTTGGGCGAGACCGCGATGTCCGTGACCGAGCCCAGGAACGACGCGCGCGCCTTCACTCTTTCGTTGCCGAGATCGATGGCGATGACGCCGTTCTTCGTGGCGGCGTAGAGAACGTCCTCGCGCGGCGAGATGGCGAGCGCCGAAACCTCGTCCTCGACCGCGATGCGCTGCACCACGGCGTACTGCTCCGTATCGACGACGTCGATGACGCTTTTGCCGCGGATGGCCGTGTAGATCCGCGTGCCGGAACCGTTCATCGACATCGCGCCGGCGGGGCCATCGAGCGGGATCGTGTAGGGCGTACGGCCGCCCAGGTTGAGGTACACGAACTCGATGCCGCGCGAGGTCGCGACGAAGAGGTGGTTGTGCTTGTAGCTCGGCGCGAGGTCCTGCGGAACGCCGGAGTAGGAGAAGAACTCCTGCTGGCCGGTCACCAGATTGATCTGCTGCACGCCGCGCGGGCCGACGATGAGCGCCGACTCACCGTCGCGGTTCGCCGCGACGATGCCGTCGTCGATCGCGACCGTCCGGGTGCGCTGCGCGCGCTCCACGAGATCGAGCGCGGTCAGCGTCTTGCCGTCCAGCGCGAGGAGCGTTCGGCCGTCGGTCTGCAGCGCGATCGAGGCCGCCGTGACGCTCGTGGACGTGAGCGCCGCATCGTGCGGCCTCGCGACACCCACCTCGCCGCCGGCGACCACGACAAGACGCACTTCACGCGCCGGTCGCGCGAGCGGCGGTCGGTAGTGATCGATCGTGGTTCCCCGCTTCTTCTTCCAGCCGTCGCGCTCGACGAACGGATAGGCATCGACGGCGCCGCCCGGGCCCTGGATCGCGTACGGCGTGTCGCCGATGAAGTCCTTGTCGGAGTCGGTGCCCCGGTAGTCGGACCACCAGTTGCCTTCCTTCTTCTCGGGGTCGAACCACTGGTTGGCGTCGGGATTGTTGTCGCTCACCTGGGGCGAGTTGCTCGCGACGTTGTTGTGGAAGATGAGATTGCCCTTCGCGTCGCTGAACCAGATGCCCCAGTTGACGTTGCCCTCGATGTCGTTCTCGAAGATTCGGTTACCGGTGCTCCGGTACAGGTAGATCCCGTACCCGCCCGGGCTGTTGTAGGTCTGCCGGATGAGCTTGTTGCCCTGAACGATGTTGTCGTTCGCGTCCTGGAGATGCAGTCCGTAGATGTTCGCCATCACGGTCGAGTTGACGATCGTGATCGCTCTTGAGGCGTGGATGTAGAAACCGAAACGATTCTGCGAGCTCACGACGTTTTCGATCCGGCTCTTCTCCATGTCGATGAAGTAGATGCCGGTGGAGAACTGCGCGATCTTGCCGTTGCGGACCGTGACGCCGGTGTGTCCGCCGACCCGCACGCCGACGCTGTCGAGCTGTGGCTGCGGCCACGTCTGCGGTCCCATGCCCGGTCCGTTCAGCGTGTGGCCGTTCAGATCGAGCGTGATGCCATCGGTGTGGATGACGAAGGCGTCGCCCTTGCACGCCAGGTCGTTCGCGAGCACGAAGTTCGTGGTGAGGCCCATCCCGCAGGTCGCTTCGCGCGGCGCCACGGTGAGGCTCGGCGCCGGCGTCGTGCTCGGACGCTGCGTGGGCGAAGCGCCTGACGCGGATGCCGCGACGCCCGGGCTGGGCGACGGCTCGGTGAGTGTGCGGGCCGGTTGGCAGGCGGCCGCGATCGCGACGAGCAGGGCGACGCCGACGGCCCTCGTGCCCATGACGAAAGCCTATACAAGCGCCCGCGCCCGCCGGTTCCGCGAGACTGGCCGACGTGCGCGAAGAAGCGATACGGATCGCCGACCGGCTGGAGGCGACGCTGCGTATCCCCGACAGCGCGCCCACGGCGATCGTCGTGATCGCGCATCCACTGCCGACGCACGGCGGCACGATGCGCAATCCCGTCGTCGCCGCGATCGCGCGCGCCTGCGCCGAGCGCGGGTGGTATGCCCTTCGCTTCAACTTCCGCGGCGTCGGCGCGAGCGCGGGCGAGTGGAGCGGCGGTGCCGAGGAGTGGCACGACGTCGGCCATGCGGTGGAGCACGCGCGTGGCCTGGCCCCGGGAAAGCCGCTCGGGGTGTCGGGCTACAGCTTCGGTGCGCTCATGACGCTGAAGTGGCTCGCGTCCGGCGGCCGGGCCGACGCCGTCGCGCTCGTCGGTGTCGCGCTGCGCTCGGTGAGCCTCGGGGGTAGGGGCCCCCGTTTAGCGAGCGAAGCGAGCGTACCGCTGGATCTTCCGCCGATCCCCGACGGCACCTTCATCGTCTCGGCCGAGCAGGACCAGTTCGGGAACGCGGCCGAGGTCCGCGAGACGCTGCCGCGTGCGCGGATCGCGGAGGTCGAAGGCGTGGACCACTACTTCGTCGGCAAGCGCGACGAGGTCGGCCGGCTCGTCGCGGACGAGCTGGCCCGCACGTTAGGATGACCGTCCCATGACGGCGGAAGTGAGCGTTCCCAAGACCTCGCTCGCGTCCAAAAAGACGCGGAAGCGCATCCTGACGGGCGACCGCCCGACCGGGCGGCTGCACCTCGGCCATTTCGTCGGCACGCTCGAGAACCGCATGAAGCTCCAGGACACCTACGACACGTTCCTTCTCGTCGCCGACTACCACATGCTCACGACGCGCCTGGAACGTCTCGACGAGATCGCGCAGAACGTGCGCGACGTCGTGCTGGACAACCTCTCGGTCGGCATCGATCCCGAGAAGGTGACGATCTACCTGCAGTCCCTCGTGCCGCAGACGACCGAGCTGCACCTGTACTTCTCGATGCTCGTCACGGTGTCGCGCGCGCAGCGGATCCCGACGCTGAAGGAGCAGATGCGCGACCACGAGATCGCCCAGCCGTCATACGGCCTGCTCGGCTATCCGATCCTGCAGGCGGCCGACATCCTCTGCGTGAAGGGCGACCTCGTCCCGGTCGGTCGCGACCAGGAGTCGCATATCGAGCTGACGCGCGAGATCGCGCGGCGCTTCAACGAGATGTTCGCTCCGGTGTTCCCGGTCCCCGAGGGCCTCATCCCGAGCGACAAGCTGCTTCCTGGCATCGACGGGGACAGCAAGATGAGCAAGAGCCTCGGGAACGCGATCGACCTCGCGGACGATCCCGAGACGGTGAAGCGCAAGGTCATGTCGATGTACACGGACCCGAACCGCATCCGCGTGACGGACCCGGGCAAGGTCGAGGGCAATCCCGTATTCATCTATCACGACTCGTTCAATCCGAACAACGCCGAGGTCGACGACCTGAAGGCGCGCTACCGCGCCGGCAAGGTCGGCGACGTCGAGGTGAAGCAGAAGCTCTACGCGGCGATCGAGGACTTTCTCGCGCCGATCCGCGAGCGGCGCACGCGCTACGCGGCCGACCCGAAGATCGTCGACGAGATCATCGCCGCCGGAAGCGAGCGCGCCCGACACGAAGCCTCCGCCACGCTGCATGACGTGCGCGCGGCGATGCGCCTCGATTACTTCGGGCTCTAGGCCACGCCCAGGCTTTACGCGCTGGTCCTGTCCGGGGGCGCGGGCACGCGGCTCTGGCCGCTCTCGCGCCGGAGCAGACCGAAGCAGTTCCTCAAGCTCTTGGGGGAGCGGACGCTGCTGCAGGACACCGTCGAGCGTGTCGCCGAGCTCATCCCGATCGAACGCATCTTCGCCGTCGCACCGCCCGAGCATCGCGAGCTCATCCACGAGCAGCTGCCCGAGCTACGCGCGGACCACATCGTCGTCGAGCCCTACCCGCGCGGGAATGCCGCCGCCATCGGACTCGCGATGGCCGCGCTGCAGGCGTTCGATCCCGAGGCCGTCGTCGCCGTGCTCCCCAGCGATCACGTCGTCGAGAAGCGATCGCGTTTCCGCGAGGTGCTCATCTCCGCGACGACAGCGGCGGAGGCCGGGCATCTGGTGACGCTGGGGATCGAGCCCGAGCGCCCCGACACCGGCTTCGGTTACATCGAGGCCGGTGACGAGCTCGAGCTGGAGGCGCCCATTCGCGTGCGCGCGGTGAAGCGCTTCATCGAGAAGCCGAAGCGCGAGGCGGCCGAGCGGATGCTCGCCGCGGGCGGCCACTACTGGAACGCCGGCATGTTCGTCTTCCGCGTCGCGGAGATCGCCCGGGCCTACGCGGACCATCTTCCCGGCACCGCGCGCGCGATCGCGGCGCTCGCGGAGGCGAACGGCACGCCGCGCTACGAGTCCGTGCTGGCGGAGGTCTGGGAAGAGACCGACAG
>WNGA01000150.1_pt1 | contig 149227 bp, 129 predicted proteins | sample 5400061 | NCBI WGS metagenome assembly WNGA01 (sample SAMN13153366, study PRJNA577476) | soil metagenome | isolation source: 100 cm soil or saprolite under grassland replicate 2 | place: USA:California | collected 2016-06-15 | reverse complement strand
GCGAGCAGGTCGCTGGGCGCGGAGATCGCCGAGTACCTTCGGTTCCCCCTCGGCCGAGGAGAGGTCGTTCGGTTCTCTGAAGGCAACCTGTTCGTCCGGGTACGGGAGAACGTACGGGGCCGCCACGTGTATCTGATCCAAGGAACAGTGTTCCCGGCCAACGATCAGTTCATGGAGCTCCTGTTCTGGATCGACGCGCTGAAGCGGGCGAGCGCCGCGTCGGTGACTGCTGTCATCCCTTACTTCAGCTACGCGAAGGGAGACAAGAAAGACGAGCCCCGCGTCTCGATCCGGGCGCGAGTGTGCGCGGACGCAATCGAGGCGGCCGGAGCGGATCGCGTGGTGACCCTTGACTTGCATGCGCCGCAGGTCCAGGGCTTCTTTCACATCCCAGTCGACGATCTCTACGCCCTGCCCGTCCTCTGCGAGGCCGTCGAGCAAAAGGCATTCCCAGACCTCGTCGTCGTGGCACCGGATGCCGGCTTCGCCAAGAAGGCCCGCAAGTTCGCCAGGCGGTTGAAGGCTCCGATGGCCCTGGCCGACAAGGACCGCGTCGATCACACCGAGCACGCCGAGATCCTCTCAATCATGGGCGACGTCCAGGACCGAACAGCCCTGCTCGTCGACGATTTCGTTATCTCATGCGGCACCCTGGTCCAGGCGGCGATCGCTCTGAAGGAGTTGCGGGCGAAGACCGTCTATGCCGCCGTCACTCACGGGGTGTTCACCGAACGAAGCATGGAGGCCCTCGAGGACAGCCCGGTCGAGCTGCTGTTCGTGACGAACAGCGTCGAACCGAAAGCTCCGGTTCTGTCCTCGAAGATCGAAGTGGTCTCGGTAGCGCCGCTCCTGGGGGAGGCCATCCGTCGGATCCACAACCGGGAGAGCATCAGCGTGCTGTTCGATTGATGACCGCTCCGTCTCGAGCTGAGCGTCAGAAGAGACGCCTCAGGTGAACCGATAAACTTTCGTCCTGGACAAGGGGCGATCCTCGAGCACTACGCCACGGGTTACGAGAGGGGCGCCTCGGCGGGGGGACCTCCCGAATCGAGTTCGCAACCAAAGAGCTCCTCGAGCGTTTCCTACCACCCCCGCCGGTCGCCATCCTGGACGTGGGCGGGGGCCGGGACCTTACGCCGCTTGGCTGGCCGACCTCGGGTACCGCGTCCACCTGATCGATCCGCTGCCTCTTCACGTCGAACAAGCCGCCGAGGTCGCGGACCGAGCCCGACACTCGTTCACCGTCGCTGTGGGTGACGCCCGCCGTCTCGAGCAGGAGGACTCCTCGTTCGACGCCGTCCTTCTTCTCGGGCCGCTGTACCACCTCATCGAGCGAAGGGACCGAGTGCAGGCGCCGACGGAAACGGAGCGAGACCATCCTTCGGCTCGACGATGACTTCGAGGCGAGCGGGCTCGCGGAGACAGACCCCATTGCGGTTAGTGAGGCCCGACGAGCCCTGGACGAATTGGAGCGACTGGCCCACCAAGGCTTCATCTGGCCGGATCGACCGACAGCTGCAGGAATTCCGTGACCCTCATGAGGCGCAGGGGCACGCGGACCACCACTGGCACGAGCTTCCTCGCCCCGGGACCTGCCACGACTCGGGGGTTGACCACCCCGATGAGCTTCCCCCTTCTGATGAGCCTGCATCCACCGCCCTGCACCACGTTGCGAACCCAGTCGGAGTCGGCTCCGTAGGTCAGGGCAACGACGAATCCATCGTCGGTGCGGAAGGCCCAGACGGGTGTCCGGTGCTCGCGTGCCGACCGCCGTCCCATGTGCAGAACCACCGCGAAAGGCGGCAGCCATCCTGCGATCAGGCGAGCCAGAGGATTGGTCACGTGGCGGTTGAACCGAGCAACGACTTTGGGGATGGGCACCGCTCACGCCCTGGAGGTGTGGAAGTACAGGTCTCGGAGGCAACCGATCTCAGCGCCGTGATGCACGTCGTGGTGGATCATCGTCCAGAAGATCTGCCACGTCGGCCACGTCTCGCCCCAGTTCGTCTTGACCGGAAACTCCAAGTCCTCGTCACCCGAGAGACCCTCCAGATCCTTCACGAGCAGATCGTGCCCCTCCTCGAGGCGGTCGCGGAGAGGCCGATACGCATCCTCCATCTCCTTGGAGAGCAGGTCGATTTGACTCCGCGGCATCTCTCACCTCCTGGTTGTGCCCGGGCCCCATGCCATCCATGGCCGTGCGCCCTGCTTGGTTTGGAGCGATCATGGTCGGGTAGGGAAAGGAGTTGTCCGGTGGAGGAAAGGGGGAGCTCGATGACTGAGACACGCCACTCCGATCCGTTCGTTGCGCGAGGTGACGGTCAGAAGGAAAGTAGCCAGCCGCTCCTGCACCAACACGGGAAGGAGATCCAGCGGTTCGGCGAGATGCGCCTGTTTCCGATCGCATTGAGTCATGACGCGCGGATGGAGAGCTGCCAGCTTCTCAACCACATCCTGGCCGACTCGATCATCCTCTACAACCTGTACAAGAAGCACCACTGGCTGGTCCGAGGCCCGACCTTCTTCCAGCTGCACCTGCTGCTGGACAAGCACGCGGATGAGCAGCTCAAGCTGATCGATCTCTTGGCCGAGCGAGTCCAGACGCTCGGCGGCGTGGCGATCGCCGACCCTCGGCACGTTGCAGAGGTCACCACGATTTCCCGGCCGCCGAACGGGGTAGAAGAGGTGGCGGCAATGCTGTCACGGCTCCTCGAGGCCCACGAGATCATCATCGAGAAGGTACGCGAGGCCATCAAGAAGACGGCGCAGAACGGAGACGACGGAACCAACGATCTCCTGATGGGCGATGTGCTACGGACCAACGAACTCCAGGTGTGGTTCGTCGCCGAGCACCTTGTCGACATCCCGGTTGTCCGCGTGTGATGGAGCTCGCGTAACCGGCTACGTCTTCCCAAGAGTCTCGCCAGCCAATCTGTTCTCGCATGGAACTCGTCCGTCATGATCCTTCGTTTCACAGCTCAATCTCAGCAAGTCTTCAGCGGCTACCCAGATGACGGTGGTGTCATGTTCCCCGCTGCTCCTGCCGAAGGCGGGTCGACGATCGTGCGAGGGAGGATGGCCGATGAATGCTCGGGTACGGATGGGTCGCTGGAAGATGTGGTTGGCGATCGGAGGCGCCGCCGTGGCGGTCTCCCTGGTGGGAGGTCCCTACTTCTACATCCACTTCATCGAGGGGTCGGCGCCGGCGCCCCTGACGTTGGCCACACCTTCGGCGACGTCGAGTGCCGCCCGGACCACGAGCTCCGGCCAAGCGACCGGCGCATCCGATGGGACCTGGAAGGTGTCCAGCGACTCCGTCGTCGGCTACCGGGTCAAGGAGGTGCTCTTTGGCCAGAGCAACGTAGCGGTCGGCCGGACGAACTCGATCACGGGCTCGATGATCGTCAGCGGCACCACGGTGACCGCCGCCACCTTCACCGTGGACATGACCACGGTGTCCAGCGACCAGAGCCGGAGAGACGGACAGTTCAACGGTCGGATCATGGAAACGAGTACCTATCCGACCGCCACCTTCACCCTCACGCAACCTCTAAAGCTGGGATCGATCCCTGCGCAGGGGGCGAAGCAGACCTACCAAGCGACGGGAAACCTGACGCTTCACGGCCTCACCAAGAAGGTGACGTTCAAAGTAACCGGCCTGTACACGGGCTCCACGGCTCAGGTCGCTGGATCCATTCCCATCACGTTCGCCGACTGGGGCATTCCCAATCCGAGCTTCGGACCGGTGACCACTGAGGATCATGGCGTTCTCGAATTCGCCCTGAACTTCGCACCGGCGTAGGCCTTCGAAAGGCCCGTTACCCTGTTACCTCATCGAGGCGTTCGACCAGTGGGAACCTCGTAGGCCAACCACTGGCCTCAAGAGATCGGCGGATCAGCGACGAGGAAGGTACCACCAGGGTGAAGCGCTGCTCATGTTCCGCGAGCCTGCGTGACAGATCGAACAACATCGCGATCCCTGCGCTGTCGAGGTAGCGGACTTCGCCCAGATCGATCACGAGCTCGAGCACCTGGTTCGAGATCGATTCGGTGATGCTTCGCTTGATCATCCCCGCATTGGAGAGATCGATCTCTCCGCTCAGGCGGACAACAGTCCTGCTGTTCGATCGACGCAGCCGAATGTCGGCCGGGTAGATCACGGCCGTGCTCCCCGCCGCCAACGGAGCTCGACGGACGTCCCCGCGTCGGACCGATCGATCCGCACCGCATCGGTGAGCGCCTGCATTATCGGGATGCCCCGACCCCGATGCACGACACGGGGGGAGCGCCAGCGGCCGAAGTCGCGAACGGTGAGCACGATCTCTTGCACCGCCCACTCGGCTGTCACCCGAAGGACCCCGCCGTCCGGTCCGTACGCGTGCTCGATCGCGTTCGCCGCGGCCTCGCCGGATGCCGCCACCACGTCATGCAGAACCCCCGGCTCCACCCGACGTTCCGCGAGCCAGCGCTCGAGGATTCGGCGGAGCACGACGAGCTGGCCGACTTCCGCGGGCAGAGACAGGGCCAGGCGATCCCCCTGGTCAGGGAGGACTTCGATCACCATGAGCGCCATGTCGTCATCGCCTTCGTCCTCTTCCATCAGACCCTCGATGATGAGTCGGCATCGATCTTCGGGCGCGAGCTCCACGCGGGAGACCTCGCACAGCCTTCGAAGCCCCTCATCGAACGACTGATGCCTTCGCTCGACCAGCCCGTCGGTACACAGGATCAGCGTGCTGCCTGGGCGGAATTGCTCCACGTTCTCCGCGAACGTGGCCGCCGCGACGGCCCCAAGAGGCGGGGCCACGTCCACGGGTCGAACACGCACGCCTCCGTCCGGGTCGCGGACGACGGGCGGGATGTGGGCTGCGGAAGCGAATCGAAACGTCAGGTGGACCGGGTCGATGACCCCGTACATCGCCGTGGCCATCTCGCCGGGGCCGAGGATCTGGATCAGCCGATCCAGTCGCTCGAGGACGTCGCTCGGCGAGGGAAACTCGAGCGCATACGCGCGTAAAGCGTTCCTGAGCTTCCCCATGGACGCCGCGGCGCCAAGGCCCCGCCCCACGACATCGCCGATGGCAACGGCCACCGATCCGCTGGGCAGAAGGAAGGCGTCGTACCAGTCTCCGCCCACGTCGCCGCCTCGCGCCGGTCTGTATCGCGCCGCCACACGGAGTCCCGGAGGATTGGGCAGAGTCTCGGGAAGCAAGCTGCGCTGAAGCGCTCTGGCCGCAGCGCGCTCCCGCTCGTACAGCCCGGCTTGAATGGCCAGGGCAACCCGGTCTCCGACGAGTTGGAGCAGCGCCGTATCCTCCGGTGTGAAGTGGCGTGGCACGAGCGTCCCCACGTGCAGGATTCCGATCGTGCTTCCCTGGGCCACCAGGGGTACGCCGAGTAGCGAGCGGATCCCCTTCTGCCTCAGGATCGGGTTCAGCACGTTGGACTGATCCAGGTCTGGGATGACCAGGGGCTCCCCGGTTGACGCGATCGTCCCAGCAAACCCGCGGCCCACCGGGATCCTGACACCCTGTTCGACCTCTTCCTCTATGCCCTTTGCCGCTCGAGCGACGAGCTCGGCCTTCGTGGGGTCGAGGAGAAGGATGGCTGCGGTATCGGCCGAAAGAGCGTCCCTGACGCGAATCAGAAGCTCGTCCAAGAGCTCGTCGACGTTCAGGTTCGCCAGCGCGGCGTCGGTGACGCTTTGAAGCCTCTGAAGGTGCTCCAGCGAGGCGGAAATCGAAGCGGCTTCCGATCGCTGGTCAGAGGTGTCTGGCTCCATCTGAGCGATCCTTTGCATCATCTGGACCCTCTCCCTCGACGGCAGCAACGGTACCCCAGGCCTCAGTTGCCGAAACGGAGCCACCGGTAGCCGTAGGGATCGAGCTCGAGCGTGGGCGAGCCCTCGTCGTCATACCGCCGGTTCCCGAACAGCTCGCGACGGGTTCCACCCTTCTTCGCGGCCCCGCGTAGGGCGGTCCGGCGCCGCTCGCCGGCGAGATTGTGGACGGCGATCATCGAGACCTCCCCCGCCATATATCGAAGGGCGAGGACGCTTGGATCTCGGCCCCCGATCACGTCCCATCCACCCGTGCCGAACTCTGGGCATTCAGCTCGCGCCCGGACGGCGCGTTCCATCCAATTGAGGAGGGACTGCGAGTCGCGCTGCTGATCCGCCACGTTGACCTTCCGGTACCCGAACTGTCCCTTCGAGATCACCGGAACCTGGACATGCTCGCTCGCGGCGCCGGAGAATCCGCCGTTCCTCTCCGCCGTCCATTGCATGGCTGTCCTGACCGGATGTCGCTCGGGGAGGGAAAGGTCGTCCCCCATCCCGATCTCGTCGCCGTAGTAGAGGACCGGCGTGCCGGGCAAGGTCAGTAGGATGCTGAACGCCAGTTCGAGGCGCGCCCTGTCGTCGCCGAGCATGGGAGCCAGTCTCCGCCGGATCCCCCGGCCGTAGAGCTGCATTTCCGGCTGTGGGCCGAACGCGGCGAACGTGTCCGCGCGCTCCCGTTCGGACAGGCGACCCAGGTCGATCTCATCGTGGTTGCGCAGGAAGTTCGCCCATTGATCTGAGGCGGGGATCCCTGCGGTCTCATCCAATGCCTTCACCAGTGGCGTGGCGTCCTGTCGTGCCATGGCCAGCCACAGGCGCTGGTTGGCGCTGAAGTTGAACAGCATGTGCATGCCGCCGACTTCGTAGTACTCCTCGATCGCATCTCGCTCCACATTCGCCTCTCCCAGGAGCACGGCGTCTCCGCGCCGCCATGACATGTAGTTGCGGAAGGCATGCATATAGTCGAAACGGGGACTCGGATGAAGGCCCTTCTTCCCTGCGGGCTCGATCAGGAAGGGCACAGCATCCACCCGGAACCCGGAGATCCCCAGCTGCACCCAGAACCCGATGATCTTCTCCATCTCCTCCCGCACCCCAGGGTTGGAGATGTTCAGATCCGGCTGGAAGTCATAGAAGCGATGGAAGTAGTAGCGGCCGACCTTGCGGTCGAACGACCACGTGGTCTTCTGGACCCCGGGGAATACCACGCCCTTGTCAGCATCGGGTGGCTTGTCCTTCGACCAGATGTAGTAATCGCGGAAGCGGGGGTCGCCGGCCCGGGCAGCCTGGAACCACGGATGCTGATCTGATGTGTGGTTGAGAACGAGATCGATGATCACGCGGATCCCACGGTCTCCGGCCTGATGGATCAGATCGACGAAGTCACCGAGGTTCCCGAAGTCGGGGTGGACGCCGTAGTGATCGGTGATGTCGTACCCGTCGTCACGCCATGGAGAGGGGTGGAACGGCAATAGCCACAGGCAGGTCACCCCGAGGGAGGCCAGGTAATCGAGACGGCTGGTCAATCCACGCAGGTCCCCGATACCATCCGCGTTCGAGTCCCGGAACGTGCGGACGGAGACCTCGTAGATCAGGCCGTTCTTGTACCAGCGATCATCCAGGCCGCGTCACCTCAGCGAGGTCATTACCCAGAGGCCCAACCCTGTATCCCGTTCGCCGATCCGCTGCCGCGATCCGAAGTTGGTCCCCTAGAGGTGGAGCGCTCGGGTGGGGGCCAGCACCGCCTCCGGATCGTCCCGCCAGAGCTCCGGCTGCACGTCGATGTACAGCTCGATCTCGTTTCCGTCAGGGTCGGTGATGTACAGGCTGTGAGTCACGGTGTGATCCGCGCTGCCGACGACGTTGGCCCCGGCCTCCTGCAAGGTCTCGAGCGCCTCCTGGAGCTCCTCATCCGTCGTTCCCACTTTCAGGCCGAAGTGGTACATGCCGACCCGCCTTCCCGACGGGATCGGTGCAGAGTTGGGGCCGACCTCGATCAACAACAGTTCATGATGGGTTCGCCCGGACGAGTACATCGCCATCTGGTGCTCGCTGCCTCCGATCTCCTTCCAACCGAGAACGTCCCGGTAGAAACGCCGGGAGACTTCGACATCTCGAACGTACAGGACGATGTGGCCGAGTTCCTTGACTTCCATGATTCCTCCCTGTCGGTACGGGCATCGTACCGGTAGCCAGTCGGCCCGTGCTCTGGCTGGCCCGGCTATACGGCAGGGCCGTTTATCAAGCGCGCGGTTGCGGTGTGCGTCCCGTTCTCATCGACCCAGGTCACTCGGATCTCCTCCCCGGGCTTGTGTTGGTGAAGCTCGGACCCGAGTTCGTCGATCGACGAGACCTTCTGTCCTTCGACCTCCGTGATCACCGAGCCCTCCGAAATCCCCGCACGGGCGGCCGGGGTCCCGGGGGTCGCCCCCATGACTAGTACGCCGGAGCCTGCATCCAGCCCCAGGCGGCGCGCGGTCGCAGCGTCCAGCTCACGCACCTCGACACCGAGGTAGCCGGGCTGGCCGATGATCACAGAGGAGCTGGCGTGCCCGGCCCTGATCTCGTTCACGACCTTCAGCGCGGCGCTCGACGGGATGGCGAATCCAACCCTGGAGTCGGACTGAAAGCGGGTGTTTCTTGCGCCCGCCGTGATCATGCCCACAACTTGTGCTGCGGAGTTCACCAGGGGGCCGCCGGAGTCTCCCGGCTGGATGACCGCGTCGGTCTGGATCAATCCATCGAGGTGCTCGAGGCCGCCGCGGCCATCCTGGACGGTGATCGAGCGCCCCAACGCCGAGATCGTCCCCTCGGTGACACTCGGGGTCCCGCCCCGCCCGAGCGCGTTCCCGATGGCGAGCACCTCTTGGCCCACGGTGAGCTTGGACGAGTCGGCCAAGGTCACGGTCGGCAGCCCTGATATCCCTTGGATCTGCAGCACGGCGATGTCATCTGCCGGGTCGGCTCCGACGAATTGGGCCGCGAACGTGCCGGAACGCCCGGCGATGGTGACCTCGATCCTTACGGCGCCGTCGATCACGTGATTGTTGGTGAGCACCTGTCCGTTGGAGGTGACCACCATGCCCGTCCCCGCGCCCCGGCCCTGGGGGGGAACGCTGTCGAATGGGTTCGAGTCGATGACCGTGTTGATGTTCACAACCGCTGGATCGACCTTGTCCGCGACCGCTCGTGCGTTCAGGCCCTGGTCGGCTTGACCGATGGGCGTGGCGGTCGCTGGAGCCCTGCTCAGGGGGCCCTGCGCCGGCGACGGAGACCCGCTCCGGGTGAGGACCCATCCGATGCCGATCCCACCCGAAACCAACACCAGCCCGGCGAGGACGGCGGCAATGACCACGCGGCCACGCCTGCGTTCCGGAGGCGGGCTGCCCAAGGCGGTTCCCGGAGCGCGAGAGGGCTCCCAACCCCACATGGGGACCGCCTCGGTCTTCTCCGGCCCAGCTACGGGGGGCACCTCCTCCGGCTCATCTACTGGTGGATGTTCCATCTCTCTATCGTCCATCTCACATGATCATTCGGCCCGAACCTGAGAAGCGCATGGGAAGAGGGTCACGATAGCCTGAGAGCCCCACGCTGCGCCCCCCTAGGCCCCCGAGCCTCACCGGGAAGCACTGTGCTGGGAATTCCCTGCGCAGTATCATTCGACCACAGACGTTCGGAGTCGAAATGCCCAGATACGTCGTCCAGCGAAGCTTCTCTGTCGGAGAAGACCGGATGCCCGAGATCGGGCGTCGGTCCCGCCGGATCCTCGAGAAGGAGTTCCCGGACGTCACGTGGCTGCACAGCCATGTGACGTTGAACGAGGAGGGCAACGTTCGGACGTTCTGCATCTACGAGGCTCCGAACGAGGATGCCATCTACCAACACGCTGAGTCGCTCGGCTATCACATCGTGGACGCGATCTTCGAGGTAGCGGGAGACGTCACGCCCGAGGACTTTCCCCTCGTAGAGGAACCGGCCTAACCACGCCCGCCTGTCCGGTCTCTTAGACGCTCGGCGTCCGTGATGTGCCACGCTGCCTGGGACGCAACCGCCAGATACCGAAGGATCTCCCGGCGCCGGTCCCGGTCTTCTCGGGGAACCAGTTCGAGCGCTTCCTGGTACAGATGGACGGCTCGCTCCTTGGCCCAGCCACGCCCGGCTTGGTCCGCCGCGGCGAGCAGGTACGTGAGAGCGCGCTCCGGCTCACCGGCCTCCCGCCAGTGGTGGGCAAGGATGGCCGCCGCGTCACCCAGGTCGGGGATCGCTTCCTCCAGGAACTCGGCCACCGTGGCGTGGCGCTGGCGTCGCTGGGATCGTGGCAGAGTCTGATACGCCACGTCACGGATGAGGATGTGTTTGAACGTGAACTGCTGTTCGCCTCGGATCCGAGACACTGGAACACGCCTGATCAGGTCGCGCTTTTCGAGCGAGCCGAGGAGAGCCGGCAGGTCTTCCCTTTCCGGCTGCAAGCGAGAGAGGGTGCCACTCCAGAAGACCCTGCCCACCACGGCGGCGTCGAGGAGGACCGTTCGCTCGAGCGGAGGAAGGGAATCGAGCCGAGCGCTGACGATCCCACGGATGTTCGTGGGGAGTTCGTGGGCATCGGTCGTCGCCCGTTCCGCCATGGAGGCCGTGAGCTCCTCGATGAAGAGCGGATTGCCCTCCGCCGTGGTGGCTACCACATCGGCCTGGTCCTCTGACTGGACGACCGTGCGCTGGGCGAGGAGTCGACGCGTGAGGTCGACGGCGTCGGGACCGGTGAGGGGGTCGAGGGGCAAGGCAGTGTAGGCCGGGAGCCCGCCACCCCACGATTGCCTGTTAGACAGGAGCTCCGGCCGCGCCAGGGTGAGGAGCAGCAGGGGCACGTCGTGAACCCGAGCAGCCAGGAACTCGATGAGGTCGAGGAGGCTGGGGTCGGCCCAGTGGATGTCCTCGAAGATGAGCACGGTCGGCTGATGGGCCGCCAGGCCTTCGACCAGAAGCCGCGCGGAGAAGAAGAGCGTCTCCCGGTCCGAGACGGAACCCTCCGTTCGCAGCCCGAGAAGGATGGCGATGTGATGCGACGTCTCGTCCGCGTCGGCTCCGCCGGCCACCTGGGCGACAGCAGCCCGAAGCTTCTCGTAGGAATCGGAGAGCTCGTCGTTGTCGAAGATCCCGGCCACCTGCTTGACGACTTGGGCGAACGCGCCGTATGGGCTGCTCTCGCCGTACGCGACCGACCGGCCCCGGAGGGCCTTGCCGCCCGTGACGTCGACGCGCAGGGAGAACTCGTACGCCAGACGGGACTTCCCGATGCCGGTGGGACCGAACATGGTGAGCAAGTGGGGCCGAGACCCGTCCACCACCCGTTCCCAGATCCCGCGGACGACGGCGAGCTCGGCTCCCCGGCCGATCATCGGGACGCGAGAGAACGAGCGTTCGCCCACTGGGCCGATGGGGGCAACGGCGAGCCACGCCGGGACCGGGAGCGCTTTGCCCTTCGCTTCCACCGACCCGGTCGGGCGGTACTCGATCACCGAGCGCGTGCTGAAGTACGTCTCTTCTCCGACCAGGATCTCGTTCGTGGGAGCGGCCGATTGAAGCCTGGAGGCCGTGTTGACCACGTCTCCTGCAACCATGCCCTCCCCACGCTTGTGATGCGCCCCCAACGACACGATGGCCTCGCCCGTGTTCACGGCGAGCCGGGCCTGCAGGTCGAGCGAGGGATCTGTTTCGTTCAATTCCCGGAGCTGGTCGCGTACGGCAAGGGCAGCACGGACCGCTCGCTCGGGATCGTCCCCATAGGCCACAGGGGCCCCAAACACGCCCATCACCGCGTCTCCGATGAACTTCTCCACCCGGCCCCCGAAGCGCTCCATCTCGGATTTCACCCGCTCGTAGTACCGAGTCAGGATGGCTCGAACGTCCTGGGGCGACCCGCACGCGGTGCAATAGGTGGTCCCCGGGACGACCGGAGCCCCGCAGGTCGGACAGGTGCCCGCGAGGGACTCCCCGCATCGACCGCAGAATCGCGCCTCGTCGGGATTCTCGAAGCCACAGGCCTGGCAGGCTGCCACGGAAGCATCGTACGACCGGGAGTCCGAGCTTGGACCGCTCCTTCGTTGGCTGCCTGTGGAGACAGCTCCGGGGAAACCCCTCAAGAGGGCACGGACGGGGAACGGCCTCGCCCATACACTCTTGACCATGAGAGGGAAGGACGAGTGGAACCGATCCCGATGACCTCCGAGCTTCTGAACGCCGAGACTCCTTTGGCGGCGATGGCGAGCGCCTCGACTCCTTCTCGATCCTTCTTCATTCGCACCCACTTCGAGGTCCCTTGGATCGACGGCCAGACCTGGAGCCTGAGTCTCGACGGAGCGGTGGAGCATCCGAGTCGGCTCACCCTGAGCGACCTCCGAGGGCTACCGGCGCGAGACCTGTGGGTGACTCTCGAATGCGCGGGCAACGGCCGACGGGCGATGGACCCGGTGCCTCCCGGAATTCGCTGGGGGTTCGGGGCTGTGGGCACGGCCCGCTTCACCGGCGTCGCCCTGTGTGAGGTGCTCGATCGCGCCGGACCCCGTCCCGAGGCCATGGAGGTTTCGTTCGTCGGTGCGGATCGAGGTCGTGTGGAATCGGGAGCGGTGGTTCCATTCGCCCGAAGCCTTCCCCTCGATGCCGCCCGCCATCCGGACACACTCATCGCGCTGGCCATGAACGGCGAGCCGCTTTCGGCCGAGCACGGATTCCCAGCCCGCCTGATCGTGCCCCGCTGGTACGCCATGGCGTCGGTCAAGTGGCTCGTCGGCATCCGTGTTCTCGATGCCCCGTTCGAGGGGTTCTTCCAGAGGGATGAGTACGTCTACGTGAATGATGAAGGCCCCTCCCCACCGGAACCGGTGAGCTTGATGCGGGTGCGAGCCGTGATCGGCGCACCTGCCGACGGCGCCGAGGTTTCTCCGGGGCCGGTGGTGATACGCGGGATTGCCTGGTCCGGCCACCCGCCCGTGGTCCGCGTGGAGATCAGCGTGGACGAGGGGGCCTCCTGGCGGCAGGCCGAGCTCGGACCGGCCCCATCCCAGTACGCGGCGCGCCCGTGGCGATGCCGCTTGACGCTGGACGGTACTGGCCTGTACTCGATCGTGGCTCGCGCTACCGATGGGGCCGGCAACAGTCAACCCATCGATCCCCTCTGGAATGCCCGCGGGTACGGAAACAACGTCACGCACCGCATTCGATTGAACGTGACCAACGCACGGACGGCCGAATCAGACGAGGTCCAGATCATTCGGCCCGGGCCTCGAACCATCCCCGCATGACACGAGAGGAGCGAGCGGTGGAAAACAACCCTCCCGATAACCGGCCACGAATCATCCCCATGATGGCGTACGAGGACGTTGCCGGCGCCTTGGACTGGCTGGCCGAGGCATTCGGGTTCCGCGAGCGCATGCGATTCGAGGAGCCCGACGGGTGGATCACCCACGCGGAGATGGAGATGGGCGACGGCGTGATCATGCTGGCGAACCCGACCCCCGACTACCAGAGCCCCAGACGGCACAGGGAAGCCTGTGAGCCGGCTCGCACGTGGTCCAGAGTGCCGTACGTCATCGATGGTCTGCTCGTGTACGTGGACGACGTGGACAAGCACTTCGACCGGGCCAGGGATGTCGGAGCCACCATCCTGTCCGAGCCGAAGGATCAGACGTATGGTGACCGCAACTATCGGGCGGAGGACCTGGAGGGCCACCGCTGGATGTTCGCACAGCACATCCGTGAGGTTCCCAAAGAGGAGTGGTAACGGCGGCGGGCCACCTCGACATCCCGGACGAGGTGGTTCGCATGAACCTCTGGGCCAACGGAGAAGCAGGACGGGCCTGGCTGGCCGCGCTCCCGGGGACGGTCGAGGAGCTGTGTGCCCGGTGGGACCTGACCCTCGGGCGGGCCTTCGAGGGAGGGGTCGTCGGCTTCGTCGCGCCGGCCGAGCGCGGTGACGGCACCCAGGTCGTCCTCAAGGTCAGCCTGGTCGACGAGGAGACGCGCACCGAGGCCGACGCCCTCGCGCTGTGGGAAGGCGATGGCGCTGTCCGCCTCCTGGACGCCGAGCCCGACCTTGGCGCGCTGCTGCTCGAGCGGCTGGAGCCCGGCACGTCTCTGGAGGAGCACCTGGACCGCGACGAAGCCATAGCCATCGCCTCCGCGCTGCTGCGGCGCTTGTGGCGACCGGTTCTTCCGGGCCACCCCTTCCCCCTCGTCCGCGACCTAGCGCTGCGGTGGGCTCGGGAGATCCCGGAGCGCTTCGGCCAGCTCGATGGTCCGTTCGAGGCTTCGCTCGTGGAGGACGCCGCCGAGCTCTGCGCCGAACTCGGAGCCGGCACGGAAGAGCCGGTCCTGGCAAACCGGGACTACCATCTGGGGAACGTTCTGGCGGCGCGGCGCGAACCGTGGCTGCTCATCGACCCGAAACCGCTGGTGGGAGAGCCGGCCTTCGATACAGGCCATTTCCTGCGGAGTCTGCTTCCCCCCGAGATCGACCTCCCTCTCGTCACCGGCCTGATCGACTGGCTGGCCGGTGAGTTGGGCCTGGACCCAGAGGCCATCCGGAGATGGGCGTTCGTTAGATCGGTCGAGGACGCGCTCTGGGGCCTTTCGGTCGGCTTTACCGACGTCCAGAGGGACCTGGAGTGTGCCCGCCTCCTGGCTGCGGTTCGGTGATCCTCATGCCCTGACCACTCCGCGTGGGCCATCGAGTTCGTCTTCCTCAGGGACGGGTAAGAAGACACCAGGCATCCGAGGAGACATGCGATTGGGAGCACCATGACCCGATTCCTTCGCGCAGTGGACAGATTCCAGCAGCGCCATCGTTGGCTGGCGCTTCCCTACGCGGTCGTGAAGAAGTTCAGTGAGGATCGCGCGGGAAACCTCGCCGCCCTGATCGCGTACTACGGATTCTTCTCCCTGTTCCCGCTCCTGCTGGTCCTGGTGTCCGTCCTCGGCATCATTCTGCGGGGCAACCCCTCCCTTCGCCAATCCATCCTCCACTCCACCCTCGCCCAGTTCCCGGTCATCGGGGGCCAGCTCCAGCAGAACATCGATTCCCTCACTGGAGGAAACGGGATCCCACTGGGGATCGGCATCTTGGGAACGCTGTGGGCCGGGCTCGGCGTGGTCAAGTCCATGCAGGAAGCCCTCAACTCGGTATGGGACGTCCCCTACAAGCGCAGGCCCAATGTGATCGTTTCGACCCTGAGGGCGCTCATCATGCTGGGGGTGCTGGGCGTCATCACGGTGGCGTCCGCGGTGGTGGGCGGTGCGGGCGCCGGCAGCCACACTTGGTGGTGGGCCGTTCTCGGCGTCCTCGTGTCACTGATGCTCAACTACGCCCTGTTCCTCCTCGCCTTTCGAGTTCTCACCACAGCGGACGTCTCCTGGTCGGACGTTCGGCCGGGCGCGATCGTGGGAGCCGTGGGGTGGACCATCCTTCAGGCGGTTGGCGGCTTCTACGTCGGGCATCAGCTGAAGGGGGCGAGCCAGGTCTACGGAACGTTCGCCGTGGTCATCGGGCTCCTCGCCTGGATGTACCTCGGCGCACAGCTCACCATGTACGCGGCCGAGCTGAACGTGGTCTTGAGGCAACGGCTGTGGCCGAGAGGTCTGGTCCAACCCCCGTTCACGGAGGCCGACGAGCGGGCGCTGAAGCGGCTCGCCAAGGTCGAGGAGCGACACGAGCAAGAGACCGTGGAGGCAACCGTCGAACAAAACGCCGGGGCGTCCCGGACGACGAAAAGCCCGATCGGTGGAAAGAGGCCGGCTGAGCCGGCTCAGAGTAGAGGTGGGCTCAGCTCGACCTACGGATGGCCCTGATGAGATCCCACTTCCCCATCTTGGAACGGCCGGGGATGTTCATCTGCTTGGCCACCTCATACAGATCCTGACGCGTGCGGTCCTCGTATGCGTGCCCGGGAGTTCCGCCTCGGCTCCTGGCCTTCGCCGCTTGGCGGCCGAGGTCGCGTCGGGTCGCCACGGGAAGCTTCGTGATTGTCTTCTTCGCCCTGGCCGCCTTCTGCGCTCGCTTGATGTTCCGCTTCGCCACCTGAACCTGCTTCGTCGATGCCATCCTCATCACCTCGATCCATCGTCCGGCTGCGTGCCTTCGTTCATGTCTACCCAGTGAGCGACACGCTATTCCCGATCCGATCAACCACGCCGTGCATCTAGCGCCGACGAGCCTGCGGTGCCATCCACGGCGGCTCCCAGCCGCGATCGGCCGGATTCAACGTCGTGCCGGGAGGCACGATGGCATCGATGGCGCCGAGGCTGTCGACATCCAACCGAACATCGGCCCCCGGGAGTAGCTCCCGCAGTTGGGCCACTGTTCGCGGGCCGATGATGATCGACGTCACCGTGGGATGCGCCAGGGCGAAGGCCAGAGCCATGTGCGACAGGGTGAGCCCGGCGTTCCTCGCCACTTCGGTCAGTCTGTCCACGAGCTGGAGTTTGCGCTGATTGCCCGGAACCGAGAGATCGAACCTGGGTGCCATGAACGGCATGAGGCCCCTGCCGCCCCGCGACTCCGCCGGCATCTCCTGACCGATCCGGTACTTGCCCGTGAGCCATCCCGCTGCGAGCGGGCTCCACGCGAGGATCCCCAGGTCGTGGCGTTGCGCCATGGGGAGGATGTCCTCCTCCACGTGCCGCACGAAGATGGAGTACGGGGGCTGCTCGGATGCGAAACGATCGAGCCCTCGCCGCTCGCTGGCCCACAGGGACTCCAACAGGAGGAACGAAGGGAAGGTGGTGGACCCGATGTATCGAACCTTCCCCTGCCGGACCAGGTCGGTCAGGGCAGCGAGCGTCTCCGCCACATCAGTCGATGGATCGGGACGATGGGCCTGATACAGGTCGATGTGATCCGTCTGCAGCCGGCGAAGGCTCTCCTCAACCGCCCGCGTCACCCAGAGGCGCGAGTTTCCTCGATCGTTGACTCCGCTACCCATCGGGTTGTGGAACTTGGTGGCAAGGATGACCTCATCACGCCGGCCTTTCAGGGCCTGCCCGAGGATCTCTTCGGATCTGCCGCCTCCGTACACGTCGGCCGTATCGATCAGGTTCACTCCGGCATCGATGGCCTCGTGGACGAGGCGACCGCACTCCTCCTCGTCGTCGTTGCCCCATGGCCCGAAGTTGACGGTCCCGAGCGAATAGGAGCTAACCCTGAGACCGGTCCGGCCAAGCACTCGATACTCCATCCCAAACCTCCGCGAGCCCCGGCTGAGCCTAGGGCATACCGATGGTGCGAGAGGGCCGCCAGTGGGCGTGTCGGGCTGCAGTCCGCAGCAGATTCCGGCTAGCCGCCGAGAGTCTCTGGGAACCCGGGCTGCGGTTCCCAGTCGCGGAGCCACTCCGCTCCCCGGATGAGCAGCGTGCCGACCGCGGCCGTCCGCAGAAGGCGCGCCATCGGGCTTCGCCTGATGGCCGGCAGCTCCGAGATCAGGGGCGCTCCGACGATGACCAGTGTGGCGATCTGCCGGCGGAGCCTTCGTCCCTGCTCGGAGACCAGGTAAGACCGTGCGGCCTCTGTGGCATCCGCCGCCTTCTCGAACAGCGCGTCAACGGTGCTCGACACCTCGGATGAAGCCTTCCCCGCCCGATGCCGTCTCATGCACCCCAGGGGGCGCTAGGCCACCTGGCCCGGGCTCCCATCCGAGGCGAGAAGAGGGAGTCCAGCCGCGACCCAAGCCTCGGTGCCCCCCTCGAAGTTTTCTGCCTCGAAGCCCCGGGCTTGCAGCATGAGCGCAGCCAGCTCGCTGCGGTTGCCGCTCTTGCACACGATGACGACCGGTCGCTCGGGATCGAGCCGGCCCTGCTCCTGCCCAGCCATGACCTGCGACAGAGGGATGTGCACGGAACCGTCGATGTGGCCGGCGTCCCACTCGTATGGCTCGCGGACGTCAAGGATCTGGACCTGGCCCTGCTTCTGATAGAGCTGGCGGGGATCGTTCAACTCGCCTGATCACCTTCCATTTTCTGCTCGTGCGTCCAAAACACTCTACTATCGTCGCCGCGCATGGCCGAGGAGCAGGACCCCGCCCAGCCATCGATCCCCCGCCTCGCTCGAGCGGGTGCGGCCATCCGGGGTCTCGCCGTGGACATCACCCCTCTGCGCCGCTACCGAGACTTCAGGCTGCTTTGGCTGGGGGAGCTCGTCTCCACCACCGGGCGCCAGATCACGGTCGTGGCCCTGCCTTACCAGGTTTTCGTGTTGACCAGATCGTCGCTCGCCGTCGGCCTCATCGGCCTGGTGCAGGTGGTTCCCCTGGTGGTGTTCTCCGTCGCCGGGGGAGCCATCGCCGACCGCATGGACCGCAGGACCTTGTTGGTGATCACCGAGTTCGGTATGGCCGCGACCAGCGCGCTCTTGCTGATCGGAGCCCTCACCGGCCATGCCGCGCTCTGGTACCTCTACCTGGTGACCGGCCTCCAGGCCGGCATCAGCGGGGTCAACTCGCCCGCTCGATCGGCGGCGGTGCCCAACATCGTTCCCCGCGATCAGCTCCCAGCCGCACTCGCTCTGAACCAGGTCCTGTTCAACACCACGATGATCGTGGGTCCCGCGGTGGCAGGGCTCATCCTGGCCCACTTCGGCCTCGCCTGGGCTTACGGGGCCGACGTCATCAGCTTCGCGGCCTCTATCTTCGCCGTCTTGCTCCTGCGACCTCTTCCGCCGAAGCGCGATGAAGGCGACGTGCCCACCAGCCCATGGCGAGAGATCAAGGCCGGATTCGCCTACCTTCGGGGACAGCGCGTCCTGGTCTCCACCTTTCTGATCGATCTCGACGCCATGATCTTCGGCATGCCCAGGGCGCTGTTCCCCGTCCTGGCCCTGGACGTGTTCCGTGTCGGACCTCAGGGGCTGGGGCTGCTGTTCGCCGCGCCGGCTGCGGGCGCACTCATCGGGGCCTTGACGGCGGGTTGGGTGGGCCAGATCCGCCGCCAGGGCCTGGCGGTGATCTGGGCAGTGGCGCTGTGGGGGGCCGCCATCACGTTCTTCGGGCTCTCCGGGAAGCTGTTCGCCCTCGCGCTGTTCTTCCTTGCGTTCGCCGGCGCGGCTGACGTGATCAGCGCGGTGTTTCGAGGGGCCATCCTGCAACTGTCCGTTCCGGACGCGCTTCGTGGCCGGCTGTCCGCCATCCACATCATGGTCGTGACCGGGGGGCCGCGTTTGGGAGACGTGGAGGCCGGAGGGGTGGCCGCGCTCGTCTCCCCCTGGTTCTCCGTGGTCTCCGGCGGCGTGGCCTGCGTGCTGGGGGTCGCCATCATGGCGAAGCTCTTCCCGGAGCTGGCTCGATACAAGGCGGCGCTTGTTGCGGAGGGCTCCCCACCTTCGGCGTAGGGAATGCCGCGGCCAGAGTACCCCTGCCGGGTCATTTCCTGACCAGGGATCGTAAGCCTTCTAGGACGTGGGGCGACGCTTCTTGCTTCGCGAGCGGAACAGCCAGACGCCTATTCCCAGTCCGGCCACGCCGAGAAGGGCATAGAAGAATCGCTTGGAGAGGCCTTGTCGCTCCGCACCGGCACGTCGCCTGACCACACCGGCATCATGGCGGAACCAGCCGCGGGGCGGCAAGGGAAGGGTCTGGGAATGAGCCAAACGGCTACTCGAGGAGGTCGGCGAGCTGGCGAGCGCTCTTCACTGAGCGCTCTTCACTGCGTAGTTCTCGTAGCAGTTGTTCATCACGACGTGGGTCTCTTTCGCCTCCGTGGCGAGCGCTTCGACCCGGGGGACCCACTCCTCCAGTTCCTTCTTCTTGTAGTCGTAGCGGAAACGCTCGGCGGCCGTTTGCACCTTCTTCTCCCAGATCTCCGGGTCTCGGCCATGGAACCGAACCACGGCCAGCTCCTTCGACGTCGCGGCGGCGACGGGCGGGATGCTCGAGTCGAAGCCCTGGGGCATGTCCACGCACACGTACGGGATGTCGTGCTCCTGCAGGAACGCCAGGGTCTCCTCCTGGTTGCGTTCCTCCATCCACAATTTCTGGCGGAACTCCACCGCGATGAGGTACTTCGGGAGCTTCTCTTTGCATTCCAGGATGTAGTCCTTGGACTTGCGGCCGATCACGAACCACTGTGGGAACTGGAACAGCACGCAGCCCAGCTTCCCTGTCGAGTGGAGCGGCGCCAGCGCTTCTTCAAACCGCTTCCACACTTCTTCAACGACGTCCGTGGGGAGCTTGTCCCGATAGATGTTCTTCTTCTGCAGCAGATCTTTGGGCAGTTCCTCGCGGAGATCCTTGTACAGCGACTCCACCTTGGTGGGATGCTCGGTGAGCAGCGAATACGCCTTGATGTTGAAAGTGAAGTCCTTCGGCGTGCGCTCGGCCCATACCGCCGCGTTCCGCTCCGATGGCGGGAAGTAGTACGTGGAGTCCACCTCCACGATGGGGAACTGGGTGGCGTAGAACTTCAACCGCTCCTCGGCCGAGCTCACACCCTTCGGATAGAAGTTGCCCCGTTTGACCAGCGTGGGCTCGGTCCACGACGAGATGCCGATCAGGGTTGTTCCTCCTCGTCGGCGCTCCGCCTTCGGCGCAGCCCCGAGGACCAGGGGGACCGCAGCAGCCTGATCCGCTCGCTTCGCTCGTGGGGCTGCTGCCCCCCTGGACCCCCGCACTTTAGATCCAGCCGGCGGCGTTGATGATCTCGGACTGACGGAGCTTGCGCAGGGCCTCACGCTCGATGAGTCTGACCCGCTCGCCGGAAAGCCCCATGACCTTGCCCACGTCTCGAAGGCTCATAGCGTGGCCGTTGCCCAGCCCGTAGCGCAAGGCGATGACGCGACGCTCCCGCGGATCCAGGATGTTCTGCACCGCCTGGCCGATCTCGTCGCGGAGCATGGCGTCCTCGACCGCGTCCAGGGGACTCAGTTCCTCCTCCTGCTCGAGGAGGTCGCCCAGCTCGGTGTCCTCGCCGACCGGAGCCTGCAAGGACACTGGCTCGCGACGCTCCGCCTCGAGCAGGCGCTCCACCTCGTCCACCGGAAGAACCAGCGTCTGGGCCAGCTCGTGAGGAGTCGGATCCCGGCCCATCTTCTGGCTGAACTGGACGAACGTGCGCCGGAGCTTCCGGATCTGGTCGTGGACGTGCACAGGTAGGCGGATCTGCCGGCCCCGATCCGCGATGGCCCTGGTGATGGCCTGCCTGATCCACCACGTGGCATAGGTGGAGAACTTGAACCCACGGCGCCAGTCGAACAGCTCCACGGCCCGCATGAGCCCGATGTTCCCCTCCTGGACGAGGTCGAGGAAGGGCAGGCCCTGGCCCTGGTACTTGCGGGCGATGGACACAACCAGGCGCAGGTTGGCCCGGATGAACCGCTGGCGGGCAGAATGGCCCTTCCTCACGGCCTCCTTGGCCTTGCGGATGCTGGTCTCAGACTTGAGCCTGCCCCCCTGGAGGCGAGCTTCGGCCTCCTCGCCACGCTCGATGGCCATGGCGAGCTCGACCTCCTCCTCTTTGGTGAGGAGGGGCTCGCGAGCCGCCGCCTCCAGGTACAGGCGCACGTCGTCCGCTTCGCCCAGGGCTCGGGTCGGCTCGGATCTCCTAGTCGGCTTCGGTTCGGGGTCGGCCATGGCTCTCTATCTACAGGGTAGCTTGCTCGGTTGGGAAAACTGAAGACGTGCGTCCCACGGGGCACGCCAACGCCCCACACGCCACGTACGGGGCAGGGGATTTCCCCGAAAAGGGATTAACGCCCTTCCGGATTCAGTTGTTCCACCCAGCTGGACTTATTCCCTGCCGGTGGCCTTCGAACACGCAAGACCACGAGCGCCAGGTCGTCCCTGGGGGCCTCCGAGCCGAACTCGACCACGGCCCGGTGGACCGAGTCCGCGATCCTCTCGGCAGAGAGCCCCGCAGATGCGGCGAGGACCTCAGCGAGCCGGGAACTTCCGAACACCTCCCCGGCGAAGACTCGTTCGGTGACCCCATCCGTGTACAGCACCACGGAATCCCCTGGGCAGAGCTCGACCGTATGGTCGCTCAGCTCCGTATCGTCGAAGACCCCCAGGATCACCCCGGGCTTCCCGATAGTCTCCAGGGTCCCGTTCGCCCGAACCACGATCGGAAGGGGATGGCCGGCCGAGCACACGGTCAGTCGGACTCCCCGGTCCCCCGGCCGAAGCAGCCCGTAGCACACCGTGCAGAACCGACCGTCCGCGAGCTCCCGCAGGATGGTCTCGTTCAGGACCGCGAGCGCCTTGCTCGGCCGTCGCTGCTGCAACGCCGCTGCCCGCAGGGTGTGTCTGGCCAGGCCAGTGACGGCCGCGGCCTCGGCCCCCTTGCCGCACACGTCACCGATGACCAGGACCCACCCTCCCTCCACGGTTTCGAACACGTCATAGAAGTCGCCTCCCACCTCGCTTCCCTCTCGAGCCGCCCGGTAGCGAGCCGCAATCTCCATCCCAGGCATCTCGGGAAGCGACGGCGGAAGGAGGGTCTCCTGAAGGGTTCGGGCGATGTGGAGCTGCTGCTGGTACAGGCGTCCGTTGTCCACGGCGAGCGCAGCGTGCCGGGCCAGCTCCAAAGCGAGGGTGAGGTCATCTTTGGTGTAGCGCCGGCCGGACTGTCCGAAGACGAACGAGATGGCGCCGAGGATCCTGCCCCTGGCGGTCAGCGGCACGACCATGTGCGAGCGGATCCCCAGGTCGAGGAGCATCTGCAGGTGTTCCTCGTTCCTGGCCCGGCCCCTCAGCTCCTCCTCGGCGATGACTTCGGCCAGCACGGGCTGCCCGGTCAGCAGGACCTGCCACAGGGCGTGCGGAGTTCCCCGAGCTCGAGGGGTTGCGCGGGCGGGTGGATATCGGGTCCGAAGCTCCCTGGACAACTGCTCCTTGTCCGGGTCGACGTGCGCCACGGCCGATTGGCGGATCGACCCGTCGTCCTCCAACAGGTCCACCAGACACCAGTCGGCCAGCCTGGGAACTGCCAGCCGGGCAACGGCGGCGAGTGTGTCTCCAGCGTCGAGAGATGCCGCGAGCACCTCGCTGGCCTGGGCCAGGAACCTCAGGCGCTCCAGTGACGACTCCGCAGCCTCTCGTGCTCGCCGCTCGGCCTCGTACAGGCGAGCGTTGTCCAGAGCCAGAGCCGCCCGGCCGGCCAGTTCCTCGGCCAGCCTCACGTCGTCGGGTCCAAACCGCCGTTGCGGATTCGTCGAGACCAAGGTGAAGGTACCAAGCACCCGGTTCCTTGCCAGGAGAGGCACACACATATAGGACTGGAAGCCGAGCTCCAGCACGATCCGAAGATGCTCCTCGTCTCTGGTAGTTCGCCGAAGGAATTCCTTCGGCATCTCGGAAGCGAACTCCGAACGGCCCGTACGCATCACCCGCACGGCCGGGTGCGGTCCTTTCGGATCCGGCCCGTAGCGCATCTGAAGCGCCCGCGTCAGCTCCTGTTTCCTGGGGTCTGCATTGACGGCGGCCATCCTCCGGATGGAGCCGTCCTCCTCCAACAGATCGATCAGGCATATGTCGGTGAGGAAGGTGACCGCCAACCGGGCCAGGCTCTGGAGCGCGTCCTCGATCTCGAGGGAGCCTGCGAAGATCTTGCTCGCCTCCGCCAGGAAGGCCAGGCGCAGATGTGCCTGCTGACCCTCGGTGTGGGAGAAACCAGGATCTCCGCCGCCCAACCCGTCGCCCCCCTACGGTCAAGGACAGTCCGCACGCGCCTGCGTCGGACCGCCCCCCGGCTCAGGTTGGGGCCGGGTTCCCAATTGTTCCAGCAAGTGGGAATCGTCGCATGGGCCGTCGTTCAAGTCGTGCCGTCCTTCCGTGATCGATCGATCGAATCCAGGGTTCTGTCGCACGCCGTCAGGTAATGCTCCCAATACCTCAGGCGGCGAGGCCAGACCGTGATCGTGGCCCGCACCGTTCGGACAATCACGTGCAGGAGGGTGCGCTCCGCGACGCCCAGCCGCAGCCCGTACTGGTCGCGGATCCGGGGAGGAAGAAGCGCGGCAGTGACCGCTCGGGAGGCCGGCTTGGTCAGCCCGAGAAAGGCAGGAACCGGAGGGCGAAGGACCTGTTCGGCCAGACTCCGGGCCTGGTCTCCGACAGTCAGGAGCTCGCCCTGCTGTATCGATCGAAGGTATGCCATAAAGGCTTGATAGCTGGCCGGTAGAACCTGGTCGGTGACGCCGAACAGGCGGGCGAACCGGCCGGCCTCCTGGTAATAGCGTTCGCGCCTGGGGCAGGAAAGGCCCCCCACGAGCAATTCGTAGGTCTCCATGGCGACCGACAGAAGGGTGGCATGTACCCACATGGCCAGTTCCGGGTCGGATGCGCTGTACGGAGTCCCCGCGGGGAACAGGCCGACCATGGCGGGCAGGATGCCGTGGACGCGCCGGTGGGTCGCGCCGACGCGCGCCGCCGCCTCCTGCACCTGTTCCCCGTCGCCGAATGAGATCCGCAGGGTGGCGTCGAGGGTCGCCCTGAGCCGTGCGAAGGGGTCCGCCAAGAAGCCGCTGTGATCGGCAACGCCGGCGGCGACCAGAGGGTGGGCCAGTTGCAGCAGCAGGGCCGCCGGTCCCCCCAGCAGCAGGATGCGCTCCCGCCCCACCCGCCACACTTCGGAGCCTGGGCCGAACAGTCCCGGATCGCCGGATCGTCCCTCCTCGAGCTGCGGGAGGTCGAGACCGATTCGCCGACCCAGGGTCACGGGAGTGGTCAGGCCTCTGCCGCCACCAGGACCTTGACGCCACCGTCGCCCGCGACGAGCCGTCGAAAAGCCTGATCCGTCTCCTGGAGCGGAACGGTGCCGGTGATGACCTTGCCGATCTCAGGCCGTTGGGCCAGAAGGCCCAGGGCCCGTTCCATCGACTCGCGCGAGGGGCCGGACAAGGAAAAGGCCCTCTGCTCCTTCACGAACATCCGCAGGAGCAGGGTCGGCGCCATAGGAACTCCGAGGATCCCCACCACTCCTTGGTACCCGCAGGTGTCGAAGACTTGCTGCAGCGAATCGGGGACGCCCGAGCACTCGAAGGCGATCCGGGGGCCGTGCGGATCGACCGAGAGCGTCCGGGAGATCGGTTCCTCGGTGGTCGGGTCGAACGTCTCCTCGCATCCCAGCTCCAGCCCGAGGTCGCGGCGATCCTGGCGGGGATCGGCGCCCACGACCCGGCAACCCTCCGCGACCAGCCCGGCCACCGAGAACAGGCCGATCGGGCCGAGTCCGCTCACGTAGGCGAAGTCGCCCGAGCCCGGGGCAGCCATGTCAACCGCCCGGAGGGCCACTCCGAAGGGCTCGGCTGCGGCGGCGATCCGGTCGTCGAGGTCATCGGCGATCGGGATGAGGTTTTCGGAAGGATAAACCGCGTACTGCGCGAAGCCCCCCCATCGCTCGAAGGGAGGGTTCACGCAATAGCGGGGGTGGCCTTCCCGGCACCACATGCACTCACCGCAGCCACGTGATGGGAAGGGAGCTACCCGGGTCCCTTGCGACCATCGACCCTCGGGATCCTGATCCACCAGCGCCGAGATCTCGTGCCCCAGGACGACGTTGGGCCCGGCCAGTGCTCCGGTCTTGTACACGGTGAGGTCCGAGCCGCAGATCCCACAGTACTTCACCTTGAGGCGGACCTCGCCGGGGCCGGGCTCGGGCACCGACACCTGACGCACGCGGATGGTGTGCGCAGCCTCGAAGAACGCTGCCCTCATGAGCCGAGAATAGACCCCCTCGATCCCCCTGGGGCCCCCTGGTCTCCTCCTCGACGCCCCGCCTCCGGCGGAACGTCGACGAGCCAGGGGGTCCGCAGCTGCCTCGCTTCGCTCGTTGCTGCTACCCCCCTGGACCCCCCTATACTCCGCGAGATGGCCCCGGCCTCTCCGGTATCGCCTCAGCACGGTGGGATCCTGGCCGCGCGAGCCCTCAAGGATGCCGGGATCCAGACCGTGTTCGCGCTTCCCGGCGGCCACATCCTCCCGCTGTTCGAAGGCGCGCGAGTCGAAGGGCTCACCCTGATCGACACGAGGCACGAGGAGAACGCCGTGTTCATGGCGGAGGGGTGGGCGCTGGCGACCGGCAAGCCAGCAGTCGCCGCCGTGACGGCAGGACCGGGCATCGCCAACGCCTTCGCAGGACTGGCCGAAGCGAATGCCGCTGGGGTCCCGTCGGTGCTGATCAGTGGGCGGACGGGGCTGAGGCAGCGCAACAGGGGCGCCGTGCAAGACCTCGATCATCTGGCCGTCGTGTCGCCGGTGACGAAGTGGCGAGCCGAGTGCCTGGACACTGCCCGCATACCCGAATACGTCACCGAGGCAGTCCACCAGGCTCGCTCCGGGGCACCGGGAGTGGTCTATCTGGAGATCCCCCAGGACGTGTTCGCCGACTCGGCGGTGCCCCCGGAGCTGCCCTGGCCGACCGGCCACGACCCCGAGGCGGCTCGGTCGATGCCGACCCACGAACAGGTGCGCCGGGCGATCGAGCTGTTGTCGAGCGCGGAGCGCCCTGTGGTGGTCGCCGGTTCCGGCGCCTTCTTCTCAGGAGCGGGGGAAGTCCTCACGGAATTCATCGACCAGACGGGCATCCCGCTGACAACCACCAGCGCGGCGCGAGGCCTGGTCGACGACGATCACCCCGGTTGTCTGGGCGGGCTGGTCCACGGGGGGATCGCCCTGGCCTCGGCCGACGTGGCCCTCGTCCTCGGTTCCCGCTTCAACGCGAACCTCGTGTATGGCGGCCCACCCCTCTTCCCGCCGGGACAGAAGGTCATCCAGATCGACGTCCGACCGGAACACATCGGCGGCCTCCGCAGGCCGGAGGTAGCTCTCGTCGGTGACGTCGCTGCGACGCTACGGGCCCTGACCGAAGCCTGGACGGTGAGCGGGGACCTCTTCGCGGCGTGGGCGGGACAGGCCAGGCAGGGAGCTCGGATCAGCTGGCAGAGCTGGGACGAGCAGAGCGATCGTCCCGCTGGCGGCGGCCTGCACCCCGGCTGGCTGGCCAGGGAAGTGGCCCGATTCGCCGAGGAGCAGGGCCCCGGCACGTTCGTCTCGGACGGCGGCGACAGCGTTCTGTGGGGTATCGCGTTCTCCAAGACCCATCGGCCGGGGACGAATCTTTTCATCGGGTCGGCGATGGGGACCCTCGGGGTCGGGCTTCCCTTCGCCATCGCCGCGCGCGCGGCTCGGCCGGGTGAGCCGGTGTTCTGTTTCACTGGCGACGGGGCCTTCGGCCTCTCCGCCATCGAACTCGACACGGCGGCCAGGCATCGGCTGCCCGTGGTCGTGGTCGTGGTCAACAACGGCGGGTGGGGCGACGTCCGCCACGAGCAGCGCATGTTCTACGGCGAAGAGGCCGACCAGGGCGCCGTCCTCTCCCATATGCGCTATGACCTGCTGGCCGAGGCGGTTGGTGGCCACGCCGAACGGGTCACCACCCAGGGCGAGCTTCGTCCCGCGCTGGAGCGTGCGCTCAAGGCCACGGAGCAAGGAGCTCCAGCCGTGGTCGACTGCATCACCGACCCCAATGTGATGAGTGACCTGATGAGGAACCTGAGCGGCCTGAACGTCATGTGAGGCGGCCCTACCCCCGGCCGGTCCGGCTACCCTTCAGGCCGTTGGTCGCCGGATCCTTCGTCCCGACGCTCGTCGCGCTGGCCTTCAGGGCCCTCTGCCGTCTCTTCTCGCTCCGTGAGGCGCTCCTCCGCCCAACGAAGCTTGGCTCGGTAGGCCTCGATCGCCTCTTCCATCTGGCGCAGGTTCAGCCGGAGCGCGGCCACCCAATGGTGTCCCGGCTCGACCGACTCGTGCCCGAACTCGGCGGCGACGTCTCGGGCCACGGCCTCGATCTCCTCGGCTCGGGCCACCCTCGCGGTGAAGTCCTCCGGCTCTATCGGTGGCCCCGGCTGCACCTCACCCTTCGCCGCATACCCCTCGATGAGCTGGATGACCTGCTGGCGCACCCGGTTCAGGTCCGCCCCGAGCTTCTCCAGGACCTGGGCAGCCACGCCTTCGCCCTCTCGGATCAGGCCGAGCAGGATGTGCTCCGTGCCGATGTAGTGGTGCCCGAGCTGGAGGGCTTCCCGGAGCGCGAATTCCAGTACCTTTTTCGCCCGAGGGGTGAATGGGATGTGTCCGGTCGGTGCGGCCTCCCCCTGGCCGATGATCTCCTCCACCTCAGAACGAACCGCCATGCGCGAGATGCCCAGTGACTCCAAGGCCGTGGCCGCGACCCCTTCGCCCTCGTGGATCAGCCCCAGCAGGATGTGCTCGGTGCCGATGTAGCCGTGATTGAGCATCCTGGCTTCTTCTTGCGCCAGGACGACAACCCGTCGAGCTCGTTCGGTGAATCGTTCGAACATCGGTCCTCCTCGCCTACCCTGAACGCTAGCCTAGTCAGTCGTGGATGCCATCGAGCGCCTCGGATTGCCGGAGAGCCGATGGATCGACGTCCAAGGGCCTGTGCACTATCGGCTATGGGATGGGCCTCCGGGAGGTCCGACGTTCGTCTGCGTTCACGGCCTGGGAGGCTCGCTCCTGAACTGGGTCCCTGTGGCCCCGCAGCTTGCCCAGCGCGGACCCTTGGTGGCCCTCGACCTGGCGGGGTTCGGGCTCACCCCGCTCGAGGAGCGCGGTGCCGGCGTCGGCTCGAACTGGAGGCTGCTCGACGGGTTCCTCCGAGTGCTCGACCTGCCTCCGGTCGTCCTGATCGGGAACTCGATGGGCGGAATGGTCTCCTTGATCCAGGCTGCTCACACCCCGGCGAGCGTGGAATCGCTGGTGTTGGTCGATGCGGCCTTCCCGAGGACGAGCACCGTGCAGGGACAGTTCCATCCTCGGGTGGCATCGCTGTTCGCTCTGTACAGCACCACGCGCGTGGGCGAGTGGTTTGCCCGAATGCGCAGTCGCAGACTCGGCCCCGAGGGGCTGGTTCGAGAGACCTTGCGCGTCGCGGCGGCGAACCCCTCCTCTGTGGACCCGTTGCTGGTACAGGCGATGGTCGAGCAGACCCGGCGGCGCCAAGAGTTCGACTACGCGACGCCTGCCTTCCTGGCGGCGGCCCGCTCGATCTTTCGGGCCCAGGTCGCCCCGGGGCGCTACCGCGCTCTCGTCCGAAGCGTGGCGTGCCCGGCCCTCGTCGTGCAGGGGGCTCGGGACCGCCTGGTGCCCGTGGCGGCGGCAAAGCAGGCATGCGCCGATCATCCCAACTGGAAGCTCGTGGTCTTCGACTACCTCGGCCACATCCCCCAGATGGAAGCGCCGGAGCGCTGGCTACGAGAAGTCGAACAATGGCTGGACAAACGAGGAGAGAGCCAGACGGCTGCGGGCCTCTGACTACTTCCCAGCGGCCTTCCGGAGCTCGCCCAGCGCCTCCTCCATGGCAGCCGCCAGGAACTCGATGTCCGGGAGCGTGTCCCAGTCGGCGGTGAGCCCGAATGCCATGGTTCCCGCCAGGCTCGTCGTGGCTATGGAGAGGCCCATGGTTTCGACGATCGGCATCACCGGATACTGGGCAAGAAGCTTGGCCCCCGCGATGTACATGGGGATCTGTGGGCCGGGGACGTTCGACACGACCAGGTTGATCACGCGGGTCCGGGCGGCCAGGCGGGCCGCCATCGCGTGGATGGTCGGCGGCGCCCAGGCGCCGATGTTCATGAGGAACTCCGCGCCCACCGCGTAGTTGGACTCCTTCAGGTACTTCGTCCTTTCGCGGATCAAGGCGAGACGCTTCTTCCCCCCCATCCGCCCCACGGGTAAGTCGACGAAGATCGAGGAGACCCTGTTGCCCATGGCCGAGCGTTCGCCCTTGCTCCTGACCGAGACCGGGACCATGGCCCGGAGGAAACGCTCGCGGGTGGGCTCCTTCCGATGCCGCAGGAACCGGTACAGACCGCCCGCCACGGTGGCCAGCACCACGTCGTTCACGGTGGCTCGCAACGCCCGCTTGATGTCCTTGAAGGTCTGCACGGGAGCCTCGACCATGGCGAACCGCCGATTCGGGCCCACCTTGCGATTGAACGGACTGGGCGGGGCGAACACGCCACCGCTCACGACGTCTACCAGACCGCCCAGGATCTCGCCTGCCTGGCGAGCCACTCGGGCGGGCGTTTGCAGGGTGCGCTGGGCCAGGTCGGCGAGCCCCTGGGCTGGGTGCGTCACCTGATCCATCACCGCGTCCACCAGGAGGTCCAGGCGACCCGGCTCCTGCTCCGGTTCCCACGGCGGCGGAGTCAGGAGCTGAGGCTCGGGCGCGAAGTCGTAAACGGCAGATGCCAGGTCGATCGCGGCCAGGCCGTCCACCATGCAGTGGTGAACCTTCGTCAGGATGGCGGCCAGCCCGTCCTCCATGCCCTCGATCAGATACAGCTCCCACAGCGGCTTGGTGCGGTCGAGGGGCCGCGAGATGACCCTCTGCACGTAGTCGACCAGCTCGCGACGGCCCCCGGGGGAGGGCAGGGCCGCGCGACGTATGTGGAAGTCGATGTCGAAGTTCGCATCGTCGACCCAGACGGGCCTGGCCGCAGCGAAGGGCGGGAACACCACCTTCTGGCGGAACCTGGGAGCCAGATGCAGGCGCGAAGAGATGACCCGGACCATGTCCGGAAGCGTGAGCGCGCTGGTTGGCGCCGTCGATGGATCCAAGATGGCCACGCCGCCCACGTGCTGATGGACGGACGGCGTCTCCAAGTACAGGAACGAGGCGTCCTGTGGGCCCAGCCGCTCCACTCGTCATCCCCCTCTCGACCAAAGGTCGTCTTGGTCGAGGCTACACCTTGGGTCAGGCGAGGATGAGAGTTTTTCGTAGAGGGTCAGGCGTAGTGCCTGCAGTGCAGGCACTCGTACCAGTTGCCGTCCGGGTCCAGACGGAACATCGCCCGCATACCGCAGCTGTGGCAGTAGCGTACGACGTGGCCTGGCGAAGGTTGTGGCTCCTCCGTTTTCCCGTGGCGTCGAAGTGCTTCGACGTACCTCATGTACAGAGCGCCGGTTTGAAGCTCCTCGCGGGCTTGGGCCATGACCCACCCCCTTTCGTCGCTTCTTGTCCTTTCCCCCTGAGGCGATGGATTACTCATCACGGATTGTGATGACCCATCCCGGGCTGGGGGGACGTCGATGGGCTGAAGGCTCATCCCCCCGATCCCTCATCGCTCGAGTTGCCATCATGGCCAGGGCTCCTGGCATGCCTGGTTCCACCGAACGATCACGGGAGTCTCTCGCTCGAAGCCGAGCACGCTGATCGTGGCCGTTTCCAGAGCGAGGCTCCGGCCTTCCTTTGCTGGGAGGCCGATCCACCTCGCCGCGAGTACCCTGAGGAGGTGGCCGTGCGAGAACAGGGCCACGTCGCCACCGGCCCGCCGTGCTTCGGCCACGATCCGATCGGCCCTCGCTGCCACGTGCTCGGCGCCCTCGCCGCCCGGGACTCCATCGGACCACAAGGTCCAGCCGGGCCACTCCGTCCTTATCTCGTGGGTGGTCCGTCCCTCGTACCCGCCGTAGTCCCACTCCATGAGGTCCGGACGAATCTCTGCGACGTCACCCAGACCAGCCAGCCGGCATGTTTCAGCTGCGCGCTGAAGTGGGCTGGTCAGGACCAGGGCGAACCGCCAGTCCCTCAAACATGCGCCCACCACGCCGGCCTGCCGTCGACCCTCTTCCGTCAACGGGACGTCGGTGCGGCTGGTGTGCAGGCCCGCGGCACTCCATTCGGTCTCTCCGTGGCGAACCAGAACGATCTGGTGGCCCGCCTCAGGCACGGCTCACTCCACCGCGACGGGCCCGGCAGTCCTACAGAGCCGCCAGGGTCTGGCGGAGCCCGGTGTCGAGGTCGCGAGGCGTATAGCCCAGCTCCCTGCGGGCCTTGTCATCACTGGCCCAATACGTCACCCCGTCCGCCGCGGTGATCAGCTCACGGAGGTTCGGGGGGAGCCGCATGATGCGAGTCACCAGGGGCGCCAGAGGGACGGAAGCCCTGATGAGCGGGGGAGGCATGGTGAACCGTGGTGGCCTGCGGCCGGAGAGTCCTGCGATCTTCTCGACGAGCTCGCCCATGGTCGTGAGCTGCCCTCCCAGGACGTAGGCCTCGCCGATCCGGCCCTTGTCGTGGACCAGGAGGATCCCTTCGGCAGCATCTTCCACGTGCACGAAGTTGAAGCCGGTGTGGGGGAACACCTTGAACTTCAGCCTTCTCGTCCGGACCTGATCGATGAGGTTCGCCAGATCCGAGGTGTCACCCGGACCATACACGCCGCCCGGCTGGGCGATCAGGAGAGGAGCGCCCTTCTCGATCAGGTCCTGCGCGATCTGGTGGGCACGGAACTTGGTCTCGTCGTAGTAGGAGAGGAAGCCATCACCCCGACGGTCATAGGTCTCGTCGACCACCTCGCCCCGCGTGTTCCCGAACGCGTTCACCGTCGAGATGTACACGACGCGCTGAACCCCCGCCTCCACCGCCGCCTCGAGCACGCGCTCCGTCCCCCGCACGTTCGCCTCCCACATCTCTGGATGCTGGCCGGCGGGGATCCCCACCTTGTACATCGCGGCGGAGTGGAACGCCGCATGGCAGCCCGGCAGCCCGGACTTCATGGCCGGCTCGTCGCCGAGGTCACCCTGGACAAGCTCGCATCCCATCTCTCGAAGGGCCCACGCCTTGTCGGGCGAGCGCACCAGGGCGACCACCTCGTCGTCCCGTTCCCTCAGCTTGCGGACCAGGTGACCGCCGATGAATCCCGTTGCTCCGGTGACGAACGCTTTCACCGGATAGACCCTATGGGATCGGAGGTTCGGCCGGGGCCTGAGCTCGGGCCACGGAGGCTGCCACGGCCGCGCCCAGGATCATGATGCCGCCCACGACCGTTCCCAAACCCACCCTTTCTCCCAGGAAGATCGCGGCCAGGGCGGCCGCGGTGAGCGGCTCGGAGGCGGCCAGGACCGCGGTGCGCACCGGCCCCAGCCGCCGAAGCCCGGCGAAGAGCGTGGCGAAGGCCCCGGCCGTGAACGCCCCCATGCCCAGCACCGGCGCCCACTGATGCCACCCGGTCGGGGCGTCCGCGGTCCCCGTGGCCACGGCGAGAACGGCGAGCGCGACCGCCGCCGCGGCCGCCACCCACATCGCTCCAACGAGCGAATCGGTTCGCTTCAGCACGGCGGCCGCCCCCACGAGATAGACGGCGAAGGTCAGCGACGACCCCAGCTCGAGCAGCACTCCGGTCCCGTCGATGTCCACGCCGCCCCCGGCTACCGCCACAACCGCCGCTCCGCCTACCGCAGCCACCAGCGCGCCGCCCAGCAGCCACCCGGGCAGTCCCTTGCCCATGACGAAGGCGATCAGGGCGACGGCAACGGGGTAGGTGAAGAACAGCAGGGTGGCTGCGGCGGCGGTGCCATGCTTGAGCCCGGCGAAGAACAAGGCCGCCTCAACGGCGTACCCGCCCACTCCCAGGAGGGCGAGTCGCCAGCCCTCTCTAGGCGCCGCGCGCAGCGGTCGCCGCAACAGGAGCAGGGCCGTGGCGAGGAGGCATGCGGCGAGGGAGAAGCGGACCGCCAAGAGCGACGCGATGGGCAGCCCTCCGGCGCGGGTAGCGATCTTCCCCAGCACGACCACCGCACCGAACTGCACCGAAGTGATGAGGATGAGGCCGACCCCCAGGAGGTCGACGCCCCGAGTGGACCGAAGGGAGGCCGCGCCGCTCTTCAGGCTCACGTCGGCCATGGTAGCGGCCGACCCACCTCAGGCCCTGAGAGGTCCGACCTTCCCTGGCAGGGATGGTCGTACTGGGCCGTATCCGGCAGCGGCGGCCCACGCTGCCGCGAGCCCGAAGAGCACGTCCTCCTCTCCAGGCTTGGCCACGAGCGACACCCCGATGGGCATGTCCTCGCTCGATCGACCGGCGGGTATGTTGATGGCCGGCAGACCGGCCAGGTTCACCGAGCACGTGAGCCACCCCGGACCCACGTGGCTCACCTCGACGGTCCCAGCGCTTCCCAGGTCCACGGTCGTCTGGTCGGCGCGGGGAGCCGGGTAGGGCGTGGTCGGGATCAGCAGAGCGTCCAGGCCATCCAGGCGCTGGCGGAACCACTGCCGGATCCGCTCTCGCTCCTTGCCCGACTCCCCCTGGTCCTGCTCCGTCTGGCGCTCACCGAGATCGAGCCACTCCAGTACAGAGGGGGCCACCAGCCGTCTCCGTTCGGGATCCTTGAGGAGGGGATGGGCGCGGGCGAACTCGACGGTGCACACTCTCATCCACAGGCTCCTGACGTGCTGCAGCCCCTTCCCGTCCACGTGCTGAACCACCACCTCCGCCGACTCGAAGGCCCGGCCCACGTTCCGAACGACCTCGAGTACCTCGTCATGGACGCGATCGGCGAAGAACCCATCGGGAACCCCCACGCGGAACCGCTTGTCGGTCGAAGGCGGCTCGCCCGGAACAGGAGCGCCGGCCATCACGGAGCACAGCTGCGCCAGATCCTCCAGGGTCGACGCGATCGGTCCTGGACAGTCCATCGACGGCGCCAGAGGCATGAGCCCATCCGTCGGTATCTGCCCGGTCGTTGGCTTCACCCCGAAGGTCCCGCACATCGACGCGGGGATCCGGATGGACCCCCCGGTATCCGAGCCCAACGCCCACGGCACCACCCCGGCTGCGACCGCGGCCGCCGATCCGCCGCTCGAACCTCCGGTCATTCGATCGGGGTCCCACGGGTTCCCCGTTCTGCCGCACGCGCTGACCAGGTTCGTGCCGCCTGCGGCAAGCTCGTGCTGGTTGGTCTTGCCCAACATGACCAGGCCCGCCTGCTTGATCCGCTCGATCACGGGAGCGTCGCGCTGGGCCATCGTGCCCCGGTATGCCGCGCAGCATCCGGTCGTCTCTTCCCCGGCGACGTCGAACAGATCCTTCACCGCGACGGGCACCCCGGCGAGCGCGGCGCGCGCCTCGGGAGGAGTGGAGTCGATCCGTCGGGCCTCTTGCATCGCCCGATCCATCCAGAGCTGCGAGAAGGCATTGGTGCACGGGTGCCAGGCGTCCGCCCTTCGAATGGCTCGCTCGACGAGCTCGACGCTGGCGACTTGCCCCGCTCGCAGCGCCTGGCCCATCTCCCCTGCCGTCTCGAGCTGCCCCTCTGGGAGCGCCATCCTCCGCTCTCATGTCTCCTCGGAGGCCCCCTGACTTCCGTCAGGTCGCCTCGCGAGCCTGGGAGCTGCGCGATCTGGTCGCGTAGCTCGCATTGCTACTCCCCCTGGACCCCCTACGAGATGATGAACTCCCGGACCCGGGCCACGATCTGCGGAATGGCCTGGTACATCTCGACCCCGTCGCCGAACATCAGCAGCTCCGCGTTGGGCATGATCTCCGCCAGGATGCGCCCGACCTCCGCGGGATGGATGTCGTCGCCCTCTCTGCAGATCAACAAGGTCGGGGCGGTCACCTTGCGCATCAGCTCGCGGTGCTCGAGAGGCCAGTCCTCGATGACTTCACGGATCGCCCGCGGGACGCCCATCGGGTTCAGCTCCTGGAGCATCTGGCGGTCGAAGTCGCGGAGCCACGGGAAATCCAGGTAGGTCCGGGCTCGCCCGGGATCGGACGTGATGGCCTCGATCGCTTCCTCCACCGACTTCCCATCCACGAGGCCGGCCGTGTGCAGCATCCGTTGCTTGTATTGGAACGGCTGGTCGAGTCCGGCAGGCAGCAGGAAGACGAGCTTGTCGAACCGATCGGGCTCCCTGGTCAGCAGGTGGCCGATGGCCCCAGCGCCGAGCGAGGTGCCGAAGGCGATCGTCGCCTCGTAGGCATCCGCCACGGCCGCCACGTCGCGGGCGAAGTCGGCGAACCTGTACCCGCGTTCCGGCGAGGAGCTGTGCCCGTGCCCCCGGAAGCAGAACCGCACCTTCTTCCCCGGCACCAACGGTGTGAGCGCGGCAAGTTCACGGCACGAGTTCATCAAGCCGTGAGCGAGGATCGAGATCGGCAGGCCGTCTCCGTCCGTATCGACGTGAAGGGTGACGTCCTCGGTGACGAGCTGGGGCATCAGGAGGTCCGGGCGAAGCCCTGGGCCCAGGAACTGATCCGTCGGTACCTCTCCTCCTGCCGGGCGTCGACCCCGCGAACGAGAAGGATCGCCAGGACGGCCCACGCAACCAGGGCCACGTCACCGGCCAGGAGAAGGGAGGAGGATGTGGTGGTGGTTGTCACGTCGGGAGCATCTGTGCCCAGGGTGGCCCCGATCTGCCACAGCGCCTGCATCGCCAACCGCCCCGCCCACCACACGCCCACGATGGCCGCCCCTCCTCGGGCCTTCCACTCGATGGCGCCGGCATCAGGGTCGCTGGCCTTCCAGAGCTCTCGAACGGTCAGGTACGGCAGCACGATGTTCGCGAATGGGATGAACCACCATCCCACGGCCCAGCCGGGCGAGTAGCTCAGGTCGCCCGCGCCAAGCGCTCGCAGGTTGGCATGGGCCCTGTACTGCCAGAGCAGCCACGCGAGGCCGGCCGGCAGGAACAAGAGGAGGGTGAACCCCCAGAAGGCGAAGGCGACGCTCTCGCTGTTGTGCGTGCGGATCGCGCCGGTCAGTCCCCGCTCGTACTTGCTGACGGTTCCGATGTGCGCGGCCCAGAACACGGTGTCCACCAGCGCAAGGGCGCCTGTGAGGGCCAGCAAGACGACCGTCCATTGGGCCCTTCCGTGCGCCGATCGATACGCCCCCGTCGCAGCCCGAGTGTCTGGCGGTGGGGTGCCGCCGTGCGGGACCTCCACTGCCTTCGGCTCCCACACCGAGAACTGGTGCCAGGCCTGATTCCATCCCTCATCCGTGCGAGGGAACCTCACCGCCGGACCACCGGGGACCTGGCGGTCCCAGATGCCGAAGAAATCGGATCCATACCCGAGCAGGTATCGATAACCGGAGTGGCTGAATCGGAGAGCGCCCTCGCCGATCCGAGGGCCGGCCTCGACGGAGGGCTGGGGATCGGCCTGCCGGGTTTGTGGCGGGGGGACGGTGAGATCGCTGCCGCACCAGCGGCATTTGATCGCCTCGTCCTGGATCTCCTCGGCACAGTACGGGCATTTCTTCATCGCGACACGTCTCTGGGGAGGGCCGAGCGGATGGCCCGGGCGATCTTCCTGGCCGAGATTCCCGCCCAGTCGCGCAGCTCCTCGGGGGTCCCGGACCCCGGCATCTCCGTGATGGCGAGCTTGATGACGCGCCCAGAGAGCTCCTTGCCTCCGACGGCCACCGCCTCGAGCACCGCATCTCCCAGGCCGCCCTCGAGCCAGTGATCCTCGGCCACGACGACCAGACCCGTTTCCTCGAGGGCGGAGCGCAGGGTCTCCCCGTCGATCGGCTTCACCGAGTAGGCGTCGACCACCCGTACGGCCACGCCGTCACCCGCCAGTTGATCGGCCGCCTTCAGGCCCTCGAAGACCGTCACGCCAGCCCCTACGATGGTGGCCCGGTCGCCATCGCTGGATCGAACGGTCTTGCTCCCCCCGATGGGGAATTCCTCGCCCTCCTCGTACAGCTTGGGGGTCTTCTCACGGGTGGTGCGAAGGTAGGAGATGCCGGGGAGGTCGAGCATCTGCTGCACCAGCCTGGTGGTCGAGTTCCCGTCTGCCGGATACAACACGGTCGAGCCGCGCACGGCGCGCATCATCGCCAGGTCCTCCAGGGCCATCTGCGACGGCCCGTCCTCCCCGATGGAGACACCGGCATGCGAGCCGCACAGCGCGAGGTCGGCCCGGCTCACCGCGGCCATCCGGATGAAGTCGTAGGCGCGGGTGAAGAAAGCTCCGAAGGTCGCCGCGACCGGCTTCTTCCCCAGCGCTTGGAGGCCCACGGCGGTGCCCAGCATGTTCTGCTCCCCGATGTACAGCTCGAAGAACCGGTCGGGGGCAACCTTCTGGAAGTCCTCGGTGTGCGTGGAGTTGGAGACCTCGCCGTCCAGGACCACCAGGTCAGGCTCGGCTTCGGCCATGGCGGCCAGGGTCTCCCCGAATGCCTTGCGGGTGGCGAACTCCCGCTCGTAGCTCGGGAGCTCGATGCTGGCTCCTCCCTCCGCCCGTTCACGGCTCACCGGCTCGGGCTTGAGGGGGGTGATCGTGATGTTCCGCCTGCCGCCCAGCTCCTCGATGGCCTTCTTGGCCTGGTCCTCGTCGAGGGCCTTTCCGTGCCAGCCCTCAGCATCGGCCAGGAACGAGACCCCGTGGCCCTTCACCGTGCGGGCGACGATCAGCGTGGGCCCCCGTCCGTCCGACGCCTGGCGATATGCCTGGTCGATCTGCCGGACGTCGTGGCCGTCGATCTGGATGGCCCGCCAGCCGAACGCCTCCGCCCGGGCGACGTACTTGTCGCCCTCCCACTGGAGCATCGTGGGGCCGCGCTGCCCCAGTCGGTTCATGTCGAGGACCGCCACGAGGTTTCGGACCTCGTGGAACGAGGCGTTCGCCATCGTCTCCCACACCGACCCCTCGACGAACTCGGAGTCGCCGCACAGCACCCACACTCGCCCGGAGAGGTCGTCCAGGCGAATGGCCAGGGCCATCCCCAGTCCGATGGGAAGCCCCTGACCAAGAGAGCCCGTGGCCACGTCGACCCAGGGCATCTCGGGCACGGGGGCCGGGTGGCCCTGGATCGGGCTCCCGAACTTGCGAAACGACAGGAGCTCGTCGTCGGTGATGGCGCCGACCGCCCTCAGTGCCGAGAAGAGCAGGGGCGACGCATGGCCCTTCGAGAGGATGAATCGATCGTTGCCCGTGTTCTTGGGGTCATCCACGTCGAACCGGAGATGGTCGGAGAACAGGACGGCGACGAGGTGCGAGGCAGACATGGAGGACGTCGGATGCCCGGAGCCGGCCGCGGTCGAGCAGCGAATGCTGTCCACGCAGAGCTGGGCGGCCAGCTCGTTCCACTCCTGAACCCGATCCATGGCCTCTCCTCCGTGCGGCTGTCGTGACCTTCTTTTCGCTTTGGTCTCAACGATACGCGCAGGCGGGGAAAGCCGAAAAAGGCGACGGACCGGCGCTGTCGCGGGCCTGGGGACCGCGCCAGAAGGTCCGTTCGGACTGCCGCACTCCTCCCGATGAGTCCGATCCTTCGGATCGTTCTCATCGCCAGGGGGAGTGCAGCAGCCTGATCCGCTCGCTTCGCTCGAGGGGCTGCTGCCCGCCTGGACCCCCGTCGCGCGCCACCGATCCATTGGGGTAGGGTTTGCGCCCGATGGCAGTTCAGATCGGGATCGGGCTCTTCACCGCCCAGGTTCCTCCCGGCTCGAACCGGACCTTCGCCCAGGAGTACAGGGAGATCCTGGACATGGTCCGCCTGGCCGAGACCCTCGGTTTCGACTCGGCCTGGGTCAGCGAGCACCATGGCTCGGGGGACGGATACATGCCCTCGCTGCTTCCCACGCTGGCTGCGCTGGCAGCGGCGACCGATCGCATCAGGCTCGGGACCGGGATCCTGCTGACTCCGTTCCACCATCCGCTGCGCCTGGCCGAGGACGCTGCCACCGTCGACCTCATCTCCGCGGGACGCTTGATCCTGGGCCTCGGGCTGGCCTGGCGCGAGGAGGAGTTTCGGATGTTCAGTGTGCCGCGGTCGGAACGAGTGCGCCGGACCGTGGAGACGATCGACATCCTGCGCCTGGCATGGACCGGCCAGCGGTTCTCGTACAAGGGAAAGGTCTTCTCCTTCAACCAGGTGAAGGTCACTCCAGCCCCGGAACGCCAGGACGCGGTGCCCATCTGGCTGGGGGGCTCGGTCGAGCCGGCCATGCGCCGGGCCGGGCGCCTCGCCGACGGGTACATCCGAACCCGGGGCGGAGGTGTGGACAGGATGCGCGAGGCCTTCCAGATCGTGGAGGCCGGCGCGAGGTCTGCTGGAAAAGACCCTTCGACGCTCCCGATGGCACAGCTCCAGAACACGTTCGTGTGGGAGGACGGAGACGCATGGGAAATAGCCGGGCGGTACGTTCCGAACCAGCTCGGCATCTACGGTGGGTGGGACGCGGGTGGGGACACGCCGGAGCAGGGGTTCGTCCTGGCGCCGCCGGACGAGGAGACCACGCGGAAGATCACGCCGGTGGGGGACGCGCATGAAGTGGTCCATGCCCTCCGGCCGATGATCGAGGCCTTCGCCGGGCGACGAGAGTTCCACCTAATCGTGCGCCTGCACTATCCGGGCATGGACTTCGATACCGGGTCCCGTGCCATCGAGCTCTTCGGCGAACGCGTCCTTCCCGCCCTCAAGGGGGCATGAAGCCGGCCTAGAACCCGGCCTTGGTGCGTTCCGGGATCTCCTGCAGGGCCTCCTTCATGGCATTGAAGATCTCTCGGAACAACTCGGCGGCGTAGGACGGTGGTTGGCTTCCCTGGGCGCCCATGGCGCCCCTGAGCGCGCTGGCCGTGACGTCAGCCGCCTTCTCGACCAGCCCTCGATCGATCTCCGTGGGCACTCGACCTCCCTGTTCTCTTGGCAGACGTAGGCTAGCGGACCCGGCTGCCGGTAGTCTCTCGAGCCATGCTGGTGGGCCCAACCTGGGTGGCGGAGCACCTGGACGATCCCGGTCTGGCCCTCGTCGACATGCGGTGGCGCGAGGACGGCAGCGGGCCCGATCTGTACGAACAGGGCCGGATCCCAGGGGCCGTGTACCTGGACTGGTCGACCGATCTTGTGGACATGGACAACCAGATCGCGTTCATGCTTGCGGGGCCCGAGCAGTTCGCGCGGGCGATGGAAGACCGCGGCATCGGGGACGAGACGGTGGTCGTCGCCTATTCCGATCGGATGGGATCCGGGCCGTTTCGACTGTGGTGGGCATGCCGGGTGTACGGCCACGACAACGTGTGGGTGCTCGACGGCGGCTTCGACAAGTGGGTGGCTGAAGGTCGCCCGGTCTCGACCGATCCCGTCACGCCTCGCCCGGTCCACTGGACTCCCCGCGCTTCGACCGGGCTTGTGGCGACTGCCGCGGACGTGGCAGCGGCGGCGCGCGACGAGAGTGCCGTGGTACTGGATTCCAGACCCCCCGAGCAGTACCGGGGCGAGTTCGTGTGGTTCGAGGCCGGGCAGCTGCCCGCAGGCCCCGACGGGATCGCTCGGACGCCGCGCGGGGCGTGCAGGGCAGGACACGTCCCCGGGGCCGTGAACGTTCCGTACGCCTCGCTCTACCGAGAGGACCTGACCATGAAGAGCCCCGATGAACTCCGAAGCCTCCTGGCCGGGGCGGGCGTCGACCGGGAATCGAAGGCGATCACGTATTGCGGCTGCGGCATCTCGGCCTCAGCCCTGCTGTTCGCGGTGACGGTGGCCGGCGTGCAGGACGGTGCGCTGTACGACGCCTCGTGGGAGGAGTGGGGCCGCGACCCCACCCGGCCAGTCGCCCGGGCGTAGGGGCCGAATCCGCGCCGCGCAAGCTGCGACTAGCCATCAGCAGGCCGGACCGAAACCTGGGTTATTCGGCGCGGGGGGGCGTGAGGTGCCAGTGGCGCGGCAGGATCAGATCGTCGGCCTCGACCGGACCCCACGACCCCGCCGGGTACTGGATGACCGGTGGTGGATTCTCGAGCACCGGCATCAGGACTTCCCATGCTCGCTCCACCGCATCTTCGCTCGTGAACAGCGAATGATCGCCTTCCATGGCTTCCAGGATCAGGAGCTCGTATGCCTCGATCAGCGGCGTCCTGAATGCGCTCCCGTAGTCGAAGTCGAGCGTCGCCCGATCCAGCTCCAGCCCCAGGCCGGGCTTCTTGATGTTGAGCGAGATCGAGATCCCCTCGTCCGGCTGGATCCGAAAGATGAGGGCATCCCGACCGAGAGGGGTGGCGTCGGTTCCCTTGAACACGTTGTAGGGAACGTCGCGGAAACCGATGGAGATCTCAGTGACCTTGCGCTTGAGCTTCTTTCCGGTCCGAAGGTAGAACGGGACTCCAGCCCATCTCCAGTTGTCCATCTCCACACGCATGGCCGCGTAGGTCTCGGTCTGTGATGACTTCGACACGTCGGGTTCGTTCCGGTATCCGCCGTACTGCGCCCGGACGACCTTGCTCGGATCCACTGCCTTCATCGAGCGTAGGACGCGCACTTTCTCGTCACGGAGCCTGTCGGGGTCGAAGGACACGGGAGGCTCCATGGCGAAGAACGTGAGCATCTGGAACAGGTGCGTCTGGATCATGTCCCGGATCGCGCCCGTCTGATCGTAGAAGGCGCCGCGCCCCTCGATGCCGATGTCTTCGGCCACCGTGATCTGCACGTTCTCCACATACCGGCGGTTCCAGATCGGCTCGAACATCCCGTTGGCGAACCGGAACGCCAGGATGTTCTGGACTGTCTCCTTGCCCAGATAATGGTCGATCCGGAAGATCTGGGACTCGTCGAATACCTCATGGAGAGCCCGGTTGAGCTCCTTCGCGCTCTCCAGGTCACGGCCGAACGGTTTCTCTATGACGATCTTGGCATCCCGGTGCAGGTTGCTCTCAGCGAGCCGCTTGACGATCAGTGGATAGGCCGTGGGAGGCGTGGCGCAGTAGTAGAACCGGCCGCCGTTCGTCCCTTTGTCCCGATCGATCTGTTCGAGGTACTCTCGAAGATGGTCCATGGCCATCTCGCTGTCGAACTCTCCCGAGATGTAGGAGAGGCGCGACTTGAACTCGGCCCACTCCTCCCCCGCCAACTCGCTTCGACTGAACTCCTGGATCGAGGTGCGCGCGCGCTCCTGGAATTCCTCGTCCTTCATCTGGCTCCGGGAGTACCCGATGATGGCGAACCCCTGCGGGAGGAGCCCTTCCATGAAGAGGTGATAGAAGGCGGGGAGCAGCTTGCGTTTGGTGAGGTCGCCGGACGCGCCGAAGATGACGATCGCCTGGGGCTCCGGAGGCTTGATCACCATCTAGCTCGAGTCCTCATGCTTGGCGTCCTGCTTGATGGCGTGGCCACCGAACTCCTGCCGGAGAGCCGCGATCACCTTCGCGGCATAGGACTCGTCCTGACGAGAGGCGAACCGGCTGAACAGGGCAAGCGCTGTGATCGGAGTGGGGACGTTCTCGTCCATGGCAGCCTGCACCGTCCACCGCCCCTCGCCCGAGTCCTCGACGTACCCCTTCACCCCGGCCAGGTTGGGGTCACGTTGGAACGCGTCGACCAGCAGTTCGAGCAACCATGAGCGAACCACGCTCCCGTACCGCCAGATCCCGGCGATCGCCGGCAGGTCGAGACCGAAGTCCGATGCCTGGAGGATCTCGAACCCCTCACCGTAGGCGGCCAGTAGCCCGTACTCGATGCCGTTGTGGACCATCTTCACGAAGTGCCCCGCACCGGACCTGCCCACGTAGGCGTAGCCGTCCTGGGGGGCCAGGGCCTTGAAGATGGGCTCCACCCGCTCGAAAGCGTGGCGCTCTCCTCCGACCATCAGGCAGTACCCGTTGGCGAGGCCCCAGATCCCGCCGGAGGTCCCGCAGTCGAGGAACGAGATGCCTTTCGTCTTCAGTTGTTTGCCGTGCTGAATGGACTCCTTCCAGTTCGAGTTCCCGCCGTCGATGATGACGTCCCCCTCTGACATCGCAGTGGCCAAGCCGTCGAGCGTCCGCTCGGTGATGGAGCCCGCCGGCACCATGATCCACACGGCCCGGGGCGGTTCGAGCTTCGATACCACCTCGTCGAGCGATGCGGCCTCCTCCGCGCCGGCAGAGACGGCGTTCTGGCGGGCCGCTTGGTTCGGGTCGAACGCAACCACCTGGTGCCCGTACCGGATCAGACGGGCGGTCATGTTCCCACCCATCCGCCCCAGCCCGACCATGCCGATCTTCATCGCTTCTCCCCTCCGCTGATCGACGCAGCGAGCTTCTTCAGGTCCACATCCTCATCCTCGAGAGCAACCAGGTCCAACGGTCTGCGGGCGCGGATGAGCTGCCCGCACCGCCGAACGTCTCTTCCCCTGTTCACGCCAACCGCCCCCATCATCGAAGCATTCTTCATGTAGAAGGCGAGGAAGTTCCGCTCCTCGAGGCTGCCCCGAATCACGAGCTCGTCCCAGTCGGATACAAGACCGATCGATTGAAGGTTCTGGTCGTACTGGTCCGACCAGAACCAGTGCGGGTCGTCGAACGGCTCCTCCTTGCCCATCATCGCGCGGGCGGCCGCAGCGCCCTGTTTGATGGCGTTGTCCCAGTGCTCCACGCGCATCCGCCGCTCGAACAGTGGATGCCAGTGGTTGGCAACGTCGCCGGCCGCGTAGATCCCACCGACGTTCGATCGACAGTGCTGGTCGACGAGGATCCCGTTGTCCAGCGCTACGCCCGCGCCCTCGACCACGTCCACGTTCGGCTCGATCCCGATCCCGATCACCGCGAAGTCGCAGCCGATGCGGCGGCCCCGGTCGGTGAGGACCTCTTCGACCCGGGTCGTCCCCGCGAATCGCTCGACCACCTGGTCGAAGTGGAACGTGACCCCGTGGTCCTGGTGGATACCCTCGAACACCGCGCCGACTTCCGGCCCCAACGCTCGTTGGAGCACGGTCCCGAAGATCTCCACCACCTGGACCTCCACCCCGAGCAGGCGCAGCGACGCCGCGACCTCGCACCCGATGAATCCAGCGCCCACCACGACCGCCGTGCTGCCTGGCGTGGCCTCGGCTCGTATTCGGTCGGCATCCTCGATGGTCCGAAGGTCGAGGATCCCGTCCAAGTCGTGTCCCTGTGCCTCCGGGATGCGATTCCGCCCGCCGGTGGCGACCAGGACCTTCTGGTAGGAGACCTCGGTGCCATCAGCCAGCCTGACGGCGCGCTCGACGGGGTCGATCCTCTCTACCCGCACCCCTAGATGCAGCTCGACGTCGTTGTCCCCGTACCACGAAGCCGGCCGCAAGAGCACGTTCTCGACCAAGGTCTCACCGCGCAGGTACTCCTTGGACAGCGGCGGCCGCTCGTAGGGCGGGTGAGGCTCCGCGCCGATCAGGACGATGCGTCCCTCGAACCCCTCCGACCGCAGCGTGGTGGCTGCCGCTCCGCCGGTCAGGTTGGCCCCGATAATGACGAACGTCGGTGCGGGACGGCTCATACGGTCTCGTCCACGCCCAACGCGTCGATGAAGCCGCCAGGGTCCTCGAGCCCGAGCGCCAGCCGCCTCAACCGGATAGGAAAGCCGGCCACCCGTGCCCTTAGCCAGAGCAGCCACTGACTGAACCGAATGACGAAGCGCCGAACGCCCGAAGTGGCCGCCATACTCCGAGGATAGCGGCCGGCTTCGAAGGCTTTCAGGCCACGCGGCCGAAGATCGCCAGCAGCTGAGTCTGCTTGTCCGCTCCCGGCGGCGGGTCCACCTTCGGACCGAACAAGCCCGTCGCCTTCAGCCCATCCTCGATCGGCTTGTACCGTTCGTACAGCACGTCGACCGATTCCGAGTCCATGGCTTCATCCGCACCGATCGCCCGAGCCAGGTCCCATCCATGGATCGTCAGGTCGGAGAACACTTCGGAGATGTAATGCTCTGCCGGTGCTTTTCCGTACGAGAGTTGGACCGTCCGATCCAGAGGAGCGTCCTGAACGGCTCGACCCGCCTCCGTTGCCGATCGGTCCCAGGTCGCCTTGGGATCGTCCCCGAGCAGGTCCCCGTCCAGCGAATCACCTACGTCAGCGATCATCTTGCCCTCCAGGAGGGGCGGCATCCAGAGGTTCTCGGACACCAAGTGGTTGACCAGCACCCTGACGTTCCACTCAGTGCACGGTGTGGGATGGTCCCACTGGTCGTCACGGATCGCATGGACCAGTTGCCCATACCGTTCCAGCGCCCCGGCGTGAAGGCCCTTCACTTCCGTCATTCCTCGCTCCTTTCGACCTGACTCCCCTCGTCGACAACATCCCACACAGCGGCCTCGCAGTCAGGCGAGTTCCATCCGGCCTGGCAACCGAGGCATGTCGGGTGGGGTGGGAGACTAGTGGGAGACTAGCTCGCGTGCCGGAGCTTCCCGACGTCGAGGCCTATCGTCGCTTCTTCCAGCAGCATGCAGCCGGGGGAAAGATCGCCACCGTATGGGCCGATCCCACGATCGTCCGCAACACCACGCCCCCAGCGCTCGAAGCGGCCTTGCGCGCCCGGACGTTCCTGGATCCCGAGCGGCACGGAAAATGGCTGATCTGCCCGACCGATGGTCCGATCCTCCTCCTGCACTTCGGGATGACCGGCGACCTGATCTGGTCCGGTGAGGCGCCGGAGCGTCATCGCCACGACCGCCTGATCATCGGGTTCGAAGGCGGCGAGGAGATCCGTTACCGCAACATGCGCAAGCTCGGAGGCGCCTGGCTGGCTCACGACCAGGGGGAGACAGGAAACATCCTCGGACCGCTCGGACCGGACGCGTTGACCATACGGCGCAGGGAGTTCCTGGATCTGCTCGGGAGGCGTCGCGGGGGGGTGAAGGCCGCGCTGATGGATCAGAGCTTCCTTGCCGGGATCGGCAACATCATCGCCGATGAAGTGCTCTGGCACGCCCGCGTCCATCCCAGGCGACGGATCGAGTCGCTCACTGACGAGGAACGCAGCCACCTCTTCGCCGAGATGCACAAGGTGCTCCGGGAGGCGGTCGGGGGCTACGACTACATCCCGCGGAAACGCTCCTGGCTCTCCGGCGTCCGAGGCGTGCCGGACGCGAGATGCCCGCGATGCAAATCCTCACTTCAGCGAACGACGGTGGCTGGCCGGACCACCTACTTCTGCCCGCAATGTCAGGGTCCAGACCCCGTACGATGGGTCGCGTGACCGGGATGCGGAGGTGGGTACTGACTGCCGCTCTCTTCGCCGGAGCGCTCGTATTTCTCGTGGTGGCCATCTTCAGCCACAGCGCGGTGCCGCTGTTCGTCATGTGGGTGCCGCTGCTGACAGTCCCTTGGGTTCTGAGTAGGCCCGACCCCAGCCTCCACCAGCCACGGGTGGGTGAACAACCAGAAGCCAACCGTGGCGCCGAAGGCTCAGGAACGTCGGAGACGAATCAAAGCTGAACCGTAAGCCTGAGGACTTCCTCGCGCGGGGAGTGCCAGCTTCAGGAGCTCTTCTTGGCCGAGGATTTCCTGGCTGAGGACTTCTTGGACGATGATTTCCTCGATGACGTCCTGGCGGGTGCCTTTGTGGCCGAGGAGGTCGCACGGCTTTTCCTCGCCGACGCCGCCGTCGAGTTTGCCCCGCCCGATCCCCGCCGCCCTCTCGCTCGCGCAGCGAGCAGCCCGCCCACAGCAGCCACGGTCGCTCCAGCCTTCATGGCCATGCCTGGAGCCTTGTCGGCGACCTTCTTCGCCACCGACGGCGCCTTCTCGGCCACGGTCTCGGCAGCCCTCCTGACCGCTTTCGGAGCTCGAGCCGCCACCTTTCTGGCCACGCCTGGGGCCGTGTCCGCAACCTTCTTCGCCACCCCTGGCGCCTTCTCGGCGACCTTCTTCGCCACCTCAGGCGCCTTCGACGCGGCCGCCGCCAGCGCCTGTGCAGCCTGATCCGCCAGATCTCTCGCCCTCTTGCTCATGGGCCGACCTCCTTGTCAGGCGGAGTCTGTCTCAACGTCCCTCCGAGGGCAAGACGGGGTCTCAGAAGGGGAGCAGGCCTCGGTTCGCCGGCGCCTCAAGGCGTACGCTCTTGCCGGCATGGCGACCAGCGGGAGGGTGGGAGGGTCCGAGCGGAGCCACAGGGGTCATGGCGATGCGCCCAAGGTCCGGGATCTTCCCGCTCCTCGTCGCAACGAAAGCGCGATCGGTCCCCTGTTCCGAACCGTCTTCAAGTGGCCATACCGCGTTGCCCTGGCCGGTCTGTATCGGGCCGGGTTTCGACCATGGCAGCTCACCGCTCTCTCCCTGCTGGCGAACGCGGTCATCGGATGGCTGCTCACAACGGGGCGCTTCTTCATCCCCGGGCTGTTGCTCATGCTTGCCGGGTTGTTCGACATCTTCGATGGCGGTGTGGCCAGGCTTCGCGGCGAGGCCAGCCGCGCGGGAGCCTTCCTGGACTCCGTGGTCGATCGCGTTTCCGACTTCATCCTTTTCGGATCGCTGTTCTGGGCCCTGGCCGGGCAGGGGCACCGACTGGCGGCGGCTTTCGCCCTATCGACCCTGATCGTATCGCTGCTGGTGAGCCACATCCGGGCCGAAGGCGAGGCGATGGGCCTGTCTCTTTCCGAAGGAGTCTTCCAGCGACTCGAGCGCTACGTGATGTTGATCATCGGATTGACGGCTCCCGGAGCCTTGTTGCCGGTGCTCGTGATCCTGACAGTGCTCGGCGGACTCACGGTCGTCCAGCGCGGAGCATCGGCCTGGCGGCAACTCGTCTAGACACAAGCCTTTCCGCACCCTCGCCAGATTAGAGTGACAAAATCTGCTCTCCCCAGTTGACCGGCTCGCGAAGACTGGGATATAAACGGCTCGGAACCGCTGGAGTCTTCGGACTCTGGCGGTTCCGTACTGGGGGCCTTTTTCAGGGGAGAGGGCCTTCCTGTGGGGCGCGGGATCGACGCCAGCGTTCCGTCGACTTGCTCCTCTGCCCGGTGGGTCTTCATAATCTACCGTGTGGTAGAGAGCCCGAGCGCCCGGGAAAGCCTGCGCGATGCACTGTCGGGCCGGCACATCCTGATCACCGGCGCAACCGGGTTCCTGGGTACCGCCCTTCTCGAACGGATCCTCTCGGAACTCCCCGACACCAGGGTGACGGTGCTCGTCCGTGGCCGCTACGGAAGTCCCCCCCAATCCCGCATCGAGGAGGTGCTCTCGAGCAACGCCTTCCGCCCCCTCCGGGCACGCATCGGTGCGGACGGGATCCAGCGCATCCAGGCCGAACGCATTGCTCTCGTGGAGGGCGACGTGGCCGAGGGGGCTCCGGACCTGCCCGGCGATCTCGATGTGGTCTTCCACTGTGCCGCCTCTGTCTCCTTCGACCCGCCCGTGGACCAAGCCTTCCAGGCGAACGTCCTGGGAGCCCGACATCTGTACGAGGCAGTCAGGTCCAGCGGCAGCCGGCCCCACTTGGTGCACGTCTCCACTGCATACGTCGCGGGGATGACCAAGGGGGTGATCCCGGAGAAACCCCTCGAGCACCGGGTCGACTGGAAGGAGGAGGCAGAAGCCGCGCTGGCCTCTCGGAGCGCGGTGGAGGCGGCCTCGCGCCGCCCCGAGATGCTCGATCGCTTCGTGGAACGTGCTCGGAAGGAACACCGGCGGGCCGGACCGATGGCGGTGTCCGCAGACGCGGAGGATCGCCGTGCGAACTGGGTGAACAAGCGACTCACGGAATACGGAAGAGCTCGGGCCCAGACGCTCGGCTGGCCGGACGTGTACACGTTCACCAAGGCCCTGGGAGAACGGGTGGCCGAACAGCTGTCCGCCGAGTTCGGGCTTCCGCTCACGATCGTCCGCCCATCCATCGTGGAGAGCGCGCTGGAGAAGCCTTACCCCGGCTGGATCGAGGGATTCAAGATGGCGGAGCCGATCATCCTGGCGTATGGACGCGGGTCGATCCCCGAGTTCCCCGGCCTGCCCGAAGGGGTCGTCGACATCATCCCGGTGGACCTGGTCGTGGGCGCCATGCTGGCCATCGCCTCGACGCTGCCCCACGATGGCCCCGCCTACTACCACGTGTGCTCGGGTGCGAGGAATTCCCTCTCGTACATGGGCCTGTACGACAACGTGAAGGAGTACTTCGACAAGCATCCGCTTCCAGAGCGCGGACGGGGCGAGATCCGGGTGCCGGAGTGGCGATTCCCCGGCCGGCGAAGGGTGATGAAGAAGCTCGATACCGGGGAGAAACTGCTCGCCCGGGCCGACCGGGTCGTGTCGCATCTCCCGCGCTCGAATCGTGTGCGCGACCTGGTCCGGCGGGTCGACCGAGAGAAAGCTCGCCTCGAGTTCGTTCGCCGTTACGCCGACCTCTACGGCGCCTACACCGAGGCCGAGGTCATCTACACGGACGACCGGACCCTCGAGCTGTACCGATCGCTGACCGACGAGGATCGGCGCGACTTTCACTTCGACTCGGCGATGATCGATTGGCGCGCATATCTCCAGGACATCCACTGCCCCTCGATCACGGTCGCCATGCGGGCGCTCACACCCGATCGCCCCATGCCCCAGGTGCGGTTGACGCCGCGACACGATGGCGTCGTCGCCGTGTTCGACATGGAGGGTACGCTCCTGGACTCGAACGTGATCGAGTCCTACCTGTGGCTCCGGATGGCCGAGCTTCCTCGAGATCAGTGGCCGTTCGAAGTGGGCGCAGTCCTCCGGGGACTTCCTCGATACATCGGAGCCGATCGGAGGGACCGGGGGGAGTTCCTCCGGACGTTCTATCGGCGGTACGAAGGGGCGTCCGTGGAGGGCCTCGACCGGCTCATCGACCAGGATGTCTCCGAGCTGGTCCTGCGACGCCTTTCCCCGGCGGCCGTCCGAAGGATCCGCGAGCACCGCCGGGCGGGGCATACCACGATCCTGATCACCGGTGCGCTCGACTGCTTCGTCCGGCCGCTCCTGCCGCTGTTCGACGAGGTGGTCGCCGCCGAGCTCGACACGCAGGACGGACGCTACTCGGGTCACCTACGGGTCCCGCCGCTCGTCGGTGAGGCCCGATCGGCGTGGCTGCGGGCATACGCGGAACGAACAGGGGCGGACGTGAAGCGGTCGTACGCGTACGCAGACAGCCATTCGGACCTTCCTCTGCTGAAGGCAGTGGGCAATCCCGTGGCGGTGAACCCGGACGTGGCGCTGTACCGCGTGGCACGAAAGCGGAGATGGCCCATCGAGGACTGGCGCCGGGTGAAGGGAACTCCGCGCGTGCTCATCCCGGAGTCCACGCCGTGAGACGGGCAGCGCCCCGCTTCGCGGAACGATTCGGCGAGGCCGGGCCATGCTAGCGCTCGAGCTGTTCCGCTCGGTCCCTCGCTACGTGGCCGCCAGGGCGGTAGGCGAGCGCGTCCCGGGACTGCTGGCCGGACCGCTGGCACCGCTTCGCCTGGTCAACCGAGATGAGCCCATCCTTCCCGGGGAGGGATGGGCCCGAGTGAGGCCGCGCCTCTCTGGAATCTGCGGGTCGGACCTGGCGACCATCTCCGGCCGGGCCTCCTTCTACTTCTCGTCCCTGGTATCGATGCCTTTCGTCCCGGGACATGAGGTCATCGGCGATCTCTACGACCCGCTCGATGACCTCCCGGCCGGTTCCCGGGTGGTCCTGGAGCCCGTCCTATCGTGCGCGGCCCGCGGACTGGAGCCTTGCGGCGCGTGTATGTCGGGCTCGACCGGCCGTTGCGACCGGGTCACCGTGGGCCATGTCGCCCCTGGCCTGCAGACGGGATACTGCGCCGACACAGGCGGTGGATGGGGCGGCATGTTGGTCGCCCATCGCTCTCAGCTGCATCCGGTCCCGGACTCGATGACCGACGCGACGGCGGTTCTGGTGGAACCGTTGGCCTGCGCCATCCACGCGGTCCTTCGGGCGAGCCCGGAGACCGGCGCGTCAGTGCTGGTGGTGGGCGCCGGTACGGTCGGGGTGCTCTCGCTCCTCGCGCTTCGCGAATCCACTTCGGCCGGGCCCGTCCTGGTCGTGGCCAAGCACGCCCGTCAGCGAGATCTGGCCCTGCGGCTCGGAGCGACCGAGGTGGTCGATCCGAGGGATGCAGTGACTACACTCCGTCGCGCGACCAGGGCGTACCGCCTCAACCCGGAGCGAGGCGCCTCGTACTTGCTGGGTGGCGTGGACGTGGCCCTCGATTGCGTCGGGACGAAGTCGTCGTTGGACCTGGCCCTTCGGAGCACCCGAGCCGGGGGACGGATCGTGCTGGCCGGCATGCCCGCGATCGGGGCGGACCTGTCTCCGGTGTGGTTTCGAGAACTGGAGGTCGCGGGGGCGTACGCGACGGGAACGGAGCTGACGGATCAGGGCCCTCGGTCGACGTTCGACCTTGCCATCGACCTGGCCAGTGAGGCGCCGCTGCACGGGATGGTTGGCGCCGAGTATCCGCTGTCCCGGTGGCGCGAGGGTATCGACCACGCCTTCTCCGCCGGCCGCCTGGGGACGGTCAAGGTGGCGTTCAATCCTGGGGAGGAGTGAGAACGGGATGGCGAGACCGGGATTCGTACTCGAGGTCGACGAACGGACGCCGCCGCTCCTCGTGCATGAAGGCGAGGGGTTCAGGCTGCAGAAGTTCCCGCTGGGGACCCAGGTCCTCTACCCGCCGGACTCGCTCCCGCCGATCAAGGACGTCACATCCGCCATCCGCCATGCCCTGCTGAACCCGCGCAACTCCGAGCCTCTTCCAGAGTTGATGAAGCCCGGGATGCGCCTGACCATTGCCTTCGACGACATCTCCATTCCCCTCCCCCCGATGCAGACCCCAGACATCAGGGGGCGGGTGATCGAGCAGGTCCTCGAGATCGCCGCGCGCAGAGGGGTCGACGACGTGAAGCTGGTAGTGGCGAACTCCCTGCACCGGCGCATGTCTCCCCCGGAGATCAAACGGGCTGTCGGGGAGCGAGTGTACCGGTCGTTCTGGCCCGAGGCCCTGACCAATCACGACGCCGAGGACCCCCAGGGGCTGACCCACATCGGGCACACCGACAGGGGCGAGGACATCGAGATCAACCGCCGGGCAGCCGAGAGCGACCTCCTCGTGTACGTGAACGTCAACCTCGTTGCAATGGACGGCGGGCACAAATCGGTGCCTGTGGGTCTGGGCTCGTACAAGAGCCTGCGCCATCACCACACGGTGCACGCGATGCTGAACTCTCGGTCCTACATGGACCCCCCGCAATCGGCCCTGCACGACTCCTGTGCCCGGATGGGACGAATGCTGGCGAACCAACTGCGGATCTTCACTATCGAGACGACGCTGAACAACGACACGTTCCCCAAGCCCTTCACCTTCATGAACAAGAGGGAGTGGGAGTGGTCCCTGGCCGACCAGGGCTCCTATCTCGCGGCCAAGAAGGCGAACGACTCAGGACCTCCCCGGATCCGTCGGGAGATCTTCCAGCGCATCGCGGCGCCCTATGGGGTCACGGGCATACACGCCGGTGAGACCGAAGCCGTCCACGAGCGAACCCTGGCCAACGTCCACCGCCAGCAGCTGGTGGAGGTCAACGGCCAGGCCGACGTGATGGTGGTGGGCCTCCCCTACATCTGCCCCTACAACGTCAACTCGATCATGAACCCGATCCTGGTGCAGTGCTTGGGGCTCGGGTATTACTTCAACCTGTACCGCAACAAACCGGTGGTCCGAAAGAGCGGGGCGATGATCCTGTTCCACCCCGTGCCCTGGGAGTTCCACCAGGTGCACCACCCCAGCTACATCGACTTCTTCGACGAAGTGCTCTCGGAGACCACCGACCCCGCGGCGATCGAGGCGAAGTACGAGCAACAGTACGCCGCCGATCCCTGGTACGCCCATCTGTACCGAAACTCGTATGCCTACCATGGCGTGCATCCCTTCTACATGTGGTACTGGAGCGCCCACGCCATGGACCACCTCGGCGACGTGATCTTCGTGGGGGGTGACCGCAAGGCGGTGCACAGAATGGGGTTCCGGGCCGCTTCGAGCTTCGCCGATGCCCTGGAGATGGCGGGCGAGACCGTCGGTAGCAGCCCGAAGATCGCCTACCTTCATTGTCCGCCACTGACCCTGGCCGAAGTGCGGTGAAGAGCCGCTCGATGATCGACGAGATCAGGAAGGTGGCCCGGGGCTGGCGGTGGACCCGGCGGCCCCTGGTCCCCCGGTCGGCCGAGGCCTGGCAGCCGGCCCGCGAACCCAAAGAGTTCCCCACCGGATGGGCCCGCACTCCTCCAGCCAAGGCGGTACGGCAGGCCGTGCTCAGCTACGGATTCAAGCCGATCGTGTGGACGGAAACCGAGCCCGCTGTCGAGGGGCTCGACAACTTGGACGGCCTGCAGGCGCCGGTGATGTTCGTGGCCAACCACGCGAGCCACATGGACACGCCACTCGTCCTGTGCTCGCTTCCGAAGGCGTGGCGCGAGCGGACGGCCGTGGCCGCGGCGGCCGACTACTTCTTCGACGTGTGGTGGCGAGCGGCGAGCACCGCCCTCGTGTTCAACACCTTCCCCATCGAGCGAACCGGCGGGAAACGCGCCACCAACACTGCCCGCAGGCTCGTGGGGGACGGCTGGAATCTCCTCGTGTATCCGGAGGGCACCCGCTCCAAGGATGGCTGGCTGGGGCGGTGGCGCCACGGTGCCGCCCGACTGTGCATCGAGTACCGCATCCCGGCAGTGCCCATCGCGCTGCGAGGCACGTACGCCGCGATGCCCCGGGGACGTTCGTGGCCCCTGAAGGGTCGCCTACCCATCTCGGTCCGGTTCGGGCCCGCCCTCTATCCCGGGAATGGCGAGGACTTCCGCTCCTTGTCCCGCCGGATGCAGCAGGCCATGGCCCGTCTGTGGGACGAGGACACCACAACTTGGTACCAGTCACTTCGGCGCGAGGCGGAGGGGACCACGCCGTCGCTGACCGGCCCCCAGGGCCCGAGGTGGCGGCGGGTCTGGGAGGCCAGCCGGCCGTTGCCTCGGCGGACCAAGCGGAAGGTGTGGAAGCGATGAGCACGCAAGACCGGCCGGAGGCGCGGCGATGACGAGGGTGGGGGGCGAGGCTCGCCGGCGACGTCTGATGGAAGAGGCCATCCGACTGTTCGGAAAGAACGGGTACCAGGGGACAAGCCTGGACGCCGTGGCCAAGGCGGCGGGGGTTCGCAAGCAGACACTTCTGTACTACTTCCCCACGAAGGAGGCCTTGCTCGAGGCCTGCGTGATGGAGACGAGCCAGCGAGTGGCGCTGGCCCTGTCCGAGGCTTTGGAAGCCGAGACCTCTACGTCGCGCAAGGCCGAGACCGTGATCCACACGGTGTTCGAGCTCGCCGGCGAGTGGCCCGAGTTCCCTCAGTTCGTGCGGGAAGCGAGCAGGCTGGGGCCGGATGTGATCGAGCGGTTCGCCGCCGTCCTGGAACCGCTGCGCCTGCGGGCACTGGCCTTCCTGGCCAACGGGATGAAGGAGGGCCAGATCCGCCCTCAGGACCCCGCGCTGTTGTTGTTCACCCTGTACACCGCGGTCATCGGCTCCATCACGGAGGCCGGCGTGCTCAGGGCCGTCGTGGGCGAGGACCGGAGCCGCATGGCGCTCCATCGCCGAGAGCGCGAGATCCTGAGCTTCGTCCGGAGCGCCCTGGCGGCGGCTGCCGACGAACCGCCCCAGCAGCTCAGCACGTCCGGATAGGCACCCCTACGGGGACGACATGCGTGTCGTGATCCTGACCCGCGAGTACCCGCCGGAGGTGTACGGCGGAGCGGGTGTCCACGTCGAGTATCTGTCGAGGGAGCTCGCCAGGCTGACCGCGGTGGAAGTCAGATGCTTCGGAGCTGAGAGGGAATCGGCCGAAGGCTCGCTGACCGTACACCCGTACGGCCCCTGGGAGGCCCTGGCCGGCACGGAGGCCGGACTGAGCGCTCTTCAAACGATGTCGGTCGACCTGGTTATGGCGGCGGGCCTGGAGCGCGCAAGCCTCGTGCACAGCCATACGTGGTACACGAACCTGGCAGGCCACGTGGCGAAGCTCTTGTACGACGTGCCCCACGTCATGACCTCCCACAGCTTGGAGCCGCTTCGGCCCTGGAAAGCCGAGCAGCTCGGAGCGGGCGGCTATGCCCTTTCTCGCTTCTGCGAGCGCGCAGCCATCGAGGCGGCCGACGCCGTGATCGCGGTGTCGAGCCAGATGCGCGAAGACATCCTCACCTGCTACTCATGGATCGATGGCGATCGCGTCGTCGTCATCAGGAACGGGATCGACGCCGAGGAGTACCGGCCGGACCCCGCAACGGACGTCCTCGAATCGCATGGGATCGACCCGGCCCGGCCGACGGTGATCTTCGTGGGCCGGATCACCCTGCAGAAGGGGTTGACGCACCTGCTGGACTCCGCCCGTCATCTGGATCGCCACGCCCAGCTCGTGCTGTGCGCAGGCGCTCCCGACACCCCGGAGATCGCCGAGGAGGTCGCAACCAAAGTGCAGCGCTTGCAACAGGAGCGGGGTGACGTGGTCTGGATCGACCGAATGCTGCAGCGACGCGAAGTGATCCAGCTCATGTCTCACGCGACCGTTCTGGTTTGCCCGTCCCTGTACGAGCCGCTCGGCATCGTGAACCTCGAGGCCATGGCTTGTGGGACCGCCGTCGTCGCCACCGTTCGACCCACGAACCGACGGCCACTTGGCGCCTCGCGACCCCGAAGCGTTCACCCAGGCCCTGGCCGAGCGGGTGAACGCGCTGATCGCCGATCCCGGGTTGGCGGCGAAGCTCGGTGAAGCGGGGCGGCAGCGCGTGGTGGAGGAGTTCAGCTGGAGTGCCGTCGCCCAGGAGACGCTCACGCTGTACCATCGCCTCCTCGACACGTGAGGAGAACGCGGGCCGCCCCCTTGAGGCGGCCCGCGTCTCTCGTGCCAGGAGAACCAGGCTGGATCGCTACGGGGTAGCTCCCCAGTTCCGGGTGCGCCAGTCCGTGTCGAAACCAGCACGAAGGCCGACTGGGCGCCCGCGCCGATCTTCGACACCATCTGGATCTTGGTGAATTCTGCCGGAGACGACGTGTTGAAACCCATGACCATGTTGCTCCCGTAGGCCTGACTGGCTCCGTTGTTGGCCCGGTCAGGAGATATCGCCCCGTTGAAGACGTCCAACAAAGGGTCGGTGGCCACGCCGCTTTGGAAGAGCGCCAGGCCGATGGGGTCGACCTCGTACCAGCGGACCTGCGCTCCTCCGCCTCCGAGCACGGTGTGTTGCGTCCAGATTGCGACCTTACCGGGGAACCTCGGATCCACCGCCGATACTCCCTGCGTGAGTCGCGCATCCAGCGTATCGATCGAGGCCGGTGACCCGGGCTGATCGGCGGGTGGAGGTATCGCATAGGTAGGAATCGGGATGGCCTTGCCCGGATTCTCGATGATCGGACCGAAGAGTCCATTGCTCACGTTGAACCGAGTGATGAAGTTCTGCTCTCCCGGATCGAACGGGTCGACGCTGACGATCACTCCGTCGCTGAGAATCAGCGGGCGGTCGGTCGACTGCGCGGGATGGGCGTGAATGTCTGCGTACCAGACTGATCCCGAAGGTTGGTCGTCAGCCCGGCGAATGGCTGGTTGCAGGTGGACCCGGGAGGCGGCTTGTGGAACCACATGACGTCGGAACTGACGAAACCGAAGCCGGGCGGGTCGTACGTGTTGACCCCGCCGAGCCCCCCAGCTGAAGCTGTCTCCCAGCTTCGGATAGTCGGGGAAGAGATCGCCAGGGTAGTCGAGGGTGAAGTGGCAAAAGTCCGCAGCGGATGTGGGGCGTGTCCGTCTTGCTCCATCCATACGCCAGCAGGCTGTTCGCGAAGTTCCCGATCGTGTCGTCCATGGCGTAGTAGAACCGCTGCGTCTGCGGATCCCAGATGACCTGGGGGTCGAAGATGAAGTCGGTCTCAGGTCGCCCCGCGAGCGTGTTCAACGTCCCGGTCGAGAGCTGGTTGGTGGACCGATCGTAGATGGCGAAATTGAGGTTGACCAGCTCGACGTAGCGGGAAGGTCCCACGGCCCCAGTGGAGTCCGAAGGGGTGACGCCCTCGTCCTTCACTCCCTCCCATTCGATGAAGTTCACCGGAGCGTTGACACCGCCGCGGGGCGCGCTGGGCAGCCGACGATGCGAGCTTGGCCTGAGCCTTTGCCCTCGCGTACGCGGCGGCGTTCTTCGGGAGCGGTCCCGAGGCCAGTCTCTGGGCCGGCGTAATCGCGGCTTCGGAACCCGACTTCGTGGCGACCGGACCGGCCGTTGCGGCGGGCCCGATCAAACCAATGCCCAGGAGCGCCACGGCCAGAACGGGCAGCACTTATCTCCCCACGCTCATCCCTCCTTGGCGGGTCAGCGAGGTATCGGCTTTCGAGCATGACCCAGGGCTGGGAGCCCGCTATCCAGCATCGACCGTAGAATTCCTAGGCAGGACGGCAGCTGATTGCCTCTGTGCCGGGACCTGGCTTCAGCCCGTAGAGAAGTGCGTTGTAGAACCAGCTCCTGGGGAGAAGCCTGTACAGGACGGCCCGGTCCAGGGCCGAGAGCCGCAGGTACGAGCGGTAGGCGAAGTTCGCCCACCGGGTGCCCAGCAGTCCGGGCGGAGCTTCCGCCTCGATGGTTCGCACCGCCCACCCCACCAGCGAGGACACGAGCTCTTCGGTCTCTACCCGAACGTCCTCGAAGCCGGCCGACCAGGCCATCCTCATCAGATCGGCTGGCTCGAACGTGTGGAGATCGACCGCCCACTCCAGGTCCCGCAACAGGCGCTGGTCTTCGGTCATTGAATCCTCGGGCGGAGGCTCCGGGCTCCGCAGCCTCGGTACATACTGCGCCGCGGTTCGCCACGCTTTCCAGGTGAGCCGGCCCACCGCTTTGGCCAGTTGGTCTCCGGTTCGCGTCGGTTCGCCGGCCAGGAACATCGCTCCGCCGGGCCGGAGCACTCGGTGGATCTCTCGGAGCGCCACCTCGGGCTCGGGGAGGTGGTGGAGGATGGCGTGACCCACCGCGAGGTCGAAACTGGCGTCGTCATAGGGGAGGCGCTCCGCGTCCGCCGTGCGCAGCGAGACGTCGCAGCCTACCGTCCTGGCGCTCTCGGCACAGGCCTCCAACATGCCCGGAGAGATGTCGCACCCGTGGGGTTCATCGACGAAGCCCGCCAGGCACAGATTGACGATGAAGAAGCCGGTGCCGCTCCCCACGTCCAGGACTCGGCCGTACCGCCGCGCGGGGAGCATCCGCTCGGCCCTCTCTCGCACGTAGCGGATGCACCGTTCGTCGAACGAGATGGCCCATTTCGCGTCGTAGGAACGGGCTGCCGCGTCGTGGTACAGGATGTTGGCGGTCTTCGGATCCAGCGTCGCTTCGGTGCGCAGGGCGGTCGAGTCTCCCATTCGGATCCGACTTAGCCTGTGTGGCTGTCGTCGACCGGGAGTGTTGGCATCTGTCCCGTGTCCACGGGCACCACGGTCCGCTCGTCCGGCTGGAACTTCAGGAATTCGTCGACGTAGGCGCGAACCGCTTCTCTCATCCCCACGTCCTGGCCGGCCTCCTCGGACAGGAACCAGCGATGCTCGAGCACCTGGTGGTACACCTCGGCCGGCTCCAACTTCCCTTGGAGCTCCTGCGGGATAGCCGCGATCGTCGGTTCGAACACCTCGGCCAGCCACCGGTAGGCCACGATCGACTCGGGGAGCGACCGCCCCTCGACCTGCTCGAGATGGGCCCGGTAGCCAGCCAGATCGTTGAGGAGCCTCCGAGCCTGGTTCTCCTGCACGTCGAGCCCTGTCAACGCCATGAGCTTCCGACGATGGTGGCCGGGCTCGACCACCTGGGGCTGCAGCCGAAGGCGATAGCCCTCGCCCGTGTCGACCAGCTCCAGCTCCTCGACGTCGAACCCCAGCTCGTTCAGCCTGGCCAGCCGTGCGTCGATCCGGTATCGCTCCCCCAGTTCGAACACCTCTTCTCGCGTGAGCTCACACCACAGGCTCTCGTAGCGGCTGGGCACCTCGCCGGCTGTCTCGATGGGGTCGAGACCTTCGGGCAGGCGTCCCGCGGCCTCGAGATCCAAGAGGTCACCCGCGATGTTTTCCTCGGCCACCATCACGTCCTGCTCACGCTGCCCGTCGGTGAGCGTGGGATGCATCTCTCCGGTCTCCGCGTCCACCAAATAGGCGGCCAGCTCTCCGGCGTCCCGCCGAAACAAGGTGTTCGAGAGCGAGCAGTCACCCCAGAAGAATCCAACGAGGTGCAGCCGAACCATTAGCTGCGCCAGCGCATCGAGCAAGCTGTTGCGTAGATCCGGCACGCCGTGGCCGGTGAACAGGGTTCGAAACGGGAGCGAGAACTCCAGATGCCTGGTGATCAGTACGGCGCCCAACCCGTTCCCTTGGTCGCCGTCGCCCCGTCCAGACACCACCCCGACCGCCTCCACCACCGGGATCGCCTCCTCGTCCAGGGCCCGCAGCAGCCGGTATTCGCGATCGGCCAGTCGCTGGGGCATCTGCTTCAGCGCGTAGAGCGCGCCGTCATAGGCCACGAAGCGAACCACATGCCGGTGGATGCCGGCAGGCACGGTGACGAGCCTTTCCGACTCCCACTCCTCCAGCGGCAGCTGCCATGGCAGGTCCAGGAAGTCCGGATGGCCCGTCCGGGCCACGATCTGCACGAATCACGCTCCTTCGGTCGCTTCGGTCGCTGCCTTCATTAATCGTGGCACACTGCCGAGGAGGAGTACGAGATGAGGACGATGAGGCTCCAGGAGACCAGAAAGCGTGTGGTCATCGAGGGCGTCCGGCCCGAGATCGACTGCGGCCGGTTCCCCATCAAGCGCGTGGTCGGCGAGACGGTGGCGGTCGAAGCCGACATCTTCACCGACGGCCACGACGCTCTCGCCGCCGTCCTCCGGTACTGGCGGGAAGGCGCCGGGTGGGCCGAGGTCCCGATGCAACCCGTGGTGAACGACCGCTGGCGAGGAGAGTTCTCCGTGACCACGCTGGGACGCTACCGCTACTCGATCCGGGCCTGGATCGACCGATTCGGCACCTGGCAGCGGGACCTGGCCAAGAAGGTCGAGGCCGGACTCGATGTCTCCGTCGAGCTCCAGATGGGGGCAGAGATGGTGGCTCGGACGGCTCACCGGTCCTCCGGACCCGACCGCCGGAAGCTCAAGCTGGTCGCCGGCCTGCTGGAGTCCGGAGCCGACGAGGCACGCGAGGCCGCCCTGGACCCGGAGCTCACACGGCTCATGGACACCGCGCCGGATCGTCGCTACGTCACGAACTACGGCAAGGAGCTCCGCGTGGTGGTGGACCGGGAACGGGCTCGATTCAGCACGTGGTACGAGCTCTTCCCCCGCTCGACCTCGCCGGAGCCCGGAAGGCACGGTACGTTCAAGGATCTGGAGGCCAGGCTTCCCTGCGTGGCGGGCATGGGCTTCGACGTGCTGTACCTACCGCCGATCCATCCGATCGGACGGTCGCACCGAAAGGGGAAGAACAACGCGACCTCGCCGGAGCCGGACGCGCCGGGCAGTCCATGGGCCATCGGATCCGAGGAAGGCGGGCACACCGAGGTTCATCCCGACCTCGGAACCATCGAGGACGTCGACCGGCTGGTGGAGCGGGCCGAGGACTTCGGACTGGAGGTGGCCTTGGACCTGGCCTACCAGTGCTCGCCCGACCACCCGTGGGTCGCGAAGCATCCCGAGTGGTTTCGGCACCGGCCCGATGGGACCATCCAGTACGCGGAGAACCCGCCCAAGAAGTACCAGGACATCTATCCCCTGGACTTCGAGACAGAGGCGTGGCGGGAGCTGTGGGATGAGCTCAAAGGAGTGGTCGACTTCTGGATCGGCCACGGCATCCGGATCTTCCGGGTGGACAACCCCCACACCAAGCCCTTCCCTTTCTGGGAGTGGCTGATCGATGAGATCAAGGCCGAGGACCCAGAAGTCATCTTCCTCGCCGAGGCGTTCACCCGGCCCAAGGTGATGTATCGCCTGGCCAAGCTGGGGTTCACCCAGTCCTACACCTACTTCGCTTGGCGCGACGCGAAGTGGGAGCTCGAGAGCTACTTCACCGAGCTCGCCCAGGCCGACGTGGCCGAGTTCTTCCGGCCGAATCTATGGCCGAACACGCCCGACATCCTGACCGAGCGCTTGCAGACGGGCGGCCGAGGAGCGTTCATGTCCAGGGTTGTCCTCGCCGCCACGCTGGGAGCGAGCTACGGGATCTACGGCCCGGCTTTCGAGCTCATGGAGCACCAGCCCCTTCAGCCGGGCAGCGAGGAATACCTCGACTCGGAGAAGTACGAGGTTCGCCACTGGGACCTGGACCGGCCGGACAGCCTGGCCGAGTTCATCGCCCGCGTGAATCGGATCCGGCGGGAGAACCCGGCGCTGCAAACGGATCGGACCCTCCGGTTCCACCCGGTGGAGAACGAACAGCTCATGGCGTACAGCAAATCGAACGGAGAAGGGCAGAACCTGATCGTCACGGTGGTGAACCTCGATCCCTACAACACGCAGGGCGGCTGGCTCAGCTTACCGCTCGAGTCGCTCGGCTTGGAGGGCGAGCACCCGTTTCAAGTACACGATCTCCTGACCGAAGCCAGATACATCTGGCAGGGCCCGCGCCATTACGTGGAGCTCAACCCGCACGTTGTTCCGGCCCACGTCTTCCGGATGCGCCAGAAAGTCCGCACGGAGCACGACTTCGAGTATTTCGCGTGAAAGGGTAGGCAGAGATGGCCAGGAGGTCGCCGGTCCGCGCGGAAGAGACGATTTCCCAATCATCGCTCTGGTATCGCGACGCCATCATGTACGAGGTCCACGTCCGGGCGTTCTTCGACAGCAACGCCGACGGCATCGGCGACTTCCGAGGGCTCACCGAGAAGCTGGACTACCTCCAGGACCTGGGCGTGACGGCGTTGTGGCTGCTGCCCTTCTATCCATCCCCGCTGAAGGACGACGGCTACGACATCTCCATGTACAAGAGTATCCACCCCGCCTATGGGAGCATCCGGGACTTCAAGCAGTTCATGCGAGAGGCCCGGCGACGGGGGTTGCGCGTGATCACCGAGCTGGTCCTGAACCACACCTCCGATCAGCATCCCTGGTTCCAGCGGAGCCGTGGAGCCCGGGCGGACAATCCCTGGCGCCAGTTCTACGTGTGGAGCGACACGCCGGACCGTTACCGTGACGCCCGCATCATCTTCAAGGATGTGGAGAGCTCCAACTGGGCCTGGGATCCTGTCGCCCAGGCCTATTACTGGCACCGGTTCTACTCACATCAGCCAGACCTGAACTACGACAACCCCGACGTCCGCCAGGCCATCATGCGCGTCGTCGACTTTTGGCTGGACATCGGTGTCGATGGGTTTCGGCTGGACGCCGTTCCGTACCTCTTCGAACGGGAGGGCACGATCTGCGAGAACCTGCCGGAAACATTCCAATACCTCCGGGAGATGCGGGCGCACGTCGACCGGCACTTCCCCGACCGGATGCTTCTGGCCGAGGCCAACCAGTGGCCCGAGGACGCCGTCGCCTATTTCGGTCAGGGCAGCATGTGCCAGATGGCGTTCCATTTCCCCCTGATGCCCCGGATGTTCATGGCCATCCGGATGGAGGACCGATACCCGATCGTCGACATCCTCGCCCAGACCCCACCTATCCCCGAAACATGCCAGTGGGCACTGTTCCTACGCAACCACGACGAGCTGACTCTGGAGATGGTCACGGACGAGGAACGCGACTACATGTACCGGGTGTATGCGGAGGATCCGCAGGCCCGGCTGAACCTGGGCATCCGGCGCCGCCTGGCTCCGCTCCTCGGCAACAACCGTCGTCTCATCGAGATGATGAACGGCCTCCTGATGTCGATGCCCGGAACGCCGGTGATCTACTACGGCGACGAGATCGGGATGGGCGACAACATCTACCTGGGCGATCGCAACGGCGTCCGCACGCCCATGCAGTGGAGTCCCGACCGCAACGCCGGGTTCTCCAGGGCCAACCCCCAGAAGCTGTACCTGCCGGTGGTCATCGACCCCGAGTACCACTACGAGGCCCTCAACGTCGAGGCGCAGCAGAACAACACGCACTCCTTGCTGTGGTGGATGAAGCGGCTGATCGCCATGCGCAAGCGATACCGGGCATTCGGCCGGGGCTCCATCGAGTTCCTGTACCCCGAGAATCGCAAGATCCTCGCGTTCATCCGGGCCTTCGAGGACGAACGCATCTTGGTCGTGGCCAATCTCTCGCGCTTCGCCCAGTACGTGGAGCTGCACCTGTCCCAGTACCGGGGGGCGGTGCCGCTCGAGCTGTTCGGCGGGACGGAGTTCCCCATGGTGGGGGACCTGCCCTACCTGCTGACCTTCGGACCGTACGGCTTCCAGGTGTACTCCCTGGAGGCACCGCGTGGTCCGATCGAGGTACCCAGGGAGGCCGTCGCCGTGCCCACGATCGAGGTCTCCGACTCGTGGCAGGAAGTCCTCTCGGGTCGGGCCAGGGCCAGCCTGGAGGAGCTCCTGCCTGACTACCTGCAGGCCAGGCGATGGTTCGGAGCGCGGGCCCGCCGGATAAAGACGGCCGAGATCGTGGAGGTGATCCCGGTGCCGCCTCCCTCGCCGGACGACCGCCGAGAGCCGGCCGGCTTCGTGACCCTGGTCCACGTCGAGTTCACCGAGGGCGACGCTCAGACCTACGTCCTGCCGCTCTCCGCCAGGGGCCGTGAGAGCGAAGAGGTCGGGGAACCCCCCCAGGCCGCGGTGATCGCCCGCATCAAGGGCCCTAAGGGCGAGCACGTCCTGGTCGATGCCCTGTACGAACCCATCCTGGTCCGGGCCTTCCTGGACGCCCTGGCCCGGCGCCGCCGCATGAGCGGTCTGGCCGGGAGGCTGGCCGCCACCCCGACGCCCTTCTATGCCCGAATCCGAAGCGACGTGTCGGAGGTCCTCGCCGGGGGACGCGGCGTGGAGCCGTCCGTCCTGTCGGGCGAGCAGAGCAATACCTCGGTCGCTTTCGGCGACCGGCTGCTGCTCAAGCTCTTCCGTCGCCTGGAGGAGGGAGAGAACCCGGATCTCGAGATGGGAAGGTTCCTCACGGAGAAGGGTTTTCCCAACGTTCCACCCGTGGCCGGGGCGCTCGAATACGTGCGGGGGCGAGGCGCGCCGATGACCGCCGGCATCTTCCAGGGATACGTACCGAACGAGGGCGACGCCTGGCAGTACACGGTGGACAACCTGAACGGTTACATGGAGGACGTCCTGGCCCGGCAGCCCGAGACGAACGAGCCGCCTCTGTTGCTCGGGACCTCTCTGGTCGACCTCGCCGAGATGCCTCCGCCGGAGCTCGCCCTGGAGATGTTCGGGACCTACCTGGAATCGGCCCGACTGATGGGGCGGCGGACGGCCGATCTCCACCTGGTTCTGGCCTCGGAGCCCGACGATCCCACCTTCGCCCCGGAGCCCTTCACACCTCAGTACCAGCGATCCATGTACCAGTCGATGCGATCGCTGGCTCTCCAGGTGTTCCGCCTCCTCAGCGACAAGCAGCGGGAGGTACCTCAGGCCATCCAGCTCCTGGACCTGGAGAGCACGGTGGCCGGCCGGTTCCGCCGGCTCCTGGAGACCAAGATCGACGCCCAGCGGATCCGCGTGCACGGCGACTACCACCTCGGTCAGGTCCTATACACGGGAAAGGACTTCGTGATCATCGACTTCGAGGGGGAACCGGCACGGCCGCTTTCGGAGCGTCGCATCAAGCGATCGTCCCTTCGCGACGTGGCCGGGATGCTGCGATCCTTCCACTACGCGGCGTACACGGTACTGTTCGGACGGTTGGGGGCGCCACAGGACAACCCCGCTTTCCTCGAGCCGTGGATCCTGTTCTGGTACCAGTGGGTGGCGGGTGCGTTCCTTCGCGCCTACATGGAGGCAGCCTCGGAGGGCCCCTTCCTCCCCCGGACCAGGCGGGAGATCGAGGTCCTGCTCGACGGAATGTTGCTGGAGAAGGCCATCTACGAGCTCCGCTATGAGCTGAACAACCGACCGGGCTGGGTCAAGATCCCGATCGCCGGGATCCTCCAACTCTTGGAGACGCGACCCTGATCGTGACGGACCGCAACCAGGAGATGGGCCGCCTCCGCCTCCTAGCTCGACTCCACGGGATCCAGACCAGTTACGTGGACGTCTCGCGCCGAACCATCCGAGCGTCTCCAACCAGCATCTTGGCGGTCCTCCAGGCCATGGGGGCCCCGTTGGAGAGGCCGGGAGACGTGGCCGAGGCGCTCCGCTCACGGATCCAGGACCTCTGGCACCGCCCACTGGAACCGGTCCTGGTGGCATGGGACGGGCGGCCCGACCCGATCCGGCTGCGCCTGCCGCTGTGGGTGATGGACGCGCGGCGGCACTGGTCGCTCGCCCTGGAAAATGGGGAGGAGCTCGACGCAACTGAGGCTTTCCTGCATGGGGAACGTGGAGTCACGCGTGCCGAGCAGGTCGAGCGCGCGACGTTCGTGGAGATGGAGTTCGCTCCGCTCTTGCGACTGCCCGCGGGCTATCACCGCCTCGACCTGGAGTACGGAGGCAATGTGGTGCGGTCCTTGGTGGTCTCCGCTCCGCGGAACGACCGAACTGTGGAACCCGGCCTCTCATGGGGGGTCTTCCTGCCGCTGTACGCCCTTCGCACCGGGCGGAGCTGGGGTCTCGGCGACCTGACCGATCTCGGCGAACTGATGGAGTGGATGGCCGATCTGGGCGGCGAGGTCGTGGCCACTCTGCCCATCCTTTCCGCATTCCTGTCGGAGCCGTTCGAGCCCAGCCCTTACGCCCCTGCCAGCCGATTGTTCTGGAACGAGCTCCACCTCGACGTGCTCGGGATACCCGAGCTGAGGAACTGCCCGGAGGCCCGGGCGCTGCTTCGGTCGCGCCGCCTGCGGCAGGACATCGCCGCGCTACAGGCCGCGCCCCTCGTGGACCACCGAGGAGCGATGGCCGCCAAGCGTCGTGTCCTGGAACTCCTCGCCGGGAGCTTCTTCACGGACCCTTCCCACCGACCCGCCGAGTTCGAAGCGTTCGCCGGCGATCGCACGGTCCGCGACTACGCGAGCTTCCGGGCGAACTGCGAGCGTCGAGGGGCGGCATGGTCGGTCTGGCCCACGCGTGAGAGAGACGGCGTCCTGCCCAAGGACGGCGGCAACCCCGGGGCCTTCGGATACCACACGTACGTCCAGTGGTTGATGAGAGAACAGATGGAAGAGCTGGGGCGCCGGACCGCGCAGGCAGGAGCCCGCCTGTATTTCGACTTCCCCCTCGGCGTGAGCCCGGACGGCTACGACGTGTGGCGCGAGCGCAACGCCTTCGCCCCGGGCGCGGCGGCGGGCTCTCCCCCCGACCCCTTCTTCACAGGGGGCCAGGACTGGGGCTTCCACCCGCTCCACCCTGAACGGATCCGCCAGCAGGGATACCGATACGTGATCGCCTGCCTCCGCCATCTGCTGCGGCACGCCGGCGTGCTCCGGATCGATCATGTGATGAGCCTTCACCGGCTGTACTGGGTGCCCGGCGGGCTCGACGCTCGCCACGGCGCCTACGTGCGGTACCGGCCGGAAGAGATGTACGCCATCCTGGCTCTGGAGGCGGCGCGAGGCGAGGCCGTGATCGTCGGCGAGGACCTGGGAACAGTGCCGGAGACGGTGCGCCGGGCCATGAAGCGTCACGGCATCTACCGGAGCTTCGTGCTCCAGATGGAGATCACCGCCGATTCCCGCCGGGCCATCAACCCTGCGCCCCGGAAGTCCCTGGCCTCGCTGAACACACACGACCTCCCGCCGTTCGCGGCGTTCTGGAAGGATGCCGACCTCGCCTATCGGATCGAACAGGGATGGCTGGACCGGGCCGAGGCACGGCGAGAGCGTGAGGAGCGACGGCGACTTCGGGAAGCCATAGTGCGCTTCCTTCGGTCCCAGGGATGGTTGCCGGGCGGCGGGGGCGGGAACGAAGGGCCAGGAGCTCGGGATGTCCTCCAAGCTTGCCTGTCCCACCTCGCTGCCGGAGCGGCTCGGATGGTGCTGGTCAACCTGGAGGACCTCTGGCTCGAAGAGCGCCCCCAGAACGTGCCGGGAACCACCTACGACTACCCGAACTGGCGCCGGCCGGCACGCTACACCTTGGAGCGGCTTCGCCAGATGCGCCGGGTCACGGGTACGCTCAACAGGATCGACGAGTTGAGGAAGCGGGGAGATCGCTCATGAAGAGCCGCGACCGGACTCTGACCGAGCCGGCGGTTTCGTTGCTCACGTCGGACGACCTGTACCTGTTCAACGAAGGCACGCACGCGCACCTGTTCGAGAAGCTCGGGGCCCACCTGGTGACTGCTCAGGGCGTGCCGGGAACCTACTTCGCGGTCTGGGCGCCCAACGCCGAACGGGTCTCGGTCATCGGGGACTTCAACGGCTGGGATCCGAGGGCCCATCCCCTTGGGGCCAAGGAGGCCTCGGGGATCTGGGAGAGGTTCGTGCCCCAGGCCGGGCCGGGCGCCGTGTACAAGTTCCACATTGTCTCGCGTCATCGCGGATACAAGGTGGACAAAGCGGATCCCTTCGCGTTCATCTGCGAGACCCCTCCCCGGACAGGTTCCGTGGTGTGGGACCTCTCGTACCGCTGGCAGGACGAGGGGTGGATGCGGAACCGGGCCGAACGGAACTCGCTGACCAGTCCCCATTCCATCTACGAGCTTCACCTGGGTTCGTGGATGCGCGCTCCCGGAGGGGGGTCCGGGGCAGACGGGTTCCTCACCTATCGCGACCTGGCGCCCAGGCTGGGGGAGTACTGCTCCCGCCTGGGATTCACCCACGTGGAGTTCATGCCGGTGATGGAGCATCCGTTCTACGGGTCGTGGGGGTATCAGACCACTGGCTACTTCGCTCCGACCAGCCGTTATGGGACGCCGCAAGAGTTCATGGAGCTGATCGACTCCCTGCATCGGGCCGGCATCGGGGTGATCCTGGATTGGGTGCCCTCGCACTTCCCCAACGACGAGCATGGCCTGGGATTCTTCGACGGGACCCATCTCTACGAGCACGCTGACCCACGCAAAGGGTTCCACCCCGACTGGAAGAGCTTCATCTTCAACTACGGGCGCAACGAGGTGAGGAGCTTCCTTCTCTCCTCCGCCATGCACTGGCTCTCCACCTATCACTCCGACGGCCTTCGGGTGGACGCGGTGGCCTCCATGCTCTACCTCGACTATTCGCGCAAGGACGGCGAGTGGCTTCCCAACCGGTACGGGGGGCGGGAGAACCTGGAGGCCATCGACTTCCTGCGGCAACTCAACACCATGGCCTACGCGGAACATCCCGACATCCAGACCGTGGCGGAGGAGTCAACTGCCTGGCCGATGGTGTCCCGCCCCACTTATCTGGGTGGGTTGGGGTTCGGCATGAAGTGGGACATGGGCTGGATGCACGACACGTTGCAGTACATGTCGCACGACCCCATTCACCGGAAGTTCCATCACAACGAGCTGACCTTCCGCCAGATCTATGCGACCACGGAGAACTTCGTCCTGCCCCTCTCCCATGACGAAGTGGTGCACGGGAAGGGTTCGCTCCTCGGGAAGATGGCCGGCGACCAGTGGCAGAAGCTCGCAAACCTCCGCCTGCTGCTCGGCTACATGTGGGCACAGACGGGGAAGAAGCTCCTGTTCATGGGGGGCGAGTTCGGCCAGTGGCGGGAGTGGAACCACGAGGACAGCCTGGACTGGCACCTTCTGGAGCAGCCCGCCCACCAGGGCGTGCAGCGCTGGGTCGAGGACCTGAACCGCCTGTACCGAAGCAAGCCCGCGCTGTACGAGCTCGACGCCGAGGGCGCCGGCTTCGAGTGGATCGACGCGAACGACAGCGCCCAGAGCGTGCTCACGTTCCTGCGCAGGGGCCGCTCCGAGGAGGACGTCATCCTGGTGGGATGCAACTTCACCCCGATCCCTCGGCCCAACTACCTGGTCGGCGTGCCCCGTGGTGCGACCTGGAGGGAGATCCTCAACAGCGACGCCTCGGTCTACGGCGGAAGCGGCTGGGGCAACCTGGGCGGGCTCGACTCATTGCCGATCTCCGTCCACGGGCGGCCACGGGCCCTCAACCTCACGCTTCCCCCTCTCTCCTGCGTCTTCCTCGAGCCCTCGTGACACCTGTCGATGGACGGGCCCTCGGGGCGGTCCACCTCGAGGGCGGCCGGTGGCGGTTCATTGTTTGGGCTCCGTCCAGCCCGAGCGTCGGGCTCGTGCTCCACGGCGGGGGTGACGCCGAAGAAGTGGTGGGGATGGCGCGCGAGCATCACGGATATCACACGGCCATGGTGGACGGCCTTACCCCAGGTACTCGGTATCGATTTCGGCTGGAGGGGATCGGCGAGTTCCCCGACCCCGCCTCCCGTTTCCAGCCGGAAGGAGTGCACGGGCCGTCGGCCCTGGTGGATCTCTCGGCGTGGGACTGGAACGATCACGGTTGGACGGGTCTGCCGTTGGAGGGACTCGTGATCTACGAGCTGCATGTGGGCACGTTCACTCCAGAGGGGACCTTCGACGCGGTGGTGCCTCAACTCGACGAGCTGCGGGACCTCGGAGTGACCGCGGTGGAGCTCATGCCGGTGGCCCAGTTCCCCGGCTGGCGAAACTGGGGATACGACGGCGTCTTCCCGTTCGCCGTGCAGGACTCGTACGGAGGACCGGACGGCCTTCGCCGTCTGGTCGAGGAGTGTCATGCCCGCGGCCTGGCCGTGGTCCTGGACGTCGTGTACAACCACGTGGGGCCCGAGGGCAATCACTTGGGGAAGTTCGGCCCCTACTTCACCGACCGCTTCCGCGCTCCATGGGGTCCCGCGATCAACTTCGACGGCCCAGGGAGCGACGAGGTTCGCCGGTACTTCGTGGAGAATGCCCTCCAGTGGCTGGAGGACTTCCACGTCGACGCCCTGCGGATCGACGCGATCCACGGGATCCTCGATACCTCCGCATGGCCTTTCCTCCTCGAACTGGCCCGGGCTGTGGACGCAGGGGCTGAGGGCTTGGGCCGTCGCTTGCACCTCATCGCCGAGAGCGACCTCGGGGACGTCCGGGTGATCCGGCCCCGTGAATTGGGGGGCTTCGGTTTCTCCGCGCAATGGACCGACGACTTCCACCATTCCCTGCACGCACTTCTGACGGGCGAGCGAACCGGCTACTACGCGGACTTCGGCTCGCTGGGCCACCTGGCCAAGGCCTATACGCAGGGGTTCGTCTACACCGGGCAGTACTCGCCGTCCAGGGACCGCCGCCACGGCAGCCCTACCGCGGGTATCCCGGCGAGACGTTTCCTCGTCTACGCACAGAACCACGACCAGGTGGGCAACCGCATGCTCGGCGAGCGTCTCTCCAGCCTGGTGAGCTTCGAGCGCCTCAAGCTGGCGGCCGGAGTCTTGCTCCTCTCGCCGTTCATCCCGCTGCTCTTCATGGGCGAGGAGTACGGGGAAGAGGCGCCGTTCCAGTACTTCGTGAGCCACTCCGATCCCGGGCTGGTGGAGGCCGTCCGCTCGGGTCGGAGGGAGGAGTTCGCCGCGTTTGGTTGGGAGGGGGACCCTCCCGACCCCCAGGACGAGCAGACCTTTCTCCGCTCAAAGCTCCACCATGCGCTCCGACACGAGGGTCATCACCACGAGTTGCGGGAGCTCTACCGCGAGCTCCTCTTGCTTCGTCGGGACCGGCCTTCACTGGCCACCCTGTCGAAGGCCGACGTGGCCGCGTGGCCGGACGAGCAAGCCGGCGTTCTCGTGGTCATGAGATGGAGCGAGGCGGAAGAGGCCCTTCTCCTCTTTCACTTCGACGACGAGGCCGCCGAAGTGGACGTACCCTTCACCGGGGCTCCGTGGCGCCGTGTGTTGGACTCGGCCGATCCGCTGTGGGGCGGACCTGGGACCCTATCGCCGGAGGAGGTCGAGGTCGACAAGGACGGGCTGGTGACCCTGCAGCCCAACAGTTTCGCAGTCTACGCGCGGATGGGGCGATGAAGATGCGCGTCTGGCCTGGGAATCCCCATCCGCTGGGAGCCACGTGGGACGGTGAGGGGGTCAACTTCTCCATCTTCTCCGAGCACGGCGAGGCGGTCGAGCTGTGCCTGTTCGACCACACGGAGGCCGAAGAGGAATCCGAACGGATCGAGCTCCCGGACCGCACTGACTTGATCTGGCACTGCTACCTGCCAGACATTCGGCCGGGCCAGCTGTACGGCTACCGCGTCCACGGGCCGTACGCACCGGAGAAGGGCCACCGGTTCAACCCCCACAAGTTGCTCATCGATCCCTACGGCAAGGCCATCAGCGGGACCATCAGATGGAGTGACGCCCTGTACGGCTACCCAATCGGCGATACGGAAGAGGATCTGGTGATCGACGCCAGGAACAGCGCCGGCGGGATGCCCAAATGCGTGGTCGTCGACCAGGCCTTCGCCTGGAGCGATGACCGGCCTCGACGAACGCCGTGGAACCGCACGATCATCTACGAGGCCCACGTCCGCGGAATGACCATGCGTCACCCCGGGATCCCGGAGGAGATCAGGGGCACGTACCTCGCCCTCGCCTACGACCCCATCATCGATCACCTCCTCTCGCTGGGGATCACGGCCATCGAGCTGATGCCCGTGCATCAGTTCGTCGCCGACCGCCGTCTGGTCGAGAAGGGCCTCACCAACTACTGGGGGTACAACTCGCTCAACTTCTTCTCCCCTCACGTTGGGTACGCGACCGGCGGGATCGGCCAGCAGGTGACCGAGTTCAAGTCGATGGTCAAGGCCCTGCACTCCGCCGGGATCGAAGTCATCCTGGACGTGGTCTACAACCACACCGGTGAGGGCAACCATGTGGGACCGACCCTCTCGCTGCGCGGCGTGGACAACTCCTCCTACTACCGACTGGACCCCGCGAACCCTCGTTACTACATGGACTTCACGGGGACGGGCAACAGCCTGAACATGGTCCACCCCAGGACCATGCAGCTGATCATGGACAGCCTCAGGTATTGGGTCATCGAGATGCACGTGGATGGGTTCAGGTTCGACCTCGCCTCCACGCTGGCCAGGGAGCTGTATGACGTGAACCGCCTGGGTGCGTTCTTCGACATCATCCAGCAGGATCCCGTCCTCTCCCAGGTGAAGCTGATCGCCGAGCCGTGGGACGTCGGTCCCGGCGGGTACCAGGTGGGGAACTTCCCGGTCGGATGGGCCGAGTGGAACGACAAGTATCGCGACTGCGTCCGACGTTTCTGGCGAGGAGATCCCGGCCAGGTGCCGGAGCTGGCCTTCCGGCTCTCCGGATCGAGCGACCTGTACCAGGCGAGCGGCCGGCGCACGTACGGCAGCATCAACTTCGTCACGTGCCACGACGGGTTCACGCTGCACGACCTGGTGAGCTACGAGCGAAAGCACAACGACGCGAACTGCGAGGACAACCGCGACGGCAGCGACGCCAACTACAGTCGGAACTGGGGCGCGGAGGGCCCAGCGGATTCTCCGCGAATCAAGCGAACCCGCGAACGTATCAAGCGCAACTTCATGGCGACGCTGCTCTGCTCTCAAGGAGTGCCCATGATCCTGGCGGGCGACGAGCTGGGCCGGACCCAGAAGGGCAACAACAACGCGTACTGCCAGGACAACGAGATCAGCTGGATCGACTGGAACCTTCCCGGCCGGGCCCGCCGACTCCTCGAATTCACCCGGCAGGTACTGGCCATCCGTCGGAACAACCCGGTCCTGCGGCGACGCAGCTTTTTCACCGGCCGGGCCATCTCCCGCGAGGGCGTCAAGGACCTGGCCTGGCTCCGACCGGACGGCCAGGAGATGGGCGAGGAGGACTGGGCCGAAGGAGACAGCCACGTCCTGGGCATGCTGATCCACGGCCAGGCGACTGACGAAGTGGACGAGCGAGGGCGCCCGATCTTGGGTGACACCCTATTCCTTCTGCTCAACGGTGGACACCGGTCCCGGCTGTTCGCGCTCCCGGCGATGGAGGGGCCCGGAGTCTGGCAGGAGGTCCTGAACACCGCTCGGCCGGAGACCGGGCCGAGGGTCGTCCGGACCCAGGCTGTGAACCTGGTGGCCCACTCATCCTTCCTCCTGCGGTTCGGCGAGGATCTGCGGCCGCCTCCGTGAGGGTCCCGAGCTCCACGTATCGTCTCCAGTTCGGCCCCGAGTTCGGCTTCGAGGACGCCAGTCGGCTCGTGCCGTACCTCGCCGCCCTGGGGATCGGCGATCTCTATGCTTCGCCGCTCCTGGCCTCGCGATCGGGTAGCCAGCATGGGTACGACGTGACCGACCCCACCAGGCTGAATCCGGAGCTCGGGCCGCCCGAGGCGATCGAGGCCATGGTCGAGGAGCTTCGACGGCACGGCATGGGACTCCTCCTCGACATCGTGCCGAACCACATGGCCATGAGCAGCGAGAACCCGTGGTGGATGGACGTCTTGGAGAACGGCCAGGCCTCCCCGTACGCCTCGTACTTCGACATCGATTGGAGTGCCCCCGCGCTCGAGGGCAAGGTCCTCGTTCCCGTGCTCGGGGCGCCATACGGAGAGACTTTGGAGAAGGGTGAACTCTCCCTGGCCATGGAGCAAGACGGGATCTTCGTTCGCTACCGGGACCACCGGTTCCCGTTGGATCCTCGCTCCTACCGGCGCCTCCTGGAGCACCGGCTGGACCGGCTAGAGGAGGAGCTGGGGCCGAATCAGCAGGCCCTTCGGGCCGTACGCCGGCTCCTCGTCCGGCTCCGTAAGATGCCACCGCGTTCGGAGCCGGACCCCGAGGGCCGGCGGCGGAGGATCCGGGAGGGCCTCGCCGTGAAGCGGCGGCTGGCAGCATTGGTCGAGAGCCGCCCCGAGCTCCGAGCATTCCTCGAGGGCAACGTGGCGGAGTGGGGAGGAGGGCCCGTCAGCGAGCGACGGGTCGAGCTCCTCGATCAGCTGATCGGCGAGCAGGCGTATCTGCTCTCGTACTGGCGGGTCGCGCCCGAGGAGATCGACTACCGGCGTTTCTTCGACATCGCCGACCTGGTGGCCCTGCGCCAGCAGGGGCCAGAGGTGTTCGAGGCGACCCATGCCTTCGTCCTGGAACTGGTGCGCTCGGGAAAGGTGACCGGGCTCCGGATCGACCACGTCGACGGGCTGCATGATCCCGAGAGCTACCTCCGGCGACTCCGGGAGCACGTGGGCGGGCGGTGCTACGTGGTCGTGGAGAAGATCCTGGCCGAGGGCGAAGGCCTGCCCGAGGTGTGGCCCGTCGCGGGCACGACCGGCTACGACTTCCTCAACGTCGTCACCGGGCTGTTCGTCGAGCCCGAAGGCGCAGCAGCCCTGGCGCGAGCGTGGGCGAGGTTCACGGGGGACGACCGGCCATTTGCGGAGCTGGCCCGTGAGGCGAAGCGGCAGGCGATGGGTGAGCTCTTCGGAAGCGAGGTCCAGGCCCTCGCCGCGCGGCTTCAGCGGTTGGCCCGGCAGGACCGACGAGGCCGTGACCTGACCAGAAGCGAGTTGACCCGCGCCCTGGTGGAAGTGACGGCCCGGCTGCCCGTGTATCGGACGTACGTGCGGGATCGGAACGTACGGGCGGCCGATCGCTCCCGTATGGTCGACGCGGTTCGTCGGGCCGAGGGCGAGCTTCCCGTGGAAGCCGCAACCGCCTTGGACTTCCTCCGCCGCGTGCTTCTCCTCGAGCTTCCCCGTCGATCACCACGAGAACGGCTGCAGTCGTGGCTGGGCTTCGTGATGCGCTGGCAGCAGCTCACCGGGGCGGTCATGGCCAAGGGGCACGAAGACACCGCCATGTACGTGTACAACCCGCTGGCCTCGAGGAACGACGTGGGCGGAGACCCCGGGCGAGCGCCGGCCTCGCCGGCCGAGTTCCATCGAGCAAATCGCTCCCGACTGCGGGCGTGGCCGCACGCCCTGTCGCCCATGTCCACCCACGACACCAAGCGAAGCGAGGACGTCCGGGCCAGGATCGACGTGCTCTCGGAGATGGCCGACGAGTGGGCCGAGCGACAGATCAGGTGGACCCGGTGGAACCACTCCAAGAAGCGGGAGGTTGCCGGGCATCTCGCGCCCGACCCCACCGACGAGCTCCTGCTGTACCAGACCCTGGTCGGGGTGTGGCCGGTTACGAAGAGGGAAGAACGGGGGCTGACCGCTCGCCTCCAGGAGTACATGCTGAAGGCCGTTCGGGAGGCGAAGTCCCACACGAGCTGGGTCGACCCGAACCCCGAGTACGAAGGTGCCGTGGCGAGCTTCGTCCATGCCGTGATGGCTCCCTCCAACCGGCGGTTCCGGAAGGAACTGGTGGACGTCGTTCGAAGGGTTGCATTCCACGGTTCCATCAACAGCCTGTCACAGGTCCTGCTCAAGGTGGCCTCGCCGGGAGTGCCCGACCTCTATCAGGGGACGGAGACGTGGAGCCTCAGGCTCGTGGATCCGGACAACCGGCGGCCCCCGGATTTTCCCCGCCTGGCCAGGGAGCTCGATGCTCTGGGACGCTCCGGCACACCCGCCGAGTTCCTCCGTACGTGGCAGGACGGCCGGGTGAAGTTGCTGGTGACCAGCCGAGCACTGACCCATCGTCGGACGAATCAGGAGCTGTTCGACGCGGGCACGTACCGAGCCCTGTCCGGATCCGGCCGGTGGAGCCAACACGTGGTGGCGTTCTCCAGGCAACGGCGCCGAAGCTGGGCCGTGGCAGCCGTGCCTCGATTCACGCTGCGGCTGGCCGGGCCGGAGACCCTGCCGGTCGGAGCCGGCGCATGGGGCACGGGCGCGATCGCTCTTCCGGCGCGAGCCCCTCAGCGTTGGGTCAACGTGCTGACGGGGGAACGCCTCCGGGCACGGGCACGACGGGGCTCACGCGTGCTCGTGCTGGCAGAGGTCTTCGCCACGTTCCCTGTCGCCTTGCTCTCGGCTGAGCGATAGAAGGGGTCGCCCGGCCGCCCGTGCTAGCGGGAGCTGCCCGGGCGACCGACCAGTTCCTTGTCGCCGAGCATGACGTTCAGGCTCCCGGTCCGATATCCCTCCGGGTCGACCGCGACGTCGTTCCAACCCAGGCGCCGAAGCTCGGCCAGGAGGTTCCCGAGCCCGGGGTGTGACTTGAGTCGGGCGATGTCCTCGGTCGCCACCTCGATGCTCGCCGTCTCGCCGAAATGCCTGACCCGAACCACGCCGAAACCGAGGGATCGGACGGCCCGCTCGGCTTGGTCGATCCGGGCGAGCAGGTTCGGAGTGATCCGGATCCCGTATGCCACGCGCGAGGATAGGCACGCCAGGGCGGGCTTGTCCGCGACCGCCAGGCCCAGCCGGCGGGCTGTGGCGCGTACCGACGACTTGCCGACGCCGGCCTCGAGCAGGGGGTTCCGAACGCCTCGCTGCCTGGCGGCCTCGAGCCCGGGGCGGAAATCGTTCGCGTCGTCGGCATTCGCCCCTGCAAGCAGGACGGCTCCGTCCGTCGCGAGTTCCACTAGCAGCTTGCCCAGGGTGGCGTACAGCTCCATCTTGCAGTGGAAGCACCGCATGGCGTCGTTCCGCACGTAGGCGTCTCGCTCCACCTCGTGGGTCTGGACGGTCCAATGCTCCACTCCCAGCGACGCGGCGACCTCCCGGGCGGCTTCCAGCTCCCCCGTCGGATAACTCGGCGAGACCGCGGTCACGGCGGTGACGACGCCAGGGCCCAGGGCCCGGGCGGCCAGTGCCGCGACCACCGTGGAGTCGACGCCGCCGGAGAAGGCAACCACGGCCCGGCCGGCCCCATACGAGTCGATGGTGCGCTCGAGCATCGCGATCACCTGGCTTACGTTTGGCGCCGTTGCTCCTTCGTCGGCGGCACTGCCCATGAACCCCGCCCCCACTGGCTCAGCCCTCCATGGACGCCAGCCGAAGGCTCCTTGCCGCCGCGGACGCCTCCTCGTACACCATCCTGACGGGAAGCCCGCGCCGCCGGGCGACCTCGGCGACGTCGTCGTGCTCCGGAGTGGCACTCATGACTCTCCCCCCGAGGACACCAACCTTTACCCGGACGGAGTCCTCCCCGATGGGAACCGTCACCGAGCGCCGCTCAAGCTCGGCCCGCCGCACTGGAGAGGTGCGCACGCCGAACGTCGAGGTTGTCTCGAAGAACGCCCTGCGCAATCGGGCTGCGACCGCCGGTTCGCACAGGGCCGAGAGGACCATGCCGGGCCGCCCCTTCTTCATGATGACCGGTGTTGTCCACACATCGAGGGCGCCGGCCGCCAGAAGAGCGCTGGCAGCGTCGGCCACGAGCTCGGGGGTCAGGTCATCGAGGTTCACCTCCATGACGAGCAGGTCGCGTTCGACGGGCCCGCCGTCCTCGAAGGGCTCGAGGGTCTTCTCTCCGAGGATGACCCTGACCACATTGGGATACCCATGGGGGTCGTCGCTGCCGGCGCCGTAGCCGATCGCCACGATCCGCATCTGGGGAAAAGCTTCGACCGGGGTCCCCAGCGCCGCAAGGATCGCCGCTCCGGTGGGCGTCACGGTTTCTCCCACTCCCGCGCCGCGGACCGGAAAGCCCTTGAGCAGCTCCAGAGTGACCGTGGCGGGAAGAGGCACCGGTCGGTGAGCGTGGCTGCCCTCGGTCGTTCCCGCTCCAAGGGGGATCGATGAGACCAGGATCCGGTCGACCCCGAGCGACTCCAGGGCACCCACGACACCCACCAGATCGAGGAGCGTGTCGTCGTCGCCGAGCTCGTGCACGAGGAGCTCGGCAGGATCGATCCCGTGCGCGTGGGCCTCAGCGGCCCCAAGGAGGTCCAGGACCAGGCGAGCCCTGGAGGCGACGCCCTCGGACAACGGGGCGGACTCGACCGCCTCGACCAGTTCGCGGAACGGCCGCGGCCTGAGGGAACCGGTCTGGGTCGCGGCATATCCTGCACGGATGCGCAGAAGCCTGGCCCGAAGTCCGGCCCGCCTCACCACTTCGGTGTCGAAGTCGAACCTGCCCGGAAGCACGGCGTTCACCGCCGACCGAACCTGTCCAAGTTCGGCCCCGGCATCGAGCAGGGCAGCCAGCAGCATGTCGCCGGCTGCGCCCCCGACCACATCCACGTAGAGCAGCTGGCTCATGGCGGGCGTGCGGTCCGGCGGGCGATCAGGGCTGCCGAGTAGCCCGCTCCCACCCCGTCGTCGATGTCCACGCAGACCACGCCGGGGGTGCACGAACTGAGCATCGCCAGGAGCGCGGCCAGACCGCCAAAGCTCGCTCCGTAGCCGACGCTGGTGGGACACGCGATCACCGGGCAGGCCGCCATCCCTCCGACCACGCTGGCAAGGGCGCCCTCCATGCCCGCCACAACGATGACCACGTCCGCGGCCGCGAGCTCGTTGCGGATCGCGGCCACCCGGTGCAGGCCGGCCACCCCGATGTCGCCGATGAGTTCCACCCCAGCCCCCAGGATCGACGCGGTGAGCCCCGCTTCTTCCGCAACCGGCAGGTCCGAGGTCCCCGCCGTCACCACGAGCACGCGCCCGATGGGAGGTGGCACGTTCCTGAGGATGGCGATGGCTCGGGACCTCGGGCGGAAATCGGTCGGATACCCGGCCTGCTCGGCCAGTGCCAGGACCGCCTCCATCTGCTCGTCATCCGCCCGGCTCACCAGGATCGGGCCGCTGTTTCCGTCGAGCAGCTGCCGCACGATCCCGGCCACCTGGTCGGAGGACTTGCCGGAGGCATAGACGACCTCACAGGACCCCTGGCGCAGCTCCCGATGGTGATCGACCTTGGCGAACCCTAGGTCGGCGAACGGGAGGTCCCGGAGCTGTTCGACGGCTTCCTCGGCCGTAAGGTCGCCGGCCGCGACCCGCGCCAAGAGCTCGACGATCCGGCCCTCGAACGGAGACGTCCTTCCATCCGAGCGTTTCCTGCCGGGATGGGCTGGTTCCCCCGGTGGCTCGTGGCCGGTCCTGATCACGGGGGCCACGATAGCCCAACCGGCTGGTCAGGGACGATGAGGCTCGAAGCCCACAACCTCGTACGCGAAGGTCCCGCCCGGCGCGTCGTAGGACACCCGGTCCCCCACCCGCTTGCCGAGGAGCGCGGACCCCAGTGGAGAGTCCGATGTCACCGTCCGCACGCCGGGCGCCCGCTCCTCGCGGGACAGGGCCACCAGGTAGGTCTCGACTTCCTCATCGGCCCCGTCGTCGAGTGGCCGGAGCTGCACCAAGGTACCCGGGCCGACCTCGTCCGTCTCGCCCACTTCGAGGATCTCCGGGTCTTTCAGCATGTGTTCGAGCTCCCGGATCCTCGCCTCCATGAGCCCCTGTTCGTTCTTGGCAGCGTCGTATTCTGCGTTCTCCCTGATGTCCCCCAGCTCGCGGGCATGCAGGAGCCGGTCTCCCATCTGCTTCCGACCCTCGCCCTTGAGATGCTCCAGTTCCTTGCGCATCCGGACGTAGGCATCCAGCGTCAAGCGGGCGGTCGGCTCCTGCCCCGGCTTGCGCGGCGGACGCTCTGGCGGAAGGAATGCCTCGTCTCCCATGCCCGGCAATCTATCAACCTCCCCCCGCGGAAGGCACACGGCCTGGGCGAACCGCCGGTAACACGGCCGCGTTCCGCATGTGAGAATGCGGGCCGTAGCCTCACAGATGGAACCAGCAAGAGAAGAAGAGGCACACGATGAGCACTCGCATCTACACCCTGCCGGTGGATCAGACGCGATGGCTGGTCGGTGAGGAATCGACCACCATCTTCAACTGGGAGTACGACGACACTCGGGACCGTCTGCTCTCGCTGTACGAGAAGGGGAAGGAGAAGCAGTGGAACACGAACACCCGGTTGGACTGGTCCATCGAGGTCGATCCCCGCTCCTCAGCAAACTTCCCCGACTACTACGTGCCGATCTACGGCTCGGACATGTGGGATCGGATGGATGAGAAGGCCAGGGCGGATTTCCGCCAGCACATGGCGGCGTGGATGAACTCGCAGTTCCTCCACGGTGAGCAGGGCGCGTTGATCTGCGCGGCGAAGATCGTCCAGACCGTCCCCCAGGTCGACTCGAAGTTCTACGCGGCAACCCAGGTGATGGACGAGGCCCGCCACATGGAGACCTACTCGAGATACCTGCGGGAGAAGATCGGGATGGCGTACCCGATCAACCAGCACCTCCGGTCGCTGCTGAAGGATGTGGTGAGCGATTCCCGGTGGGACATGACGAACCTGGGCATGCAGGTGCTGATCGAAGGTCTGGCCCTGGCCGCGTTCTCCATGATCCGGGACTACTCGGGGGAGCCACTGGCGAAGGCCCTCAACACCTATGTCATGCAGGACGAGGCCCGGCACGTCGCGTTCGGTCGGCTGGCTCTCCGCGAGTTCTATCCGCAGCTCACCGAGGCCGAACGCGCCGAGCGAGAGGAGTTCGTGGTCTACGCCTGTTACTTGATGCGGAACCGGTTCCTGGCCGAGGAGGTGTGGGAGAACGTCGGCCTGGACCGCGAGGAATGCATCAGGTACGTGGAGGCTTCCGAGATGATGCAGAACTTCCGGAAGATGCTGTTCTCACGCATCGTCCCCACGATCAGGGATCTCGGGCTGTGGGGGCCGAAGGTCCGGGCGGCCTTCGAGGACATGGGTGTCATCGACTTCCAGGACCTGAGCCCGGATGATCTCTCGGCGGCCGATGAGCAGATCGCCCAGGACCTGGACAGCCGTCGAGGCGGGGCCAAGGCGGAAGGAGGGGCCATGGCGCCGCTGGCCGGCATCGATGCGGCTCGGGCCGAGGAGGTCCGGGCCGCCATCCGAGCAGGCGCGGAAGACTGATCGGGCCCTAGGCGCAGACCTCTCGGGAATCAGAATCCGGCCGTGCGTCCGGAGACCGCGATCGAGCGAGTTTGGCCGGGACGGCTGTCCCCGAGTGGGGCTTGCTCCTCACTCGAGCAGGAGTTCGTAGTTGTACCAGCCGGAGCGCTCGGCGCCTGTTCGCTCGTACAAGCGCTGGGCCGTCGCGTTGTCCAGGGCGGTGAACCACTCGAGATGATGCATCCCCCGATCGCGGGATGCGGCGGCGCAAGCCTGGATCAACGCCAGACCGATCCCTTCCCCGCGATGGCCCTCGGCCACGAACAGGTCGTTCATGAGCGCCGCCTCGGTGGCGTGGGTCGAGCTGAACGTCCAGTACAGCGTGGCGAACCCGACCAGCTCGTCGCCTCTCCAGGCGCCAAGCAGAAGGCCATCATCGCTCGGAGCCAGGAAACGACGGAAGAACACTCGGTTTCGGTCCTCGTCGGGCTCGCTCAGATAGAAGCGCTGGTATCCGGCGATGAGCGGCAGGACCCGTTCGTAGTCGGCTTCCGACAAAGGCTCGACGAGGATGCTCATGACCTCACCCGATCGCCTCTAGTGTCGAACAGCGGCTCCTCCGCCACCTCGCCACCCATCCATCGGCCAAAGATCGGCCGCCCTCTCTCATAGGTCTTACCATGCATGCACCCATCAGATCCGGTCCCCACGCGCCACTACGTACACCCCGATACAGCTTGACCGTGCGAATCGCCGGGCCGTAGCTTGTCATCCATGACAAGTGAGCCGAAGCTTTCGTCGCGTATGGCGCGGCTGGGGACCGAGTCCGCATTCGAGGTCCTCGCCCGAGCACGGGCTCTGGAATCCCAGGGGCGCAAGATCATCCACCTGGAGATCGGGGAGCCCGACTTCGACACGCCTGCTCACATCACCCTCGCTGCCGCGGACGCGTTGAAGGACGGCTATACGCACTATGGGCCCGCTCCGGGGCTGCCGGAGGTCCGCGAGGCCGTCGGGGAGTTCTTCGGGCGCACGGGCCGGCCGAGCTATCCAGCCGACCAGATCATCCTCACGCCTGGGGCCAAGCCGATCATGTTCTACACGATCCTCGTTCTGTGCGAAGAGGGAGACGAGGTCCTCTATCCCGATCCCGGGTTTCCCATGTACGAATCCATCACCAGCTTCGCCGGGGCCACCCCCGTTCCGGTCCGGCTCAGGGAAGAGAACGAGTTTCGGATGGACCCGGACGAGGTAGCATCGCTCGTCACCGACCGCACGCGGTTGCTGGTCCTCAACACCCCTCACAACCCCTGTGGCAGCGCGTTGACCCGTGAGGATGTCGAGGCCCTGGCTCGAGTCGCCCTGGAGCACGACTTGTTCGTGCTGTCCGATGAGGTGTACTGGGCCATCCGGTACGGGGGTGAGCACGTCTCCATCGCCTCGCTGGACGGCATGGCCGACCGGACCATCCTCCTGGACGGCTGCTCGAAGACGTTCGCCATGACCGGGTGGCGGTTGGGGTTCGGCGCGTTCCCTCGCCCGCTGGTGGAGCCGGTGATCCGGCTCATCATCAACTCTGTGTCTTGCACCTCGTCCTTCAGCCAGCGAGCGGTGCTGGCCGCCCTCACCGGGCCATGGGAACCGGTCCTGGCGATGGTCGACGAGTTCCACAAGCGCCGCGACGTGATCGTCGAAGGACTGAACCGGATCTCCGGCGTGTCGTGCCTCGAGCCGGCGGGAGCTTTCTACGTGTTCCCCAACGTCAAGCACCTCGGGGTGCCGAGCGAGCGCGTGGCCGAGTTCCTCCTGGAGGAGGCCGGCGTGGCCGGGCTCTCGGGCACCGCCTTCGGGGCAGCGGGCCAGGGCTACCTGCGCTTCTCCTACGCCAACTCTGTGGAGAAGATCCGCGAGGCGCTCGATGCGATAGAGACCGCGTTGCCGAACTTGAACGGCTGACGTCCCGCTTCTAGTCCCGCTCCTCCAGATAGTCTCGGAGCCTCTGCGCCCTGGAGGGGTGACGGAGCTTGGAGAGTGTCTTCGCCTCTATCTGCCGGATCCGCTCACGGGTGATGCCGAACTCCCGCCCCACCTCTTCGAGGGTCCTGGCCTGCCCGTCGGCCAGGCCGAATCGAAGCTCGACCACCCGCCTCTCCCGAGCCGACAACGTCTGGAGGACCGCGACGATCTCGTCCTGCATCATCCCGAAGGACGCCGCTTCGAGGGGGGCGACCGCCCCCTGGTCCTCGATGAACTCTCCGAGCCGAGCTTCCTCGTCCTCGCCGACGGGGCTCTCCAGGGACAGGGGGTCTCGGGACATCGACAGGACCTGTTCGACCCGTTCCGCCGGCAGGCCGACACGCCGGCCGACCTCTTCCGCAAGGGGTTCCCTGCCCAGAGACTGGGCGAGCTCCCGCTGGGCCCGGCTCACCTTGTTGATGTGCTCCGTCATGTGCACGGGGATGCGAATGACCCGGGACTGGTCGGCGATCGCGCGGCTGATGGCTTGGCGTATCCACCAGGTGGCGTACGTGGAGAACTTGTACCCGCGGCTGTAGTCGAACTTCTCCACTGCCCGGATCAAGCCCAGGTTCCCCTCCTGGGTGAGGTCCAGGAAAGTGATCCCGTGGGTGACGTAGTGCTTGGCGATGGAGACCACCAGGCGGAGGTTGGCCTCGATCAGCTTGTGCTTCGCCACGGCGGCATCCCGCTTCACCCGCCGGAGCAAGTCGACGGCTTCTCCGCGTCCCCTGGGACGATGACTCCTGCGCAGCGTCTCCCGGCCGATGCCCTCGAACCGGAGACGCTTTTCCGGATCGAGCTGGTGGTCCCTGATGCGGATCACCGCATCCACCACTCGAAGGAATCGCTTGCCGTCCATCCTGCCGGAGACGGCGATAGTGGCGAGGAGGTCTCCGGCAAGCTCCCCCGCCTCGATGCGCATGGCCAGGTCGACCTCCTGGGCGGCGGTGAGGAGCGGAACCCGTCCGATCTCCTTGAGATACATCCGGACAGGGTCGAAAGCCGGCGTCTTGAGCAGTTCCTCGCGGCGGCGACGGCGAGCGCCGTCGGTTTCGATCCCATCGTCGTTGTCATCGCCGGGGACGTCGATGACCTCGATGCCTTCTTCCCTGAGGACCTGCTCCACGTGGGCGAGGAATTCCTCGATCTGCTCGGAGGTTAGCTGCATCTCCGGCAGTCCGCCCAGCACATCCTCCGATGTGACGAAGCCTCGTTCGCGGCCTTTGGCCGCAATGGCCTCTGTGGCTTCGCTTCTGGCTTCGTTGAAACCGTCGCCCAGCAGCGGCTCGGATGGGATGGTTGAGGCGAGATTGGCTGAGGCCGAACCCGCGGCAGTCTTCATGTGTCCTATGAGTGTCTCAGATAACGCGCCGACCGGACGGCCTCCGAGCCGAGGCCGCCCTTCTCAGTGGGTGGCCAGGACAACCAGGAGCACCGATGTGTAGTGGCAGATGGCAGCCGCGACTGTGGAGAGGTGAAAGACCTCGTGATAGCCGAAAATCCTCGGGCTCGGGTTCGGCCTCTTCGTCGCCAAGACGATGGCTCCTCCCGTATAGAGCAGACCTCCGATGACGAGGGGTACCAGCGCCGAGACACGCAGGCCTCGAACGATCTGTGGCGCAGCCACAAGGACCACCCACCCGAGCACGATGTAGAGCGCCGCCGATACCATCCGCATCCGATGGAACGCGAATATCTGGATCAGGATGCCGGCGATCGCGCCGCCTCCCACCAGCCCTAGAACGACTGCGGACCATGGCGCCCGAAGGACCAGGAGACCGAAGGGCGTGTACGTCCCGGCGATCAGGATGTAGATCATGGAGTGATCGAGCCGGCGCATGCGGGCGCGGGCTCGATCCGTCCACCTGATCCGGTGATAGGCAGCACTCGTTCCGAAGAGCGCGACCAGGCTGAAGCCGTAGATCGCCGCGGCAACCCGCGCTGCGGCCGGTCGAGCCACCATGAGTAGCAGGATGGCTGCCGGCATCGCGGCGAAGAACGCGAGCTGGTGGATGCACCCTCGAAGAAGCGGCTTCTGATCGGCCCGCCCATCCCCACCTCGGAGAGGCGATTCTGGTAACACTCGCGTACCCTACCAGCGCGGCGGAGGCCGGCCGCCGGCTTGACCCTTCAGACCCAGGCACCGTAGCTTCTGAGCACATGGACTCGGCGAGGAGGCAGACGTGAGCGGCGGGCGCTGGCCCGTGCTGGTGACCCGCGTGCTGCCCAAGCCGGCACTGGAGAGGATCTCCTCGAAGTGCGACATGACGCTGTACGAGGGCGAGGGGGCCATGCCTCGCGACCAGCTGCTCGCCGAGATCAAGGGGAAGGTCGGGGCCGTCACGCTGCTCACGGACAAGGTCGACGACGAGTTCCTGGATGCGGCCGGTGACCAGCTGGTGATCGTGGCCAACTTCGCCGTCGGGTTCGACAACATCGACGTGGCCGCGTGTACCCGTCGGGGCGTGCTGTGCTCCAACACTCCCGATGTGCTGACCGAGACCACGGCCGATACGGCCTGGGCACTACTGATGGCCGCAGCCAGGCGTGTTGCCGAGGGGGACCGATTCCTCCGCCGGCGCGAGCCGTGGATCTGGGGCCCGCTCATGATGCTCGGACAGGACGTCAATGGGCGAGTCTTGGGCATCGTCGGGTTCGGGCGGATCGGTCAGGCCATGGCTCGGCGTGCTCGAGGCTTTGGCATGAAGGTGATCTATTACGACACCTACCGCCCGCGCCCGGAGGTGGAGCGAGGCCTCGGCGCCGAATTCCGCGAGCTCGACGACCTGCTGGCCCAAGCCGACCTGGTCACCCTGCACACGAACCTCAGCGAGGAGACCCATCACCTCATCAACGCCGAACGACTGGCCAGGATGAAGCGGGCGGCCGTCATCGTGAACACATCCCGCGGGCCGGTGATCGACGAGGCCGCCCTGGCCCAGGCACTGAAGGAAGGGCAGATCTTCGCCGCCGGGCTCGATGTGTTCGAGAAGGAACCACAGGTCCATCCGGACCTGCTGGAGTTGGAGAGCGTGGTGATCATCCCTCACCTGGGCAGCGCGACGGTCGACACCCGCATCGCCATGGGCATGCTGTCGGCCGAGAACCTGATCGCCGCCCTGGAGGGTCGCCAGGCCCCGACCCTTCTCAATCCCGAGGTGTGGGACCAGAAGAGCCGGTAGCATCCGCGGGTCCCTCGATTGACGTGTCTTGCCCGTTTGACGCGGAGAGGGAGGGACACCCCCAAGACCGTGCTTCGTTTGGGCCGACCGGTCGCGAACAGCTCTTACATCTCACTCTCACTTGGCCATTTCTCGCGGCGTCCGAGCACGGAAAGCGCGGTCGCATTGCGGGCTCCGCGCCCGATGCGGGGAAAGACAGCCTTCATAGCGGTGGGACGTCGCGCCAGCTAACGGCTCAGTGGTGCGGAATGGGTCATCCTCGATAGGGTTGGAGGGGGTAAGGGCCGAAGCTACCCGATTGGCCGTTGACGGACCCGGCGCGGACATGGAGGGTTCCGAGTGAGCATCTCCGCGCAGGACGCTGCAAGGGCTCCTACGGGCGAAACAGGTCTCAACGCGGCCGAGGTCGCCGAGCGCGTGGCCCAAGGCCGTTCGAACGATGTGCCGGAAGTCACCACCAGGACGCTCCGGCAGATCATTCGAGCGAACATCCTTACTCCGTTCAATGCCCTGCTCGGAACGATGCTCGTCTTGATCCTTCTGGTCGGCCCCTTGCAGGATGCGCTGTTCGGCATCGTGATCGTGCTGAACTCCGCGATCGGCATCGTTCAGGAGGTGCGGGCCAAGCAGACGTTGGACCGGCTCGCTGTGCTCACAGCGCCTCGGGCCCGGGTCGTTCGCGAAGGGCAGGTGCGGGACATGGCCGTGCAAGAGGTCGTACGCGACGACCTCTTGGAGGTTTCTGCGGGGAATCAGATCGTGGTCGACGGCGACGTGATCGTGGCCCGGGGGCTGGAGGTGGACGAATCGCTGCTCACGGGCGAGTCCGACCCGGTGGAGAAGTTACCCGGAGACCCGGTGTTGTCGGGGTCGTTCGTCGTGGCCGGGTGGGGTCGCTACCAGGCTGTCAAGGTCGGCCGGGACGCATATGCCGTTGGCCTCGCAGATGAGGCTCGCCAATTCGTCCTGACCAAGTCGGAGCTTCGCGATGGGATCAACAGGATCCTGAAGTTCGTCTCCTGGGTGATCGTCCCCACGGCGGCGCTCCTGTTCTGGAGCCAGCTCAGGGCGCAGTCGGGGTGGCGGCATGCGATCTCCGGCGCCGTGGCCGGGACCGTGGCCATGGTGCCGGAAGGCCTGGTGTTGCTGATGAGCATCGCGTTCTCGGTGGCGGTCATGCGGCTGGCTCGACGACGTGTGCTGGTCCAGGAGCTGCCCGCCGTAGAGGGACTGGCCCGCGTCGACGTGGTATGCGTCGACAAGACCGGGACGCTTACCGAGGGAACCGTGGAGGTCGACGAGCTGCTCCCGATCAAGGGCGCGACTCCCGAGGAGCTCGAACCGATCCTTGCTGCGCTAGCGGCCCACGACCCGTCTCCGAACGCCACGATGCGGGCGATCGGCAGGCGGTTTCCGGAGGTCGCGGATGAATGGGAGCTCACGTCTGCCGTCCCCTTCTCATCGGCCCGCAAGTGGAGCGCGATGGCGTTCAGGGACCGAGGGGCTTGGCTGCTGGGGGGATCCGACGTGCTCATGCGTGGCCCGGCGAGAGACGGCTCAGCCCGCGAGGCGGCCGATCGGGCTGCCGCCGAGGGAAAGCGGATCCTGCTACTGGCGCGCTCTGCTGGGCTGAACGGAGATCAACTCCCCGAGGATCTCAGTCCTGCAGCGCTGATTGTGCTTGGGGAGCGGCTCCGCCCGGATGCCGCCAACACGTTGCTCTACTTCGCGGAGCAGGCCGTGCGGGTGAAGGTCATCTCTGGCGACAACCCTCGAACCGTGGGTGCTATCGCGGCTCGTCTGGGCCTGCCAGGGGGAGACGACCCGTTCGACGCGCGAGATTTCCCGGAGGATCCAGCCTCGCTTGCCGAAACCGTCGAGGTGCACACCGTCTTCGGCCGGGTGTCTCCGCAGCAGAAGCGGGCGATGGTGACCGCACTGCAGTCGAGGGGGCACACGGTGGCGATGACCGGTGACGGCGTCAACGATGTCCTCGCGCTGAAGGATGCCGACATCGGGGTGGCGATGGGATCGGGCAGCGAGGCCACCCGAGCGGTGGCCCAGCTCGTGCTGCTCGACTCCGACTTCGCTGCCATTCCCCCGGTGGTGGCCGAGGGGCGAAGGGTGCTCGGCAATATCGAGCGCACCTCAAGCCTGTACCTGACCAAGACCTTCTATGCGCTGGTTCTGGCGCTCTCGACCGGCGTGGCCAGCGTGGTGTTCCCGTTCCTGCCACGACACCTTACCTTGATCGCCTCCCTGACGATCGGCATCCCCTCGTTCTTCCTGGCGCTGGCCCCGAGCGCCGAGCGGTTCCGATCGGGGTTCGTTCCCCGAGTGCTGCGCTTCGCCGCCCCGGCGGGGATCCTGGCCGGCGTCGCGACGATCCTGACCTACCACCTTGCCCGGCGTGAGCCCGGGCTCTCGCTGGTGCAACAGCGCACCACCGCAGTCATGACGCTGATCTGGGTGGGCCTGGCCGTTCTGTCGATCGTTGCCACGCCGCTCACCGGCTGGCGCCTGGCTCTGGTGTGGTCGATGGCGGGCGCCTTCCTGACAGTGATGCTGATTCCCTTCGCCCGCGAGTTCTTTTCCCTGCAGGTGCCGCCGTTGCTGGTGTGGCTCGCGGCGATCGGCATCGCGGCCATCGTGTGGTCCTTCGCCCGACTGTTCGTGCCCGGCGTTGAACCGGTGGGCCTTCGAGGAAAAGTGGTCGACGAATAGAGTCGTCGGTATTCCAGGCTGCGTACTCGGGGTTCTGCGACTTGGCCGCCGTCGCCGCAGCGGTCGCAAAGCCACGCCGAACATGCGGGCGGGCGTAGCATCGGTCCGATGCGGCGACGATGGCTTGATGAGGTACTTGTGGTCGGTGGCGCACTCGTTCTCGTCTCGAGCGCTGCCCTTGGCCGTCGGGGTGCGTACGGCTGGGAAACTGCCATCCTCCAGTTGCCCGTTTGACCGCGCGACGGGCTCGGCCGTAGCGTCCTCACCTGCCCGAGCGAGGGGGTCTGGGTGGGTCGCCTGGACGGGAAGATCGCCCTGATCACCGGGGCGGCCAGCGGCATGGGAAAGGTCGCCGCAACACTCTTTGCCACTGAGGGAGCCGCGGTGGTGGTGGCCGACGTCACGGACGAAGCCGGCCAGGCGGCGGTTGAAGAGATCGTTGGCGCGGGCGGCTCGGCCGCCTATTTCCACGCCGACGTCTCCAGCCATACCGACGCGGAGGCCATGGTTGGATTCGCCGTGGAGCGCTTCGGCGGACTGCACGTTCTCTACAACAATGCGGGGGTCTTCCCGGCAGACGACGGCTCGGTGACCGACACGCCCGAGGCAACCTGGGACCGGGTCATGAGCATCAACCTCAAGGGTGTGTTCCTCGGATGCAAGTACGGGATTCCAGCGATGCTCGGCTCAGGCGGAGGCTCCGTCATCAACGTCGCGTCGTTCGTGGCTCTGATGGGTGCGGCCACTCCCCAGATCGCCTACACGGCCAGCAAGGGCGGGGTCCTGTCGATGACCAGGGAGATCGCGGTGGAGTTCGCCCGAAGGAACGTCCGGGCCAACGCGCTGTGCCCGGGTCCCATCGAGACGCCCCTGCTCGCCGAACTGATGTCCGACCCGGCCAGGCGCGAGCGGCGACTGGTCCACATCCCCATCGGCCGCCTGGGCCAGGCCCACGAGGTGGTCAACGCCGCGCTGTTCCTCGCTTCGGACGAATCCTCGCTGATCACCGGGACGACATTCGTCGTGGACGGCGGCATCACCGCCGCCTACGTCACACCTGAATAGCGGGCCGCCTTCCGTAAGCATTGCACCGAACGGGAGCGGGTACGATCGTTGCAATGGTTGCCTTCGGAGTGGATCAGTGGCCGCAAGGGTCGTCACAGGCCTTCGGCGACTGGACGCCTCTCCTCCTCGTCCTCGTTTCCCTGTTCCTCATGCGATTCGTCGTGCGTCTCGAGGTGAGCTGGCCGATGGCCATCGTGGCGATCGCTGCCGGACGGTGTGGGGATCGCTGACAGAACAGTGGGGGATTCTCCGGCCCGCGGCGGTGGTGCTCGTTCTGGTGCTTCTGGCGAGCTGGACGGTGGATCGGGTCCGGAACTTCCTCGCCTGAACGGGTCCGGTCAGCTCCCCTCGAAGACCGGCTTCAGCGCGAAGTACACGTCGCGGTAGCGACGGTACGGCTCTTCGTAGGCCTGATGGCTGCCGTCGTCCGGCTGGTGTTCCTCGGGTTGATAGGTGACGAACGCTCGGACTGCTTCTGTCACGGAGCCATGGATTCCAACCCCACAGCAGCCAGGATCGCCGCCCGGTGGCGGTGGTCAGGACGCTGCGAGGCACACGGACGGGTACCCGTTGAGTTCTCCAAGGGCGAGTTCGGCCGCGGCCAGCAGGAGATCAGCCGTCACTTTCATGGCGAAGTGGTCGATGGCCGAAGCCGGATCATCGTTCCACCTGCATTCCAGCGTGTGGGACGACGAGGGAGCCGACTCCCTGATGTGGGACGGTGACGGGCCGCACCACATGTCGGACACGTTCCGCCACTACCTGGGCGGTCTGATGGACACGGCCCACGAGATGGCGTTGATGTTCGCGCCCTCGGTGAACTCGTACAAACGCTATCAACTGGGGTCATGGGCTCCGACAGCCATCGTGTGGGGCCACGACAACCGGACCTGCGGCTTCCGGATCGTCGGTGAACACAAGTCGTTCCGGGTCGAGTCGCGCATACCTGGGGCCCGCCAATCCCTACTGCGCGTTCGCTGCCACCATCGCCGCCGGGCTGTACGGCATCGAGAACAAGGTGGACCCTCCGGAGATGTTCAAGGGCAATGCGTACGAGGCCAAAGACGTCGCACAGGTCCCCAGTTCGCTTTACGAGGCCATCGACGGTTTCGCGAAGAGCGTCGTCGCCCGCGAGGCCTTCGGAGACGAGGTGTTCGAGCATCTGCTGAACACGGCCCGCCAGGAGCAGGTCATCTTCGACAACAACGTCGTCACGGACTGGGAGCTGCAGCGCTACTTCGAACGCATCTAGGCTCATTGGAGTCACGATTCGCTGGTGCCCGGAAGGGGTACAAGCCTGTCATCGATGAGTTTCCTCAAGTATTCCGAGCGTGATGTGCGCGGACTTCTTGCCCGAGCGATCCGAGTACGCTGGCCTGCCGAGAGGCTCCTGGTCCTCACGGCCTGCGACAAGTTCAACCCCGAGGGAGCGCGTCGGTTCTCGTTGGGGCTCGAGCAGGCCGCCGTCGAATCGCCGAGGCTCGAACCGGAGATCGGCTCGGAGAACGGATTCCTGGCCGTCACCCAGTCTCGCCTGATCTTCCAGGAGGAAGTCAGCAGCGGTCTGCTGTTGCGGGCGATCAGCATCGTCATCGGGGCAGTGGCCATAGCCGTCCTGTTCTTCGGGGACGGGCTCGCTTCATTCCTTCCCATGGCGACGATGGCCCTGGCGTTGTGGGGCCTCGCCAAGATCCTCGAGATGATGCTGCTGGCGAGGGCTGACATCGAGTTCGATCGGGTCGGCAACCTGGATCCCTCATCGCAAAGGATCGAGGGGACCGCCAGGAACGGGGCCCGCTATCGCCTGGGCGTGCCCGATCCATCCGATTTCCTTCTGGTGGCTGCTCTGGTCGAGGGACGAGGGGCAGCCGCGGCGTAGCCGCGGCGGGAAGAGCTGGCTCGGCCGCAGCGTAGACTGACCGCGTGAGCAGGCCGCTGATCGGGGTCATCGCCTACGGCTTGGCGCCTGGGCGGGTCGCTGGTTGGGGGACGGGAGCGGCGGCGGTCCCCAGTCCCTACCTCGAAGGCCTTCGTCGAGCCAGAGGCCACCCGGTCGTGATCGGCGCGCCGGAGCGAGGTTCGCCCGCTGAGATCCTCGAGCCCTTCGATGGCCTGATGTTGATCGGCGGCGGCGACGTGAACCCCGCCCGGTTTGGCCAACGGCAGCACCCGGAGGTTGACGGGATCGAAGACGAGCGCGATACGCTCGAGATCGATCTGCTTCTGGAGGCGGACCGATCTGGGATTCCCGTCTTCGGCATTTGCCGCGGACTCCAGGTGGTGAACGTTGCCTTCGGCGGGACGCTGCACCAGCACCTCCCGGACGTGGGCGGCGTCGACCAGCACAGGATGGCCGGACGCCATCAGCGACTCAGGCACGAGGTCAAGGTGGCCGAATCGAGCCGCCTCTACGACGTATGTGGCCGAGCCACTATCGACGCGGCGTCATCGCACCACCAGGGCATCGACGCACTGGCCGAAGGCCTGGTTCCCGTGGCGTGGACGGGGGATGGCCTAGTCGAAGCCGTCGAGCGACCCGAAGGATGGGTGGTGGCGGTTCAGTGGCACCCGGAGGAGACCGCTGCAGGCGACCCAGCGCAGCAGGCGCTGTTCGACGCCTTCGCCGACCAGGCCCGTCGCCGACCCGGCGGCTGACAACCTTCTCGATCGCTACGGCTGCTCCGGAATAGCTCCCTGTGGAGGCGCTGCCTCCGCATCGACCGGGACCACCCAGAACGGGACCTGGGCCAGGCGCTCGTCGCCATGGTGCACCTCGAACAGATACGTCCCGAAATCTGGGAGAGGGAAGCCGTAGAAGCGCAGGGTGACCACGCTCGCGGTGGTTCGAGTGGGATCGATCGGATGCGGTTCGAATGTGGCGGGCATCTCCTGGCGGAATCCCACGGTTCGACCATCCGCATCGACGACCGTGTACACCAGCGAGAAGTCCTCGCCGACGTCCTCTGGCTCGCCGACCACCCGGACCACGAAGGAGATCGCTCCCAGGCGTATGGGCTTGGGGAAATCACGCGGCAGGAAGAAGATGTCGGCTCCGCCTCGCGTCACGTAGAACAAACCGGCCTGCGAGTCGGCGGCCTCGGCGACGAATGCATAGTCGACGTTCACGTGCTGCTGCAGCTCTCGCCTACCCGCCGATCATCGACATGGATCGGGAAGGCCGCTGGAAATCGGGGTGGTTGATCTTGTGACCCTCCCACTTCCGCCAGACGTTCTGCCTGATCTGGCCCTCCAGCTCTTCGTCCGAGGCGCCCTCCCGCATAGGGGTGCGGAGGTCGGTCTCGTACATGGCGAACAGGCAGGCGCGGAGCTGGCCGTCCGCGGTCAGGCGAAGCCGGTTGCAGGTCTCGCAGAAGGGTTCCGTCACCGAAGCAATGACCCCGATGGCGCCGGGAGCACCGTCGGCGAATCGGAAGGTGGTGGCCGGCTCCTGCTCCGTCCCGCCCATTGCGATCAACGGGAATGTCTTGTCGATGGCCTCGAGGATCTGGGCCGATGGCACCACCTTGTCCCGCTCCCACTTCTGCTCGGCATCCAGGGGCATGTATTCGATGAATCGGACCTCGTATCCCGTCTCCCGGACGTATCGGGCGAAGTCGACCACCTCGCCCTCGTTCGTCCCCGCGATGACGACGCAGTTCAACTTGATCGGGGTCAGGCCGGCTTCCTCGGCCGCCGCCAGCCCATCGAAGACCTGGTCGAGCGCGTCCCGACGGGTCATCTCGGCAAAGCGATGACGCATCAGCGAGTCGCAGGAAACGGTTACCCGGTCCAGACCTGCCTGAGCCAGCGGACGGGCCTGCTTGTCCAGCAGGAACCCGTTGGTGGTCATGGAGAGGACCAGGTCGGGGTGCGCCTCCCGGAGCATCGCCACCAGCTTGGGGAGCTCGCGCCGCACCGTCGGCTCTCCTCCGGTGAGCTTGATCTCCTTGACTCCGAGGCGAGCGAAGATGCCCACCAGCCGAACGATCTCCTCGAACCGCAGGATCTGCTCCTTCGGAAGCCAGGGGAGCCCCTCGGCCGGCATGCAGTACGTGCAGCGGAAATTGCACTTGTCTGTCACCGAGACCCGGAGGTCGTCCGCGATCCGGCTGTAGGTGTCCACGAGGGGACCCGATGTCGGAGCCGGCGTACGAAGGGATTCCTCCGGCGGCGCCGAGCCGGGAATCCCGGCCGGCTCCGAGTTCAGAACGAAACCTTCTCTGCCTGGATGATTGCCGGACTCGGTCACACCTCGGCCCCTTCTTCCCCGGGTTCGTAACAGCATAGGCCGTTCGGCTCCGACAGCTCCCCCCACCCCGGGCCGGAGCGCCAAGGGCGAGAGGATAGTATCGGTTCGGCTTCCAAAGGAGTGTGCGGTTTGGGCGAACGTGGGGCAGCCATCGTGACAGTGAGCGATGGCGTGGCTCAAGGAGTGCGCGAGGACGTATCGGGCCGGGCCGTGTCCTCGCTCCTGGAGAGCTCAGGCTTCCGCGTCGGCACGCGCGAGGTCGTGGCCGATGAAAGGGCTGCCATCGAGCAGGTGCTGGTCCGGCTCTGCGAGCAGGGCCTCTCGCTCCTCGTGACCACCGGAGGGACCGGCCTGGGTCCGCGAGACGTGACTCCGGAGGCCACGCGAGCCGTCATCGACCGCGAGGCACCCGGGCTGGCGGAGCAGATGCGCGCGGCCGGCCGCGATTCGACGCCCTTCGCCGCCCTGTCGAGAGGCGTGGCCGGCAGCCGCGGTTCCACCCTGATCCTGAACCTGCCGGGGAGCGAGAAGGGTGCAGTACAGAGTCTTTCCTCCATCCTTCCTGTTCTTGCCCATGCGCTCGACCTGCTCGCGGGGGACACGGCTCATGGTTCCGGAGGCGGCCATGAGAAGGAGAGACTGACCGACCACATCGTGGGCATCGAAGAACAACTGGCCGCCCGACGAGCGGGCGGGGAGAAGGTCGTCCTCGCCACGGCCATCAAGGTCGAGGGGAACGCGCCTTGCCACGTGGGGCAGAAGCTGTTGCTCGGCGCCGACGGATCCCTGGCGGGAACGCTTGGTTGCGCGGAGTTCGACGACGCGGCGATCGCCGACACGCCGGAGGTCCTGCGCACCGGGAGCCCCACCAGGCGCAGGTATACCCATGACCTGGGGGAGATCGAGGTCTTCCTCGAGCCGGTGCTGCGGAGGCCGCTGCTCGTCGTGTTCTCGGCAACCCCCGTGGCCCTCTCGCTGGTGCGGTGGGCCCGCGAGATCGGATACGAACCCGTTCTGGTCGAACCGCGGCCCGAGCGGATCACGAAGGAGCACCGATCGTCAGCCCGGACCGCCGCCAGCCTGGAAGGGTTGGCCTTCGATGGCGAGTCCATGGCGGTGCATACGGACCACGATGCGCCGAACGTTACGGAGACGGTGGCCGAGCTCCTTCGCTCGCCGGCCAGGTTCATCGGCGTCATGGGCAGCGCCGGGCACGTCGGGCCGCACATCGAACGACTCCGCGCGCTCAGATTCAGCGAGGAGGACATCGCCAGAATCCGCACGCCGGTCGGACTGGACCTCGGAGCACGCACCGCCGAAGAGATCGCCCTGTCCATCCTCGCGGGCCTGGTGGCCGACCGCCGCGGTGCGTCCGGCGGGTGGCTCGATCGCCGGTAGGGCCGCGCAGCCTCTTTTATAGACTGGCCGGGCATGGAAGCGGCCTTCTTCGATCTCGACAAGACGCTGCTCCCCGGGTCCAGCCTGTTCCCGCTGGCCAGGGAGATGTACCGGCAACGGTATTTCGGTCTGCGGGACATCTGGCGCTTGGCCGCGGACCAGGTGCGGTACCGAATGAGCGGGGCCGAGGCCCAGGGTCCCATGGAGCGGGCCCGTGAGGCGACACTGGAGGTCATCCGGGGCCGCGCGCGGGACGAGGTCATCGCATTCGGCCGGTCGGTGGCCAGGGAAGAGATCCTGCCCCGCCTCTATCCGCAGGCCGTGGATGTGATGAGCAGGCACAAACGGGCGGGTCGGGCCGTGTACATCGCGTCGTCCTCGCCCCAGGATTACCTGGAGCTCCTGGCCGAGGAGCTGGCCATCGACGGCGTCATCGGAACGCGGGCCGAGGTGGTGGACGGCCTGTACACGGGAAACCTGGACGGGCCCATGATCCATGGTCCAGAGAAGGCAGGCCGCGTTCGGGAGCTGGCGGACGAGAGGGCGATCGATCTCGCCCGGTCGTTCGCTTACTCCGACAGCATCAACGACCTTCCCATGCTGGAAATGGTGGGGTACCCCGTTGCCATGAACCCGGACCGGCGGTTGAGGGCGGTCGCCCGGCGCCGGGGCTGGCAGGTCTTGGACTTCAGGACAGCCCGACGCCGAACCCTGATCGCCTCGGCGGCAGGAGCGGGGGCGGCGGCCTCGGGCGCCATCGGCTACGCCTTGGGATATCTGGTCGGAAGGCGAAGGGCCACCCTGACAGCGGGAATCATCGCCGGGCGGGTTCGCCACCTGGGGGCGTAGGTAAGCGAAGATCGCTGGGGGCCCGCCCTACCCCCCTGAGGATTGCGCCGAGAAGGTCCCCTTCAGGTCCACCGTTTGGGTCGACTCGGCCGGCTTGACCCCTGCGCAGTTGAAGCTCCCCGACACGAGCGAGCCGGTCTCCTTGTCGACCTTGATGGTGCATTCACCAGCTACCGACTTCACCACGTTCTTCGAGCCGTCGGCTCCGGTGAACGAGATGTCCAGCTGGCGCAACGGGACCTGGGTGGTGGGGAACTCACCTGTGGAGATGTTCTCGAATGCCAGCGTGACGGTGGTCTTCGCTCCCGCCCAGCTGGCCCTCACGACGCCGGTCAGCACACGGGCTGGGGACGTGAAGCTCTTCATGGTCAGGTCCTCGCTCAGGGTGGATGCCCCGCTGACGTCGAGGTGCGCCTTGGTCTGACCGCCTGTGGTACCTCCGTTCGTCGCGCTGGGACCAGACTTGGTTGAACGGGTGGCGGCGAAGGCCACGATGGCGATGATCAGCACAAGCGCGATCCCGCCCACCACCAAGATGGCCCTCCTGCGTGAAGGCGCCTCGACCTCCTGCGCCTGGTCGAGATACTCTCGCATCGGGCTCTGCTCGGCGGGGATCTTCTCCGCCGCGGGCTCGAGGGTTACGTACCGATTCCACGCTTCGATCCGGCCCTGCCTGGTGGCTGGGAACTGCTCGACGGCCCGCCCCTCGTTGGCGGCGTCCCAGATCCCGTAGGAGTCGGGTCCGAAGCCGAGGAGGTAGCGTCCCCCCGAGTGGATCACGCCCAGAGGCCGATCTCGAGGGATCCGATCTTTCACGTGCTCGGCCGTCGAGGTCTGCTCCTCATCAACCACAGCGCTCACCTCCCGTGATTGGCGCACAGTATCGAACGGGGGGGCGAACTGTTCAATGGGCTCTGGTGCCAGGCGTTACCGGCGGCGGCGAGAGCGAGGCGGTCCCCGCCGAGTGTTCTTCTTCTTCCGCTTCACCGGCTGGGGCGACTGGGTGGGATCGGGAAGGCCTTCCTTACCTTCCTCGACGGCCGAGACTACCTGTCTAGCCACCGAGTCCTCGCCGGGTCCGGCCCCGAGCATCAGTTGGAACAGCACCCGCTGCTCGAGTTGCTGGATCGTGTCCACCACAGCCCGGCGCTCGTTCCCCTTGACCGACCAGGTCGCGAAGATCCGGCCGGAGGGCAGGACGTCGACCCGTAGTGGCGCGTCGCCGATTCGGCCTGTCCAGATGGTCTTTCCAGCCTGCTGTTCGTCCAAGATATTCCTCACGCATTTCCTTCCGCATTGCCCACGATCGGTCCACATGGGCGAAGAGGGGTGGCCGGTCCGAGCTCGCTACCGTCCATCTTCAGGGTAGCATGCCGGGCGCGATGGCCCTTTCGTTCCGACCGCCGCTCGCTCCGATGGAGGCAAGGCACGTGGACGCGCTGCCCTCGGGCGACGGATGGCAGTACGAGCCGAAGTGGGACGGGTTCCGGGCGATCGCATTTCGTGACGGCAACGAGGTCTCGGTGTCCAGCCGGAAGGAGTTGCCGTTCAACCGGTACTTTCCCGAGATCGTCGAGGCGATGGGGACGCTGTCCGAAAGGCGCCTCGTGCTGGACGGCGAGATCGTGGTCTTCACGTCCGACGGGAAAGGGCTCGACTTCGACGCGCTGCTCCAACGCATCCACCCGGCGGAATCGCGGGTTCGCCGACTGGCGAAGGAGACGCCTGCATCGTTCATCGCGTTCGACCTGCTGGCCCTGAAGAACCGGGACCTCCGAGGCAGCCCGCTGCGGGATCGCCGCGCCGGGCTCGAGGTGGTGATGGACGCGGCTGCGCCTCCCCTCCACCTCAGTCCGTGCACGTACGATCTTCGCCTCGCCACCCGGTGGTTGGAGGCGTTCGTGGTCCAGGGATTGGACGGCGTCGTGGCCAAGCACCTCGATTCCCTCTACCGGTCCGGGGAGCGCGAGATGCTCAAGGTGAAACGAGAGCGGACGGCCGATTGTGTGGTGATCGGCTTTCGGTGGGCCAAGGATCTCAAGGGTGAGGCCATCGGTTCGTTGTTGCTGGGGTTGTATGGGCCGGATGGGGAGCTGTGGCAGGTCGGCTTCACCTCCGGATTCACCCAGCAGGCCCGTCGTGAGCTGGTGAAGAAGCTTGGCCCGCACCGTGAGGGCACATCGGCCGAGCCGCCACCCGGCCAGGCGCCCATGAGCCGGTGGGCCCATGGCAAGGACCTCTCCTACGAGAAGCTCCGTCCCGAGCTGGTGTGCGAGGTCGCGTTCGACCAGGTCACCGGCCACCGGATACGCCATGGATCCCGGTTCGTGAGATGGCGACCGGACAAGCCGGCTCAGCAGTGCACGTTCGACCAGCTCATGCGCCCGGCCAACGTCGATCTCAGGCGCCTCCTCGGGTAGCGGGTCGGGATGCGTGCGGAGAGAGCTCAGGCAGTCCCCGCGATCGTCGCGGTCCAGACCGTGACGTGAGAGCCCCTCGCGCGGGCCGGCCGAGACGACCGGCACCATACGACCACCAGTGCCTCCGTCGACAGGGCCACGCCGAAGTAGTCACCGAGGAACCGCGTTCGATCGGGACGGACCACTGCGGCGAAGCGTAGATCGGCCGGTGGACCAATGGTTCGCTCTCCCTCGAACGTCCTGCCTCCATCCGTCGAGGAGATCGCCCGAAGCTCCACCAGCTGGGACGGTCGTCCCTCGGACACCGCCCGGGTGAAGTACACGACGTCGGCCCGGTCATGGAGTGAAGCCACGGCCGGCTGCATGTGATCGACCCCGCTCCCCGAGGAGTCCGGGTTCACCTTGGCTGGTCTGGTCCATGTGGCACCCCCGTCCAGCGAGCGGACCAACACGACGTCGTTCAGTCCGTCTTCCCGACCCGTTGCATCGTCCCAAACGACCACCATCGTCCGGGTGGCCGGGTCAGCGGCGGCCTCATGTACGCCGGTGGCGCGGAAGCCTCGACTGACGCGGGACCGCATCACGCCGATGTCGACCGGAGCGTCGAAGGAGGTCGCCCCGTCGTGCGATGTCCTGGAGACCAGGCGCTGCCGCTGCCTGGGGCGAGGGCTGATGTACACGACCGTGAGCGCCCCGTCCGCCCCGAGGATCACGTTCGGGACGAATCCTCTGCCTGGTGACACGAAGCCGATCGCGCTCCAGCTGGTGGCCCGATCGTCAGACCATCTCACGACGACGCGATTCCGTTGGACATAGGTGACGTACACTCGGCCGGCGTGGCTGCTGGACGAAGCGGTGTCCACGACGATCCGGGGGAAGTCGTCGCCGGACCGGGCGGGAACCTGCTCGAGAAAGACGGGCGAGTTCCACGTTCGGCCGCCGTCGTCCGAGCGATTGACGGCGATGCCCTCTTCCCGACCAGGCCCCCGGATGACGACGCTCGATGCGTACGCGGAGCCGTCCGGCCCGAACGCCACGCTCGGATCTGACGCCCGGAGGAAGACGCCCCCGAACGCCCGGGTCAAGCCGGGAAGGATGCCGGAGGCCCACGTCCTCCCCCCGTCGTGCGACGCGGCGAAGCCGATCGCGGCCGCCCCTCCGTCGGGGAAGCGGCCAACTTGGAAGACCGCCACTACCACGCGCGGGCGAATCGGGTCGATCGCCACGTAGGGTTCGACGGCCGTGTCGGGTTCGGATCCCACTGGTCCGACCAACGTGTCGCGGGCGATCTCCCGGACCCGCAGGCTGTCCGGTTCGTTCGACGGAGCCGCCGCGGGAGCCGCCGAAGGCGGGGAGGGCCTCGGGTGCGCAACCGGAGACCGGAGCCGCGTCCCAGACGACGGCCCAAGGATCAGGAAGGCCACCGCGACCGACGGGATCAGGCGAACGAGGCGTCTTCTGGTCATCTCTCATAGAATCCACGAACACCTCGAGGCCGGGGTAAGGAGGACACCATGGCCGAGCCGATCCAGTTCAACCTGAAGATCGACGACCTCCCCACAGCCTGGTACAACATCCTGCCGGACCTCGCCGCTTCGGGGATCGCTCCGCTCCCGCCCTTGCATCCGGGCACGGGAGAGCCGGTCACACCCGACCTTCTCGCACCGCTCTTCCCGATGGCCTTGATCCAACAGGAGGTCTCCACCGACACCTGGATCGACATCCCGGGCGGCGTGTTGGACGTGTACCGGCTGTGGAGGCCGACCCCCCTGTATCGGGCCCGCCGATTGGAGCAGGCTCTCCAGACTCCGGCGCACATCTACTTCAAGTACGAAGGAACGTCGCCCGCCGGTTCGCACAAGCCCAACACGGCTGTGGCCCAGGCCTTCTACAACAAGGAAGCGGGGATCAAGCGGTTGACCACGGAGACGGGCGCGGGCCAGTGGGGATCGGCGTTGTCCATGGCGTGCTCGTTCTACGGGCTGGAGTGTCTCGTGTTCATGGTCAAGGCGTCGTACAACCAGAAGCCGTACCGGCGCATCTTCATGGAGACCTTCGGGGCCGAGGTCCGGCCCTCCCCCACCTCCACCACCGAGGCCGGGAAGAAGATCCTGGAGGAGAGCCCCGACTCGCCGGGCTCGCTGGGGATCGCCATAAGCGAGGCCGTCGAAGTGGCCGCCCAGGATGCGACCACCAACTACTCACTGGGAAGCGTGCTGAACCACGTCCTGCTCCACCAGACGGTGATCGGGCAGGAAGCCAAGAAGCAGATGGAGCTGGCCGGCGAGCAGCCCGACGTGGTCATCGGCTGCGTTGGCGGCGGCTCCAACTACTCTGGCCTGGCCTATCCGTTCGTGCAGGACCGGCTGCAGGGCAAGACGCAGGCCCGATTCGTCGCCGCTGAGCCTGCCGCGTGCCCCACCCTGACCAAGGGAAAGTTCGCCTACGACTTCGGCGACACGGGGCAGAACACGCCCCTCCTCCCGATGTACACGATCGGGCACACCTTCGTCCCTGCCCCCGTCCACGCGGGCGGCCTTCGCTACCACGGAGACGCCCCGTCGCTGAGCCTGTTGGTTCGCGGAGGCCACATGGAAGCCCGGGCCTACACACAGAACCCGATCTTCGAAGCGGCGATCGAGTTCGCCAAAGCCCAGGGCATCATCGCCGGCCCGGAGCCCGCGCATGCCATCCGCGCGGTCATCGACGAGGCCATCGAGGCGAGAGAATCGGCCCAGGAGAGGGTCATCCTGTTCAATCTCTCTGGGCACGGACACTTCGACATGCAGGCCTACGATGACTACCTGGCCGGGCGCTTGCCCGAGGTGGAGTTCCGGCAAGAGGACGTGGACGAAGCGATGACCCACGTCCCTCATGTGCCAATACCCGGGTAGGTGGGTCAGTCCGGCGAGTACGGGCCGTCGACGTACGGAGACCGAATAGCCGGAGTCTACGACGAGTGGTTCGGGCTCCCGACCGACACCGACCAGGCAGTCGAGTTCCTGGCGGGGGTGGCGGGCAATGGACCCGTGCTGGAGCTGGGGATCGGGACCGGACGGATCGCCCTGCCCCTGGTAGAGCGAGGGATCGAGGTCCACGGGGTCGACGCTTCCCAGGCGATGGTGGCGAGGCTTCGAGAGAAGCCAGGGGGCGATCGCATCACGGTATCCGTGGGGAACTTCGCCGATGTGGGCGAGCTGGTGGATGGCGCCTTCAGGCTGGTGTTCGTGGTCTTCAACACGTTCTTCGGCTTGCTCACGCAGGACGATCAGGTGCGGTGCTTCGAGGGTGTGGCACGGCACCTGGCCGACGGCGACGTCTTCCTGATGCAGGCCTTCGTCCCGGACCTGACTCGCTTCGATCGCGGCCAACGAGTGGAGGCGATGGACGTGGGAACCGACATCGTCCATTTGGAGGCCAGTCGATACGATCCCGTCAACCAGCGGGTAACCAGTCAGCATATGGTCGTCGAGGAGGGGCGAACGCGGCTCTTCCCGGTGAGCCTCCGCTTCGCCTTTCCTTCAGAACTGGACCTCATGGCCAGACTGGCCGGTCTCCGCCTCCGGGAACGCTGGGGTGGATGGGACCGCCGGCCGTTCGATTCCTCCAGCCAGCAGCACATCTCTGTTTGGGAAAAGGCCGGGTAGGTCCTGTCAATGGATGAGGCCTTCGCCATCGGGTGGAGGTAGCTCCAATACGCGCGATGCCCAGTGCAGCGCCACTCGCAGCTGATAGGGCGGTGGCCACTCGCTCCCACTCAGGTCTTGGAGCAGCAGGATGGGCGCCACTTGATCGGCGCTCCATCCCCACATGCGCCGGTACCCACGAGTGCACGGGCGGTCGACTGACCCTGCCCATAGAATCCGCCTGAGGAACCTCGTCTCCGAAGGAGGCCGGCCATGCGCGGGCTCATGCAGGAAGATCAGCTCACCCTCACCCGGTTCTTGGAGCGTGCCACCGCCTTCTATCCGAGGCAACAGATCGTCACTCGAACGCCCACCGGCGATCATCGCGAGACCTACGAGGAGCTCAGCGAGCGAGCGGCTCGACTCGCGAATGCCCTCAAGAACCTGGGGGTTGAACCGGGAGACCGCGTGGGGTCGTTCGGCTTCAACACCTACCGTCACCTGGAGCTCTACTTCACTGTGCCGTGCATGGGCTCGGTGCTGCATACCCTGAACATCCGCCTTCATCCCGACCAGGTGGCATGGATCGCCAACCACGCCGAGGACAAGGTGGTCTTCGTCGACGACTTGCTGATGCCAGCGTTCGCAAAGATCGCGCCGCAGCTAGCGAGCGCCGAACACATCGTGGTGATGGCACAGCGAGAGACCACTGATCCCTCGGCCATTCGGGAAATGCTCCGGGCAGGGCCCACCGGATATCTCGTCAGGGGTCTTCCGGACAGGCTCCTCTACTACGAGGACCTGATCGACGATGCCTCACCCGGCTTCGATTGGCCGGACCTCGACGAGAGCACGGCCTCCGCCATGTGCTACACGTCAGGGACCACCGGCCATCCCAAGGGTGTCGTGTACTCGCACCGGTCGATGGTCCTGCATTCGTATATGGTCAATCTGGCCGAGACGGTTGGGATCACCACCCGCGATGCCGTCCTGCCGGTCGTTCCCATGTTCCACGCCAATGCGTGGGGCATGCCCTACGCGGCCACGCTTGCCGGAGCCAAGCAGGTCTTCGCCGGCCACCTCAGCGCCGACCCTGCGGCTCTGGCCGAACTGATCGAACAGGAGCGCGTCACCGTTCTCGCGGGGGTTCCGACCGTGTGGATCGGCCTTTTGCAGCACCTGGAGAAGGACCCTCGAGAAGTGTCTTCGATCCGGTACATCACGGCCGGAGGATCGGCCGTTCCCGCGTCGCTGATCGAGCGGTTCCAGCGCCAGCTCGGGGTGAACCTCATCCAGGGCTGGGGCATGACCGAGACCGGACCGGTGGCCGCCCTCTCCTGGCTCACGCCCGAGCTCGAACAGCTCCCCGAGGAGGAGCAGTTCCGTCAGCGAGCCCGGCAGGGCCGGGTGGTCCCCGGTGTCTGGTTCCGGGTGATAGCCGAGGACGGGACCGAGGTTCCCTGGGACACCAAGTCGATGGGCGAGATCCAAGTGAAGGGGAACTGGGTGGCCGGCACCTACTACCACGACCCCCAGTCGGACGAGCGTTTCGCCGATGGGTGGCTGCGGACCGGCGACGTGGCCGTCGTCGACGAATATGGATATCTGCAGATCGTCGACCGCACGAAGGACCTCGTGAAGTCGGGTGGCGAGTGGATCTCCAGCGTGGAGCTGGAAAGCGCCCTCATGGGACACCCGGCCGTTCTGGAGGCGGCAGTCATCGGAGTTGCCCACGAGCGATGGGACGAGCGTCCCGTGGCCTGCGTGGTCAAGAAGCCTGATCACGAGGTCACCACAGAGGAGCTGATCGAGTTCCTGGCTCCGAAGTTCCCCAAGTGGTGGCTGCCCGACGACGTGGTATTCGTCCAAGAGATACCCAAGACCAGCGTGGGGAAGTTCGACAAGAAGGTCCTGCGCGAGGATTTCAGAGGGCACAAGGTCGAAGGCCCCTCCGAATAGCTTGCCCTGAAGAGGGTTTGGCTTGCTCAGATGTGGAGAGAACCTCTGCGGCTCAACCGGACCGAGGAGGAAGTACGGGAGGCTCGAGTTGAGATCGATCTTGTTGCTGGCGGCCGTCGTCGTGTTCATCGTGGCGATCTTCGTGGACCAGAATGCTCTGAAATGGATCGCCGCCGGCCTCGCTCTGTTCGCAGCAGCGTTCCTGATCAGTGAGACCGGGATCGGACGCAGCCTCGGTCGCCGCCGGCTGTAGGGCTGGCTAGCGCTTCCGTCTCGCCAACCGGATGCCGAAGTTCACCCGAGCGCGATGACTCCGACCATAATGGCCACCATGACCAGGATGGCCACGACTTCGGCAAGCCCGAAGTTGAACATTGTGCTCACGGCCTCCCCTCTGTAATGACCACGGAACGTTCGGGGATCGCGGGTTGTCCGCGCCACAGGAGCCAACCGACCCACAGGAACCATGTCGGGCTCACGATGAATCCGGAAAGGACAGCCGCGGTCAGCAGCCCGGGGCTCTTCGGGTTCAACACGATCAAGCGCCCCAGGTACACGATGACCAGGAGCGCCCCGCCGACGAACGCAAGGTAACCGAGCGCCCGGGGGAGCAGCCCCCCTCGAACGATCAGCCACCCGATCACGAGCAATGCCAGAGCCGTGAACCCGAACGTGAGAAGGCCGCGGGGGTCGACGAAGTTGGCGGGGAAATTGGTGACGGTGTTCGCCGGGCGTTTCGCCAACAGGGCCAGGTCCAATCCGCCATGGATCGAGGAGCCCACCGCGCCGACCACTCCCAGGAGCAAGCCGAGCATGGCGAAACTCGGCTCGGTGATCCGAAGCCGTTGGTACACAGCGATCATCACCACCGTCGAGACGAGCCCACCTCCGAGGAGGAACAGGGCACTGGCATAGGTGGCGCCGCGGGGGGCGCTCTGTACGGTGAACACGAAGGCGATCGCATACCCCACCCCGCCCAGGGCCACCAACGCGGCACACGCTCCAGCGAACCGTTCGAACGTCCTCGACACGATCGCCCCTCCCCCTAGAGGTAATTGCGGAGGTCCCACAGCTCCGGATAGAAGCGCTTGTCCAGCGTCGTCTTCAGATAGGGAACGCCGGCCGAGCCGCCGGTTCCGGTCTTGGCCCCGATCTGGCGCTCGACCATCACAACGTGGTGCAGCCGCCACTGCCTGAACAGCTCGTCATGCGTGAGGAGCGATTCGGCCGTGTAGAAGATCTCCGGGTACGTGTCCTTGCTCTTCATCATCTCGACCAAGCTCTTCCGGCGGATCTCCTCGTCGTCCGAGGGCATGGGGAGACCGGAGTGTTCCATCAGCGCGCAGAAGGCATCCCACAGGGTCGGCTCGGCGAGCCGTCGCTTCAACCGAGTGCCTTCCTCGGGTGTCTGGGCCAGGCGTTCCAGCAGCCCGGGCTCCTTGAGGCCGGACAGGAACTCGATCTCTCGGAACTGCACCGACTGGAATCCGCTGGCCGGTGCGAGAAGGTCTCTGAACTCCATGAAGTCCTGGGGCGACATCGACTCGATGATGCCGAGGTGCTCGACCAGCATCCGTTCGATGGCCTGCACCCGCTTCAGGTAATGACGGGCCGGGAATGACCGGCCGGCGAACAGCTCGCCCCGGGCGGTCTCCAGCTCGAACAAGATGAGCTTGAACCACAGCTCGAAGGACTGGTGGACCACGACGAACAGCAGCTCGTCGTGGGCAATCGGCCGGGACAGAGGCGTCTGGAGGGAGAGGAGCTCGGGCACTCGGAGGTATCGTCCGTACGAGAGGTCGCCGACTTCCCCCTCGGATTCCACGATCGAAGCTTACCGGGTGGTTCGGTCGGCGCGTATAAAGTGACTGGGATGGCGAAGACCGAGACGGAAGCCGGGGAGACGGAATCCGGGGCCGGGAAGGTGCAGCCCGGCGAGTCGGCCGACGCCGATCGTGCCAGGCTCAAACTCAAACCGGGAGACTTCCTCGACCTCGAGGCGCTGCTCACCGACGAAGAGCGGATGATCCGTGACGCCGCACGGGACTGGGTGCGCGATCGCGTCCTCCCGGGCATCCAAGGTTGGTTCGATCGAGCCGAGTTCCCCAGGGACATCGCCGCTGAGTTGGGCGCCCTCGGTCTCCTGGGGATGCACCTCACGGGCTATGGGTGCGCCGGCACGAACGCCGTGAGCTACGGGCTGGCATGCATGGAGCTGGAGGCGGGCGACAGTGGCTTTCGGAGCTTCATCTCCGTCCAGGGCTCCCTGGCGATGTTCCCGATCTGGAAGTACGGATCGGAAGAGCAGAAGCGGGAGTGGCTGCCCCGCATGGCCAAGGGTGAGGTGGTGGGGTGCTTCGGGCTGACCGAGCCCGACTTCGGCAGCGACCCTGCGCGGATGCGGGCCAGCGCACGCAAGGACGGGAACGATTACATCCTGTCCGGCACCAAGATGTGGATCACCAACGGCGGGATCGCCGACCTGGCTGTGGTGTGGGCTCGAACCGATGAGGGAGTGCGAGGGTTCCTCATCCCCACGGGCACCCCCGGGTTCACCACCCGGGACATCGAGCGCAAGCTCTCGCTGCGGGCTTCGGTGACCTCCGAGCTCGTGTTCGACGACTGCCGGCTCCCGGCCGATGCGGTCCTCCCCGGGGTTTCGGGGATGCGCGGGCCGCTGTCATGCCTGAACGAGGCTCGGTTCGGCATCGTGTGGGGGGTCATGGGCGCGGCTCGCAGCTGCTACGAGACGGCCTTGGAGTACGCCAAGTCCCGCGTCCAGTTCGGCAAGCCCATCGCCGGCTTCCAGCTCACCCAGGAGAAGCTGGTCAACATCCTCCTCGAGCTCAACAAGGGAACTCTCCTCGCTTTACACCTGGGGCGAATGAAGGACGAGGGCCGGCTGTCGCCAGAGCAAGTGAGCTTCGGGAAGCTCAACAACGTACGCGAGGCCCTGCAGATCGCTCGCGAGGCCCGGTCGATCCTGGGCGCAAACGGGATCACCCTCGAGTACCCGATCATCCGCCACATGAACAATCTGGAGTCGGTGTACACGTACGAGGGAACAAACGAGATCCACATCCTGATTCTTGGTCAGGCCATCACTGGCATCGAGGCTTTCCAGTGACCAGGCGCGGCCAGAGCGTCGAGGAATGAGCCCCTTCCGCGGGTCGACCGGATTCACCAAGGAATGGCGGCACTTCGACTTCGACGTGGGCGAAGACCGAGTGGCCACGCTGACGTTCAGCCGTCCGGACAGACTGAACGCGCTGACGTTCGAGGTCTACGCCGACCTCCGCGACCTCCTGGCCGAGCTGCCCAATCGGGAGGACGTCCGGGCTCTCGTGATCGCCGGGACCGGTCGAGGATTCTGTTCTGGCGGGGACGTCCACGAGATCATCGGCAAGCTGCTGGAGATGGACCCCCGGGACCTGCTGGACTTCACCCGGATGACCGGGACCGTTGTCCAGCGGATGCGGGAGGCTCCGCTCCCGATCATCGCCGCGGTCAACGGCGTGGCCGCCGGCGCCGGGGCCGTGATCGCACTGGCCGCGGACATCCGCCTACTGGCCGCGTCCGCGTCGTTCGCTTTTCTGTTCACCAAGGTGGGGCTGGCGGGGGCCGACATGGGTTCCGCGTACCTGCTCCCCCGGCTGGTGGGGTTCGGTCGGGCCACCGAGCTCCTGATGCTTGGAGAGAAGATCGACGCCCGCCGGGCCTCCGAGATCGGCCTGGCCACCTCGGTCGTCGAGGACGAAGACCTCCCCGCGAGGGCCCGGGAGCTGGCCAGGCACCTGGCCACGGGACCCACCTTGGCGTACGCGGCGACGAAGATGCTCCTGTCCAAGGAGTTGGACATGAACCTGGCCGGCTCGATCGAGCTCGAGGCGATGACCCAAGCATTGCTCATGAAGAGCGCCGATCACGCCGAATTTTATGAAGCGTTCCAATTGGGTCGCGACCCGAAATGGACCGGCCGATGAGCGACGAGGAGAGGCCCTTGAGCCCGGATCAAGAACCATCCATCCGTGAAGAGCTGCGGGCGGCGGCCGCAGGCGCGGACGTCGCGCGTCGCAGGATTCGTCCCCCCACCAGTCCCCACCTCATCCTGAATCCCGTGTGGCTGCCTCCGGCCAAGGGATTTGCCCACGTCGTGGTGCCAGCCCGCGGGCTGCTCATCTTCCTGGGTGGCCAGGCCGGGCACCGGCCAGACGGCACTCTCGCGGGCGAGTCTCTCCTCGAGCAGTTCGACCAGGCGTGCGGCAACGTGGTAGAAGCCCTTGCGGCGGCCGGAGGGAAGCCAGAGCACATAGTCTCGATGCAGATCTTCGTGACCGATGGCGACGAATACCGGGGCTCGCTGGAGGAGATCGGCGAGCGGTGGCGGCGTCACTTCGATCGGCACTATCCCGCGATCAGCCTGCTCGAGGTCAAGGGTCTGTTCGATCCCGGCGCACGCGTCGAGTTGATGTGCACGGCAGTCATCCCCGAAGAGTTCCAGGGCGAAGAGTCCATCTGAAAGCGCGTCATCACGCTGGATCCCCGCGGGTTTACGGCGGTCCCCGGCCATCCTCTAACGCCGACCCATCCGGTCGTCGGAATACCGGCCTTCCTTCCAGCATCTCCAGGCGAAACCCGCCCTCATGCACCAGGCGATGATGGGGTCGGCACAGCAACACCAGGTTGTGAAGGGCGGTCTCCCCGCCCTCGGCCCAGTGGGTCACGTGATGGGCGTCGCACCACGCATGGGGTCTGTTGCACCCCGAAAACCGGCACCCGCGGTCCCTCAAGACCACAGCCCGGCGCAGGGCCGCAGATACCACCGAGGTTCTTCTTCCTACATCCAGAGGCTCGGAGGGGCCCGCCATCACCACCGGCATCACCGAGGCGTCGCAGGCCAGGCGCCGGGCGGTGGAGGGATGCAGGGCCCCAGCGTGGTCGAGCTCGCACCGACGGTGCCCGGGCTTGCTCTTGCCGTTTGGTCTTGCGCTCCGCAGGGTTTCCAGGTCGACGGTGACGGTCATGTGAGGGCGTTCCCCGGCCACGGTGGGACGATCGGAGGCGTGCAGGTAGCGCCAGGCCAGCTCATGGACGGCATCAGCCCTGCGCTGCGGGGGGGTTCTCAGATCGTTCCAACCCTTCGCTCGCAGCTCGGCGTCGACGATCGCTTGCAGCGCGGTGAGGACGGCCTCCCCGCCCTCGGGGTCGAGCTCGCCTTCCACCCGAACCATTCCGGAAGGGGTGGGGCAGGCGCTGAAGCGTCGCCTGTCTCTGAGAATCTCCGCGTGCTCCAGCGCATTCTGTTCGTCCAGCGCCTGCGACCACTCACCCACCACCCGGCGAAGTTCTCCCATAGGACAAGTCATCGCTGCCTCCACCAGGGCCGTCTCGCCGGAAGGGAACGCATCAGGGTGAACTCGTCGAGCCTCCGCGATGACCCTCACTGCATCAGAGGTCACAGATCCCTCAGAGAACCACTCCCTCACCTCGGGCATCTCCTCCAGAGCCTGGGCCACGCGGACCTGCTCACGCGCCGAACCGGCCCCTACCCCAAAGCGATCCGCGAGCCACGCCGCGGCTGACAGGTACCCATCCCGGCGGAAAGACGCACGGCGATCCTGGTCAGCCAGCCACCGCAGCCGCTTGGCTTCCACCACCTCTGAGATCCGCTGCAGCTGCGCAAAACCCGCTGCTGATTGCTCTTCGGTGAGCCCGGAGGGATCATCCGGATACAGGTCGAGAGCTGCCTTGACCCGCTGCCCGGCATCGAGGTCGAACATGTGTTCGATGATAGGCAGCCCAGAGGAGCCTGTCAGTGAACTTTGTCACATCGACCGCAATTTCGTCCCAATTTTCCGCTGGGGGGCTCTCGGCATCCAGATACTGGCCCGCGCCCCGTCGATAGCTCCCTTCGCTGGCTGCGCCGCCGGTACTCAACCCCAGACGGGTGAGGAAGCCCAGCACCACACCGGATAGTCAATGCGATCCCCAACCCCTTGGAAATGATCCCCTGGTGAGCCAAGTGTCCATGTGCCTTCGCTGAGTATCAGCGGGATCGGTAGAGCTCGCGGGCGATGACCTCGCGCTGGATCTCGCTGGTTCCCTCATAGATTCGCGGGGCTCGTACCTCGCGATAGAGGTGCTCGAGAAGATGCCCACGCTCGAGCGCGATCGCCCCGTGGATCTGGATCGCCGCGTCCACGACGAATTGCGCAGTCTCCGTGGCGAAGAGCTTGGCCATGGCCGATGAGCGCGTGACCCCCGGTGTGCCCTGGTCATAGGCGGCGGCGGCAGCGTAGACGAGCAGGCGAGCCGCCTCGGTCCTGGTGGCCATCTCTGCCAATAGGTGCGAAACGGCCTGGAATTCCTTGATCGGCTTGCCGAACGCCTTCCGGGACCCGGCGTGCTCAGCCGACGCGTCCAGTGCAGCTTGAGCCATCCCGACCGCGAAGGCGCCCACGCTCGGGCGGAACACGTCCAGGGCCCGCATGGCCACCTTGAAGCCGGCATCGACTTCTCCCAGGCGATTCGACGCCGGCACGAATACCCCATCCAGTTCCAGGGTGCCGATCGGATGGGGCGAGATCAGCTCGAGGGGCTTCCCCGATACCCCCGGGGAGTCAGCAGGGAGCGCGAAGGCCGTCACACCCTTCGAGCCGGCGTCGGGAGTGGTGCGGGCGAAGACCGTGTAGATGTCCGCGTCGGGGGCGTTCGAGATCCACGTCTTCACGCCGGTCAGTCTGTAACCGTCGCTGTCCCGCTCCGCCGAGAGCTCGATGGCCGCCGCATCCGAGCCGTGCTCGGGCTCGGTCAGGGCGAAAGCCGCGACGGCCTCTCCTCGAGCCACCGCAGGGATCCACCGCTGAACAAGGTCGTCGGACCCTGCAACCAGGATGGGGTAGCCCCCGATCCCCTGCATGGCCAGGGCGTTCTCCGCCTCGGTGGATCCCTGGGCCAGGCCTTCCCGGAGCAGACAGATCTCGATGGCCGGAGCGTTCTCAGGCTGGGTCCCACCGACCCGCTTCGGAAACAGCCGCGGCAACAAGCGCTCCTGATTCAGCGCGAGCAGCAGCTCGCGGTTGACCCTCCCCGGCTCTCCCCGAAGGGCGATCGGCGCCAAGCTCTCGCCAGCGATGCGGCGGGCATCCTCGAGAAGTCGCTTCTGGTCGGGCGTGAGCGAGAACTTCACGGGGAGCGGTTTACCACGGGAACGGCGGCACTCGCTACGATGCATCCGACGGGGGTGCGCCGGCTCAGGCAGGGAAGCGGTAGCCCCGCCCGCGAACGTCAAGGGGGCTCGATGAACGACACGCCGTACTGGAATCCTCGCCACGAGACGATGCCCCGGGACCAGCTCGAAGCACTCCAGGTTCGGAAGCTGCAGTATCTGGTGGAGTGGGCCGACTCCCAGGTGCCCTGGCAGTCGAACCGCCTACGCGACGCGGGAGTGACTGCAAACCAGATCGCCTCGCTGGAAGACCTCCGGCGCATCCCGCTCATGACCCGGGACGAGTGGATGCAGGGACAGCTCGAGCACCCTCCGTTCGGCCCGATCCTGGCGGCCCCGCAGGACGCGGCCACGCGCTACCACATGACCTCTGGCACCACCGGCAAGACCCCCATTCGGGTCCTGGACTCGATGAAGGACTGGGAGTGGATCGCCGAGATGTGGTGCTACGGCCTGTGGGGGTTCGGCGTCCGTCCCACCGACATCGTCTTCGTCGCCTTCGGCTACAGCACTTTCATCGGGTTCTGGGGACTGCACTACGCCTGTGAGAAGCTCGGCTGCTTGACGCTTCCCGGTGGGGCGATGACCACCGAGCAGCGGGTGAAACAGATCATGGAAATGGGGGTCACGGTAGTCGCGTCCACGCCCACCTACGCCCTCCGCATGGCCCAGGAGGCCAAGCAGCTCGGGATCGACCTGGCGAACGGACCGGTCCAGCGGTTGATCCTTTCCGGAGAGCCGGCCGGCTCGATCCCGGCCACCAAGAAGCTCATCGAGTCCGAGTGGGGGGCGAAGGCGGGCGATACTGCCGGCATGACCGAGCTGGGCACGATCATGATCTTCGAATGCGCGGAGCAGCCTGGTGGCACACACATCATCGAGGATCACTACATCGAGGAGGTCCTCGACCCGGAGACCGCGGACCCCGTCCCGTACGGGGAGATGGGTGAGCGGGTGGTGACGAGCTTCGGCCGCGGCTTCATCCCGGTCATCAGGTACCGGACCCGAGACTTCGTAGTGAAGGTTCCCGGTTCGATCTGCGGATGCGGGCGGACCTTCGACATATTCGAGGGCGGGATCCGGGGACGGGTCGACGACATGAAGCTCGTCCGGGGGACGAACGTGTACCCGCGAGCGGTCGAGGCCATCGTTCGAGAGCACCCCGAGATCGACGAGTTCCAGATCCACCTGTACACGGCGGAAGGTCGGCGTGACGAGATCGAGCTCCTCGTGGAGATCCCCGGCCCGAATGTCGACGCCGAGCACCTCGTTTCCCAGCTTCAGAAGGAACTGGCCGAAGCCCACGAGGGCCTGCGGTTCGGGGTGAAGAAGGTCGATGACGAGACCTTGCCGCGCTTCGAGCTGAAGGCGAAGCGGTTGATGGACGAGCGCATCCTCATCGGGACCGAGGGCGAGCAGAGGGAGCGGGCGTGATGAAGAACGTATCGGGCGAGGAGCTGAATCCCGCCCAGGAGAAGCTGGTCGAGACCTACCGGCTCCTGTCCAACGTGCTGATGGGCCATCGCGATGAACTTGCGCCCTACGAAGAGCGTAACGCCGTGAAGGCACTCGCGGCCCTGTGGCAGGTCATGAACGGGCTCGACCTTGACCCCGGCCAGGTCTACGAGCTCGGCGCCTGAGGTTCGTTCTTCCCCTCGCTTCGCTCGTTGCTGCTACCCCCCGGCCCCCCCTTTGTCCTCCGCCGCTGCCTCGCTTCGCTCGTTGCTGCTACCCCCTGGACCCCCAGGTACCCAAGGCAAGGTATTCCTTGCCAGCTCCTCAAGCCCTGACCCTCTTTTCGTCGATGCTTGTAGGGGGCTCGAAGATGCGGTGCATGTTTTGTGGTACCGGGCTCGCAGGAGATGCGACGCGATGCTGGCTGTGTCACGCCGGCGTACAGCCCGGCGCATCCGAGGACGGCCCGGCCGATCTGGACTTCCTTCCACACCCGGCTCATGTCTGGACCGGTCAGCTCGCCCCAGCGCCCATCGCCGTCCAAGCCCGTAACCCCGTCCGTCCACGCGTCTACTCGCGGTGGCGTGACGGGATCTCCACCCGGGGCGATATCAAGATGATCATGACCCTGCTCGCGGTGCTCGCTGCCATCCTGCCCTACGCGGCCACGGGGAGCAGCAGGGTCCTACTCACGTTCGGCGTTCCGTTCGGACTGATGGCCGTGTGGTCGCTGAAGCACATATGGAGACGAGCGCGGGCCGGGTGAACAACCCGCCTCCGCCTCGCCGGCCCTTCGCAGATCGGAATATCGCCCCTCCTCAAGGTGGTCCGGCGGACCGGCCGATGGTTGAGTGATGGCTCGGTGCACAGCCTGTGGGGCGCTGCTCGGCCCCGACGCGGAATGGTGCGGCCAGTGCTATGCGCTGGTCCGCTCGCCCGAACCCGAACAGCCCGGCGCATCGGTGTTTCCGACTCTGCCAGCCCAGGCGCCGCCGGTCAGCCACAACGGGGCGTCGGGCGGGGCCTCGCCGGCCACGGCTCCGTCGGATACGGCGCCCGTTCCCGCGCTTGCCCCGGGGGTTCCGGCCATCCCCCCCGACCTCCTCATCACTCTCGCATCGGGATCCTCGAACAGAGTGAGCTCGCTGGGAGACCGTGGAAAGGTCTGGCTCAGCTCTCTCATCGTCCTCGTGGCTGCCGGTTCGGACGCCCTGTTCTTCCCCTATGTGAAGTACATGCTCGTCTACGGGATCTTCGTGAGCGTCGTCTCGGGGCTGGCCATTTCCAGGGTCTGGGCCCGGCGGTCAGTCAATCGCTGAGGTCAGCACGCAGAGATCGGCTCGGCCCGCCGCCAGGAGCGTATTGATCTCGTCGCGGGTCGTGATGTTCCCCCCCACCAGCGTGGGAACCCCCACTTCGTTTCGAACACGGTCGCTGTAGGCTGCGAGGAACATCCGCCCGTACGCGGGGCTGGCCCACATCGTGGTCTGGCCGGCTTGAACCTGGATCAGGTCGCAGCCCCCCTCTTTCATCCTCTTCGCCACACCTACCCCGTCGTCCACATCGAGCCCGCCCCGGGCCCAGTCCGTGACGGAGAGAGACACGGCGAGCGGTCTCTCCTCAGGCCACACGGCCCGGACCGCGTCGAGGACCTCCAACGGGAAGCGCAGCCGGTTCTCTCGGCTGCCTCCGTATTCGTCGGTGCGGCAATTGGACAGGGGAGAGAGAAAGCTAGCCAGGAGGTATCCATGCGCGAAACTCAACTCGAGCAGGTCGAAGCCAGCGAGGGCAGCCATCCGGGCCGAGCGGATGAACCTCTCCCTCACCCGATCCATGTCGGCCCGATCGATCTCCTTCGGCACCTGGCCCCTCGGCGCGTACGGTATGGCCGAGGCCGACATGAGCGGCCAGCCACCTTCCCGAAGGGGCCGGTCGACTCCCTCCCGCCTCGGCCGGGTGGCCCCGCGGCGCCCGGCATGCCCGAGTTGCAACGCCAAGATCGACTGGCCGTCCACCCGGGCCTTCTCCACGATGCCGCCCCACGCCTCGCCGTGCTCTTCGCGCCACAGCCCAGCGGAACCCGGGGTGATCCGGCCATCGGGAGAGACCGCCACGAGTTCGGTGAGGACCACCCCCGCACCCGTGCCCATGGCCCGGACCAAGTGTTCGGCGTGGTCGGCTCCGGGAACTCCGTCCACCGCCACGTCTGCGCTCGGGAGTGATAGCGCGACACGATTCCGGGCGGTGATCCCCTTCAGGGCCAAGGGCGAGAACATCGGGGGCGGCGCCACGAGTGCGTGGGCAGCTCTGCCGGACGCCATGCCCCGAGCGTTCGCGGCGAACGATCCGTCGACGCGGGCCACGAGTTCCGGGTCCCGGCGTTGGAGCTCGAGATGAGTGATCCTGCCGCTCCTGGTGAGCAGGTTGAAAGCGAACTGCACCGGCTCGAAACCTCGGTAGCGACTGACGCCCTCGAAGTACGCAGCGCTCTCCGATGCGGCCTCCTGGAACCGTTCCACCACGGGCTGGCGTTCCATCTCGTAGTCCGTGAGGGCAGCCTCCACGTCGCCCTCCCTGCGCTCCAGCGATTCTGCCAGCGAGATGGCGTCTTCCATCGCCAGTTTCGTCCCGGAACCGATCGTGAAGTGCGCGGTGTGGGCCGCGTCGCCGACCAACACGACGTTCCCGTGGTGCCACGTCTCGCACCTCACCGTGATGAAGCTCAGCCAGATCGATCGGTTGGAGAGGAGCGGGTGGCCCTGGAGATCCTGGGCGAACAGCTTCTGGCAGAAGGCGAGGCTGTCCTCTTCGCTCACAACGTCCAGCCCGGCCCGCCGCCACACGGGCTCAGGGCACTCCACGATGAAAGTGCTGGTTCCGGCGTCCACCGGGTAGCCGTGGACCTGGAACAGGCCGTGCTCGGTCTCTCGGAAGATGAACGTGAACGCCTTGAACACCAGATCGGCGCCGAACCAGGCGAATTTCGTGCGATGGACGTCGAGCGTCGGCTTGAACACCTCCTCGTGGGTCCGGCGAACCAAGCTGTTCACGCCGTCGGCTCCCACCACCAGGTCCGCCCGCCCCAGCTTCGTGAGGTCGGCCACTTCACGCTCGAAGGAGAGCTCGACGCCGAGCTCGGCGCACCGGCCTTGGAGGATCTCCAGCAGTCGCTTCCGGGCGATGGCCGAGAAGGCGTGGCCGCGCGACCGGACCGTCTCACCCCGATATCGAACGTCTATGGCCGTCCACTTGGCGAAGGTGTCCGTGATCTCGTCGAAGGTCTGACGGTCGGCATCTCGCAGGGCACCCAGGGTCTCCTCCGAGAACACCACCCCCCAGCCGTAGGTGGCATCGGGGGGGTTCCGCTCGACCACGGTGATCCGGTGGGAAGGCTGAGCCTTTTTCGCCAGCAGGGCGAAGTACAGGCCGGCCGGCCCCGCGCCCAGCACGACGATCCGCATCTCGTCCCAGCCCTACGCCAGGACCTCGGCCAATAGGTCGAGCTGGCCGACGTCGGGAACCGCCGGGAACAGGACCAGCTCGTCACAGCCCACTTCCTCATATCCCCGGACGAAGTCGATCACGGCCTGCGGGCTGGTCAGGTTCGCGGTGGCGATCTTCTCGGCGAACGGGCCGGTGAACGCGTAGTAGTCACGGAGGTAGGCAGCCCCGGGGAGTGCGGCGGCCTCGCCGAGCGCGAAGTACCCCTGGCCCCACAGCTGGGGCCGACCCGGCCGACCGGCATCGACCCATGCCGCCCTGGCCCGGCCGACGGCCCCCGCGAACGCTCGGGGAGGTCCGCCCCCGTGCACGTAGCCATCGCCATATCGGGCCATCCGGGCGAAGGCCTCGCCGCTCGATCCTCCGACCAGGACGACGGGCCCCTCCGGCCTGGTCGTTCGGGGACCGACCTTGCCGTCCTCCCAGTGCTCCCGGATGGCCACCAGCTGTTCGGTCAGGACTTCACCTCTGGCACGGTGGTCGACGTTCAGCGTCTCGTAATCGTCGTGCCGGGCACCGATGGACAGACCCAGCACCAATCGGCCGCCGGACAGGGCGTCGATCGAGGCGGCCTGCTTCGCCAGGATGGCGGCCCGCCGCAGCGGCCCGATCGCCACCATCGTGACGAGCACGATCGTCGATGTTGCCGCCGCTGCCGCGGCGAGAGCGGCGAAGGGGTCGATGCTGTCGTACGCCGTGCGGTCGAGGACTCCCAAGCTGGTGAAGGGCCCCGACTCCGCCTTTCTGGCCCAGTCCACGATGAGCCGTCCGTCGAGGCCCGGGTACGTGTTGGGGAGCCCGACCCCCACCCTCACATCTCATCTCCTCCTCATCTGCCTCGCACTCCCCGATGAGCCCGATCCTTCGGATCATCCTCATCACCAGGGGGAGTGCAGCACCCTGATCCGCTCGCTTCGCTCGCGGGGCTGCTGCCCCCCTGGACCCCCCCGCTCGTTGCTGCTACCCCCTGGACCCCCGCTCGTACACAATAGGGCCCGATGGTCGAGCCCATCCAGACGTCCTCGCCCGCAAGCATCCTGGTCCAACGCCGGATCGAGTGGCCCGACACCGACGCCTCGACCAACTACCACAACACGGCGGCCTTCCGGTTCATCGAGGTCGCGGAGACGGCGCTTCTGGAGCGACTGGGGTTCCTTGAGGACGTGTACGGACGACTCCCCCGCGTCCACATCGAAGCCGACTTCCTGAGGGCGCTTCGTTTCCGGGACATCGTCGACATCGATCTGTCGGTGGCTGCCGTCGGAGCGAGCTCGATCACCTACCAGTTCGAGATGCGTTGCCGGGGGGACGTGGCCATCCGGGGGAAGGCCATCGCGGCCCTGCTGACCAAGGCAGGGGGACTCCCCGTCCGGTGGCCGGAGGAATATCGAAAGCTCCTCCTCGCGGCCGGCCCTCAGGCTCCGGAGCGTCTCGTCATTGGCTGAGTTGTCCACGGCCGCGGAGGACTGGACCGAGGCCCTGGCCTCGTGGGCCATTCCCGAAGAGATCCTGTCCCAGGCCCCCGAATCCCCGTGGCACTTCCCGGTGAGTGTGTTCGCCCGGCGGGCCGAGGCGGCTACTGTTTCGGAGCTCACCTTCTCGAACCTTCGCGCCTTCGAGGCCCTGCCCCAGGGCGGCACCGTGCTCGACGTCGGGTGCGGGGGCGGCGCCGCCTCCCTCCCCCTGGCCACCGGGGCGTCTCGGCTGATCGGAGTGGACACGTCGACGGAGATGCTGAACGCGTTCCTGGAGAACTCGCGAGTGGCGGGTGTGCAGGCAGATGCGATCGAGGGGAGCTGGCCCGAGGTGGCACATCGCACCCCCGTGGCCGACGTCGTCGTGTGTCACCACGTCATCTACAACGCCTCGGACCTGGCAGGATTCGTCCTCCGGCTCTCCGATCATGCGCGCACGCGGGTGGTGCTCGAGCTGACCCGACACCATCCGACCAGCGACCTCAATCCCCTCTGGCTCCGCTTCCACGGGCTGGTACGGCCCACCCGTCCGACCTCGGACGACGCCGAGGCCGTCCTCGAGGAGCTCGGCCTCCACCCCGAGCGACAAGACTGGAACGGGCCCCGGCCTGGTGGCTACGAGTCCATCGAGGAGATGGTCGCGCATGTCCGCCGGTTGCTGTGTCTTCCGACCGATCGGGACCCGGAGATCCGCGAAGCGATCGCCCCTCGCGTCATCGAGCGCGACGGGCGCTTCGGATTCGTCGATCGTCCGGTCACGACGCTGTGGTTGGAGGGTTCGGCGAAGTGATGCCCTGCCCCCCGGCCCAGCGACGGCCGGCCGCGATGCGTTCGGGCGGCGTGGGATGGGTGAAGGCCATCACGTAGGCGAGTCGAGGCGGATCGAGGTCCAGCAGGTTGGAAACCGCCAGAGCTCGCAACGACGACTCGAAGATCCCCGGGTCCCGGGTCAGCTCCAGTGCGAACCGGTCGGCTGCGGACTCCCATCTCCTCGAGAGCGCGGCCGCGAGCGGCATCCCGACGAGCTGCAGTCCGCCGGCCACCAGCATGACGAAGGGAACGACTCGCGGGTCGTCGGCTTCGGACACTCCGATGGCCCGGAGGACCGGCTGGAGCTCGAGCAGCGCCCACAGCAGCAGTATGGCTCCGACCGCCCCAGCCATCCCGATCGCCGTCCACCAGGCCACGTGGCGCATGCGCCGGTGCCCCAACTCGTGCGCCGCGACGAGCCGGATCTCCTCTGGCTGCGCTCGAGTGAGAAGCGTGTCGTAGACGACCACCCGCCGCGTCTTCCCCAACCCCGAGACATAGGCATTTTCCTTCCGTGTTCGTCGGCTGGCGTCCGCGACGAGCACGTCACGCACGGGAACACCGGCTCGCTCGGCCAGGCCACGCAGGTCATCCGCCATTGCCCTGTCGTCCAGGGGCCGGAACCGGTTGAAGATCGGCTCCAGTACCACGGGCGCGAGGAAGCTCAGGAACAGGACGATGGCCGCGGCACCCGGGACAACCAGTGCGGGCCACGATTGGGGAAAAACGTGGACGCCGGCGAGGAATCCGAAGAGCGCAAGTGTGGTGAGGACCTCGGCCACGGACAGACCCTTCAGCCGATCGAGCAACCAGCCCCTCGCAGTCTGAGTCGAGAAGCCCCATCGCCTCTCGTGCAGATGGCCCCGCCAGTACGAGAGCGGAAGGCCGAGGACCCATCCGAGGGCGACCACGAGGGCCGGCCACGCCAGCGCCTCGGCCCAGAACGGCAGTCCGTGCAACCAGGCGTCCATCCAGTCGCCCAGGGGCCCGAACGAGAGGAAGAGCAGGAGCGCGAAGTCGAGTACGAGATCGACGAGGAGTAGGAGATAGAGCGGCCTATGGTACCGCCGGGCTCGCTCCACCTGATCTGGGGTGAAGGAATCGAGCGCCCTGACCGCGGGTTGTTCGCCGTTCAGCTTCACGCGTCTACGGGGGGAACCCGGGAGGGGAACCCGGCGGAGGGGGGCGGCAGAAGATGGGTCCGAAAGACTGCGGCACCTCGGATGAAGGACAGGCGGCTTGGATATGAACACTGTGGGGTAGAATCTGGCAACCCGAGCTGAGTTAGGGGAAGATGTGAACTCGTCAAGATTTCCAAAGACCTGGTTCGTGCTGGTCGTCCTGTGCTTCTGGCTCCTCGTGATTCCAGCCGCCGAAGCCTACGTGGATCCGGGGACGGGGAGCTACGTCTTCCAGGTGGTCATCGGGGTGTTTCTCGGGGCTGCCGTGGCGGTGAAGGTGTTCTGGCGGCGCATCTGGGGGTTCATCACCAGGAAACCAGCGAGGAGCACATCGGGCCAGACGGCCGGTCACGACAAGGAAGATTGACCTCCTCGGTCGTCCCGAGCTCCTTCCGGGATCCGAGTGGGTTCGTCTTCACCCGAGAGGGCACCCTGTTCCGCCAGGTCAACGTCCCCTGGCGAGAGAACTACGACCTCCTGATGGAATCCGGTCTGTACACCGCTCTGGTCGAGGCCGGTCTGCTCATCCCCCACGAGGAGGTCGACCGGTCCCTGGCGGCCGCCGATGGCGCCCACCGGGTGCTCCGGCCGGAACGGATCCCGTTCGTCTCCTACCCGTACGAGTGGAGCTTCGGCCAGCTCAAGGACGCCGCGCTCGCCACGCTGGGGATCCAGCGGATCGCCCTCGACCATGGGATGTCCCTACGCGACGCCAGCGCGTTCAACTTCCAGTTCCGGGGAGGCCAGCCGATCCTCATCGACACGCTCTCGTTCGAAAGGCTCCCTGCGGGAAGACCCTGGGTGGCGTACCGGCAGTTCTGCCAACACTTCCTGGCGCCGCTCGCCCTGGCGTCGTATCGGGACATCAGGCTTACTCAGCTGGCTCGGGTCCACATCGACGGCATCCCGCTCGATCTCGCCTCGGAGCTCCTCCCCTTTCGCGCGCGCCTCAGGGTGCCGCTGCTCCTCCACGTGTTCTTCCATGCCAAGAGCCAGGTGCGTCACCAGACCGACTCCGACCAGGCGGAGTCGAGTGCCCGGCAGGCCAGGCCGTTCACGCTGCAGGCGTTCCGTGGCCTGATCGACAGCCTGGAGAAGGCCGTGGCCAAGCTGACCTGGCGACCCCGACGATCGCCGTGGGCCGGCTATTACACGGAGGCGGAGAGCTACAGCCGCGAGGCCATGGAGCACAAGCAGCAGCTCGTGGGAGCCTTCCTCGATCGCACGACGGCTCGCACCGCGTGGGACCTCGGCGCGAACACGGGGCTGTTCAGCCGGATCGCCGCGGCCAAAGAGATCCAGACAGTCTCCTTCGACTTGGACCCAGCAGCCGTGGAGGCGAACTACGCCCAGGTCGTCCGGGCGGACGAGACCGCCGTCCTACCCTTGGTCATGGATCTGATCAACCCCAGCCCGGCGATCGGGTGGGAGAACCGGGAGCGGCAGTCGCTAGCCGAGCGAGGCCCCGTCGACCTCGTGCTCGCCCTGGCGCTCGTCCACCACCTGGCCATCGGGAACAACGTCCCGCTCGAACGCCTCGCGGGGTTTTTCGGAGGTCTGTCCACATGGCTGATCATCGAGTTCGTGCCCAAGAGCGACCCGAAGGTCCGGGGGCTCCTGGCGCTCCGGGAGGATGTCTTCCCCGACTACACGCAGGACGGGTTCGAGCGGGCCTTCGGGGAGCGCTTCGACATCCAGGCCCGCGAGCAGGTCAAGGACTCCGATCGGATCCTGTACCTGATGCGCGCGAGGAAGTGATCGGTTGGTTCGCGCCCCACGCCACGTGGTCATCCATCCTCTGCTGTTCGCGGCCTTCCCCGTTCTGTACCTGTGGGCCCACAACGTTCAGGAGGGCGTCTCCTTCGGCGACGTCATCTGGCCTCTCGTCCTGACCTTGGGCCTCACCACCATCCTCTTCGCCGTCGGATGGCTCGCGCTGCACAGGGACGTGGCCAGGGCCGGCCTGGCTCTCTCGGTACTCGTCCTGCTGTTCTTCTCCTACGGCTACGTGTATCGGGCCTTGGAGGGGGTGCGGATCGGGGGGTTCCGCGACGAGCCCGAGACTGGTTTCCTGATCGGAAGGAATACCTATCTGCTGCCCCTGTGGGCGGGACTGGCGGTGATAGGCGTGGTCCTGTCGATCCGTGCCCGAACGCGGCTGTCTGGCTGGACACAGGTCATGAACTATGCTGCGGCGGGGTTGGTCCTCATCAACCTGGCCACCGTGGGATGGACCGAAGCTCGCGGAGCGACACTCTCGGGTCCTGCATCGCAGGGTCCCAGACCCGAGAGAACGCTCCCGCCGGGAGCGACGCGCCCCGATATCTACTACATCGTCCTGGAGGAATACGCGGGGGATCGATCCCTCCAGAAGTTCTTCGGCTATGACAACTCCCCATTCCTGGACTTCCTCCGGCGCAAGGGGTTCTACGTGGCAAGGGCCAGCACGGCCAACTACCCGAGGACATCCGTCTCCCTGGCCTCCTCGCTCAACATGGGGTACCTCACGGACGATCCCGGGCGCGTCGCCGGCGAGGCCGGCACCCGACCATTGCTCCAGAACCACGCCGTCGGGTCGTACCTGAAGGCGCTTGGATATCGCTATCTCCACCTAGGCTCGTGGTGGGAGCCAACCAAGACCAATCCGAACGCCGACGTGAACATCCAGTTCGGCAGCATCTCCGAGTTCTCCACGGTCCTGTACCAGACCACCGCGATCTATCCGATCGCCCAACACTTTGGGATCTTCTCCGAGAAGCTGGACTTCCGGTTGCGGGAGTACCGTCGGGAAAAGTTCCAGTTCGCCAAACTCGTCCGGACGAAGAAGGCCGCCGGCCCGAAGTTCGTCTTCGCCCATATCATCGCGCCGCACAGTCCCTACGTGTTCGACGCGAACGGCGGGCTCCTCCCCAAAGAGGCGGTCCGGCGGGACACGCTCAAGAAGGTCTACGTGGATCAGCTCTCGTTCGTGAACAAGCAGGTCATGGCCCTCGTCGAAAGGTTGCTCTCCGGCCCCCGCACGTCACATCCGGTGATCCTCATCCAGTCGGACGAGGGGCCCTATCCGGGGAATCCGTCCCGGTGGTCGAGCCGGCCGAAGCAAACGACGCTGCTCCGAAAGTTCGAGATCCTCAACGCCTTCTACCTTTCCGGCGCGTCCTATGAGGGACTGACTCCGCAGATCACGCCCGTCAACGAGTTCCGGGTGGTGTTCCGGCAGTACTTCGACCCAACACTCACCCTGCTTCCCGACAAGAACTTCGTGTTCAAGGACGTCAAGCATCTGTACGAGTTCACCGACGTAACGGATCAGGTCCGGCAGTCCCTCCACGCATGATGCAGGCTCCGAGAGCAAACGCACCGAGGATGGCGTGATGAACAAAGGCGTACGGGAGCCCGACGCGAGGACCGAGCCCTCCGCTCCAACGGGAGAGGACGAACCCAAGCAGAAACGGCAGCTCGTTCTTCACCCGTTGCTGTTCGCCGCCTTCCCGGTCCTGTACCTGTACGCCCACAACATCCAGGAGGGCGTGTCGGGGGGCGATCTGCTTCGGTCCCTCGTTCTGGTGATCGGGGCAACCGCGATCCTCTTTGCCCTCGCCTTCCTGCTCCTGCGCGACCAGCGCAGGGCCGGGCTCGCCGTCTCGGCACTCGTTCTGATGTTCTTCTCGTACGGGCACGTCTACGACGCGCTGCAGGGAACTCGGATCGCGGCCATCCTGGTGGGGCGCCACAAGGTTCTGGGCCCTGTCTGGATCATGCTCGCCGCCCTGGCCGTGGTCGGCTCGGTGCGCAAGAAAAAGGGGCTCTTCGAACTGACCACCATCCTGAACGTCGTGGCTGCTGCCCTCGTCCTGATCAACGTGGCCAGCGTGTTCCAGTACCAGGCTCAGTCGAGGGCGGCGGAGCGCGCCGCCATCAAGGAGGGTGCGGCCGGGTTCCGGGGCCAGCTGCCCGACCCGGACGAGGTGCGAAAGCGTCCTGCTGCCGTGGGCGGTCGAGAATCCCGGCCGGACATCTACTACATCATGCTCGAGGAGTACGGCGGAGAGGCAGGACTCCACCAGGTCTTCGGCTTCGACAATTCGGCGTTCCTGCGCTCGTTGGAGGGCCGAGGCTTCTACGTGGCGCACGAAAGCACGGCCAATTACCCGCGCACCTCTCTCTCCCTGGCCTCATCGATGAACATGGAGTACTTGGACTTCCTGACTGCAAGGCTCGGCAGGAACTCGGACGATGTCCGGCCGCTGACCAGGCTCATCAGATACAACCGAGTCGGGCTGTTCCTGAAGTCGATCGGATACCGGTACATCCAGATCGGGTCATGGTGGGAGCCGACGCGGGTCAGCCCCATCGCGGACCGGAACGTGCTGTACGGCGGGCTCTCCGAGTTCGACAAGGTGCTCTACGAGACCACCGCCCTCCGGCCGCTCGGGCAGGACGAGTTCCGGCGGCGGGAGTGGACGCGGGTGCAGTTCGCGTTCAACGCGGTCGAGCAGACACGACGCCTGAAGAGTCCCAAGTTCGTCTTCGCCCACATCCTCGTCCCGCATGGCCCGTTCGTCTTCAAACCCGACGGCCGGTTCAAGACGCGAGAGGACCTCAACGAGGAGACCAGAGACCAGCGCTACATCGACCAGGTTCGGTACGCGAACTCTCGGGTGCTGCGAATGTTGGACCGGCTTCTCCGCGGTCCCGAGAGGTCTCGCCCGGTGGTCGTCCTCCAGTCCGATGAGGGTCCGTTCGAGGGTGCGCCCTATGCCTGGAAGACGATCTCCTCCACGAACCTCGTGCGGAAGTTCCCCATCCTGAACGCCTACTATCTGCCCGGCCAGACCCACGCCGGCCTGACCTCACTCATCACCCCGGTGAACTCGTTCCGGCTGGTGTTCAGGCTGTACTTCGGAGCCGACCTGGCGACCCTTCCGGATCGAAACGTCGTCTTTCGAAGCGTGAAGCACATCTACGACTTCACGGACGTCACCAGCCGGGTCCGGGCATTGCTTTCCGGCTGAGCGTGGCCGATCAGGAAGCCCGCCGGGAGACGTAGTCGCGGATCACGAATTCCCCCAGCCCCTCGCCCGCGGTGAAGAAGACCCGACCGCTGGTGAGACGGGCCAGTCGCTCCATGAACCGGGTCAGGCCGGGGGTCTGTTCCAGCATGAACACGTTGATCGTCACGCCGGCCCGAGCCAGGCGCATGGCCTCGGAGAGCGTGCGCTGAATGGTCTGGGGGATCGGCGGCCAGTTGAACTCGGCGACGCCGTTCTCGAGGTGAGCGGTGGGCTCGCCGTCGGTGACCATGATGACCTGCTTGGTCGCCCTTCGGTGATCGGAAAGGAGGCGCCCGGCCAGATTGAACGCGTGCTGCATGTTCGTCCCGTAGACCCGCTCCCACCCGGCGCCGGCCAGATCCTCCGGCCTCATTCGCCTGGCGTAGTCGGAGAAGCCGATGAGATACAGGGTGTCGTGCGGATACCGTCCCTCGATCAGGGCATGCAGGGCCAGAGCCATCCGCTTGGCGGGGACCCAGTGTCCTCGCAACGGCATGGAGAACGAGAGATCCAGGAGGAGGGCCGTGGCCGCCTCGGTCCTGGACTCCGAGTCGACCAGCTCGAAGTCCTGCGGGTGCAACCGGGGGCGAGGTGAGGGTCCTTCCCGGACCAGGGCGTTGAACACCGTCTTCTGCACAGCGATTGCTCCCGCGTCCCCGAAGCGCCACGGCCGTGTCGCCCCGGTGGGCTCGGCCTGCCCGCCCGCACGGCGGGCATCGTGGGCACCTTCCCGATCTCGCTTGAGCTGGTCGAACAGGCGCACCAGCGCTCGCTCGCCGAGCTTGCGGGCTCCCTTCGGAGTGACCTGCAGACGGCCCCCCGTCCGGGTCACCAGCCCGGCCTGCTCCAGTGCTCGCTCGATCTCGCGGATCCGTCGAAGGTCCCGAACCGCGTCTTCTCCCAGCGCTCTGTGCAGCCGCTCCTCGTCTACGTCCTCCAGCGAGGCTCCTGGGTAATCGGCCCGCATGGCCCGATCCAACTCCTCGTAGTCGGAGAGCCGTTCCAGGGCGTCGACGGTTGCCTGCATCGGCATGGCCTCCTCACCACCGGCCAAGGCGGGCTCCTCCCAGGGCATCTCGGGGAACATGCCGGACAGCGATCCGGCCAGCCGATCGACCTGGAAGGCCAGGTCCATGTCCTGCAGGACTTCCCGGGCCACAGCCTCGAGCTCGGCCCGCTGCTCCGGTGAGAGCGAGGCGAGCAACCGCGAGAGCGCGGCCATCCGCCGGGCCATCTGCTCGAGCAGCTCGTCGAGGGTCTGCGGGTTGTCGGGGAAGAGATCTCCGTGACGCTGCATGAACCCGTCGAAGTCGTACTCTTCACCGCGATCCCTCGCCTCGATCATGTCGTTGAGCTCGGCGAGCATGTCCTTGAATCTCTGGAGCTGTTCCGGCGAGACGTTCCGCATGCCCTCTGCCATGCTTCGGAAGTACGACCCGAGGACCTGGTCCTTCAGCCACTCCATGAGCTCGTCGAACTTTCGCTGAGCCTGGGGATCGACGAACCGATAGTCCTTCAGCTCCTTGATCTGCCCCGCCGGATCGGGCGGTAGGGAGTCCAGGAACTGCTCGCGGAAGCGGGCGTCCTCCTCGGCCCTGAACGAGAGCGTGCTCCGCTCGGTCTGCAGGATCTCGTCGAGCCGTTGCTGGATCTCCTGGAGCGGCCCCTCCAGGTTCAGCCGCTCCCGCTCCCGCCGACGAGCCTCTCGGAGTCGCGCCCGCAGGGCGTCCATCCCGGTGAACCGGCCCCGCATGCCCTGGCGGAGCAGGCGTGAGAGCGCCCGATCGGCCCCCTGTCCGGACAGGAGATCCTCCGACATCGCATCGAGGAGGTCCGCCGCCGACAGATCGGGCCCCAGCGGGTCCTGGGTGCCGTCCCACCGCGAGTACCGGAATCGCATGCCACGAGGGTACGCCGCTTCCACAAGTTGAGAGCCGCGGATCGAGGAGAATAGGGACATGCGCGAAGGTCACGAGACCGGGCACCTCCTGGTGACGTCCGCCATGCGCGAGGAACGCAAGGTGGTCACGGCGGTCTTCGCCGACGTCGTCGGATCCACGGCACTGGGCGAACGCCTCGACCCGGAAGAAGCCAAGCTCATCGTGGGCGAGGCCGTGGCCAGGATCGTGCAGGCGGTCGAGGAGTTCGGGGGAACGGTCAAGGACCTCGCCGGCGACGGGGTCCTGGCGCTGTTCGGAGCACCGGTCTCGCATGAGGACGACGCGGAGCGAGCGGTCAGGGCAGCCCTCAGGATCACGAGGGAGATCTCGGCGTATGCCCGGGAGGTCTCCGAGGCCTGGGGCATCGAGGGCTTTGGGGTCCGGGTCGGCGTCGACACCGGACCGGTGGTGCTCGGGCCGGTCGGGGCGGGCGGGCGCGTCGAGTACGGAGCGTATGGCGACACCGTCAACACCGCCGCCAGGCTCGAGGCCGCTGCCGAACCGGGCACCGTGCTGGCCGGGCCGGCCACGTTTCGTATCGTCGAGGCGCTGTTCGAGTGGGGCGATCCCAAGGCTCTGGAGCTCAAGGGAAAGTCCCATCCGGTGCAGGCACGCGAGGTCAGGGGCGCGAGGCCGGCCACCGCCAGGGCACGCGGGCTGCGCCGGTTCCAGGCGCCCGTGGTCGGGCGGGAACGCGAGCTGGCGGTCTGTCGTCGGGTGGTGGAGGAGGTTCTCGCCGGGTCGGGAGGCATCCTGTTCCTCGCCGGCGAGGCCGGGATAGGCAAGAGCCGGTTGCTCTCCGAGATGCGCGATCTCCTGGAGACCCTCGGCGGCGCGACGGACCGCCCGCCCTTGTGGTTGGAGGGTCGGTGCGTCTCCTACGGCGAGTCCCTCCCGTACTGGCCATTCCGCGACCTCCTTCGCGAGTGGCTGGGTGCGGGAACGGACCAGCCGGAGCTGCGAGTTCGGGTTGCCCTGCGGAAGAACGCGGAGCAGCTTTTCGGCGATCGGGTTCTGGAGGTCTATCCATACCTGGGCGCGATGATGGGGCTCGCCCTTGAACCGGAGGCTGCTGCCCGGCTGGCCGAGCTCTCCCCCGAGGCTCTTCGATATCGAACGTTCGAGGTCGTCGGCACGCTGCTCGGCCGACTCGCCGAGGACCGTCCGGTGATCGTGGCCATCGAGGACCTGCATTGGGCCGACCCGACGTCGATCCAGCTCGTCGAACGGCTCCTGCCGGTCACGGAGGAAGCGGCCGTCCTGCTTGCCTTCACCCAGCGCCTGGAGCGCGACCACCCCTCCTGGGAGGTGAAGGAGCGTGCCTCACGGCAGCTCCCCCACCGGACGCGCGAGATTTCCCTGGAATCGCTCTCCGACGAGGCCGACCGAGAGCTGCTCCATGCGCTGGTCGGGGCGGGAACACTGCCGCCGGAGCGGGAGGCCAGTCTCTTGGCCCACGCCGAGGGCAACCCGTTCTATCTCGAGGAGCTGATCGGATCGCTGGTCGATGCCGGCGCCCTTGTCCGCGCCGAGGAGGGGTGGCGGTTCGAGCACGAGGTCCGGTTCGATCTTCCCGAGACCGTGGAGAAGGTGATCCTCGCCCGGATCGACCGGCTGACCCCGCGGTGCCACGACGCGCTGACCGCTGCATCGGTGCTCGGGCGGACGTTCGGCCTCCCGCTGCTGGAGGGCGTCACCGGCGGGGACGGAAACCTGCGCGATGCCCTTTCCGAGCTCCAGCGGCTCGACCTGATCCGGGAGGGACGCCGGTGGCCACAGCCGGAGTATCGCTTCAAGCATGCCCTGATCCAGGAGGCAGCCTATCGAACGCTCCTCGTTGAGAAGCGAACCCAGCTGCACCGCAGGGCGGCCGAGTGGCTCGAGGGCCGGCACCAGGAGAACCAGGAAGAGGTCTACGGCATCCTGGCTCACCACTGGCTGGCCGCGAACGACGAGGACAAGGCCATCGCGTACCTCACGCGAGCCGGAGACAAGGCCAGGCTGGAGTACGCCCTGGACGAGGCCATCGGCCACTATCGCGAGCTGCTCCCGCTACTCGAGCGCCGGGGTGAGGAGCAGGCCGTCGCAATGGTCCTCTTCAAGCTCGCCCTGGCCCTGCACACCTCGCTCCGGTTCGGGGAGGCGAACGAGACCTATCAACACGCGTTCGAGTACTGGCAGCCGCCCGAACCCTGGCCCGGACCCCAGGATGCCCATCTGGCCCGGCTTCGCATCGCCACTAGCTACCTGCCCAACGACCCGGACCCCAAGTCCGCCATCGCCTGGCCGAACATCCAGCTTTGCATGCAGCTGTTCGACCGGCTGGTCGAGCAGTGGCCGGAGCGAACGATCGTTCCCTCGCTGGCCGACAGGTGGGAGATCTCCGACGACGGCCTTCGCTACGTGTTCCATCTCCAGGAGGGATTGCGCTGGTCGGACGGCGAGCCGCTCACCGCCCACGACGTGGAGTTCGGTATCAAGCGGGTCCTGAACCCGGAGAGCCCCGGCTCCTCGGTGGCCATCTACTTCGTGTTGGAGAACGGCCGGGAGTACTACCTCGGCAACAATCAGGATGCGGACCGGATCGGGGTCAAGGCCCTCGACGACCGCACGGTGGAGTTCCGCCTGGTGGCGCCGGCGCCTTACTTCATGAGCGTGATGAACCGTCCCGATGGCGGGCCGCAGCCGCGCCACGCCATCGAGGCCCGTGGCCGGGCGTGGACCGAGCTCGGGTCACAGGTGGTGAGCGGCCCCTTCACCATCACCCGCCGGGACGACGACCAGGTCTGGCTGGGAAGGTGGAGACAGGCCGACGCGGGCCATCCGACCCCGCATGCCGGCAACGTCGGCCAGGTCGAGTACGTTCGGTGCCTCCCTGGGGAAGCGATCGAGCCGTACGGCCGTGACGACCTCGATCTCATCGCGGTGCGCTACACGCCCAGGATCGCCGACCTGGTACCGGCCGAGGTGCCGGATGCCCAGGTCGGGCCCGCCGCATGGTCCGGATACCTGGCCTTCGACCATCGGGGTCCCACCACCTCCAACCTCGAGCTTCGCCGGGCGCTCGCCCACGCCGTTGATCGCGGCGCCCTCGCTGGGGCGATGCCGCTCAACATGGTCCTGGCTACCGGAGGCGTCGTTCCTCCCGCGCTCCAGGGCCATACCCCCGATATCGCGCTGCGGTTCGATCCGGAACTGGCCGGCGAATACCTTCAGCGATCCGGGTTCACAGGTGACCTGGCTGTGGCCTGCCTCGACGAGGTCCTCCCGCTGTTGCACCCGGTCATCGAGTCCTGGCGCAGTGCCCTCGGCCTGCGTGTCGAGGCGCGGCCCTGGAGACTCGCGGACACCGGCAAGGTGATCGACCCCACCAAGGTCGCTCCCATCTACTTCACCGGCTGGCTGCCGGGCTATCCCGACCCCGAGTATTACCTCCGCTTGCTGTTCCACTCCGACAGCCGGACGAACGAAGGCGGATTCGCCTATGCCCCCCTCGACGATCTGATCGAGCGGGCTCGTCAGGAACGCATCGACCGATCCCGCCTGGAACTCTTCCACCAGGCCGACCGCATGGCTGTCGCGGATCGCGTGGCGGTGATCCCGCTGGTGTACGGACGCAGCCTGGCTGTCGTGAAGCCGTGGGTGAAAGGATGGTGGGAGTTCGGCAAGACATCCTCGTCCTTCGCCGACCTCATCGTGGAGGACAGTTCACCGCGAGCCTGACGTTGGGACGCGCCGCCTGAGGAAGCCCAGGGCCCGGTGCTCAGGGAAGCCCTAGGCCCGTGGTCAGTGCCCGGAGGGTGAGGCCGAACAGGAAGAAGCCGGCGACCGCGAACACCTTCCACGCGTCCTCCTCGACGTCGAGCCCCCGCCCGATGACGTGGGCTACGACCAGGACGATGGCCGGGAACACGCTGCCGTACAGAAGGTGCAGCGTGGATGGCAGATGATGGCCGGTCGCCAGCAGTATGAGCCCCGCGATCAGCTGCACGACCAACACCAGTTGGAGACCAGCGAGGACCCGCCAGAACCACCGATTCGGCTCACGTTTGACGATCAGGGCCACCAGTCCCCACAGGGGGAGGATCGCGGCGAGCCCCACGATGACGAACCCGATGGCCTTGTGAACCGTGGGCATGCGGCGAGGAGCTTACTTCCCTCTACCGAGGCCCTCGTAGCGATACGCTCCCGATCGACCGGCTGAATCCTTGTTCAGGCGGCGAGACAGATGCAGTCCTTCCAGCGCCAGCTCCAGGGCAGAGGCGGCGACCCCGGGACTCTCCTCCTCGACTCCCAGCCTTCCCAGCAACCTGCCCAAGCCGGGGAGGTCGCCGAACTGGCCAAGGAAACGGGTCGCCGGCATGAGGTCGGAGGTCTCGGCGGCGAAGTCATCGTCGAACCTTCCCAGGATCGACTGGAAGTCGAACCCCGCCAACCTCCGGCGGAAAACCTCGAGGATGGCGTTCTTGGCCGCGCGCTGGAGGATCTCCTGCTCCCGACCCTCCTCGATGGCGTCGAACTCGACCCGTCCGAGCGAACCCGCCAGCACCGCCGGAAGATCGACCAGCCTGGGCACGGCCTCGGGCTCGCCGGTCCTCGCCGCTCGACGGACGGCCGCGGCGATGATGGTTTCGACGTTGCCGATCGAATACCGGACCGAGACCCCGCTGAGCTGGTTGATCTGGGGAGCCCGCCGAAGCTCGGCGGTGAGCGCGGCGAGGACCTCCTTCATGAACGGCGGCACCCGGACGACGGCTCCCACGCCCTCAGGCGGAGGACGCGCCTCCTGGTCCATGATGGCGATCTCGTCGCCCAGCGTCTCCGGGTAGTGCGTCCGGACCTGGGTCCCGAACCGGTCCTTCAGCGGCGAGACGATGCGGCCCCGGTGTGTGTAGTCCTCGGGATTGGCCGTGGCCACCAGCAGCAGATCGAGCGGGAGCCTGACCTGATAGCCACGGATCTGGACGTCGCGCTCCTCCAGGATGTTGAACAGGGCCACCTGGATCCGCTCGGGAAGGTCCGGCAGCTCGTTGATGGCCACGATGCCACGGTGCGTCCGAGGGATCAGGCCGTAGTGGATGGTGAGCTCGTCCGAAAGGTACCGCCCCTCGGCCACTCGGATGGGGTCGACATCACCGATCAGGTCGGCCACGCTCGTGTCCGGGGTGGCGAGCTTCTCGGCATACCGGCGGTCGCGGGGAACCCAGTCGATCGGAACCGCGTCGCCATCGGCCGCCGTGAGGGCCCGGCATCGCGCACAGATGGGCCGAAACGGGTGGTCGTTGATCTCGCAGCCGGCGACGACCGGAGCGAACTCGTCGAGGAGGTTGACCACATGGCGGATCACCCGCGTCTTGGCCTGTCCTCGTTCGCCCAACAGGATGATGTCGTGACCGGCCAGGATGCCTCGTTCCATCGTCGGGATGACGGACTCGTCGAAGCCGATGATCGAGGGAAACAGGGGCTCCTGTCTGTCCAGTTTGACGAGCAGGTTGTGCCGGAGCTCCTCCTTGACCGTCCGGTCGCTGTGGCCGGTAACGCGGAGCTCGCCGATCGTCGCGGGCTGGGGTGGGGGCGACATCGGTTTCCAGGGTATATCGATCTCACGAAAGTGCTCTAGCCTCCACCAGAATCTGTCAGAGGGAAGGGGGAAGGTAACCGATGTGGGGACGACCGCTGCTGTACGAGCGCCTGACCTGGCCCGAGGTCCGCCGGGCCGCCGGTGAAAACCGCGTGTGCCTGATCCCTGTGGGAACCCTGGAGGACCACGGTCTGCATCTGCCGGTGGACACCGACGTCCGCATCATCACGGAGATCTGCCGGCGAGCAGCGGAGGAGGCTCCCGACGAGATCGTTCTCCTGCCCACGATCCCGCACGGCTACGACCCTCACCACATGGACTTCCCGGGACCGATCTCGATCGCCTGGGACACCTTCACGAAGTACTGCAAGGACGTGGGGACATCGCTGGCCCATCACGGCTTCACCCGGATGCTCTTCTACAACGGCCACGGTTCGAATCAGAACCTCGTCGAGATGGCGGCCCGTCTCACGATGATCGACCACCCCGGCGTGATTGCCGCGGCCGCTTTCTACCTGCTGAGCAGGAACGGCATCGAGGCGGTCGAGGAGACCCGCGAGTCCGGGTTCGGAGGCATGGCCCACGCCGACGAGCTGGAGACGTCCATCTACCTGGCCATCGACCCCGACGCCGTGGACATGTCGAAGGCCGTCGACGAGCAGGGCTACCCGGCTGGCGAGAACGCGCGGCTCGAGTGGTGGGCCGATGGACCGCTCCGGCTCATGCCATGGTGGTCCTCGTTCAGCCGGACGGGCGTCCAGGGCTCGCCCACGCTGGCAACCGCGCAGAAGGGCAAGGCTTTCCTGGAGGCTGCAGTGGCCGAGTGCGTGGGCTACGTCCGCGAGCTCCTGGAAAAGCCATTGCCGCAGCGCCGGCCGCCGCAGGAGGAGCTGTCGTGATCCCTTCGCCGGAGAACAACCCCAGCGGCTACGCGCCGCCTTTACCGGCGACTGGGGATTGCTGCCCCAGGCGGACGTCGGCGATCTGAGGCCTGGCCACAGCACCTTCGAGATATCCGCGGGCGGTCATCGTCAGGAGTTGGTACAGCGTGCTCTCCTGCGGCGACAGCGGCCCGGGCCGGAAGCCTCTGTTGGCCGCTCCACGTTGCACCGACTCGCAGGCGGCCCAGTCCTGGCGGTTGGTGATGTCCCAGAATTCCACGGCGTAGCCGGGGTCGAATCGCTTGCCCTCCAGCGCTTCCGGCGGGAACAGCCACGAGCACTGCACCGCTGTGTGCCCTGTGTCGAGTGGCTCCAGACGGTGCGTCATCACGTAATCGGGGTGGGCGCTCACCAGTAGGTTGGGAAAGATCTGGAGATAGACCACGTGGCGGCGCTGCTCGTGGTCCAGCCCTCGAAGCATCACTCCGTCACTCTCGCCGGTGAGCGACATCGTCCGGGCCCGGTCCATCAGCTCCATCGTCCCGCCGGCCCAACTCCCATCTGGAACCAGATCCACTCCGCTATCGATGGGCGTCACCCGGCAAAGTTCGGGATGAATGTTCGAGCAGTGATAGCACTCGTGATAGTTCTCGGCGATCAGCTTCCAGTTGGCGGCGACCAGATAGTCGTGCCGTGCCGCGACCAGCAACCGCTCAGGTTCGTATGGTTGCAAGACGTTGCCCAGGCCACCGATGTGCTGGTCGAAGTTCGCGGCATCTCCGGATGCGTTGACGAAGATCCACCCCGACCACTCCACGACACAGGCAGGGATCAGTGGGTGCTGGCTGCGATCGAATCCCGGGACGTCGCGCAGATTCGGGGCCCCCCTGAGCGTTCCGTCGAGGTCGTAGACCCACGCGTGGTAGGGGCACCGGATCACCCGGGCTCGAGCTGACTCTCCCCCCTGAAGGAGCTCATGTCCCCGGTGCCGGCAGACATTCGAGAAAGCTAGGAGCGCGCCCGATGCGTCCCGCACCAGGAGGACGCCTTCGGACCCGATGTCGAGCGCGAGCTGTTCGCCCGGGTCTGAGATTTCGTCGGAACGGCCCACGCAGACCCACGACCCCTCGACGAAGTGGCGCCGCTCCCAGGCGAACACTTCCTCGGAGACATACGCTTGGGCGGGAAGCGTGCGGCTGTATTCGATGGGCGCCAGCACCCGCTCCAGGTCGGCGGGATCGAGAGGACAGGTTTCGCAGCTCATCGTCCGCACGACCTCCGGCCAGAACGCTACCAGGAGAGCTCCGGGTCAATATGCACCGGTTCGCCCTCGACCAGTGTCATGAACACCCTTGCCTGGCCGATGTCGTGCGGATCGATCTCGAACAGATCCCGGTCGATCACGGCGAGGTCGGCGAGCTTTCCCGCCTCGATCGTGCCCGTTCGGTCGTCGAGATGATTCACGAAGGCCGACCCTGCGGTGAACGCCTCGAGCGCATGTTCCAGCGAGAGCCGCTGGTGGGAGAGGAATGGTTCGCGGTCCTCCTTGCCATGCGGGACGCGGGTGACCGCCACCTCGATCTCTTTCAGCGGGTCGGGAGTGGTGACCGGCCAGTCGCTGCCCATGGCCAGCCGCCCGCCGGTACGGACGATGCCGGCGAACGGGTACTGCCAGCCGGTCCGCTCCTCGCCGAGGTGTGGAACGCACAGGTCGCGCATCTGCCGGTCCAAGCAGGCCCAAAAGGGCTGGGCATTGGCCGTGACGCCCAGCCTGGCGAAGCGAGGCACGTCATCTGGGTGCACCACCTGGATGTGGGCGACGTGGTGCCTGCCATCGGTCGAACCGTTGGCCCCGAGGGCACACTCGAACGCGTCCAGGGCTTCCCTCACCGCACGGTCCCCGATGGCATGGACGTGAACCTGGAAGCCTTCCCGATCGAGCCTGGTCACATTGCGATCGAGCTCTCGGGGCTCGACGAAGGAAAGGCCGAGATTGGATGTGGGACACCCCGAGGAGTCCAGGTATGGCGAGAGCAAGCCAGCGGTGAAGTTCTCAGGGATGCCGTCCTGCATGATCTTGACCGAGGTCGGACGGAATCGCCCGGTGGCGCCCGACCTGCGCTGCTCCACCAGCTCCTCGATCTGCTTCTCTCCCCGGTGTCGGTCCCACCACAACGCTCCGATCACCCTCGCGGTGAGCGCGCCCCTCTCTGCCAACGACCGGTACGCGGCGAGGGTGGCCGGACTGACGTGGGCGTCCTGCCATGCCGTGATGCCGAGCGCGTGGAGATGCGACTGCGCCGTCAGAAGGGCCGATTCGAGCTCGCCCTGCGAAGGAGGGGGAATCAGCCTGGCCACCAGGTGCATGGCTCCCTCATGGAGAGTCCCTGAAGGGGTACCGTCCTCCTCTCGTTCGATCCTTCCATCGGGAGGGTCTGGTGACTCACGGGTGAGCCCCGCCATCTCCAGGGCCATGGTGTTCACCCAGGCGCCGTGGCCGTCCCGGTTGGGAAGGTAGACGGGACGGTCCGGGACGACCTCGTCGAGCAGCGAGCGATGGGGGGTTCCCCGGGGGGGAAGGCCGGGAGCGACCATCCACCCCCCAGGATCCATGGGATATCAGGGTGGGCCTCGGCGTAGCCTCGGACGGCCTCCACACAGGCATCGCGGCCGTGAAGGCCATGCTGGGAGCAGCGGGACATGACCAGGCCGCCGCCGTCTGGATGGATGTGGGCGTCCTGGAATCCCGGAACCAGCATTCGTCCAGCGAGCGGCACGACCCGAGTGCCGGGGCCGATCCATCCGTCGACCTCTTGGTGCGGACCGAGAGCGACGATGCGCCCAGCCCGGAGAACCACTGATTCGGCCCCTCGCGCCGACCGACCGGCCGTGTAGATTCGAGCCTCGGTCAGGATGAGATCGGCCGGACCGTCCACGGGGTTCATGTTGCGGCGTTCACGCCACACGCGCCCCGACCATCCCCAGGGCAAGCAGCACGATACCAGCGGCCATGGCCCGAAGGGCCGCTTCCGGCGCATGCCGAAGCACCGATTCGTCCAGAGGCACCTCGGCTCCGTCCTCCAGCCGCATGCGCCCCTCGAGCCCGACGACGGTTCGGCGGAGCCGGCGAACGGGAGTCGAGAGCCGGCGCTGGGCCGCCGACAGGACCAGACAGGCCAGTGTTACAGGGATCACCGGCCACCGAAACGTCCCGCCCTGAGCGACGAACCCCGTCGCGCAGGGGAAGGCACCCCAGGAGACGGCGAACCACGCGTCCGAGTGGAACCGTCCACCGTACGCCTCGAGGTTGTAGGCCAGCACGATGAATGCCCCGAACGCGATGAACGGCACCAGGACCAGCGTGACAAAGACGGCTCCGACCAGGCCGAGCAACACCGCGCCGATCAGCCCCACGCCGGCCAGGACCTGCAGGGTTCGATCCGAGATCCGGGTCTGCAGCGGGCGTCCCGCGTACTCATCGAGCGCATGGGCCGCGATCCCCACCGCCAGGAAAAATCCGACCAGACTGGCTACAAGCCTCGCGATCGAAAAGCGGGGTGCCACCGCGGCCCCGATTGCCACGTAGGACAGGTGCCAGGCCGTGTACGGTGGGTGGAGCAGCGTCACATAGTCGCGCCAGCCGCCTGGCCTCAACGCATAGAACGCCGGCCGGTCATCCCCGCCCATCGAGCCCCCTCTTCGAGCCCCAGACAACGACCCCGCCTCCCAGACTCATCACCCGGGCTTGAACACCGGACAAGCCCGCCGCCCGCCACATCGTCAGCTGATCCTCCAACGGATATCTGTCATAGAACTTCGAGATGCTCGGCCCGAGGAATCGGCCCACGTCGTGCCACGATCTCGAGACGAGGCCTCCCACCAGAGGCATGACCCCGCGCGTGTACAGGCGCCAGGCAGCCCGCCACACAGCGTTGCGTGGGACATGGAACTCCAGACTGGCCATGGTCCCGCCCACCCGGAGCACCCGGGCCAGCTCGACGAGCGTCGAGGGTGGATCGTCGACGTATCGAAGCAGGTAGGTGAACGTGACCGCGTCGAAAGCACCGTCGGGGAAGGGCAGCCGTTCGCCCTGTCCAAGGACGAACCTGATCCTGCCGTCGAGTTCCTGAGCACCCACCCTCTCGATCCCGCCCTGAATCATCGGTTCGCTCTGGTCCAAGCCGACGATTCCGGCGCTCGACCACCGAGCGAGTTCGATCGCTACCGCCGCCGTCCCCGTAGCCACGTCGAGGATCCGGCCCCCGGCAGGAACGGAGATCCTGGAGGCCACGAACCGACGCCACCTCGGATCCTGGCCGAAGGAAAGCAACGCTCCCATCCGGTCGTAGGTCCGCGGCAGTCGGGCGAAGAGCTCTCGTGCGTGCCTGGTTCGGGCAGAGGGCTGCGTCTGCACCCCGTGCATGGCGGGGAGCCTACCCCGTCCCATCGGATGCCACCTTCTCTCGGCTGCAGCTAGGATGGGGGTCCAGGGGAAAAGGGAGGTCCAGGGGTAGCAGCAACGAGCGAAGCGAGTCAGCTGCGGACCCCATGGCAGGCGTCGAGCGATCCGCGACCAAGCGGATCGCTGACGGAGGTGAATGGACAGGAATCGTCCCGTCGAGAGGTCGCCCGCCCGGTTCTCATAGTTCCTGCGCGGGGAGGTGCAGAAGATGGCACAGAGAGTTCGGATCACCTACGCCACGATGTCGGCCGACAACGAGGAGCTCCAGGCCGACTACGACCGTGGGATCGAAACGGCCAAGTCCTGGCTCGGCCAGAAGCATCCCTTCTACGTGAACGGTGAGGCCCGGGAAGGCGACAGCTACGAAGAGGAGCGCTCCCCGATCGACCGGGACATCCTGATCGGCTACTTCGGCAATGCCACCAAGCAGGACACCCGGGACGCGATCGGCGCCGCCAAGAGATTCTTCCCCACATGGTCGGGAACCCCCTGGCAGGACAGGGTCCAGATCATGCGCCGAGTCGCCGACGTGATCTCGGATCACGTCTACGAGTTCGCCGCGGTGATGGCCATCGAGGTGGGGAAGAGCCGGCTCGAGGCCCTCGGTGACGTGGAGGAGACGGCCGACCTCATCCGCTACTACTGCAAGCAGATGGAGGACAACCGGGGCTTCGACTTCCAGATGGGCGCGCTCTCGGAGAAAGAGCACAACCGGAGCGTCATGCGTCCGTACGGCGTGTGGGCTGTGATCAGCCCGTTCAACTTCCCCATGGCTCTGGCGGGCGGGCCGGTCGGCGGGGCGCTCGTGGCGGGCAACTGCGTCGTACTCAAGCCGTCACATCAGGGTTATTTCACGGCGCTGAAGCTGTACGAAGCGATCCGGGAGGGCGGCGTTCCCGCCGGGGCGTTCCATGTCCTGACCGGTCCGGGCTCCGTGGTGGGCCAGGAGCTGTGGAAGAACCGGAAGGTGGACGGCCTCACGTTCACCGGGTCCTATGCCGTGGGCATGCAGATCTACAAGAAGTTCGCGAAGGACTACCCCAAGCCGGCGATCTGCGAGATGGGGGGAAAGAACCCCACGATCGTGTCGCGCAACGCCGACCTGGACAAGGCCACGGAAGGGGTCATGCGATCGGCCTTCGGGTTCTCGGGGCAGAAGTGCTCGGCGTGCTCCCGGGTCTACGTCGAACAACCCGTCTACGAAGAGTTCACCAAGCTGCTGGCGGAGAAGGCTTCGAAGCTGAAGGTGGGAAATCCTCTCGAGCGCGACACCTACACCGGCCCCGTGATCAACGAGAAGGCGGTCGAGACCTTCCAGAACGCGGTGGCGGACGTCAAGGGCGGCGGGGGCAAGGTACTGTTCGGGGGCGATCGGATCAGCGAAGGCGACCTGGGGCGGGGCTTGTTCGTCCAGCCCACCATCGTGGAGGCTCCGATCGACAATCGGGTGTGGAAAGAGGAACTGTTCGTGCCCTTCGTGGCGGTGGCGCCCGTCAAGTCGCTCGATGAGGGCCTGAAGCTCGCCAACAAGACGGAGTACGGGCTGACGGCAGGGTTCTACTCGGAAGACGAGCGGGAGAAGCAGAAGTTCCTCGATGGGATCCAGGCCGGCGTGGTGTACGTGAACCGAAAGGCCGGGGCGACCACGGGTGCGTGGCCGGGGATGCAGCCATTCGGTGGATGGAAGGGCTCCGGGACCACGGGCAAGGCCGGAGGCGGGCTGCACTACGTCCAGCAGTACCTGCGCGAGCAGAGCCAAACGGTCATCGAGGACTAGCGCCGGTGAAGGCCGGGCGCCGGGCCCGCCAGGACGAGGCCGGTGTGGAGGTCGCCGGGCCGGCGGCGTCTCACAGCCCCTCTCAGGCCGAAGCGGAGATCCGGGCGTTGCTCGATGGCCCAGGCCGTCTGAGCGGGCTCAGCCGTGAGGAGCTCGAGGCCATGGGCGAGCCGCGGCTCGTCACGGAGATTCCTGGGCCTCGTACCCGTGCGCTGATCGAGGCCGACCACAAGGTGACCAGCCCTTCGCTTCCCAGGGCGTATCCCTTCGCCCCAGCTCGAGGTGCCGGCTCGATGATCGAGGACGTCGACGGCAACGTGTTCCTCGACTTCAACGCCGGGATCGCGGTGTGCTCCACCGGACACGCCCACCCGAAGGTGGTTGGGGCGATCCGGGAACAGGCCGAGCGTCTCCTCCACTACTCGGGCGGCGATTTCTATCTTCCGATCTACGCCGAGGTCTGCGCGGAGCTCGACCGGATCACCGACGTGGGCGGGCCCGCGCGGACATTTCTCACCAACTCCGGGACAGAGGCGGTGGAGGCAGCCATCAAGCTGGCCAGGAACTCCACAGGGCGCCAGTACCTACTCGCGTTCATCGGGGGGTTCCACGGACGCTCCTACGGGAGCGTCTCGTTGACTGCTTCGAAAGCGAAGTACCACGCGGGGTTCGGGCCGCTCCTGCCTGGCGTGCTCCACGCCCCCTTTGGAGCCCCCGTCTCGGAATTCATCGAGCCCGTGATCTTCACGCGGCTGGTTCCACCGGACGAGGTGGCCGCGGTGGTCGTCGAGCCCATCCAGGGAGAGGGGGGCTACGTGGTCCCACCCGATGGCTGGCTGGCCGAGTTGAGAGAGATGTGCTCGAAGCACGGGATCCTGCTGATCGCCGACGAGATCCAGTCGGGCATGGGCCGGACGGGCCAGATGTGGGCGTACGAGCACGAGGGCATCGCCCCGGACGTCGTCCTGGCCGGCAAGGGGATTGCCAGCGGGATGCCGCTCGGCGCCATGATCGCCAGGCACGACCTCATGACGTGGGACAAGGGCGCGCACGGATCGACATATGCCGGCAACCCCGTGTGCTGCGCGGCGGCCCTGGCCACGTTCGAGCTGTTGGGGAGCGAGCTGATCGACAACGTGGCGCACGTTGGTCCCCATCTCCTGGAAGGCCTGGGCGAACTCGACCGCCGTCAGACCCTGATCCGAGACGTCCGGGGGCGCGGCCTGATGATCGGGGTCGACTTCCAGAATGGGGAGACCGCAGACGCCGTGGAGCTGGCATGTCTCCGAAGGGGGTTGTTGGTCCTCCGGGCGGGTGACTCCGTGATCCGCATCGCTCCGCCCCTGGTTGTCCGTCACGACCAGGCCCGGGTAGGTCTCCGGATCTTCGAGGAAGCCTGCGCGGAGGTCGCGATGGCGCCGTGAAGCCCTCCTCGGTCGGGTAACAGGATGGCCGGTGGGGACAAGGTCACTTCGATGCGGGATGCGGTCGCCGAGCTGGTCCGCGACGACGATACAGTGGCCATCGAGGGATTCACCCACCTGATCTGCTTCGCTGCTGGCCACGAGATCATCCGCCAGCGTAAGCGCGATCTGACGCTGTGCCGGCTGACTCCGGACGTCATCTACGACCAGATGATCGCCGGCGGGGTGGCGAAGAAGCTCGTCTTCTCGTGGCTGGGGAATCCTGGTGTCGGATCGCTCCACGCAATCCGCAGGCGAGTGGAGGGGAAGGAAGGCGATCCGCTCGAGCTCGAGGAGTACAGCCACTTCGGCATGATCTGCCGGTACGTGGCGGGTGCGGCGAACCTGCCCTTCTTCCCCATCCGGAGTTACGCCGAGAGCGACCTGCCGAAGGCGAATCCTCGCATCGTCCCGATCGAGTCCCCCTACGGGGGCGAGAGCATCTATGCGGTCCCGCCGCTCAACCCGGACGTTGCCATCGTCCACGCCCAGCGTGCCGACGCCAATGGAGACACCCAGATCTGGGGCGTACTCGGCTGCCAGAAGGAGGCGGCCTTCGCCGCCGAGCGAGTGATCGTGGTGGTCGAGGAGCTGGTCGAAGAGTCCGCGATCCGGCGTGACCCCAACCGGACGGTGATCCCGGGCATGATCGTCGACGCGGTGGTGGTCGAGCCGAAGGCATGCCATCCCTCCTATGCCCAGGGGTACTACGACCGAGACAATCGGTTCTACCTCGACTGGGAGCGCATATCCCGGGATTCGGGAACCTTGGACAGCTGGTTGACGGAGTGGGTGTACGGACTGCGGAGCCACGCCGAGTACGTGGAGAAACTGGGCCAGGAACGGTGGGCCACCCTGACCCCCAAGGAGTCTTGGTCCGACCCCGTGAACTACGGCGAGTACACGTGAGCGAGCGAGACCCGGCTTGGCGCCGCCCGTATTCGCCGGCCGAGATGATGATCGTGGCCTCGGCCCGGCAGCTCGCCGGCGAGCGGGTCTGCTTCGTCGGCGTGGGCCCGCCCAACATCGCCTGCAACCTGGCCAAGCGGACCGTCGCCCCCGACCTCGAGCTGGTCTACGAGTCGGGCGTGTTCGGGGCTGTCCCGGCTCGGCTCCCGCTTTCGATCGGCGACCCCACGCTCGTCACGGGTTCCGCCCTGGTCACCAACCAGTTCGAGCTCTTCGCGTATTATCTGCAAGCTGGATTGATCGATGTCGGTTTCCTCGGCGCCTCCCAGATCGATCGGCACGGGAACATCAACACAACGGTAATCGGGAGGTATGACACTCCGACGGTACGCCTTCCGGGCTCCGGCGGGGCCTGCGAGATTGCCATCAACTCGAAGAAAGTGTTCGTGATCATGCCCCAGTCGAGGCGCTCGTTCGTGGAGCGGATCGACTTCACCACCAGTCCCGGCCACCTGGGCGGCAAGCGCCCATCCGGATGGGGAGGCGGCCCCACCGTGGTCGTGACAAATCTGGCGGTCTACAGGTTTGCGGACGGTACGGGTGAGATGGAGCTGGCCACTCTCCATCCCGGGGTGACCCTGGACGAGGTCCGTGAGAACGCCGCGTGGGACGTACGGGTGGCACAGGACCTCGCCGAGACCGCGGCACCCACCGAGGAGGAGCTCCACTTGATCCGAGAGGAGCTCGACCCGGATGGCGCGTATACGCGCTAGAGGCTCGATCGGCCGGTAGCATGCCCGACAGATGAGTCCGATCACGACAATCTCCTTCGCGTGACCAACATCTTTCCCCGCGTGCTTGGACGAGACCTCCCTGCGGTTGCCCGGGCTGAGGGATCGGTCATCTGGGACACCGAAGGAAGGCGCTATCTCGACGCGGCGGGTGGGGCCATCGTGGTCGGCATCGGCCACGGTGACCATGACGTGGTCCAGGCCATGGCCTCCCAGGCGCGTTCGATCGCCTACGCCCACGGGACGCAGTTCACCAGCGAAGCGCTCGAGGCATACGGCGCCGAGCTGGCTCAGGTCCTGCCGATGGCCGATGCGCGGATCTATCCGGTGTCCGGCGGGAGCGAGGCGATGGAGACGGCACTGAAGCTCGCCCGCGCGTACCACCTGGCACGGGGCGAGCCGGCCAGGGACAAGGTCATCGCCAGGTGGGGCTCTTACCACGGCAATACCTTGGGGGCGCTGGACGCATCGGGCCGGCAGCCCCTCCGGGGTCCCTACGTACCCTGGCTCGGTCGCGCGCTCCACGTCCCCGCCCCCTACGAGTACCGTTGCCCGAATCCGGCGCACCCCGAAGCATGCGCGGCGTGGCACGCCGACGTCCTCGAGAGACAGGTTCAGGAAACCGGACCCGAGACGGTGGCCTGCTTCGTCGCCGAGCCCGTGATCGGAGCCACGCTGGGGGCCGCCGTTCCGCCGGACGACTATTGGCCGGCCATCCAGGAAGTCTGCGGCCGCCACGGCATCCTGCTCGTCGTGGACGAGGTGATGACGGGCTTCGGCCGCACCGGACATTGGTTCGGCTCCGACCACTGGAGGGTCCGGCCGGACATCCTGGTGGCGGGCAAGGGCGCCTCATCGGGGTATTGGCCGCTCGGCCTAACGGCGTGCTCGGGCGAGGTCTTCGATGCCGTTGTCGAAGCCGGGTTCGTCCACGGGTTCACCCATTCACACTCGGTGGTCGGCGCGGCGGTGGGCCGTGCTGTCCTGGCGAAGCTCAAAGAAGGCTCCCTGGTGGAGGCGAGCCGCGAGAAGGGCGAACTGCTCCTCAAGGAGCTGACGGCTGCGCTGTCGGACGATCCTCACGCCGGGGACATCCGGGGACTTGGGCTGATGGTTGGAATCGAGCTCGTCGATGACCGGGAGACCAAGCGGCCCTTTCCCCGGAGCGCGAAGGCTGCCGAACGTGTGATCGCGGTCGCGAGGGAAGCGGGCCTGCTCCTGTACCCATCGACCGGCTGTGCGGACGGGACCGACGGGGACCTGGTGATGCTGGGACCGCCCTTCGTCATCACGGATGCCGAGCTGGGCGAGGCCGTGGACAAGACCCGCGAGGCCGTGGCCTCCCTTCTGGCCCACTAGCTGGCGCCTTCCGTCGCGGCCGAGCGAACGTCACCTGTCTGAAAGCGGCTCGCCAGGGACTCGCCACGAGCCGGCCGGTTGCTTCGGTTACCCATTGGGCGAGCCCCGGCGGTAGACTTCGGCCCTCCACCGCACTTCGGCGTGTTCGGGGAAGGAGGCGTCCGATGCGACATATCTCCGTCACCGTCAACAGCACCCGACACGAAGCCGACGTCGAACCCCGACAGTTGCTCGTCTACCTTCTGCGAGAGCAACTGGGACTGACAGGAACCAAGGTGGGCTGCGACACGACTTCGTGCGGCTCGTGCACGGTCTTGGTCGACGGCAAGTCAGTGAAGTCCTGCACGATGCTGGCGGTGCAAGCGAATGGCCGGGAGATCACGACCATCGAAGGGATGGCTACCAACGGTGAACTGCACCCACTCCAGAGGGCCTTCCATGAGCACCATGGCCTCCAGTGCGGCTACTGCACGCCCGGCATGATCATGGCCGCCGACAGCCTGATCAGGGAAAACCGGAACCTGACCGAGGAGGGCGTCAGGCTGGGGCTCGAGGGCAACCTCTGCCGTTGCACCGGCTACCAGAACATCGTGAAGGCGGTCCTGGCCGCCGCGGATGAGACACGATCCGTGAGCGCAGCCGCTCCGGCCAAGTGAGGGGGCGGGACGAATGGCACAGGTCGCGGATCGCTCTGTAGGGGCCGAGGTTCGCCGGAAGGAGGACCCCGAGCTCATCACCGGAGAGGCCCGATACACGGATGACATCTCGGTGCCCGCGATGCTCTGGATGCATGTCGTGCGGAGCCCTTTCGCCCACGCCCGGATCACCAGCGTCGACGTCTCCAAGGCCCTGGCGATGGAGGGTGTGGTCGGGGCGTTCTCAGGCCAGGACCTGGCGGATGACTGGGCCGGCCCCATGCTCATGGCGTGGCCGGTGACGGAAGACATCCACAACCCCCCGCACTGGCCGCTGACGAAGGACAAGGCTCGCTATCAAGGCGATGGCGTGGCCGTCGTGGTGGCCGAAACAAGGGCGATCGCCGCCGACGCGGCCGAACTGGTCGAAGTGGACTACGAACCGCTCGACGCCGTGGTGGACATGGAGACCGCGCTGAGGGACGGATCGACTCTCGTCCATGACGACGTCGGAACCAACAAGAGCTACACGTGGACGCTCACCAACGGTGACGTGGACACGGTCTTCTCCCGAGCCCCAGTGGTCGTCAAGCAGCGCTACCGGATCCAGCGGCAGATCCCCAACGCCATCGAGGCCAGGGGCGTCCTCGCCCAGCCCACTCCCTCCACGGGCGAGTTCATTCTGTGGACCTCGTCGCAGATCCCCCACATCGTGAAGGTAGGCATGGCCATCACCACGGGCATCCCCGAATCCAAGCTCCGGATCATCGCGCCGAGGGTCGGAGGAGGGTTCGGGTCCAAGCTCCAGGTGTATCCCGAGGAAGCGCTGGCCCTGGCCCTGGCCAAGCGGCTCCGCCGTCCCATCAAGTGGACCGAAACCCGGTCGGAGAACTATCTGGCCACACACCACGGGCGTGACCAGATCCAGGAGATCGAGCTCGCGGCCGACCAGAACGGCAAGATCCTCGGATACCGCGACCGGATCCTGGTCAACATGGGGGCGTACCTGATGATCATCACGCCCGGCACGCCCCTCCTGGGAGCATTCGTGTTCTGCGGACCCTACGGGGGCGAGGCGTACCACATCGAGTTCAACGGGGTGTTCACCAACACCGTCCCCACCGACGCCTATCGAGGCGCAGGCCGGCCCGAGGCGACCTATGCCATCGAACGCACCATCGACGCACTGGCCCGACAAGTGGGCCGGGATCCGGTGGAGATTCGACGCTCGAACTTCCTTCCGGCCTTCACCGAACCCACCCCTTCGCCGGGCGGCCTCACCCTGGACTCCGGAGACTACGAGGCCACGCTGGACTCTGCCCTGGAGCTGGCGGGATACGAACGGCTGCGCAAGGAGCAGCAGACCCGAAGGGAGACCGGCGACGTCAAGCAGTTGGGGATCGGCTTCTCCACGTACCTGGAGATGTGCGGCCTGGCTCCCTCCCGGGTGCTCTCCAGCCTCCGATATGCGGCCGGCGGGTGGGATGCCGCGAGCATCCGGCTCCTGCCCACGGGGAAGGTGGCGATGGCCATCGGCACCACCCCGCACGGCCAGAGCCACGAGACCACCTTCGCCCAGATCGTGGCCGACGATCTGGGAGTCCCGTTCGACGACATCGAGGTGGTCTTCGGCGATACGGAGCTCGCGCCGTGGGGCATGGACACGTACGGGAGTAGGAGCCTCGCGGTGGGAGGCGTGGCCGTGCACCGAGCCGCGCAGAAGATCGTGGAGAAGGCCCGGAAGATCGCCGCGCACGAGCTCGAGGTGTCCCAGGACGATCTGGTGTTCGAGGCCGGCAGGTTCATGGTCAAGGGTGCTCCGGACAAGGCCAAGACGATCCCGGAGCTGGCCTTCTCGGCCTGGACGGCGCACAACCTCCCCGACGGCGTCGAGCCCGGTCTCAACTCACTGGCGATCTACGACCCCCAGAACTTCGTGTTCCCATATGGCGCGCACATCTGCGCGGTGGAGGTGGACACGGAGACCGGCGGCATCGAGGTGCTCAAGTACGTCGCCGTCGATGATGTGGGCACGATCATCAACCCCCAGATCGTGGATGGCCAGGTGGTGGGCGGCGTCATCCAAGGCATCGCCGAGGCGCTGTTCGAAGAGGCCACCTACGATGACAACGGACAGCTCCTCACGTCGTCCATGACGAACTACCTGGTCCCGGCGGCGTCCGATGTTCCGGACGTCATCGTTGGCCGCCACGTCACGCCTTCGACGACGAACGAGCTCGGGGTGAAAGGCGTCGGCGAGACCGGCACCATCGCCTCTCCGCCGGCTGTGGTCAACGCGGTCATCGACGCGCTGTCGCACCTGCGCGTGACCGATATGGAGCGGCCCATGACTCCGGAGCGCGTGTGGCGAACGATCCAGCGGGCGAAGGGGGGTGGGTCCGAGTGATCCCGGCGGCGTTCGAATACGAGCGAGCGGAATCGGCCGAGCACGCGGTCGAGCTCCTGGGGGAGCACGGCGACGAGGCCAAGCTGATCGCGGGTGGGCATTCGCTCCTCCCATTGATGAAGCTCCGCCTGGCCCGGCCATCCGTGCTGATCGACATCGACCGGCTCTCGGACCTGGAGTACGTGCGAGAAGCCGGTGACAAGATCGAGATCGGGGCGCTGACGCGCATCGCCGATGTTGCCTCGAACCCGCTGCTGGCCCAGCACAACCCGCTGGTGGCGTTCGCGGCCGGCGAGGTCGGAGATCCTCAGGTCCGTCACCGTGCCACGATCGGTGGGTCTCTCGCGCACGGTGACCCGGCGTCGGATCCACCCAGCGTGATGCTCACCCTCGACGCCGAGCTGGTGATTCGCGGTCCCTCCGGCGAACGGACGGTCCCACCGCGGGCTTCTTCAAGAGCCTGTTCGAGACCGACCTCGGTCCCCAGGAAGTGCTCACTGCGGTTCGGGTGCCGAAGCTCGCCCCCAGGACTGGCTGGTCGTACCTGAAGTTCCACCGGCGGGCTCTCGACTGGGCCATCGTCGGCGTCGCCGCGGTGGTGCAACGGAGCAACGGCCAGATCGCGAAGGCGGCCATCGGGCTCACGAACATGGGCAGCACTCCGCTGCGGGCCTCCGGTGTGGAGCAGGCCCTCTCCGGTGCACAAGCGTCCGACCAGGCCATTGCTGCGGCCGCCGAGCACGCACCGGAGGGTACCGACCCGGTCAGCGACACCAACGCCAGCGCCGAGTACCGGACCGAGCTGTCCAAGGTCCTGGTCCGCCGGGCCATCCAGGAGGCGCTTTCCCGGTAGCAAACTGAATCCGTCAGGTCGTTGAACAGGGGTTTTGGCGACCTGATAATCCCTCTGGGTTCGACCCAGGGGGGATGTGGCATGAGTGAAGTCGTTTCGAGGCTACCCAAAGGGCTGTTCGGCTACCGGCGCGCGGTGGTGAACCAGATCCTCGAGGACCGCGACATCATGGTCCGCATGGCGGAGGAACGGGTCCGCCGGTCCGAGTCCCGAGTCTTGGAGCTCGAGGGCGAGCTCGATTCCGTGAAGACGCACAACGTTCGCCTGGAAGCGCAGATGGCCAGGCTCGGCGAGCAGTTCGATTCCCTGTCCGCGCGGGTGGACCAATCGATCGAGACGTCCAGCCACGAGCCAATCTCCCCAGGTGTCGAAGAGCGCCCGCCCGCGGTGGAACCCAAGGTCGCGCCGCCGGAGCCCTCGTCGGAGCATTCTGCGGCCTCCAAGCTTATGGCCGAGGAGCTGACTTCCATCCTCATGGCAGGGCAGGAGGCGGCCGCCAGGATGATCGAACGGGCCAGGGACGAGGCGCAGCGCCAGATCGTCGAGGCCAATCACCTCCTCGGGGAAGTCCACGCCGGAGTGAGGCAGTTCACGTCCTGGCGGAACGATGTGCAACCGGTGATCGCGCGCGTGCAAGCCATGGTCGATACGGTGAGGAGTCACATCGCCCAGACGCCCGAGCGGGTCCAGCGGGCGCTCGCCCCGCTGGCTGAAGCGATGCTCGCCGTCGACGCCGAGCTGCTCGAGCTCTCCGGCGTGTCTCAGTCTCCCTTCCCAGAAACCACGCAACGGCTCGAGACTGACGTGAGTGAG